>JAANMX010003538.1_pt1 | contig 13568 bp, 10 predicted proteins | sample 7279681 | NCBI WGS metagenome assembly JAANMX01 (sample SAMN14094542, study PRJNA606508) | bioreactor metagenome | isolation source: A lab-scale SPAN reactor treating ammonium-rich wastewater day 351 | place: Ireland: Galway | collected 2018-01-01
GGCGGCCACGCGGGAGAGGTACGCGTCCTTGGTGTCGGTGGGGATCACGTTGCCCATGACCACATGGCCCACGGCGTCGGGCGCCAGGCCCGAGCGGGCAATGGCGGCCTTGACGGCGGTGGTGGCGAGCTGGGTGTTGGGAATGTCTTTCAGCGTGCCGCCGAAGGTGCCGATGGCGGTGCGGGCGGTGCTGACGACGAAGACGTCACGGTGGGTCATGGGAAGGCTCCAAAAGAAAGAAAAAAGATTCAACGGCCCTGGAAAGTTGCAGGGCGCTTGGCGTGGAAGGCTGCTATGCCCTCGGGCAGGTCGGCGCTGTGCGCGCAGGCCACGAAGGCCTCGGCCTCGGCGGCCAGCTGGGTGGGCAGGTCGTGGTCGAAGCTGGCGCGCATCAGGCGGCGCATGTGGCCATAAGCCAGGGTGGGGCCGCCGGCCAGGCGCTGGGCGAGTTCCTGCACGGCGGCGTCAAGCTCGGCGGCGGGCACGACGCGGTTGACCAGGCCCAGGCGCTCGGCCTCTGCGGCGCCGTAGGTGTCGCCGAGCAGGGCGATCTCCAGCGCGCGGCGCAGGCCCACCAGGCGCGGCAGGGCCCAGGAGGCGCCCACATCGCAACTGGTGCCGAGGTTGATGTAGGCCAGGTTGAAGCGCGTGCCCTCGGCGGCCAACACGAAGTCGGCCTGCAGCATCAGCGAGAGGCCTGCGCCGGCGGCCACGCCGTGTACCTGGGCGATGACGGGGGCGTTCAGTTGCGCCAGCAGCGCCACGGCTTCGTTGAGCGGTGCCAGCAGGTCGTGTGCGCCCTGCACGGGGTCGGCACGCAGGGTGGCCAGGTCGCCCCCGGCCATGAAGCCCTTGCCCGCGCCGCACAGCACCACGCAGCGCACGCTGTCGTCCCCGGCGATGGTGCGCACGGCCGCCAGCAAGGCGGTGGCCATGGGCACGTCGATGGCGTTGAGCGCGCCGGGGCGGTTGAAACGCAGTGTGGCGATGGCGCCGTGGCGCTCCAGCAGCAGGGGCGGTGGCGTGGTGGCGGTCATATTTGCTCCTGAAAAAAGAGCTGCCAGCGCTTGCTGGTAAAGCGCTGGAGCCCTGAAAACCTTCAAATTCAGCGGTACAGCGCCTCGATCTCGGCGGCGTAGGTCTTGTAGATGCTGGAGCGCCGCACCTTCATGGTGGCGGTGACTTCGCCGTCATCGTGGTCCAGTTCCTTGGTGAGCAGGTGGAACTTGCGGATCTGGGCCACCTGCGCCAGCTTGGCGTTGCCGGTGGCGATCTCGGTGTCGATGAGCTGGCGCACCTCGGGGGTTTCCACCAGCGAGCGGAAATGCGTGAACGGGATGCGCTGCGCTTCGGCCCATTTGCCTACGGTTTCGTAGTCGAGCATGACCAGCGCGCCGACGAACTTGCGCCCTTCGGCGACGATGACGCACTCCTTGATGTAGGGGCTGGCCTTCATCGTGTTCTCGATCTCGGACGGCGTGAGGTTCTTGCCGCCAGCGGTGATCATGATGTCCTTGAGGCGGTCCACGATCTTGATCTGGCCGTCTTGCAGGCGCACCACGTCGCCGGTGTGCAGCCAGCCGTTGACAATGCTTTGCGCCGTGGCCTCGGGGTTCTTGTAGTAGCCCGCGAACACCATCTCGCCCTTGATCTGGAACTCGCCGCCCATGTCGTCGTCGCTGCCCTTGGCGATGCGCCACTCCACGCCACTGGTGGGCACGCCCACGGTGCCGACCTGCACATCGTCGAGCCTGTGGCCGGTGACCATGCCGGTCGATTCGGTCAGGCCATAGACCTCGACCAGCGGCACGCCGAGCACGCGGAAGAAGCGCACCACGTCCGGCGGAATGGGCGCCGCGCCCGTGAGCGCCACTTTCGCCTCGCGCAGGCCGATGAAGTTCTGCAGCGCGCGGAACACCAGCCAGTAGCTGGCGGTGAAGGTGAACATGTCGCCGATGCTCCATTGCGCACGGGGCTTTTCGGCCAGCGGCTGGCAGGCGGCGTAGGCCTTGCGGAACAGCGCGCGGCGCAGGCCGCCGGTTTCCTGCAGCTTGATGCTGATGGCGGCGTGCATCTTCTCCCAGATGCGCGGCACGCCGAGGAACATGGTGGGTGCCACCTCGCGCAAATCCTCCTGCACGGTGCGGATGGATTCGCCGAAGTTGACCTGTGAACCCACGTACACCGGCACGAAGGTGGTGAGCATCTGCTCGGCCACGTGGCACAGCGGCAGGTAGGACAGATGGGTGGTGTCCTGCGATAGCTGGAGCCGGTCCACGATGCCGGGCACCACGCCACGGATGTTGCGGTAGGACACCATCGCGCCCTTGGGTTTGCCCGTCGACCCCGAGGTGTAGATCATCAGCCCGATGTCGTCCAGCTGCTGGCGGGCCAGCGCGGCCTCCACGTCCTGCAGCTTGCCGCTTTGCGCGCCCAGTTGCTCCACCTCGTCGAAAGTGGCGATGAGGCCGCGCACCTCGGGCGCGAAACTGCGCAGGCCCTTGGTTTCCATGACCACGATCTTCTTCAGGCGCGGCAATTCGTCCAGGGCTTCGAGCACCTTGTCGGTCTGTTCCTGGTCCTCGCAGACGATGATTTCGATGTCGGCATGGCCCACCACGTAGGCTACTTCCGAAGAGGGGCTGGTGGGATACACGCCGACGGTGACGGCGCCCACCAGGCCCGCACCCATCTGCGTGAGCACCCATTCGATGCGGTTCTCGGAAATCACGCCGACATGGCCGCCCTCGGGCAGGCCCAGGGCGCGCAGGCCCAGGCCGAAGTGGCAGGCACGCTCGAAATACTGCGCCCAGGTGAAGGGCTTCCAGATGCCGAAGTCTTTTTGCCGGATGGCGACACGCTGCGCATCCTGGCGTGCGCGTTCGCGCAGCATCTGGGGCAGGGTGAGTTCGGGAAGGGCTTGCATGTTCATTACGACAACCAGCGCTTTCTACGCTTGTAGTGCTTGATGTCTTTGAAGCTCTTGGCTTCGCCGCCGCCGCCCATGCCGAGATAGAACTCGCGCACGTCGGGGTCGTTGGCCAGGCGTTCGGCCGTTCCGTCGATGACGATCTTGCCGTTCTCCATGATGTAGCCGCTGTGCGCCACGGCCAGGGCCACAGTGGCGTTCTGCTCCACCAGCAACATGCTGGTACCACGCTCGGCGTTGATGCGCGCGATGATGGTGAAGATGTCTTCGACCAGCTTGGGAGAGAGGCCGAGCGAAGGCTCGTCGAGCAGGATGAGCTGCGGCTGGGCGATGAGCGCGCGGCCGATGGCCAGCATCTGCTGTTCGCCGCCCGACAGATAGCCCGCCAGGCCCTTGCGGCGCTCGTGCAGGCGGGGGAAATAGCTATAGACGATGTCGAAGTCGGGCTTGGGCGCCTCTTTGCGGCCCGTGAGCGCGTAGGTGGCGGCGACCAGGTTTTCCTCGACGGTGAGGTCTTCAAAAACCCGGCGCCCTTCCATCACATGCGAGAGTCCGCTGCGCACCAGCTGTTGCGGTGCCAGCGCGGCAGTGCTCTGGCCGTTGAAGAGGATGCTGCCGCTCTCGAGCTGTCCATCCTCCAGCGCGAGCAGGCCCGACACGGCCTTGAGCGTGGTGGACTTGCCCGCGCCGTTGCTGCCCAGCAGCGCCACGATCTGGCCGCGCGGCACGGCCAGCGACAGGCCTCGCAGGGCCTGCACGACCTTGTTGTAGATGACCTCGATGTTGTTGACTTCGAGGACGTGGTCCGTGGCTTTCTGGGTCATGGCAACAGCAGTATCAGAGCTTGATCCAGTCGGAGGCGGCCACCATTTTTTGCGCCTTCATGTCTGCGCGGTACACGCGGCCCACGGGGATGGAATTGCCCCGGATGGTGATCGGCACACCGAACAGGCCGCCGGTGTCGAAGTCCTTGATGGAGTTGAGCGCAGCCTTGAGGTTGGCGCCCGTCATCGGCTTGTTGGCGTCGAGGCAGCGCTTGGCCGATTCGAGGAACAGCATGGCGGCGACGAAGCCCTGGATGTAGGCCGTGCTCTGGTATTCCGGGCGCATGGCGCGGATTTTTTCCAGCATGGGCGCTTTGTCGGTGTCGTAGTAGTAGCGGAAGGGCATCACGCCCATGAAGCCGTCGCCGTCCGGGCCCATCTTCATGACGGTGGAGCTGTCCATGGTCCAGAAGGTGCCCATCCACTTGCTGGTCATGCCCTGCTGCTTGCCCTGGGTGATGAACTCGGGGATGGGCGCGAGGATGTAGCCGTGGAAGATGGTGTAGTCGGGCGCGGCACGGCGCAGCTTGATGACCTCGCCCGAGACGTCCACGCTGCCCGGGGGCGTCATGATCTTCACGACCACGTTCAGGCCGAGCTTCTTGGCCTCGGCCTCGCTCTCGTCGATGGGGTCGCGGCCGAACTCGGAGTCGGAATAGACGAAGGCCACCTTGGCACCGGGCTTTTCCTTGGCGATGTGCTTGAGCAGGATGCCGAACATCTCGGTGTAGTCCGGGCCCACCAGGAACTGGTTGGGGTATTTCTGCGGGTTGTTCAGCTCGGTGGCAAACGAGGCGCCGGCCATCAGGATGTTGCCGTTGCGGTCCAGCTCGGGGTTGATGGTTTTGGAGAAACCCGTGGAGTCGCCGTAGTAGAGGTTGACCTTGTTCTGGCTGGTGATCTTCTTGAATGCAGCCACCGACACATCGACCTTGTAGCCGGTGTCTTCGGGCACGTACTTGACCTTGCGGCCCTTGATGCCGCCCGCGTCGTTGACGATCTTCACGTAGTCCTGGATGCCGGCGTTGATGCCCACGCCCGCGAAGGCGAAGACGCCCGTCATGGGGATGGAGCCGCCGATGACGATGTCTTCGGCGCCCTGCGCGAGCACGGACAGCGGGTGCATGAGCGTGGCGGCGCCTGCGGCGGCGGCGCCCAGCATCAGGCTGCGGCGCTGGGGGGAAATGCGTTGGTGGTCCATGCGTGTCTCCTTCCGTGGTTGGTGTGGTGGCAGGAAAGCGGGGTGTGGCTTAGAACAGGTTCTTAGTTGCGGAAGGGCCACAGGTGGAAGAAGCGGCGGATGCGCCGCCACACTTCGGCCAGGCCATGCGGCTCGAACACCAGAAAGCCGATGATCAAGAGGCCGAAGATGATGGTGCGCACGGGCGAGAGGAACACCGTGTATTCGGCGCTGTTGGGCAGCAGGTCGAACACGAGCTTGAGCAGCTCGGGCACCATGGTCATGAACACCGCGCCGAGAATGCCGCCGAGGATGCTGCCCATGCCGCCGACGATGATGGCCGCGAGGAAGAAGATGGACATGAGCAGCGGAAAGCTCTCGGGCGTGACCACGCGGAAGAAGTAGGCCCACAGGCCCCCGGCCACGCCGGCATAGAACGACGACAGGCCGAACGACAGCAGCTTGTAGCGCAGGAGCGGAATGCCCAGCACTTCGGCCGAGATGTCGCGGTCGCGGATGGCGATGAAGGCGCGGCCAATGCGCGTGCGGAACAGGTTGGCTGCGCCCAGCAGCATAAGAATGGTGACCGGCACGATCAGCCAGTAGAGGCGAAACGAGGTGTCGAGCGGCATGCCGAACAGGCTGGCCGGCGGCACGCTCAGGCCGCCCGTGCCGCCGGTGAACTTCAGGTTGGCAAACAGGAAGTGCGCGATGAACGAGGCCGCGATGGTGGCAATCGCCAGGTACAGCCCCTTGACGCGCAGCGAGGGCACGCCCACGACGATGCCGCCGAGCATGGCTACCACGCCGCCCGCCAGGATGTTGAGCAGGAAGGGCGTGCCCACCTTGGCCTGCAGGATGGCCACGGTGTAGGCGCCCAGGCCCATGAAGGCGGCCTGCCCCAGGCTGACCAGCCCGGTGTAGCCCGTGAGGATGTTGAGCCCCGTGGCGCTGGCCACATTGATGCTGACCAGGCAGGCGAGGTAGAGCCAGTAGTCGCTGGCCATGAAGGGGAACAGCACCAGCAGCGCGGCAGCCACGGCCAGCCACGCCTTTTGCGTGCGCGAGTCGAACAGCGCCGCGTCGGCGATGTAGGTTTCCTTGAGGGTTCCGATGCGCATCAGAGTCTTTCGATTTCGTGCGTGCCGAACAGGCCGTAGGGGCGCACCATGAGGATGCCGACCAGCACGATGAAGGTGGCGAGCAGCTTGTATTCGCCACCCAGGTAGGCGCCGGCCAGGGCTTCGACCAGGCCGATGCACAAGCCGCCGATGAGCGCGCCGAGCACGCTGTCCAAGCCGCCGACGATCACCACCACCAGCACCGACAGGCCGAACACGCCCATGCTCGACGAGATGCCGCCGATCGACCCGACGATGATCCCGGAGATGGCCGCCAGCATGGCCGAGGCCACCCAGGACAGCGAAAACACGCGCGGCACGTTGATGCCGACCGAATACGCGGCGGCCTGGTCGCTGGCCGTGGCACGCAGGGCCACGCCGCCCCGCCAGAAGCGGAACACCAGCAGCACGGCGGCGATGAACACCACCGCAATCACCGCGCCCCAGAACACCTTGGGCGCCAGAAAGGCGTCGCCCACCATGATGGGCTGCGTGGGCATGAAGTCGGGCAGGCGGCGCTGGTCGGCGCTCCAGATCATCTCGACCAGGCCCACCAGCACCGAGGCCAGGCCCACGGTGACCATGAACACCGAGATGGGTGGCTCGCCCAGCAGCGGGCGGATCATGGTGCGCTCGATCACCGCGCCCAAAAGGCCGGTGCCGAGCACGGCAGCCGGGATGGCCATCCACAGCGGCAGCGCCATCATCGAGGAAAAGGTGAAGAACAGGTAGGCGCCGACCATGAGCATTTCGCCAATGGCGATGTTCACCACGCGCGTGGCCTTGTAGACCATCACGAAGGCCAGCGCTGCCAGCGCGTAGAGGCCGCCGCTGGCAATGCCCGTGAGGCTGATTTCAAACAGATAGGCCCAATCCATCATGCGGCTCCCTGTGCGCTGGTGGCGCCCGCCTGCAGCTTGCGGCGCAGATCGCCCACGTCGCCCGAGCCGAGGTAGGCGCGGTTGACTTCGGGGTCTGCCTGCACCACTGCGGGCGTGCCCTGCGCGATGACCTGGCCGAAGTTCAGCACCACCACATGGTCGGACAGGTCCATCACCATGCCCATGTCGTGCTCCACCATCAGCACCGTCACGCCCCATTCGGCGCGCACGTCGAGGATGAAGCGCGCCATGTCTTCGGTCTCCTCGCGGTTCATGCCGGCCACGGGCTCGTCGAGCATCAAAATTTCGGGTTGCATGGCCAGGGCGCGCGCCATCTCCACGCGCTTTTGCAGGCCGTAGGGCAGGGCCGCGACATTGGCGTGGCGGATGTGGTCGATTTCCAGGAAGTCGATGATGCGTTCCTCGATGTCGCGGCGCAGTTCGGCTTCTTCCTTGCGGGCGCGGCCCAGGTAGAACAGCGCATCGAACACATTGGCCTTGAGGTGGGCGTGGCGGCCGAGCTTGATGTTGTCGAGCACCGTCATGCCGCGAAACAGCGCAATGTTCTGAAAACTCCGGCCCAGGCCCATGCGGGCGCGCTGCGGCGCGGGGATGCGCGTGATGTCCTGGCCCTTGAACCGGATGCTGCCCTGTGCGGGCCGGTAGAAGCCCGAGATGGTGTTGAACAGCGAGGTCTTGCCGGCGCCGTTGGGCCCGATCACGGCGGTGATGGAGCCCGGCTGCACGCCAAAGCCCACGCCGGACAGCGCCTTCACGCCGCCAAAGGCAAGCGTCAGGCCATCGACCTGCAGCAGGGGAGCGGCGGGGGTGCCGCCGGGGTTGTGTGTCGCCATCGCTCTCTACGGGTTTGTGCGAACCGAAAAATGTCTACTTTTACGTAGACTGTTTACTCATGAGTAGATTCTGGGCGCCACTCCCTATCCTCGCATTGGTGTTTTCCCGGTAAAAGACTTTCTAATAACGCCCCATGACCAAGACAACCGCCGCCAGAAAGACCCGAACCCCGTCTGCTGCCGCGTCGCCCTGGGCCGCAGCGCCCGACCGCGAGCAGCAGCGTGAGGCCAAGCGCCAGGCCGTGCTGCAGGCGGCGGCGGAGCTGTTCAACGAGCGGGGCTTTCACGCCACCTCGCTCGATGACATCGCGGCACGGCTCAACGTGAGCAAGCCCACGCTGTACTACTACGTGAAGAACAAGGACGAGATCCTGCTGCAGTGCGTCAGCAAGGGGCTGGAGATGACGCTTGAAGGCATCGAGGCCTCGCGCGCGGCGGGCGGCAATGTGGTGGACCAGTTGCGTGCCTGCATGCAGGCGTATACCGACATCGTCATGCAGCCTTTTGGCATGTGCCTGATTCGCGTCGGTGACGAAGAGGTTCCCGAGCCCAGCCGCACAGAGCTGCGCCGCATGAAGTCCGAGATCGACCACGCTTTCCGGCGCCTGGTGGCCCAGGGCGTGCAGGAAGGATCGCTGCAGCCGTGCGACCCGAAGATGACCGCCTTCGTGATCGCAGGTGCCCTCAGCTGGATCGGCCGCTGGTATCAGCCGGGCGGCGAATACACCCCCGAGCAGATAGCGCAGCAGTGCATTGCCACGCTGTGTGGCGGGGTTCTGCGGCGGGTGGAGGCGCCGGCCGGGGCGGTGGCCCCCAAAACCCCACGCAAATCGCGGCGCTCATCCTCTGCGCCGTTGGCCGGGAATTGAGCGCAGCGCAATGGCTTATGCCGCCTCTTGCTGCGGTTCAAACTGTTCGAGGGTTTTGAACAGCCGCTCCACCGTGGCCGATTCGAAGACGCCCTCCGGCCCCTGCGCGTGGATGTCGGTGAAAGGCGAGGCATAGAGGCGTTCGGCGGGCATGGCACCGTGTTCGGTCAGGTGCTGCACGATTTCGTCGATGAATTGCAACTGGTTGGCGCTGGCCTTGCCCGTGGCAATCAGGCCGGCAAACGCGGCGGAGGCGGCCTCGCGGTCCAGCCCCACCAGGGAGCGAATGAACACGATCAGGCTGCTGTGCAGCGCGCGGGCGCGCTCGATGTCGCCATCGGTGCCGCCCGCTTCGTGCAGCAGGGCTTCGAGCTCTTGCAGGTCGGCGGCCGTGAGGGCCTGATTGCGCCGCAGCTTGTGCAGCGCCAGCCGGTCTTCGTGGGCCCGCAAGAACACCCTGGCTTTGGCCCGGAAGCGCTCGAAGTCCACCGCGCTGGCCACCAGGGGCAAGTCCACCTCGGCGGTCTCGCCCAGGGCATCCTCAAAGTCGGTGTAGACCACCTTGCGGCTGCTTTTTTCGATGAGCTTGATGAGCGCACGCAGCTTGCGCCGCGCCTGCTCCAGCATGGGCAGGGTTACGTCCTGCCACCACTCATCACCTGCCACGGCCTCGATCAGCAGCAGGTGCTCGCGCACGCTGGGCACGTTGGCCAGTTCCAACAGGCTGCTGGCCAGTTGCTGCACCTTGGCTTGCAGGCGGGCCAGGGCAGGCTCGCTGCGCAGCAGGGCCAGCTGGGTGCCCAGCATCAGCGCGTCAAAGCGCTTGGCGTCCTCGTCATCGTCGCGCACCGCCGTGGGCAGGCCAGACAGGTGCTCGGCCACCTCGGCGAGCTGTTCGGCGCTGGGGCGCTTCCACGCACCGGGCTGCGCCCAGGCCTCTACCCAGCGGCGCTGGGGGCGCACCACGAAGTTGGCGAGCGACATGCCCGCCACCATGCTGTGCAGCAGCGTGGCGGTGTCATTGCGGATGGCGGTTTCGGTCAGGGCAAATGACTGCGCTGGCGCCTCGGCCACGCCGCCTTGTGCCAGGCGCTGGTCCAGCAGGCTGATCAGCTCTAGCCGGGCGTTGAACAGGCGTTGTGACAGCGGCTGCGCCAGCGCCCCCTCGCTGCCCTCCAGCTCCTGGCTGAAAAACTCCAGGTTCTGGCAGAAGTCGAAGATGAAAAAGTCCTGCTTGTCCTGCCCCGGCCCATACAGCTCTTTGCACAGCCGCGTGCCGCGCCCCACCATCTGCCAGAACTTTGCCTTGGAGCGCACGATCTTGAAGAACACCAGGTTCACCACCTCGGGCACGTCGATGCCGGTGTCCAGCATGTCCACCGAAATGGCGATGTGCGGCGCGCGGTCCTTTTGCGCAAAGGCGTCGATGAGCGACTGTGCGTATTCGGTCTTGAAGGTGATGGTGCGCGCAAACTCGCCCCGGTACTCGGGGTAGTTGGCATCAAAGCGTTCTTGGATGAACTCGGCGTGCCGCTGGTTCTTGGCAAAGATGATGGTCTTGCCCAACCGGTCGCCGCCCGCCACCTTGTGGCCGCGCTGCATCAGCAGGGCCAGCATCTTGTCCACCGTGTCGGTGTTGAAGAGCCACTGGTTGACGGCCTCGGCGCTCACCTCGTCGGGCGCTTCGGTGCCTTCCTCGTCCCATTCCAGCGCGTCCCACTGTTCCTTTTCGTCGTCGCTCAGCTCGTCGTACCGGATGCCCTGGCGCTGGAACTTCAGCGGCACTGAAATCGCTTTGGGCGGTGCCAGGTAGCCCTCGGCAATCGCATCATCCAGCCCATAGGCGTCAGTCGGCACACCGCTTTCCAGGCCAAACAGGCTGTAGGTGTTGCGGTCGATCTCGTCCTTGGGCGTGGCCGTCAGGCCCACCAGCAGCGCATCGAAGTAGCTGAAGATGGCCCGGTATTTTTGGTAGATGGAGCGGTGCGCTTCGTCCACCACGATCAGGTCGAAATGCCCCACGCCAAAGCGGCGCTGCCCGCTGCCTGCGGCCTCGTTGATGAGCCCCATCATCGTGGGGTAGGTGGACACATACACCCGCCCCTCGGTAGCGCGGTCGGTTACCAGGTTCACCGGGGCGGCGTCGGGAAGGTGGGCCTTGAAGGCGTTGACGGCCTGGTTCACCAGTGCCACGCGGTCGGCCAGGAACAGCACGCGCTTGGCCCAGTTGGCCCGCATGAGCAAATCCACCAGCGCAATCACCGTGCGCGTCTTGCCCGCGCCGGTGGCCATGACCACCAGCGCCTTGCGGTGCTGGTCACGCTCAAAGGTCTCGGCAATGCGGCGGATGGCGCGCTGCTGGTAGTGGCGCTCCACAATGCCCGCCGCAATGGGCAACGTTGCAAGTGGCTTGCGCGTGGTGCGGCGCTGAGCCATCAGCTCCAGCTCGTCCTTGGTGTGAAAGCCTTGCACCGGGCGCGGCGGGCTGGTGGTGTCGTCCCACATCCAGTGCTCGTAGCCGTTGGTGCCGTAGATCACGGGGCGGTGGCCCGTGATCTTTTGCAGGCAGTCGGCATACAGGCGGGCCTGCTGCTGGCCCTCTTGGGCGCTGCGGCGGGTGCGCTTGGCTTCCACCAGGGCCAGCGGCCGCTCGCCGCTCCACAGCACATAGTCCACAAAGCCTTTGCCTTCGTTGTTGGGCATGCCCTGCACTTCAAACTCGCGGTCGCGTGGCTGGTCCAGCGCCCATCCGGCTTCTTTCAGCAGCAGGTCGATGAACAGGTCGCGCGTGGCGGCCTCGTTGTAGTCGTGGGCGGTGGCGGGCTGCGCCGCGTTGGCAGCTTTGGCGGCGGCAATCTCGGCGCGGTAGCGGGCCAGTTCGGCGTCCAGCTCGGCATTGCGGGCGGCCGCTTCGCGCAGCGCGGCGTCGCGCTCGGCCAGGGCTTGGGCCTGTTTGGCAAGGGCCTCTTGCGCTGCAACCTGGGCGGCGCGGCTGGCGGCCTGTTCTTGCGCCGCTGCCGTGCCTGCTGGGGGTGGCAACAGGTCAGCGCGAAACTGCAGCCCCGCCGCAGGCCGGTCGCCCACGCGGCGCGCATAGTGCTGCGCTAGCCAGAAGGCCACATGGAACAGCTCGCGCAGGGCGCTCTGCGCATCCTGCGCGGCCACGGGGCGCACATCGTGCACCGCCTTGTTGCCCAGGCGGCGAATCACGTCCATCTTGGCGTGCACCGCAGGGCCCACCAGTTGCTGAAAGCTGGGCTCAAACAAAAAGGCCGACAGATCGGCCTTGTATGGCATGCGCAGGCTGCCACCCCGGCCCCCTTCCGCCTGGTACAGCCAAGCCACGGCCAGCTCGAGCGTGCGGCGGGCGTAAAAGCAGGCGGTGCGCGGGTCGGCATGGGCGGCAGCCTCGGCACGGCGGGCCTCCATCAGCAGATCGGGCCAGTCAGGTTGCAGGAAGCTGAAGTTGGATGGCAACGTGCTCATGCACTCTCTCCCCGTATGTTGTTCGTATCGGTGCCCCCATAAAGCCGCCACCGTGGGCACATTGTTACCCTCATCAATGAGGGTAACATCCGCTAACCAATTGAATTGATTGAATATTTCTCTGCACTGGCTCTAGCCATGGCGGGTTCTCTGAAACAGTGAGGGTTCACCATGTCCGCAGACACTCAGCGCCACTTGGGCAACCGTTCAGAACAAAATCCCTTTCACCTTGGCGTTCAACCGCGCACGTTCGTTAGCGTTGTGTGCCAGCAAGTCGTGTTGCCAAGTGGTGTCTTCGTCGTGCAGGCACTCGGCGGCCAGCGTTTTGCCGATCTTTTCAAGCGATTGGCCCAGTTGCTTGCGCAATGGCTCTGGCTCGGTCTTCGTGCCTAGCAAAAACACCCGGTCTGCCACATCCGGCGGAAACGCTGCAACGAATAGCGCAGTGCGCTCTTGAATGCGGTCGTCAAAGTCCACCAGCAGCACCAGATGCCGGTCTTTGAACTGACGAAGCCCGGTAATGTGGCTGGCGATGAAGCTGTCCAGTACTTTGCCCCACCCGCCTGCGCAGGGCAGCACCTGGATATTGCGCAGCTTGATGGATGGGTCTAGCAAGAATCCGTTGACCAGTTCCTCGTTGGCCTCGTCCTCGGGCAGCACCAGCACGTGGGGGCGGTGGTTGTTGACGCTCACAGCTCCAACTCCCCCAGCATCAGCGACTGGATCACGTTTGACGTGGTGCTCAAATCCTCCAGCAGGCGGTGCTGCGTGGGCTCCAGGTGGCTCTTGCGGCCCAGCAGCCAGGTGTTGTCGCGGGCGAAGCGGCGAATGGCCTCTTCATTGTGCGTGGTCATGATGATCTGGCCCTGCTGCTCAAACGCGTTGCGCAGTTGCATCACAAAGTGGCCCACCTCTGCCAGCGACAGGTAGTTGTCGGGCTCGTCCCAAAAACAAAACAGCGGGCCATACGCCTGGTTGGCGGCCACGATGATGGCGCACAGGAAAAAGCACTTCTCCCCGTCCGACAGCTCATCAAACCCCAGCGGCAGCAGCCTGCCTTCGCTCTTGAACTGCACCACCAGTCGCTTCGATTCTTTGCCCAGGCTCTCGTACTTGAAGTCGTGCAGGTCGGGCATGACTTCCTTGAGATAGCGGTCTATCACCGTGTACGCCGCCGGGTACTGTCCCAGCAGCCCGGCCAGCCAGTCCACCGCATTGCGCGCGTCGGCCACGGGCCACAGCGATTCGTCACTGGACTCGTCCGCCATCACAGCGGGCACTGGCGCAATCACCACCATGTGCGCCAGCCAGGTTTTGAAGATATGGACCGGGTCGGCCTCAGACTGCACCTGGATCAGCGGCAGGGCGACCAGGTGCCAGTCCACCAGAAACCGGGCATCGCCCGCCGCCGCATCGGGCACCTT
>JAANMX010003542.1_pt1 | contig 13558 bp, 8 predicted proteins | sample 7279681 | NCBI WGS metagenome assembly JAANMX01 (sample SAMN14094542, study PRJNA606508) | bioreactor metagenome | isolation source: A lab-scale SPAN reactor treating ammonium-rich wastewater day 351 | place: Ireland: Galway | collected 2018-01-01
CGTGAAGACGTGAAACGTGAAGACGTGAAACGTGAAGACGTGAAACGTGAAGACGTGAAACGTGAAGACGTGAAACGTGAAGACGTGAAACGTGAAGACACCTCACGCTTCACGTTTCAGTTGGTTGGCCGACCGACTCGCTGGTACGGAATAAGATGGGGGAAGGTGAAGACGTGAAGACGTGAAACGTGAGAGTATGTGACGATACCTCACGTTTCACGTTTCACGTTTCAGTACCTTGTGTTTTGCGCTTTATATTTTTGGGGAGGGGCGATGACAATTCATTCGGAATCCACCTTTACCAGTGTGGCCGATCTCCCTGTTTTCTACCAGAAGTGGCTGCCTGATATCGAGCCTGTCCGGGGTGTGGTGATGATCGTCCACGGGCTGGGGGAGCACGGCGGACGCTATGCCAATCTGGTAGATGTGCTGCTGCCCGCAGGCTACGCTGTCTATGCTATGGACCACCAGGGCTTTGGACGCTCCGGCGGTCAGCGCGGCCACGTCAACCGCTTTCACGACTACGCCAAAGACGTACACCGCTTGAACGGGCTTGTGCGGGCCGAGCAGCCGGGCCAGCCGATTGCCATCTTTGGTCACTCGATGGGCGGGCTGATCAGCCTGGACTATGCCCAGACCTATCCCCAGGACGCCGCAGTCTGGGTGATCCAGTCCCCGGCCCTGGGTGCCAAAACCTCTGCACCACTCATTTTTCTGCTGCGTCTGATCAATCTCTTCAACCCCACCTTTTCTATGGCCCGTCCCCCTGGCGGCGACCTCTCCCGGGACCCGGCAGTAGGCCCGGCTTTTGAAGGGGATCCGCTCCACGTACCGGTCAGCACAGCCCGCTGGGTAATGGAGATTTTGGCTGCCCAAAAGCGGGTGAAGGCGAATGTCGCTTCTACCCCCTCCCCCCTGTTGATGCTGCAAGGCACAGCCGACAATCTGGTCATCCCCGCGGCTACCCAAGAATTCTTCGAGGGGGTTACTGCCCCGGACAAAACGCTGTATATCTACGACGGCTACTTCCACGAACTCCACAACGACATTGGCAAAGAGAAGCCCCTGGGGGATGTGCTGGTGTGGCTGAACGACCGCGTGGCAAATGTGATTTGATGGGTGAGGAGGCCACACCAGCGCCTCTGCCCAGCTAGGATGTTTATGCCCGAACCCACCCCCGACAATACGCTCCCCTTACCGCTGACCAGCCTGATTGGGCGCGAGCAGGACATTGCTGCGCTTTGCCATCTGCTCTCCCAAGAGGGGGGTGGGGTCCGTCTTTTGACGCTGATCGGCGCGGCAGGGAGCGGCAAGACACGCCTGGCGATCCGGGTGGGTGCCTCCCTGGCCCACGCCTTTCCCGACGGCGTGCGCTGGGTGGACCTCTCTCTGGTGATAGAGGCGCGCCTGATCAGCCAGGCCGTCGCCAACGCCCTCCCCCTCCCCATAAAGCCCCAGGATGAATTTACCGGCGCGCTGGCCCAATATCTCCAGCCCAAACGGCTGCTCCTGATTATCGACAACTGCGAGCATCTGATCGACGGCTGCGCCGAGCTGGCCCAGCGGCTACTAAATTCCTGCCCCGGCTTGCAGATTTTGGCAACCAGCCGGGAATCCCTCAAAATCCCCGGCGAGACGATCTGGCTGACGCCGCTGCTTGCCATACCCCGGCGGGGCAGCGTGCCGCCCTTTGACGAGCTGCTCGGCTATCCGGGGATTCGCCTGTGGGTGGAGCGGGCCACCGCTGCCTTCCCCGAATTCCGCCTGACGCCGGAGAATGCGCCGGCGGTGGTGCAGGTCTGTCAACGGCTGGATGGGATGCCCCTGGCGATTGAACTGGCCGCGGCCCGGGTCAAAGTGCTGTCGGTGGAACAGATTGCGGCCCGGCTGGACGACCGCTTCCGTCTGCTCAAGGCCGATATGCGCACTGTCCTGCCCCGCAACCAGACCCTGCGCGCCACAGTTGATTGGAGCTATGCGCTGCTCTCGGCCAGCGAGCGGACGCTCCTCCAGTGCCTCTCGGTCTTTGTGGGCGGTTGCGCGGTGGATGTGGTGGAATTTCTGGTGGCCGACGAGCCATCTTTTGCCCAGGATGGGGCGCTGGATGTGCTGACCCGGTTGGTGGAAAAATCTCTGGTAGTGGTGACCCAGCGGGAGAGCCAGGGCGCGCGCTACGATCTGCTGGAAACCATCCGCCAATACGCGCTGGAAAAGTTGCGGGAGGCAGGCCGGGAGACAGATGTGCGCCGCCGTCACCGGGACTGGCTTTTGCAGCGGGGCGAGTCGATCTTTCCCAGGGCGGGGGGTGTGCAGCCCAGCGGCTGGTTGGCGGAGATGGATTCCGAGTATGAAAATTTTCAGGCGGCGATGGAGTGGTGCGCACAGGAAGCGGGCGAAGCCGGGGCGGGGCTGCGTCTGGCCTCTCTGATGCGCCATTATTGGGATCGCAAAGGCTACGTCCACGAAGCCCGCTTCATCCTCCAACGCCTGTTGGCCCACCCCGAAAACAGCGAGCGTAGCACCATACGGGCCGAGGCGCTGAATCTTCTGGGCTTTTTTACACTGCTCTATGGGGACTCCTCTGCGGCCACGGCATTGTATATGGATGCTCTCTCTATTGGAGAGGCGTTGCAAGACCCACCCACCATTGCCCTGACCTGTGCCGGTCTGGTCTTTGTGTTGGCGGGCAGCGCGCACCCACACAGAGCAGAGCCGTACATCCAGCAGGGATTGGAGGCCGCCCGCCAGATCAACGACCCGGTGCGCATCTACAATCTGCTCTTCTATGCGGCCTGGCTGGCAATGGCCGAGGGTGACTATCCCCGCTCTCACGGCCTGCTGGCCGAGAGTTTGCAGTTGATGCGCGCCGGGAATGATGTGAATATGACGGGGGCGGCGCTCTGGCGTCTGGGCCATCTCTGCTGGTTGGAGCAGCGCTATTCTGAATCCCTGGCCGCCTTCCAGGAAAGTCTGCTCCTGCGCCGCTCGATCAACAATCTGCGTGGAGTAGCCTACGCCATTGACGGTGTGGCCTGGGTGGCCGCGGCAGAGGGGGATCACAGCCTGGCCGCGTGTCTCTTTGGCGCAGCCGATCGCCACTTTACTGTCATGCGTTCCCACTTTCATCCAATGGAACAGCCAGCCCACGACGCGGCGGTGGCCCTGGCCCGCGCCGGGTTGGACGCGCCAGCCTTTGCCGCGGCCTGGGAGGAAGGCAAACAGCTGAGCCTGGAGAATGCGGCGGAGATCGCCCTGGGCCTGACCAGTGAGCCAGCGCCCGTTCCCCCCTTCTCTGCGCCCCAATCCACAGCGGTTCCGCTGAAGCTCTATGCCCTGGGGACGGCCCGGGCGGTATTGGGTGATCGACCCATCAGCGCTTCCGAGTGGACCTATTCCAGGGCCAGGGAAGTGCTCTTTTACCTGGCGACCGCAGGCCCGGCCAGCCGGGAGCAGATCGGTCTGGTCTTCTGGCCCGATGCCTCGTCGGAGCAGCTACGCCGTAACTTGGGCGTGGCGCTGCACCATCTGCGCAAGGCATTGGGCCGCAGTGAGTGGGTAGTTTTTGAAAAGGAGAGATATAGCTTTAATCGCTCCCTGGGCCACTGGTACGACGTGGAGGAATTTTCGGCCCTTTGCCAGCAGGCCAAACAATCGCCCGACCCGATAGCCCGCCTGCAGCAGGCCATCGCCCTCTATCAGGGCGAATTTTTGGCCGATGCCAGTGTAGGCGACTGGTACTTTCCCCGGCGGGAATCCCTGGCCCGACAGTATGAGGAAGCGCTTTTTGCCCTGGGCCAGCGCCACTGGACAGCGGGTGACTTCCCTGCTGCCGCGGCTCTCTACCGCCAGGCCATCCGCCACGACCCCTATCTGGAAGCGGCCTATCGGGAACTGATGGCGTGTCTGGCCCAGATGGGTGAACAGGCCCAGGCCCTGCGCGTCTATGCAGAGTTGGCCGGGGTGATGAAGAAGGAATTTGCCTCGGTTCCTTCCCGCGAGAGCCAGGAACTGTACGCACGTCTGCGGGCTGGATAGCAAGCCCCCAAATCTGAAATCCGTCTCTGGTGGCGGCCCGGCGTATATACGCCGGGCCGCCACTTTTTTGTTTATAGACGCGGTATAAACGTTTCTATAAACAGCGACCACTAGACTGGTATCCGAGTCCACAGGCAGATCTGCAAAAGTCAGCCGAATAGGGGAACGGGGGAAGGGGGTCGTTATCAACACATACCTGACGGAATTCCTCCTGTCCGGCGTGAGCCTGGAAACGCTTGAGCAGATGCAGCGTGCGTTGCAGGCCAGCACCTCTCTTTCCACAGCCCACGGCAAGCCGGTGCATTGTCTCCATTCCATTTTCGTGCCGGGGGATGGGCTGGTTCTCTGGCTCTTCTCCGCGCTGGATGCCATCGACATCCGGGATATCTACGAGGCCAACGAATTGCCCTTTGTACGCATTGTGGAGGTGATGGAATTGACACCCACTACCGAATAGTCCATTCCCGTTTGACCGTACCAGCCAAAAGGCTCGTTTTACTCCCATTTGGTTCTTTTTTTTCAAAGAAAGGTTGCTCGCAATGTATAGACGACAGATCAATCAGTGGAGAAAAATTTTCTCCCGCAGATCGAGACAAAAAGTCATGCCCATTCTTCTTGTCCTGAGTATCGCCTTTGGAATGCTCCCGATGGGCGTGGCACAGGCCCACGAACCGATTATCTACGGTCCGGACGGGGCGCCGATTGTAGCGCAAAGTGGCCCAGCCGAAGTCAGCCCGATGGGTACTCAGATGATTACGACAGTTCAGGAGGTGATTCCCACCGACCGCGCTGGCAGAGCCGTGAACGACGCCCCCTGTTTTGACGTTTCCGGCCAGATTGTTAGGGTGGAACGTACGCCCACCAATGCCGGGGGCGGCAGCTACCTGGCCGACACAACCGCGCCCGTGCGTTTTGCGCGCCTGGAATTGCGTGAGGAAGACCCCATTTCGGATGATTCCTACGGAGAAGTCTACACCAGCTCTAATGGCAGCTACAGCTTCCACTTCTGCGATGACGACGGCATCGGCGGCGGCGCGCTGGAACTCTATCTGCGGCTGTATACGGATGTATACGATCCTGCGACGAAGCACCGGGTGGTCTACGTCGAGGACAGCAGTTATGTGGACGAAATCTATGAGTACGATTCGGCCATTTTTGGTAATGCAAATGGCGGCACCTTTACCATCAATATGAATTTGACCGTAAGTCAGAGCCAGCCCTTCAACATCACAGATGGCATTTATGAGGCATGGGTCTTTTTCAACAACAGCGGAGGTGTTGCCGCCAGCGGAGAAAAGCTCGATCTGACGGCGGAGGTCCACTGGGAGCCGGGCTATAAGGAATCGGCGAATACCTTTTATGAGCCGGTCTTTGAAGAGATTACGATTGGTACTGTGACCGACCCGGACGCGTGGGACGAGTCCTCATTCATCCACGAATACGGGCACTTTATCGAAGATAACTATTCCTGCGATGAGTCACTGGGCGGATCTCACAGTTTTGATGAAATCTTGGATGACGAGGAATTCGCCTGGAGTGAAGGATACAACGACTATTTCCAGGGCGCTGTGAGGGCTGGAAGGGGCTATCCTGAAGCAAATGTCTATCTTGATCCAGGGACCAATATTGACCTGGAAGCCTGGGACATGAATTTCCCAGCCTCTGTTTCATCGTACAATGAAATGTCAATTGCTGCCCTCTTCTGGGATTTACTCGACACCACCAACGATGGCCAGGATCGGGTCTCTACGGGACATAGCGACATTCAGCAGGTCTACACCGATGACGAATTCAACGACCAGTGGTTCGACGAAGAATGCACCGTCCCCGAATACTTCCGGGCCTGGCAGGCGCTGAAGAAGCAGTCTGACGCGGATGTGGCTGCGGTTATCGTCCAAAATACCGGCGTCGGTAACCCCTTCACAACCAGCGCCGTCAGCGCGGCCAGCGCGGATGGCGAAACCTCGGCCTACTCCTTCACCGATCTGGCCGCCAACGCCAAATCCACCGCCTACCAGTGGTGGAAGCATCTGGTGATGATCAGCGATGTGAGCAAGAGTATGCAGGGGACGAAACTCAATGCGGTCAAGACTGTCCTGAATGAGCAGGTGGCCGATATTGCCAAAACCCATACAAAGGGCACGGAGTTCAGTCTCTATACCTTCGACAACACAAAGACCACCAACAATACGCTGCTGGCGGGCAAATTCTACCCCGAACTGGTGACACCCGCCATCAACAGCCTGGCCGCCAACAGCGCCAACGACCCCACCTGCCAGGTGGAATCCCTGCGGGCAATGTCCCAGGCCATCGGGCCAAAGAACAAAGGGGATCTCTGGCTCTTCACCGACGGCGACGCCCTGCAAAGCATCAGTGTGGAGACGCTGGTCAAGGCGCTGAACAGCCGCCAGATGCGGGGATCCTTCGCCGTGATGGGTGGCTGCAATTCGGCCACGCCAGATCCAAAGAGTGTGAGCGGCGCGGCCAAGAACTATCTGGGCCTGGGCGCCAACGCCACCCAGCCCGGCGGTATTGTGCCCTATCTGCTCACAGCCCTGGGCAGCGGCGGCAAGTTCCTCTTTGTAGACCCCAACCAGACCCAATCGGCTGCGAACATCCTGCGCGCCCAGCTCACCCACAGCGCGGGCGCGGGCACGTGGAGCGATTACGTCAGCAACAATGCGACGTACATCTACGACAAGCTCAACTCCTGGGAGTACAGTTGGATCGACACGACAACTGCCGGGGGTGGAATCAATCAGGGCGTGCCCAATCCTTCCGTCGCTGTACAACTCCCCGGCGCCTTTCCCTTCTATGGCACGAACCAGAATCTTGCCCACGTCAACCGTTACGGCTATCTAACCTTTGGGGCCAGTCCCCAGACAGCCCAATTGAACAATACGGCAATTCCCAATCCAGCCCAGCCCAATACCGCTCTTTATGTCCTGTGGGAAGAGCTCTTCTGGAACAACCCACCCACGGCTGCGGCGAGCGCCACTGGTAACACACCCGATAGCGCTGACGCTCTGCAGGTGGATGTTTCGACCAAAAGCCAGGGCGATTGGTTCGCCATCAGTACCATCGGCAATAGAACAACCAACAGCAGCGCCAAGCGGTCATACCAGATTCTCCTCAACGCCACAACCGGTGAGATTCGCTATCAGTACAAAGAAGGAATTGACGCTTCCGGCGCAACGATTGGCATGGAAAACCCCACAGGAACCGTCGCCACCCAAATCAGTCTTAACGACATCAACGGGGCCAAGGACAGTATGGGCTATAAGTTCGTGCCGGCCCCGGTCCAACCCAGCAAAACCTTCACCGTTGCCGTGGACGGGCTGACCAGCAGCGTGGGCTTTCTGCTCACCGGCTACAGCGGCAACTTCGCCCCCCTGGCCGTGCGCACGCCGGACAACGGGCTGGTGAGCTGCGCCGACACGGCCAATGTCCTCTGCATCACTGCCGGGCTGGTCCAGTATGTGCAGGTGAAGGTCAACGGGCGCAAGGGCAATTGGAGAGCCACCGTCGCACCGGGCAACACAGGCGCGGGGACCTTCACCTTCAGCGCCATCGGGGCCAGCACAGTCAACGCCAGCAGCGGCAGCGAGCGCAGCCTGGCCGTCGGTCCCCAGTTTATCGGCGTGAAGCTGGACAACGACAGCCCCGGCGCGCCCCGCTCCACCCAGAACGGCCAACTGACCGGCTGGTTCGCCACAGTGGACGGCAAGCCCTTCGGCAGCCCCTTCCCCCTCTACGACGACGGTCTGCACAACGACGACGGCCCCAACGACGGGCGCTTCGGCTCCGACGCCTTCACGCCCCCCGGTCCCGGTGTGGCCTATCTGTGGATGCAGGGCACAGTCAACGGCGAAGCCTTCAGCCGCTCGGACCCCGCGCCCTTCAACTTCCAGCCTCTGGAGGTCACCTCTCTGGGCGATGGGGTCAACGACGGGGATGTCACCGCTCTGACCTTCACCATCAAAAACGGCGACACAGCCGCCCACTGCTACAACCGCTCAACGGAAGTGCCCAGCGGCTGGACATTCGACTGGAAGCTGTCTGCCTTTGAGGCAAACTTCGGCCTGTGTATGGCAGCCGGGGCGACCGTCACCAGAACGGTGGAGATCAAAATGGCGGCTCTCTCGCCCAATACCCTGCCCAGCGGCGCCACCGGTGATGTGATTGTGACTTTTGTCGATAAGGAAGAGGGGTCCATCAGCCACAGCGCTACGGCTTCTGTCACCCGCCGCCGCACGCCCGCCTATATCGTCCTGGATAACCGCAACAGTGCGGGCAATCTGCGCCCCAATGGGAAGGACACGGCAGCGCTGAAGATTCAGGCTTTCGACGAACAGATGGTGAGCGTGGCCGAGGGTACGCCAGTGACGATTACAACCTCAATCGGTATGATATCCCCGACCCACGCCTCTATTCAGAATGGAAAGGTGGACGCGACCTTTACCACACCGCAGATGCCAGGCACAGCCCTGCTCTCCATTGCCGTGGCTCATCTCTCGATGACCACAACCCTGGAAATCGCCGGGCCCCTGCCCGACAAACTCACGCTTATCAGCGGGCAGAGCGTCCTCTCGCCCACAGTACTGACAACGCCGCTGACCGTCACTGTCACCGACAAATGGGGTGACCCGGCGGTGGGGCAGAGCGTACGCCTGGGCGTCTCGGGCGACGGGGGAAAGGGCACAATCGGCGGTTCTGAAGTCGTCACTGGCACGACGAACAGCGCGGGGCAGTTCGTCGCCACCTTCGACCGAAGCGGCGCAATCGGCGAGGCGAGCGTCACCGCCACACTGATGTTCGACCAGAACGGCCAGTTACAGCCATCGCTCAGCGATACGAAGGCGATTCAGATGCTGGCGGAGATGCGCAGCCTTTTCCTGCCGCAGGTCAATCGGTAGAGGCGCGTAGGCGAGCGGGCGAATTTTGTCCCAGAAGTGTGAAACGTAAAACGTGAGAAGATTCGGACCTTCTCACGTTTTACGTTTCACGCCTTATGTTGCTTTTTGCAGCGAATTGACCCCTGAATTCAGCCCTTCAACGCCCTCTCCAACGCCTGGGCGATATGCACCGGCTCCCGTTCGGTGAAGTGGCCGATCTGCTCCCGGCAGGAGGTTCCGCTGGCGACGATTAGATCGTCTGTGCCCGCGGCGCGCACAGCCGGGAAGAGGCGCTCCTCCCCAATCGTACGGCTGATCTCGTAGTGGCCCACTTCGTAGCCGAAGTCACCGGCCATCCCGCAGCAGCCGCTGGGGATGACCTGCACCCCATAGCCTGCCCGTTTGAGCGCGGCCACCGACGCTTCGTCGCCCACCAGCGCTCTGGCGTGGCAGTGGCCGTGGAGATGAACCTTCCCCGGCGTCTCCCGCCAGATATCGGCAAAGCCCCCCGCCTCCGCTTCTCTCGTCACAAATTCTTCAAAAGTGAGGGCATTCTGGGCCAGAATCTGCGCCCGGGCTTTGTCCGCGGCCAGGGCCGGGTATTCGTCCCGCAGGGTCAAAATGCAGCTTGGCTCGATGCCCACAATCGGAATGCCCTGGGCCGCGTAGGGTGCAAGCAGGGCCACATTCTGGTCCACCCAGTGCTTGGCTTTGTCCGCCTGGCCGCCGGTGATGAGAGGCCGCCCACAGCAGGCCCGCCCCTCGGCCAGATAGACCCGATAGCCCCCGGCTTCCAGCACCCGCACCGCGGCCTGGGCCACCTCCGGGTGGTTGTATTCGGCCCAGGTGTCGTGGAAGAGAATGACAGAGTTGCGAGTTGCGGGTTGCGAATTGCGGGTTGCGTCTTTCGCCCCTGGCCCCTGGCTCCTGGCGTGAAACCAGTGGGAAAAAGTGTCCGGCGCGTACTTCGGGAGGGTGCGGGCGGGGTGGACGCCGATCTTCCCGAAAAGCGCTTTGGCGGGAGCCGAGGCCAGACTGGCGTTGACCAGCGGGACCAGCGGGCGGGCCACCCGGTAGAGCAGTTTGTTGAGTGTGGGCAGCAGCCCCATCATCCGGTTGAAGAGGGGCAGGCCATTCTCGGCGTAATAGTGGACCAGATATTCGGATTTGATGCGGGCCATATCCACCGCCGACGGGCACTCGCTTTTGCAGGCTTTACAACCCAGGCAGAGGTCCATCACCCCGTACATCTCCGGGCTGTAGAGTTCTTCCTGGGGGATGCGCCCGGCCAGGGCGTTGCGCAGACCGTTGGCCCGGCCCCGGGTCGTGTCTCGCTCATCCCGGGTGGCGTGGAAGCTGGGGCACATTGTGCCCACACCCACTTTGCGACAGACCCCCGCGCCGTTGCACATCTCCACCGCGGGGGCAAAACCGCCATCCGCTCCCCAGTCGTAGACGGTCTTCAGTTCGATTGTTTCGTATTCTGTCCCATAGCGCAGATTCTCACGAATGGGCGGCGCATCCACAATTTTTCCCGGATTCATCCGGTTCTCCGGGTCGAAGATGGCTTTCGTCTGACGCAGGGCTTCGTAAAGTTCCGGTCCAAAGAGGCGGGGGTTGAGCGCGCTGCGCATCAGTCCGTCGCCGTGCTCGCCGCTCATTGTGCCGCCATATTCCACGGCCAGGTCGCAGGCGTATTCGCCCAGGGCTTCCAGGGCAGCGATACCGTCGGCGCTCTTGACATTGAGCAACGGGCGGACGTGCAGACAGCCTGCGGAGGCGTGGGCGTAGACCGCCACACCTTTTGAAGCGCTCAGCGTCCCGGCAAAGTTCAGAATCCGTTCCAGATAGGCGGCCAGAACCGCCGGCGGCACGGAGACGTCCTCGATGCCGGGGATGGGCTTGTACTCGCCCCGCTTACCCATCAGGATATTCAGCCCGGCCTTGCGCACAGACCAGACATCGGTTTGTGCCCCGGGTTGGACGTAGCGGCGGATGACCCCCTTCACCCCCCGGCGGCGCAGGTGATCTTCCAGATGGACGAGTTTCTTCTCCACTTCCTCCGGGCTGTCGCCGTAGTATTCGGTGAGCAGCACCCCCTCCGGATCGCCCTCCACAAAGAACATTTTCTTGGCCCACTCCGGCTGGGCCCGGGCCAGGTCCATCAACTGCTTGTCCAACAGTTCAGAGGCGCTGGGGTCGGTCTCCAAAATCATCGGAATCGAGGCGCAGGCGTCGATCACCCGGTCGAAGTGGACGACGGCCAGCCCGGTGAATTTGGGTTTGGGGACCAGGCGCAGAGTGGCTTCGGTGATCGTCGCCAGTGTGCCTTCGCTGCCGGTGATCAGTTGGGCCAGGTTGAATTGGGGGCCGGGGAGCGGGGATTGGGGATTGGAGATTGGCAGGTGAAACGGATTCCTGTTTCCCGTTCCCCGTTCCCCAGTCCCCAGCCCCGCGGCCAGCCGGTCCAGATTGTAGCCAGAGGCCCGCCGCCAGTGCTTGGGCCAGCGGGCCACAATCTGCCCGGTGACGCCGCCGATCAGTCGTGGCAGTTCCCGGTAGATGCGGCTCTCCAGGCTGTCGCCCCGGCCCAGTGCAGCCAGATCACCGGTTGCAACCGGGCCAAAACGGGCCGCACTGCCGTCGGCTAGAACCACCGCCACCTCCTCTACATTGTCCGCCATCATCCCGTAGAGGATGCTGTGGCTGCCTGTGGCGTTGTTGCCGATGGAGCCGCCGACGGTAGCCCGCTCGGCGCTGGCCGGGTCGGGTCCCAGCATCAGCCCCAGGCCGCCCAACGTTTTGTTGAGCACGCCGACGGTCATCCCCGGCTGGACGCGCACGCTTTTGGCCTCTTTGTCGATGCCCAGAATGCGGTCCATATATTTGGAGGTGTCGATGACCAGCGCCGCGCCCACGGCTTGCCCGGCCAGAGAACTGCCGCCGCCCCGGGGCAGGACGGGTACGCCGTGGCGGGCGGCAATCTCCATTGCGGCCTGGATGTCGTCGGCATTTTTGGGCAGGACAACGCCGATAGGCTGAATCTGGTAGAGGCTGGCGTCCGTGCTGTAGAGCATCCGGCTGTAGGCGTCGAAGCGCACTTCGCCCAGAATTGTACGTTTGAGATCGGCCAGGAGATCGGCGGTTTCGGCCACCGGGCCGGCCATTTCAGCCGGGGTCAGATGGGAACGGGTGGGGATGGCAAGGGTCATTGGGGGGTGTCCTCGTCGGCGGGTGGGGAAATGGGCTGTCGGTTAGAGCCAGTTATCGCGCTGCAAGCCGGGGATGGGGTCGAAGTCGCGATCTGTGGTCAGCAGAATCAGGTCAAAACGAATGGCAATGACGGCAATAAAAGCATCCAGTGCTTCCAATTGACGCCCGATCCGCCGTAGTTCTACGCGCAAATGGGCAGCTTTTTCAGCGTCTACCTGCTCGATTCCATAAAAACCAAAGAAGGGTGAAAGGTGGTTCCGTTCGCGGAGATTCTGTTCACGACGCGGCAATACCTGAATGCCAAAGAGCATTTCACTGAGCGCAGGGGCGGGTACAGAGAAAACATCTTGGGTCCGTTGCTGTCCCAGAATGCGTTGACGGAGCGGATGGGTGAGTGTCACTAATGGAGAGAGGTGATTGGCATCCAGAAGATAGTGTGCCACGACAGTTATCCCCTGAAACGATTTGTTCGGGCAGATCGAGAGTGAGTAACATTTTGTCACCTCCAAAAGAGTACCGGGTATGCGGTGGCTATGGGAAGTATACCACATACATCCTCACCCCCAGCCCCTCTCCCAGCCGGGACGGTTGCGTGTATGCGGTGTTTGGTGGGCTGGGAGAGGGGAGTTAGCTCTCTCGTGCCCGCGCTCCGCGTGGGTACTCCGAGCGGACGCTCCGCGTCCACAACGCCACCACCCGACGCCGGAGCGCAAGCTAACAGCTTGCGTTACAATGCACTGGACGCAGAGCGTCCGGGGAGCGTTCCCACGCGGGAGCGTGGGAACGAGGCAAGCGCACCAATCGCCGTCCTTCCCCCTCCTCTCCCAGCGCAACCAACACCACAAACTACTGCCGGTCCGCCAGATAGTCCACCAACGCTTGCAGTCCCAGGAGATAGCTGCGCCAGCCAAAACCGGCGATCTGCCCCACACAGACCGGGGCCAGCACGGACTTGTGGCGGAACTCCTCCCGGCTGTGGATGTTGCTCAGGTGGACTTCGACGGTGGGGAGTGAGACACCGGCGATGGCGTCGCGGATGGCATAGGAGTAGTGGGTGAAGGCACCCGGGTTCATCACCAGGCCGTCGGCCCAATCCCCCGCGGCCTGGATAGCGTCCACAATCGCGCCTTCGTGGTTGCTCTGGAAGGGGCGCACGTCGTGGGTGTCGCCGGCCCAGACCAGCGCCGCTTCGTTGATAGTGTCGAGGGTGACGCTTCCGTAGATGGACTTTTCCCGCCGTCCCAACAGATTCAAATTTGGCCCGTGGATGAGGGCGATCTTTGCCATAGAATTACTCCAAATGTCGGAAGTATCCCAATACCAAAATGAAAAGTACACGGATTTGCACGGATGCAGAGGATTTACACGGCTGTAGAGATCGGGATTTTGTAAATCCGTGTCGATCTGTCTTTATC
>JAANMX010003548.1_pt1 | contig 13541 bp, 6 predicted proteins | sample 7279681 | NCBI WGS metagenome assembly JAANMX01 (sample SAMN14094542, study PRJNA606508) | bioreactor metagenome | isolation source: A lab-scale SPAN reactor treating ammonium-rich wastewater day 351 | place: Ireland: Galway | collected 2018-01-01
CGCGGCCGCGGCTGACCGCGGCGGAGAAGCTGCGTTTGCAAGCGCTGTCCAGGCTTTTCGCTCCACTGATGGGGAAGCAGCAGATGCCGGTTTGCTCGGTTCGCTGCTTCTTCGGCTTGGGAAGTGCATTCACCGTGACCGGGAGGAGGTCGGATTAGCTGTCGAACGTGAAGCGGTTGCCCTCCTGCGCCGAGCCGCTCCAGCCGCACCATTGGACTTGGCCCAGGCGCTGACTGCTTTGGGAATGAGCCACGCCAGTCTCGGTCACAACCCGGAAGCGACGGAACTGGCAACCGAAGCCCTCGCCCTATTGCGTGAGATCGGGAATGAAGTCGGCGTGGGCGCTACATTGCGCGATATTGGGTATGTGGCAATTGGGTGGGGACGGCCTCGGGAAGCCCAGCGCTATATTGAAGAGTCTGTGCATGTGCTGGAGGGACGGGAACACAAATCCTATGTCCAGAGTACATATGGTCTGGGCCTTACGCTACTGATGCGCGGTCACTATCGCCGGGCCAGGGCGCTGTTGCGTCGCGCACTTCCTTACTTTGTCGAACAGGGCGAGAATGGGATGGCGGGCTATACCGACCGCTCATTGGCCGAACTTTACACAGCCACCGGCGACTTTGCTTCCGCCAGGCATCACTTCTCCGAGACATTTGCCCGTTTTGAACCGGTGGGGATCGGGTATGAGGTGACAAATTCGATGTATTTGTCACCCGCTGCCTTGGCTCGTCTGGCTGATGAGGCAGATGCAGAAGCCAAATTGCTCGACGCGCTGGCCACCGCACGCAGGGTGGGGTACGGTCAGCCTATCGCCACCAGCCTGCACCACCTGGCCCGGCTGCGCCACGACCAGCGGGACTACGAAGGGGCGCTGGCTCTACTGGACGAGGCGCTATCCGTCGCCCGCAAGATCGACTTCCGCTATGCCACCGCGCTGGTTCTCACCGCCCAGGGCCATTCCCTTCTCGCTCTGAAACAGACCAATACCGCCCGCGCCGCCTACGCCGAGGCCCTGGAAATCGCCGACGCCGAAGGCATCGACCGCATCGTCTGCGACGGGCTGACCGGCATCGCCCAGCTTGCCCAGCTACGGGGCGACAGCCAACTGGCCCTCTCTCTCCTCCACTTCGTCCACATCCACGAAGCCAGCGAATGGGAGACCAAACGCCGGGCCGAGCGCCTGATGGCCGACCTGCCGCGGACGGAAACCCACACGCCAATCCCGTCCCTGGAAGAAGCCATCCGCCTGGCCCGCGTCGCGCGGGATGACCGGGTGACAAGGCGACCCGGTGACACGCCGACATCACCCCCTCACCCTGTCACCCCTTCACCCGGTCATCTTCCCGTCCCCACTACCTCCTTCATCGGTCGCGAGGGCGAACTGTCCGAACTCTCCGCCCTCCTCGCCCGGCCCGACGTGCGGCTGGCGACGGTCGTCGCACCGGGTGGGATGGGCAAGACCCGCTTCGCCATCGAAGCGGCCCGGCGGCTGGCCGGCGATTTTCCTGACGGCGTATGGTTTTTGTCGCTGGTAGGCGTGAATGAGGCTAGTCAGATGCTCGCCGCGCTGGTGCAACTGCTGGACGCGCCGATGGGTGCGGGCGGCGCGAAAGAGGCTGTACAGCGTTTTCTGGCTCGTCGCCGACTGCTGCTGGTGCTGGACAATTTCGAGCAGTTGGTGGACTCCGCTGAGGTTCTGGCCGAGATTGTCCAGGGCGCACCGGATGTGAAAGTGCTGGTCACATCCCGGGTGCGGCTGAATTTGCGGGAGGAGTGGGCTTTTCCATTGACCGGGCTTGGGATGGAAAGCGTTGTCACAGACGACACAGCCGCACTCTTTGTCGGGCCGAATGAGGCCATCCGGCTCTTTGCAGAACGGGCACGGCAGATGCAGCCCGGCTTCGATGCGGCTACGGAGGCGGAAGCAGTGGCGGCCATCTGCCGGACAGTGGAAGGGATGCCCCTGGGCATTGAACTGGCCGCCTCCTGGCTGCGGGCGATGAAGTGTGGGGAGATCGCTGCGGAGATTCGTCGGGACGTGGACTTTCTCAGCACACCCTTGCGCAATGTGCCGGAGCAGCACAGGAGTATGCGCGCCGTCTTCGAGCGCTCCTGGGCGCTGTTGACCCCCAATGAGCAGCGGGGGCTGGCCCGGCTCTCCGTCTTTCAGGGCGGTTTTACCCGTGCCGCGGCGGAGGCTGTGGCGGAGGTGCGTCTACCCCTCCTTTCCGCGCTGGTGGACCATTCGCTCCTGCGCCACGGGGCGAGTGGACGCTACGATATCCACGAACTCCTGCGCCAGTTCGCCGCCGAGCAGTTGGCGAAGAGTGGCGAGGCCGAGAGCATCCACGATACGCACGCTGATTATTACCTCAATTATCTGTCGAAACAATCTGATGATCTGGCGTGGCGGCGACCAGTAGAAGCGCTGAATGAATTGGCTCCGGAGCGGGAGAATTTTTTCTCCGCGTGGCGTCTGGCAAGCCGGCGCGGTCGATTTGGGCAGATTCGGAAAGGGGCTTTGGTTCTGCCTCGGTTCTGCAATTTGACCAATGCACAGGAGAGCGGCAGGCAGCTTTTTGCCGAGGCTACTGCGGCAGTTGAGGAAAAGGCCGGAGCAATGGATGATCGGCCCGGCCTGCTGGGAATTCTCCGTTGGAGAGGGCAAGTTGGGTTGGAACACATCCATATTCAGCCGGATGCCTTTCTACAGGGGCTACTTCAAGCACGTACACTTCTGCTCCAATCAGAAGCTGACAATCGTGATGAATTAGCAGCACTGAGTGGCGCAATTGGTACACAAATTGGTTCGCTTGGAAGGGGAGAAGAAAGTGTCTCTTGGTTAGAGGACGCCATTCGCAGCTTTATGGAGACACAGAATTATCTGGAGTTGGGTAAAGTCTATTATCGACTTGGCCTCCAGTACTCTGGAGAAGGTAAGGTTCGCAGTGCGGACGATGCTTTCGACAAAGTATTAAAGTCGTGGCGGCAGGCCAAGTTACCGGTATATACGATAAAGTCTCGCTGGCTTGTCTATCAAATGCAAGGGAACTTTGATGCAGCCTATCGCCTTATGCAGGAAGTCAAAGAAAAGGGCGAAGATCCCTTTACGAGCGAAGCTATGCCGCTCAGTGGAATGGGTCCAATTGAGTCTATTTGGGGTGATATTTCTGTGGCTTTAGGATTATTCGACGAGGCCATTGGTCACTTCCGACGTTCACAGCGTATCTTCGAAGCACAAGGACAAACCTGGCTGAGCGCTCTTGCATTCCACCACACGTTGGGCACCGTTCTTCGCCTGCAAGGGGAAATGGAGAGGGCGCGGCGCCAGATCGAGGAAGAAGTATCAACGACCCGTTCGGTTGGTTTCAGGCAGCGCATCGCTACCCGGCTGCACGAGTTGGCCCGTCTGGAATACGACGAGGGGCATTACGCCGAATCGGAAGCAGCCCTGGCCGAAGCGCTGGCAATCGCCGAGTCCATCAAGTTCCTCTTCGTCGAAGCCCTCGTCCTCTGCCAGATGGGACATACGGCGGCGGCCCAGGGCAAACCGGGAGCAGCAGACTACTACCGCCGGGCGCTGGAGATTGCAGATGAACAGGGGATGAACGGGATTGTTGTGGATGTGCTGCTGGGCGTAGGGCAGCTAGCAGCCGCGGCGGAGAAAGACACGGAGGCTGGGAAATTGTTGTCTGTAGCCGCCAGCCATCCCAATGGCGATTGGGAGACAAAGCAGCGGGCCAAGCGTCAATTGGCCGCTCTGCCGCCGACGGGCCAACCGTCACCAATCCCGTCCCTGGAAGAAGCCGTCCATCTTGCCCGCGCCGCGCTGGATGACCGGGTGACAAGGCGACAGAGTGACACGCCGACATCACCCCCTCACCCGGTCACCCCTTCACCCGGTCATCTTCCCGTCCCCACTACCTCCTTCATCGGCCGCGAGGGCGAACTGTCCGAACTCTCCGCCCTCCTCGCCCGGCCCGACGTGCGGCTGGTGACGGTCGTCGCGCCGGGTGGGATGGGCAAGACGCGCTTCGCCATCGAAGCGGCCCGGCGACTGGCGGGTAACTATCCCGACGGCGTATGGTTTTTGTCGCTGGTGGGCGTGTACGATGTCAGCCAGATGCTCTCGGCACTGGTTGAATTGTTTGACTTGCCCAGGGGGCAGGGCGACGCACGGGTTGCGATTCGGCGTTTTCTGGCTTCTCGACATTTGCTGCTGGTCCTGGATAACTTCGAGCAGTTGGCCCCACACGCAGATGTCTTGGCCGAAATTGTTCAGAATGCCCCCGATGCCGATCTGCTGGTCACTTCCCGCACACGACTGAATTTGCAGGAGGAGTGGCTCTTCCCGCTGGAAGGGTTGGCGACGGAGGGCGGACAGGCAGCGGACGAGCAGGCGGAGTCTGGTGCGGCCATCCGTCTCTTTGTAGAACGGGCGCGGCAAATGCAACCGGGCTTTGACCCGATTTGTGAGGCGGAGACGGTCTCGTCGATCTGTCAGGCGGTGGAAGGGATGCCCCTGGGCATTGAACTGGCCGCATCCTGGCTGCGGGCGATGAGCTGCGCCGAGATTGTTGCTGAAATCGGGAAGGATGTGGACTTTCTCAGCACGTCCCTGCGCAATGTGCCCGCCCAGCACCGCAGTATGCGCGCCGTCTTCGAGCGTTCCTGGGGGCTGCTGACGCCCGAGGGGCAACGGGGTCTGGCCCGGCTCTCCGTCTTTCAGGGCGGTTTCACCCGGAAAGCCGCGGCAGATGTGGCGGATGTGAGGTTGCCTCTGCTTTCAGCGCTGATCGATCAGTCACTCCTGCGCCATTCCGCCACTGGCCGATACGACAGTCACGAGTTGTTGCGCCAGTTCGCCGCAGAGCAGTTGGCGGCAGGCGACGATGCACAGACGATGCAAGCCCGGCACGCGCGCTATTTTCTCGAACTGCTGGCTGATCGCACGGACGATCTCCAATGGCGCGCGCCGCGGAAAGCTGCCTCCGAATTGTCGCCAGATCGGGGGAACATTTTTGCCGCCTGGCACTGGGCTGTCCGGCAAGAAGAGTTTGAACTGTTGAGTACCGGGGCCACCGCACTGCTGGCGTATAGCTACTGGATCAGCGCACGTCTCAGCGTATTGCCGCTGTTTGAGGAAGCTATGCAGGCGGCGGAGAAGGCAGGTCAGTCCGGCCAGGAAAACCAGTTGTTTGCCGGAAAGTTTTTCTGGCCGTGGGTCCATCTTTCCACATTTACGGGAGGCACAGAGGCATTCCAGGCAGCGCTGGAAAGGGTCCACGCCTACCACGCGCAGATTGCTGCGAAGCAGAACGAAGAATCTGCGGTCAGGAGTTGCTACTTCGCGATGATCGAGGCCACACTTGGCCGCAACGAAGAGGCCCGCAGGCTTCTTTGGGAAGGGTTGGACATCTTTCAGAAGGAAGGAAACCTTATGCGCCTGGGGTGGGCCTACTCGCTTCTGGCCCTGCTGGAGTCAGGGCGTGGGCGGCCGTTGGATGCGGATCGGTTTTCGCAAAAGGCGGTTACCCTTTGGCAGCAGGCCGGCTGCTCGGATGCACCCCAGCAATGGCGTATCCTGCCCTATCTGATGCAGGGCAGATTCCCAGAGGCCGAAGTCGTCAACCGTAAAATCCTGAGCGGACAGCGAGATCCCTTTGTGGCGGAAATCGACAGTTCATTTGGTGAACCTTTTTTCGCTACAGCAGGGATTGCGGTTTCCAAAGGACAATTGGAGCAGGCAATCGATCTTTTTGAGAAAGCGATCACCCTTGCGGAAGAGGAAGAACAGCCCTGGGTCGGTGTTTTTGGATTTCGGCATACCCTGGGCGGCCTCTTTCGCCTATTGGGGGATTGGGATCGTGCGCGTCCGCAGATCGAGCGGGAGGTAGCCGGTGCGCGTGAAGCGGATTTCTCACAACGGATAGCCACCCGGCTGCACGAATTGGCCCGCCTGGAATTCGATTTGGGCAACTATCCTCAGGCCGAGGCGCCATTATCAGAGGCGCTGGAAATCGCGCTGCGGATCGACTTTCTATTTGCACAGGCCCTCGTCCTCTGCCAGATGGGCCACACCGCCGGGGTCCAGATGAAGCCGGAGGCTGCCGGGCACTATCGCCGGGCGTTGGACATCGCGGCAGAGCAGGGGATGAACCTGATTGTGTTGGATGTACTGTTGGGCGCGGCGCGGCTGATCGCAGCCGCGGGCGACGTGACACAGGCCGTGGAATGGCTGGCACTGGCCGTGTCCCATCCCAACGCCGAGTGGGAGACGAAGCAGAAGGCGCAGAAGGCGCTGGCCTCCCTGCGTGCGGGGTTCTCGCCATCTGATTTCCAGGCGGCGGAAGGTCGGGGACGGCTCTTGTCCATCGAAGAGGCCATCAATCTCGCCCGCGCCGCGTTGGGTGAGGCCGCCTGAGCATCCAACGCCTGCGTGAACTGCAAAGACCGCCCGCTTCCCATTTTTTGGGAACGGACGGTCTTTTTTGTCGGTGGCGGTTCCTGAAGTTCTGGGCCGCCTATTGCTGCGCTGCCAGGAAACTCTGCACGGCTGTGTAGCGGCTGTCGGCGTGGGCGATCAGCTCGGCGACCGCGGCATCGAAGGTGTTGGCATTCACCTCCCGAACGGCGTAGGGCCGGAGCAGGTCGGACAGTGCGTTGTAGGTGGCTTCCATACGGTCCGGGTTGAAGGCACTCTCCACCACCTGCCCCACGTAGCCCACGTATTGGGCATAATAGACCTCATCCGCCACCAGATAGTTGATCAGCGGCCAGTTTTCCCCCACTTCATTCAAGCCCAGGGAGAGGGTCGTGCCCCGACCGCCCGCGGATTTCAGAGCCTCGTTGTTGTCCCAAGGAATCCAGGTGATCTGACCTGTGGTGGGATCGGTGTAGAGATAGTAGTTGTGATAGGCCACACCGTAGGTGTCCCAGTTTTGGATGACGGTGTTGGTTGCCAGCCAGCCCAGGAAGGTCTCCACATCGAAGACGGTTTCCAGATTGGCCCGCCAGGCGGCTGGGTCGGTCAAGCGCTGGTTGCTGCCCAGCACATCGTACAGGGCCAGGATGTCGCTGTAATCGGCCTCGTCGGCGTTTGTCTCTTTGTCGAAATCCGTCTCGTTGAAGGTGCCGGCGGCGAAAGAGGAGCCGAAACCTTCCGGTTTGTAGACATTGCCGCTGTCATCCTCGAAATTGGCCTCGATGACCGTATCGTCCACCACCTCTACCAGTGTGTACAGCCCAAAGTAGACCGGCCCATCGCCGGTATTTACATAGACTTCGTAAAAAGCGGTCTGGGGGGTAACCAGGCCCATCTCCTCGAAGGCAGCGTAGGCCACGCTTTCCCGCATAAAGGAGCTGTCCCGACAGTTGCTGGAGAGGGACAATTGCTTGAAACCGTAGAAGCGCTGGTTGTCGATTTCGAGATATTCGTCCTCAAACTCATCAAAGTCCAATTTCAGGGGCATCTTCAAACTGCCGCTGTTCCACGAATCCCGCAGGCTGGAATTGCCTTTGAAGCGGATGCCCACATTCGTCCACACATCCCCCTCAAACTCGACGGTGGCCGTCGCCCACATTGGATTGTCGATGGCAGCTTCCAGCCCAGGTCCGCCAGTCCCGCCGGGGTCCCCGCCGGGACCCCCGCCAGGGCCTCCTGCCTGTCTTGCGCCCCCCGGAAGTCCACCGGCAGGGGGAGCGCCCCCTTGACGACCGCCCACAGGCGCGTCGCCGACCGGGCGTGTACCCCCGGCGGCAGAATTGCCCTGGGCGCCGTACAATACGGTCATATCCGCCATCATTGCCGCCCAGTTCTCCGCAGAGATGGTGATGTCCAGCCGGTTAACGGTGTCGTCGGGGAAGACGGTGGCGTAGTCCGGGTCCGCTGATTTGCTGTGGGTGGCCTCGGACCAGCCAACCGGTCGAGCCACTTCTTCGGCGTCGGATGTCCCTGGGTCCGGGGCTGCTGTCTCAGCGGCGACTGTCTCGATGACGACAGTGGGTTCCTGAACCGGGTTGGCGGATTCAACCGTCGCGCTGAGAGCGGTCGGCGTTGCCGCCCAAGTTATAGGGAAATACGAGAGCTTGCGTGGCCGATTCCCGGAATCGTGCCAACGAAACCTCTACGTTAATAACGGACGACTGCTTACTTCTGAGGCCACTGGACTACGTGACGGTCGCTGTCCTCAGCGGTGCGCCCGGTGCGAGGAGCGTGCTAATTTTGGGGTGGGTGCCACCCGGCAAGTACCCAATAGCTCCGCAGCCTGGATGGTCAGATGGCAGTGACGGCAGCGGACGCGATCCGCCGGTTCGGCGAGGAGTACGAGATTCCTGTGAAGGCAAGTTATCGAGGGTGTCATCAGAAGTTACCGTCCCGGGTCTCAAAATGGGTGGGCTTGTCCAGAGTGGGTCCATCTCGCCGCACCCAATCCCCGGTCCAGCCGATGAGTCGGTCCAGGGCGACAGATGGATAGCCGAAGAGGGCCTGGGCCTGTCCCGCATTGTTGAGCAGGGCTGTAGGGGCTTCGCTGCCGGTCAGAATAGCTTCCACGCCGAACAGCCCGGCGAACTGCTCGGCCACCCGACGCACAGAAAGGGTCTCCGGCCCGGTGACGTTGCAGACAAAGGCGGGTGTAGCGCAATGGGCCAGCAGCCCCAGCGCCTGGCCGTTGGCATCCCCCTGCCAGATGACATTGGCCGCCCCCATCGTCACGTCCACCGGCTGGCCCGCATAGACTTTGCGGGCAATGTCAAGCAGAACCCCGTAGCGCATCTCCACCGCATAGTTCAGGCGCATAAGGGCACAGCGCAGAGCGCCTGTGGCCGCGAAGTATTCGAAGATACGCTCCCGGGCCAGACAGGAGTTGGCGTACTCACCGATCGGTTGGGGGGTGTCACTCTCCCGGCTGCCGCCCAGGGTCACGGTTGTCAACGGGTAGACATTGCCTGTGGAAAAGGCGACGATGCGCGCCTCGGCATAGCGTTCGCAGACCAGACCGGGCAGAAAGCTGTTCAAAGCCCAGGTCATGGGCTGGTTGCCGGTTGTGCCGAATTTCTGGCCTGCCATAAAGATGAGGTTGCGGCTATCAGGAAGCCAGCGCAGGGCCGCCCGGTCCAGAAGATCGCAGGGGATTGTGTGTACGCCCGCCGCTTCTAATTCTGCACGCAGACCAGGACGACTGAAGCGCGCTACGCCGTAGACCCGGTAGGGCAGCCCCAATTCAGCCAGGGCACGCACGGCCATGCGCGCCAGGCTCGGCCCCATCTTGCCGCCCACCCCCAGAATCAGCAGGTCGCTGTCCAGTGTGGTCAGCCCGGACCGCGCGGCTGGGGTGGGGCGGGAGAGCACCTCCTCCAACTGAGTCACATCTTCCATGCGCGCCGGCCACTCTCCCTGCCCGACGGCAGTTGACCCATTCGTGGACATTTCACTTCTCCCGATTTCTGGTAAGATAGGGCTGACGTTATGCTGAGAACAGGACGCTGATGACGCTGTTGATCCTGCCACAGATAGCAGGGAAGTGCAATCCTTTTTATCAAATTCACGGAGGCAACAATTATGCAGGCAGAACCCATGCGCGGCGTCTACCCGATTCTGGTGACACCCTTCCACGAAGACGGCGCCATCGACGAGGAGTCTCTGCGCCGTCTGATCGATTTTGACCTGGCGGCCGGGGTCCACGGGCTGGGGGTGGCCCTGGGCAGCGAGGTCTTCAAACTGACCGAAGCCGAACGGGACCGGGTCACCCGCATCGTTGTGGAGCAGGTCAACGGCCGCGTGCCCGTCGTCATCAACAGCGGCGCGGCGGGGACAGACCTGGCGGTCCACTACAGCCGGGCCGCCCAGGAGAAGGGCGCGGACGCGCTGATGATTATGCCGCCTACCTTTATGGCCGCCACCGCCGACGAGGTGCGGGACTACTTCGCCGCCATCTCCCGCGCGGTCTCCATCCCCATCTTTCTGCAGGATACGCCCAGCGCGGTGATCGGAGCGGGGCTGGCCCGCCAACTGGCCCAGGAGTGCGAGTGGGTACGCTATATCAAAGTAGAGAGCCAACCCATTACCGCCAAAGTGGCCGAAATGGTGGCGGCGGCAGGCGATCGGCTGACCGTTTTCGGCGGCGCGGGGGGCGGCTATTTCATCGAAGAGATGCGCCGGGGTTCGGTGGGTACAATGCCCTTTTGCAGCCAGCCCGAAGCCTTTGTCGGCGTGTGGAACGCGTTCCAGGCCGGGGACGAAGCCACGGCCCGGGCGATCTTTGACCGCACAATTATGCCCATCAACCGGGTGGCGGCCCAGGGGTCGGGCATCTTCTACACTGTCCACAAAGAGTTGTTGCGTCGTCGGGGCGTCCTGCGCACGAACAAAGTGCGCAGCCCGGCACCGCCGGTCGAGGCGCAGACGATGCGCGAACTGGGCGAGTTGATTGAGCAGTTGTACGCTGTGTAGGAGGTGGCAGGTGGCAGGTGATAATTATGCCGGTCATCGAATTGTCAATTAACCGCGCGGGTTTGGCCCGCGCAAGTGGGGAGGAACTATGAAAATTGTTGACTTGCAGGTCATTCCTTTTTGGGTGCCCCGGCGCCCCTTCCGCCACGGCGAGTGGCTGCCCGAAACCCGTGTGGTGCAGACCCTGACCAAAATTGTCACCGACGAGGGGGCCGAGGGCTACTATCTGGGCGGCCACGGCCACGGCGACGCCGACGGTTTGCCGCCGGACGAGCGGGCCGTCCTGGAAAATCGCATGAAAAATATGCTGGTAGGTCAGGACCCCTTTGACCGGGAAAAGTTCTGGCATTGGATGTGGGTGGCGAATCTGCCCGAAAATATCCTGAGTGTGGTGGATATGGCCCTGTGGGATTTGCAGGCCCGCTATTTCGGTCTGCCTCTATACAAACTGCTGGGCGGCTGCCGGGAGAAGATTCCGGCCTATGCCAGCACCTTCCCCAATATGGGCACGATCCAAGACTATGCGAACCACGCGCTGGCCTGCAAGCAGGAGGGCTACACCCACTACAAAATCCACCCCTACTACTTCTACAACCCCCTCACCCGAGAGTCGGATCCGGGCCGTCCTTCCCACATCGAGCAGGACATCGAAGTCTGCTACGCCATACGCGAGGCGGTGGGCGATGAGATGGTTCTCAGCTTCGACCCCTGGGGCACCTATCGCACCTATGACGATGCCCTGCGGGTGGGACGGGTGCTGGAGGAACTCAACTTCTACTGGTACGAGCACCCGATGAACGAATATCTGGTGGGACTATACGAAAAGCTCAGCGCCGAACTGGATATCCCCATTTTGGGGCCAGAGATTGCCGCGGGCAGCATCTACACCCGGGCCGACTGGATTCGTCGGGGGGCATCGGATCGCACCCGGATCGATGTGCTGCGCGGGGGCATAACCGGCGTCAAAAAGATGACCGGCCTGTGCGAGGCCTTTGGCGTGCGCTGCGAGATTCATATGAGCGGCTTTGCCAACCTCCAGATTCTCGGCTCCACCAGCGCCGATGTCTGTGAATACTACGAGCGGGGTCTGCTTGCGCCTGGCATCGACTACGCCACGCCGCCGCCCTACCTGGCCGCCATCGCCGATCCGATGGACGCGGACGGCTACGTTCACCTCTCCCAGGAGCCGGGGATGGGCTATCAGTTTGTGTGGGACTACATCGAGGAAAATCGCATTGACGACTGATGGGGAGCTAACGCACAACTGTTAGTTGGTCGGCCAATCATCTGAAACGTGAAGCGTGAGGCGTGAGGCGTGAGGCGTCGTCACATACCCGCACGTTTCACGTCTTCTCGTTTCTCTGCGCAAATCGTGGCTCTGCCACTCTATGCCATAAGCGCCGCGCCCCACACTTCCATATCCACCTCCACCTGTGCCCGGTTGAGCACGTCGTCCAGCAGGATATGGGCGCTGGGCAACGCCTCCACTGTTTCCGCCATCAACACCAGATCGTCCAGAGTGGCGTCGGTTACATAAATTTTCTCGAAGGCCCGCTTGGGGTTGAGCCAGTAGCCGCCCGCGCCCAGCTTGCCCCATTGGGTGAGCAGATAGAGAATCACATATTCGCGCCCGTCCTGGGTCTGCTCCGCCACCCGATAGCCGTCCAGGCTGATGGGATAGAGAAAGTCGATACCGGAACGGGTGCGGGCGGCCCGGTAGTAGCGGATGTTGCGGGAGCGGTTAAAGCGATAGATGGCGTCTGGTATGAGCATTGTTGGGACCTGTGCAGGCGTCGGGTGCGACGCACCTGATAATTCACTAATTTCGAGGAGTTCGGCTTTTTCGGAAAAAGTCGAACTCCTGAACAACCTTATGCGGCTGTTCGGAATGCCTCTGCTCTGCCCTCCGGCGCATAGCCAAGCACCTGGCGGGCGTGCTCAAAATCCCGATAGCCCCAGCGGTTGTCCGACACCGCATAGAAAATATCGAAGCGCAGGGAAGGCGGCGCGGTGATGCAAAGCTCCACCATCTGGGCGATGTCGGCCTGGCTGCACCAGATGCTGTAGTCCCGGGTGCTGGTGGGTCGATCCTCCTGGGTTACGTGGCCGATGCGCAGACAGATCACCGACAGAGGCGATGAATCGGCAAAAGAGCGGGCCAGCGCTTCCCCCGCGGCTTTGCTGGCGCCGTAGAGTCCCCGGGGGCGCACGGGCGTTGTGTGGGTGAGCAGCGGCCAGGGCGACTGCACCCGCTCATACGCACCGCTGACCAGACTGGCGTAGGGTTCGTCCGCCTCCCAGCCGGCCACGACTGTGCCGCTGCTGGCAAAGATCACCCGCTGGACGCCCGCGGACCGGGCCGCTTCCAGCACATTGTAGGTGCCGCCGTTGTTGACCCGGTTGATCGCCTCCCACCCGGCTCGGTCGCCCAGGACCGCGGCCAGGTGGACCACCACATCCTGGCCCACAAAGGCGGGGCGGATGGCCTCCAGATCGCTGATGTCGGCCTGAACAGTGGGCGCATCCGCCACTTCCCGCCGGTTGAGCGCGGTCAGTTCGTAGCGCCCGGCCAGTCGGCGCTGCACAGCCCCGCCGATGAGACCGCTCATACCGGTGATGAGTACTTTGGTTGTCATTGTTTGTCTTCCTCCGTGGGTGGGAATGGCTGTGCCTGACAGCAGACCGCAGACCGCGGGCGGCAGGTGCAGGGCATTTGTTGGATTTACCTGAGTATACCCTTTGACAGGGGAAAGCGCCACGGCGGGATTTGCACGGGTGCATCCCGAAATGGGGTGCGATGCGCCCGCCGAATCAATTCGGCGTCTGCTATGGGAAACCCGTTGAAAACGGGTTAGGCCCACTTCTTCAGTGCGTTTCAACGCACTTGCCATAGCAGACGTCGGTTTGCAACCGACGTGCGTTCCCCCCATCTGGGACGTACCCATTCGCACGGCATTACCGCGAATAGGAGGATGGCGCGAATAGATCACTTGTGCCTGCTGATTTGCCTTCTGGCGAGAAAAGCGTCACTCGCCACTGCCCCGCCAACCATTCGCGCCATCCTCCCCATTCGCGGTAATCC
>JAANMX010003551.1_pt1 | contig 13531 bp, 14 predicted proteins | sample 7279681 | NCBI WGS metagenome assembly JAANMX01 (sample SAMN14094542, study PRJNA606508) | bioreactor metagenome | isolation source: A lab-scale SPAN reactor treating ammonium-rich wastewater day 351 | place: Ireland: Galway | collected 2018-01-01
ATTGCGCAGATTTTCGCAGATTGAATCCGTGCGAATCTGTTCTTTCCGTGTCCATCCGTGTTCTATTTTCAGAACAGGCCACACGACCGGCTGACACCGATAACGACGAAAATATTGTACGTCGGACTGTCAGTCCGACAGGCCTGCAACGTCGCTGGTCGGACTAACAGTCCGACGTACGAATGGCTATTTTCAGGGCAGACGGAACAAACATTACGCCTGTCTGTCTGATTAGTTCCTCGATCACTTTGAGAACAGGCGCTCTCAATGGTATACTGCGCGCAACAAACGGTGGCAATTCCTTTGTGGAAACGCCCCAGGAGGACACCCCAATTATGCGTATATTGATTACAGGCGGCGCTGGCTTTATTGGCAGCCATCTGGCCAATCATCTGTATAGCCAGGGCCATTACGTACGGGTTCTGGATGATATGACCAGCGGTGATCCGGACCGTTTACACCCGGAAATTTATGTCAAACGCGGGGATGTGCGGGATATCCCCACGCTCTGGTCCCTGCTGCAAGGGGTGGATGTGGTCTATCACCTGGCCGCGCTGGTCAGCGTGCCCGCCTCCATCCTCTATCCCAGAGATTACAACGACGTCAATGTGGGCGGCACTGTGGCCCTGTTGGAGGCCTGCCGGGATGTGGGCATAGGCCGGGTGGTGCTGGCCAGCAGCGCCACCATCTACGGCGAGCAACCCCACCAGCCTGTGAATGAGGATGCCCGCCCCGCGCCATCGGCCCCCTATGCTGTGACGAAGATGGCGGCCGAGAACTATCTGTTCACAATGGGTGCTTTGATGGGCTTTGAAGCGGTCAGCCTGCGTATCTTCAACGCCTATGGCCCCGGCCAGCCCTTGCCCCCCACCCACGGCCCTGTCATCCCCTATCTGATGCAACAGGTGGCGCAGAACGGCTCGGCCATTATTTTTGGAGACGGAGAGCAGACCCGGGATTTTGTCTATATTGACGATGTGGTGCAGGCGCTGGCTGTGGCCGGGATTGCGGCCAATGTGGACCGGCAGATCATCAACATCGGCTGTGGTCAAGAGACTTCCATAAACCAGGCCGCCGAAGCTATCGGCCAGGTATTGGGCAAGCGACCCCGGCTCTTGCACAATCGGGAGAAAAGCGGCGGAACACCCCGGCTGGTGGCCGACATTGCCAAGGCCCACATTTTGCTGGACTTTCAGCCGCGTGTGCAATTGGCTTCCGGTCTGGAGATGCTCTATCGCAACGATCCGCTCTTCAAAAAGGAGACTGTGCGCCGCATCAATACAGCCCGTATGTTGGGCTTTGCCCTGTGGAGCGCCGGCGACTAAGCAATGATCGATCCCCTTGCGCGCCCGGTAAAGCTATTTTTCTACCGGGCATTCCTTCTCTTCGCACTTCTGTTGCTCATCACCGCCTGCACCCGCCAGGATGTTTTGCAAAGTTATCTGGAAAGCAATCGCGAGGCACTGCAACAGCCCCACAGCGTAGATCGCCGACCTGTCCGTTTTGAAGTTGCGCTGGGCGCAACGGCCCGATCGATTGCCGAACAGCTAGCCGGGGCCGGGCTGATCGGCGACGCCACCCTCTTTGAAGCCTATGTACGGGTGCAAGGTATGGCAGAGCGGCTGGAGGCGGGCACCTTCTATCTGCACCCGGCTATGACTCCTGTGGAGATTGCCGCGGCCCTGCAAAATTCCCGAGCCGCCAGTATCCGCATTACCGTCCCCGAAGGCTGGCGGCTGGAGCAGACGGCTGATTATCTGCGCGATAAGGGCATCCTGACCGACAGCGAGGAGTACCGGCGACGGGCATTGACCGGAGATATGACCGGCGTGGACGTGAGCCGCTATCCTTTCCTGCAAAGCCGGCCCGCCGGCACAAGTCTGGAGGGCTATCTCTTCCCCAGCACATTTGAATTGGCAGCAGAGGGCACAACCGCCCCGGACCTGCTGGCCCGCCAGTTGGACGCTTTCTTGGCCCAGGTTGTGCCTGTTTACCAGCGGGCCGTGGACGAGGGCCGGACTACGCTGGACCTCTACGCTGTGATGACGCTGGCCAGCATTGTGGAACGAGAGGCGGTGTTACCCGACGAGCAACCCGCCATTGCCGCGGTCTACCTCAACCGGCTGGCCGCGGGGATGAAACTGGACGCGGACCCAACGGTCCAGTACGCGATGGGCTATCAGGCCGCTACTGGTCAGTGGTGGAAGACACCGGTCTTTCTGTCCGAGTACAGCGGCGTAGCCAGCCCCTACAATACGTACATCTATGCCGGGATACCCCCCGGCCCGATTGCGTCCCCCGGTCTGGGCGCAGTCCAGGCTGTCTTGTCCCCTGCTGTACACAACTTTTTCTATTTCGTCGCCACGCCCGACGGCAGCGGTGCCCACGTATTTGCCGCCACCTACGACGAGCACGTAGAGAATGTGCGCCGCTATCAGAACCGGTAATCTATACCAGCGCAAGATCGACGGTAACTGCTCACCCCCACCCAACCTCCCCCACTTTGGGGGAGGAGTCGATCCAGTTCCCTCCCTGGAATGGGGAGGTTGGGTGGGGTGGCTCAACAGGAAAGATCGACGACATACCCGTTCGTTCCTCGGCCAGACCCGTGAAACGTAAAACGTGAAGTGTCGTCACCTGATCTCACGTTTCACGTCTTCACGTCTTCACGTCTTCACGCTTCTGCACGCAAATCGTGGCTTTGCCACCTTACGCCTTACGTATCCAGGCTGCAACAGGAGAAACTCAATGCGACTTGTACAATTTGTAACTGCCCCGGACCAGCGCCAGGTGGCTGTGGCAGAGGAGGGGCGGCTGCGTATCCTGGCCCGGACTGGTTCGGTGCGGGAATTGGCGCTGGAAGCCGGGCGCACCCAAAAGCCCTTGGCGGTGATTGCCCAGGAGCGTCTCTCTGCCCAGACCGTCAGCTACGACACAGTGGCCGCCCAGGGGCGTCTGTTGCCCCCATTGGACCACCCAGACCCGGCCCACTGCTTCGTCACCGGCACAGGGCTGGACCACCTGGGCAGCGCCCAGGCCCGGGACGCGATGCACGCCAAACTGGCCGCAGAGGCGGACAGTCTGACCGATTCTATGCGTATGTTTCAGTTGGGGCTGGAAGGTGGCAAGCCCGCCCCCGGCCAGGTGGGGGTGCAGCCCGAATGGTTCTACAAGGGCGATGGTTCGGTCGTGGCCAGGCCCGGCGCCGATCTGCTCTCTCCGCCCTGGGCGCTGGATGGGGGCGAGGAGCCGGAATTGGTGGGGCTGTATGTGATTGGGGAGGATGGGCAGGTGTTGCGGGTGGGCTTTGCCCTGGGCAACGAATTTTCGGATCACATTCTGGAGCGGCAGAACTATCTCTACCTGGCCCATTCCAAATTGCGGGCCTGCTCCTTTGGGCCAGAATTGCTGGTGGGCGAAGCGCCTGCCCACATTCAGGGCACATCCCGCATCCTGCGTGGGGGGCAGGAGTTGTGGTCTGCGCCCTTTCTGACCGGCGAGGCCAATATGACCCACACACTGGCGAATATCGAACATCACCACTTCAAATATCCTCTCTTCCGCCGACCGGGCGATGTCCACTGCCACTTCTTCGGCACAGCCACCCTCAGCTTTGCCGCGGCCATTACCACCCAGAACGGCGACATCTTCGAGATCAGCGCGCCGGGCTTTGGCCGTGCTTTGACCAACCGGCTGGTTGTCAGTCAGTCCCCGGATGATCTGGTCGCCATACGGACGCTCTGATGGACGAATTGACCCTGCTACATACGGATGTGATCGGCTGCCGCGCCTGTCCGCGGCTGGTGCAATGGCGGGAAGAGGTGGCCGCTACCAAACGCCGGGCCTATCTGGACTGGGATTATTGGGGCAAGCCCGTGCCCGGCTTTGGCGATCCGGGCGCGGGCTTGCTGTTGGTGGGGATGGCTCCGGGCGCGCACGGCGCCAACCGCACAGGCCGGATCTTCACGGGCGACGCGTCGGGCGATTTTCTCTTTCCCGCGCTATACCGGGCAGGTTTTGCCAGCCAACCAGACTCCACCCACGCGGGCGATGGGCTGGAATTGAACGGGTGTTACATTACCTGTGTAGCCCGCTGTGTGCCACCCCAGAACAGACCAGTGGCTGCTGAAATTAGGGCGTGCCGCCCCTTTCTGCAACGGGAGCTGGCCCTGCTGCCCAATCTGCGGGTGGTGATGGCTCTGGGCCGCATTGCTTTCGACGGCTATCTGGTCGGGCTGCGGGAGATGGGCCACGCCATCCCCCGGCTTTCTTTTGCCCACGGCGCGGCGCACCCCCTGCCCGACGGTCTGCCCACCCTTCTCTGTGCCTATCATCCCAGCCAGCAGAACACCCGCACGGGCCGTCTGACCGCGGCGATGATGGATGAAGTGCTGGCTATTGCCCGGCAATGTTTGGGCTGACAGGGTTACTGTACTGGTGTCTTGTCCTGCGTGAAATGACAGGTAGGGGCGGCAGACGATCGGGATAGGGGGAAGCCGTAAGTCTCCCCCCTATCCCGATTGCCTGCTGCAAAGCGTTGGCTACACCCCGCTGAAGGCAGAAAACCCCCCATCCACGGGGACGACAACGCCGGTGACAAAACGGGAGGCGTCGCTGGCCAGCCAGACTGCGGCACCCACCAATTCCTCCGGTTCGCCAAAACGGGCCATGGGCGTATGCTCCACAATCGTCTGACCCCGGGGGCTGGGCGTGCCGTCGGCGTTGAGCAGGAAGCCCCGGTTCTGGTCGCCGATAAAGAAGCCAGGGGCGATGGCGTTGACCCGCAGCCCTGCCCCATACTTCTGGGCAAAGTCCACGGCCAGCCAGCGGGTGAAGATGTCGATGGCTGATTTGGCCGCGCTGTAACCCAACACACGGGTCAGGGCGCGCTGGGAGGCCATCGACGAGATGTTGATAATCGATCCGATCTTCTGGGCCATCATCACTTCGCCAAAAATTTGGGTAGGCAGGACAGTGCCGTTAAAGTTGAGGGCCATCACCTGATTGACCGCGGATTCGGGCATATTGAAAAAGGTCACGTCGCCCACAATCGTAGAGCCGGGAATGTTGCCCCCCGCGCCGTTGACAAGAATATCCACGCGCCCCCATTTGTCCAGGACTCTTTGCCGGGCGCTCTGCAATTGGGTCTTGTCCAGCACATCCGCGGGCAGCCCGATGGCTACGCCACCTTTGCCGGCGATCTCGGCAGCCACCGCATCGGCCACCTCCTGCCGTCGCCCCAAAATGCCGACTTTGGCCCCTGCCCCAGCCAGCCCGTGGGCAATGGCCCCGCCCAGCACACCCGTGCCGCCGGTGACGATAGCTACTTTGCCCTCTAAAGAAAAGAGTGATTGGATATTCACGTAAACGCTCCTGTGACGGTGAAGGGATTCGACTGTGGCTTTTATCGTACTGATCAGCGAGATGATAAAACGTAGGTGCGGTTTGTAACCGCACTTCTCCGGGTGAAAGTGCGGTTACAAACCGCACCTATAGATTCCACGATCTTCTTGATCAGTACAGATTGTGGCTTTTAGACTGCTGTTTGCAACGCAGACCAGATGGAGAGAACAATCAGCGCCTGCCCCGGCCCATAGGTGAGCCAGACCCAATCGCCTAGCCAGGGAAAGCGGGTGTGATTGAAAAGTTCCAGGCCGAGGATAAGATCGCTGACGAAAAAGAGCAGGCCACCCCCGGCCAAGAGCGCAAAAAGAGGCAGTTGCAGGGCCAGACTCGCCCCCAAAAGTGCAGTTGACGCCAGAAGCAGGGTGTAGGGCAAGGCCGCCCAAATGAGAGGGGTGGGTTCTTTGCTACGCAAAAAAATTCTATAATACAGCCCCGTCGCCGCCACCAGCCCTGCAACGACCACCCACCAGATGACGGGACGATAGCCTATGATAGCGCTGATGTAGGCTATGTGACCGATACCAAAAGCGCTGATCCCGCCCAAGACCCGGTTGGGGGCAGGCAGGAGGCCGGCCATAAAGAGATCGCCCACAAAACCGAAGGTCATACCCACGGCAATCAGCCGGGTGAAGGCAACCGGGCCAGTGACCGGCGTCAGCAGAAAGCCATACCAGGCCAGCAGCACCAGCACAGCCGACGAAGCCATACGCGTCCAAAGAGGCATACGCCGATAGCGTTGCGCGTCTTTTCCCCAGAGCCAGCCGCCAAAAAGGAAGACGGCCCAGAGAATGACAAGCAGGAGAGCGATGAGGTCGAGTGCGGGCATGGGGAGTGGCAGGTGGCAGATGGAAAGTAGCAGGTGGCAGGTGATGCGCCGATCATTCACAATTCACAATTCGCTATCCACCATTCACTATTTCGTTTTCTTCACTCGGCCGCGTATCCTAATAGCTGCGGTTCGGCCCAGGCGGCCCAGTTCCAACGGTTATCACCCAGACTGTCGGTCATCAGTTGCACGACGACACTCTGACCGGAGAGATTGGGCAGATCGATCTGATAGCGTTCCCAGAGACAACTCTGTTTGGTCATACTCCACAGACGCATCCCATTCACATAGACCCGAAAGGCGCAAAGATTGTCGCCCACCATCAGCGCGCCGTCCCGGATGCCGATGGCAAATTGCATACGCAGCCGGTCGATGCCCACCGGCACATGAATCTCATATTCTACCACCGCGCTGCCCACCACAGGCGGGTGTTGCCAGAGGGCCAACTGTTGAATCATCCCCGAAGAGGCGACACCCACCTTCACTTCCATCAGGTCCGGCTCCCGGGTGGCTTCCTTGCGGGCTTCGGGGAAGGCGTCGAGCAGATCAAACTTCCAGACGATACGGAGACCGTCGTCATCGGCCTCCGTATCGTCCAGCAGACTGTGCCACAGCTCTTCCTGCCACTTCAGATAGCTGATATATTGGGAAAGCTGGAGCAGGGACTGTTCATTCAGGTCCCCAATACGGCGTACCACCGAATCGAGAAGCTCCTGGCGCGGGTCATAGTCCGGCATAGTTGCTCGCCTGGAGTGTACCGTTCATCATTGTTTCCCAACAATTGGCCGCGGTCGGGTTGCTGAGCAGAACCAACGCAATGTAGCTCGGCTCAAACGGCTTGCGGATCAGAGACATTTGGGCTTCTTCCAATAGTAGACTGCCCTTTTTGTGATTGCAGCGCTTGCAGGCTGTGGTCAGATTTTCCCAGCCGTGGCCGCCGCCCCGACTGCGCGGGACCACGTGGTCAACGGTCAGCTCGTAGCGCCCTGGCGTGTCGCCGCAATATTGACAGGCGTAAGCGTCGCGCAACATGACACCCGAACGGGTGGCTGGCACGGAGCGGTGGGGCAGACGCACATAGCGGGTGAGCCGAATCACCAGCGGTTCGGGGAAAGCCCGACTGGCGCTGGAGAGCATCCGCTCGGTGGCCTCCACCAATTCTGCCTTTTCGTGGAGCAGCAGAATGACGGCGCGGCGTACCGACACCAGACTGAGCGGTTCGAATGTAGCGTTGAGCACAAGCACTGACTTAGCCATTGGGACACCCTCTTGGGTCCCATGCCTCTCCAGCGGCTGGGACGCCTACACTATTGCCACATCGCGGGCACGAATCACGACCTCCATCAAAAAGAAGCAGACGATAGAAAACAGGACAGATTTCACATCCTCGTCTTCCAGTTTGCTCAGGTAAGCATAGGCTGTTGGCAGGGTGATCACCGCCACGGCCCCATAGAGAATGTGTACAAAGGCCCGGGGCAGGTTCTCCCCCAACCCCTGGCCGTAGAGAATCCAGCCCAGGGCAAACTGGGCCACCATCACAATTTCGGCCACCGCGGCCCCGCCATACCAGCTACCATCCAGGGGGCGGGAACGTAGACGAAAGAGAAAGGCCCAGACGCCCAGAATAATCATAAACAGGACGGTGCTCTGGGCAAGACCCGCGTGAATCGTTGTCAGCGACACGGAAAATACTCCAAAATGTGATGCGTGAGAAACTATACTTGACAAGGTGACAAAATGACCGGGTGACAAGGTGACAAAATGTCAGTTTATGCCCGTATCGAGTATAACGCATATGGGTTAGTCGCTCGGCCAACCATCTGAAACGTGAAACGTGAGGTACCGTCACCTACTCTCACGTCTTCACGTCTTCACGTCTTCACGTCTCACGTCTTCACGTCTCACGTCTTCACGTCTTCACGTCTCACGTCTTCACGTCTTCACGTCTCCGCACGCAAATCGTGGCTGCGCCACCTTATGTTTTACGTTTCGCGCTTTACAGCGCAACACCCATCTCGGCCAGGCGGGCGGCCATTGCCATCCCCAACGCCTGTAGACCGTTGGCCGGGCGCACCAGCACTTCAAAATCCACAATCTGGCCGGTATCGTTCCAGCGGATCAGATCGATCCCCTTTACCGACAGGTCGCCCACCTTTGCGCTGAATTCCAGGGCCCAATTGTTGCCGTCCACCCATTCCCGGTGATAGGCAAAGTCAGAAAATACGGTTGTTGCGGCCTGCAAAATGGCGGCAGCCGTTGCCTTCCCCTCTTTGGGCTTCCAGAAAAAGGGCGAACGAAAGTATACATCCGGGGCCAGAAGTCGGTCCAATCCGGCATAGTCCCGTTGAAACACAACCCGATGCCAGAGCGACAAACGCTCCTGCTGGCTATCCATTCCCATACTTACGCCCCTTTATGAACACTGAAATACTGCTTCAATACCTGGGTCACCACACCACCGATTTCGTAGGTGTGCCAGCCCGGACTGGCGGCCAGGGCATAAATCGTGCCGCCGATGACGTAGCTGTCCTGCTGCATGGCCTGGTCGTACCAGACCAGTTGCTCCACATACGCCCCCGGCCCCCACAGGCCATAGCCATTTTCGGCCCAGTAGGATTGAAAGTCGATCCAGCCTTTGGCCTCCAGAGGGCCGGGCCGGTCTGCCACCAGTCCATCCACCCCCAATTCGGTCATCACCAGGGGAATCACCAGCCCGGCAGGCCGCAGAATCTGGTTGTAGACCTGGCGATAACGCAAAGTCAGCCAGCCCGTGTCGCCTGCTGTGATCCCTGGGTAGCGTCCTGCCCCATCCCGGGTGCTCAGATGATAGATGGTGGGGGCGGAGTATTCGTGCAGCCCCAGCCAGCCATCGTACTGTTTGGCCGCATGCAGGGCGGGCAGAAAACGCTCCCACATATCCAAAGGCGGTTGGCCTGTGCCAAAATTGCCGATCACACTGCGGATGCCCCGTTCGCCCAACAGACGTACCCGCTCTGCCTCAAAATCGGCCAGCTTGGCCATCTCGTCGCTGTTGCCGGCCACCGGCTCGTTATAGGCTTCCCAGCCGTCGTAGCTCTCCCGGCGGCGTCCGTCATCCGCATAGACCAATACAGCGTTGACAAAATCTCGGGCTGCGCCCAAGGGGTCTATGGAATCCAGATGCAACTGGGGCAGATCGATGCGCCCGATCAGCTTTGTGCGGGGCGATGTATCTTTGATCTGCCGGGCAAAGTTCACATCCAATTCCAGCGTCTTGACGACTGCCACGCCGCCTGTGGCCAGCAATTCAAAAAGCTGGGGATCGTTGCGGGAGACAAACAGCCCTAATTTGCTGGGCGGTCCTGGCGGAAAGGGTGTGGCCACCGGCGTAGCCGTGGGCGGAAGCGCTGTGGCCTGGGCCACCTTCGGCGGCGTAGGCGTCAGCGTCGGTTCGACCCCAAGCGTCTGTGGCTGGGACTGAATCAGCGGCAGGTGTTGGTTGAACGTCCCACCGGTTGGTGTGCCCACAGGCGCAGCTGTCTGGTCAATATTGGGCACAGCAGTCTTTGTGGGCGTCGGCGTGGGATCGTCGGATCCGCAGCCCGCAGCCAACAGCCCTACACCGGCGGCCAGACCACCGAGGAAACGGCGGCGACTCCACCGAGGGAAAGTCTGCCCTTCGGTTGTCTCGTCTTGCTGGCTAGCGGTCGCCTCACTTGCCCCCAATATGTCCGCTCCCGTGAGCATTTTTGCCTTCAAACGAACGTCTTGCGTCTGTTTACCCATAGCCATACTATATCACTGAGTAGAAAGGGACTCAAATAAAAGGAGCTCCCTCCAAACGAGTCTGGCCTGCCGCAAGTTCCTGTTTGCGCTACAAAATTCATAGTTGCACCCATTCGTTGGGATCAGGTATAATTTGCACGCGCTACATTTTTTATACCGTCTTCGGTCTGTCCTCATCCGTGGGAGGCAGCCCACTGTAAGCGAGGAGAAACGCCATGCAGAAGTATATCGTGAGCATTGAATACTGCGTTCAATGAAACTACACCCCCCGCGCCGTCCGTGCGACGGCCGAAATGCTCGAAAGTTTTACACCGGTCATTGAGAGCGTCAAGCTGATCCCTTCCAGCGGTGGACGCTTTGAAGTGATGGCAAATGACAAACTGATCTACAGCAAAAAAGCTGAAGGACGCCACGCCGAAGAGGGCGAGGTTGTGCGGCGTTTTAGCGAAGCATTTGGCATCGAGGCCATGCCGAAGTAGGCCAGTCCAAAATCTGCACAACAAAGAGAGCGGATTTCGTCGACGAAATCCGCTCTCTTTGTTGGTAACTGTTCAGCCACCCCAGCCTACCCCTCCCCATTCCAGGGAGGGAACTGGAACGACTCCTTCCCCCAAATGGGGGCGGTTGGGAGGGGGTGAGCAGTTGCCTTTGTTGTGGCGTGCAAGCGCGGGAACTTCCGAAGGCTTTGGGGGATCTGTTCCGATGCCGGACAATTTTTAGCCATTCGTGAATAAAGTTTGCATTGACAGTTCTCCATACGACGGGTAGCGCTACGGGGGATGAAAAGCCCCCGGCACTTCACGAACTTCGTGGCCTGAATCGTCTTGCATAGACTCGCTTGGAGAGTAAGTGCCGGGGACTTTCTTCAGGGCAATTATCTATGGGTAATCACCACAGTTTCTCACCTTGTCAAGTAGATTTCCCTTTGCGCGGTGGATGCAGGAAGACCAGAATCAGCGCCATTGCCCCCAGCAGGCCGATGAACGACCAGAGCGCGGGAACGTATGACCCCAGAAAATCGTAGCTCAGCCCTAGTGGATAGGGGCCGAGAGCTGTGCCGCCCATTGTCCCCATCATCGTCAGGCCGCGGATGGCGCCCAGATGTTGCCGCCCGTAGTAGTGGGGCCAGAGGGAAGCATCCAACACCCGGAACGCGCCGCCGGCGAAGCCCATCAGCCCGGAAAAGAGGACTGTGTGCCAGGGCACAAACATCCACTGCACCACTAGCAGGGCGAGAACCAGCGCGCCGAGGGCCACTGTCATCAGCCGCCTCGGGGTGTACCAGTCCAGCAGTTTGCCGAAGAGCAGATTCCCACCTACCGTAAAGAGCGCCACCATCTGAAAAACGTGGATGACAGAGGCCCGCTCGAAGCCCCGTTGGGCAAAAAGCGAGACCTGATGGAAGACTACGCCGGCGGTGGTCATTGTGATAACCGAAATCGCCACAAAGAAGATCCAGAAGGCGGAGGTCTGGCGCGCCTCTTCCAGTGTCCAGTTTTCCTCGCGTGCCCCGGCCCGCTGCCGTTCCCTCTCCGCCGGACTGTCGCCGTCCGGGGTCAGTCCATAGCGTTCCGGCGCATCCCGAAAAAAGAGCCAGCCTACGGGAATCATCACCCCGACTGTCAACGCCGCGAAACCGACCCACGCGCCCCGCCAGCCCCACTGGGAGATCATCGATTCCCCCAACCAGGGATAGACAAGCAGGCCCATAGAGAGACTCTGCCCGGCGATGCCCATCGCAAAGCCCCGGCGACGGATAAACCACTGGGCAATGACGTTATTGCTGGCAATTTGCAGGGAGCCAAAGCCGAAGAAGCGCACAATCAGCAGCCCAATGAAAAGAGCAATTGGTCCCTGCACATTCACCAGCCACAAACAGCCCAGCCCCAGCCCCAGGCTGATCACAACCACCAGCCGCCGGGGACCAAACCGATCGACCAGCCGCCCGGCGATGGGCAGGAGCAGGGCCGCGCCCAAACTTGCCCCGCCATAGAGCAGAGAGACTGTTGAACGGGAGAGATTCAGATCGGCTACCCATAGGTCCAGAAAGAGGCTGACCGTAAAGCCCTGGCTGGGTCCCATCAGCAGCAGGCCGAGGGTGCCCGCGGCCAATACCACCCAGCCGTAGAAGAAAGGGGTGGCGTTGATGACACGGCTGGTGCGTGGTTCGACGGTTTGGTGCATGGGTAATCCTGGGGGTCAGTATTGCGTATTGCGTATTGCGTAAGGTGGCGCAGCGGCGATTTGTGTGCGGAAACGTGAAGACGTGAAACGTGAGGTGTCGTCACGTACTCTCACGTTTCACGTCTTCACGTTTCACGTCTTCACGTTTCACATCTTCACGTTTCACGTCTTCACGTTTCACATCTCTGAGCGAGCAATTTACCTTACGTACCGCTCCACCATCCCCCGCAGCACGGCCAGATTGTCCCACTCATCCTCGCCCCGGTAGAAGGGGGTGTCGAAGATCAGGGAAATTGGCCCGTCAAAGGCGGCCTCAGCCAGCGTATCCAGACAGCGGGAAAGCTCGGAGCGGTCAGGATGACCCTCTCCGTCGTAGAGGGCTTTGGCGTGGGCCGAAGCAGCCTGGGGCGCGATGGCTGCCAATTGCCTATATTTGTCCGCCCCTTTGAAGTTGCCAAAATCCGCGCAGGTTGCCACGGCCCCTTCGCACAACTCCAGAATGGCGAGAAGCTGGTCCGCCCGTTCTGCCGTGGCCCGGAAATTCTCGGTGATCACCTGCACGCCCTGCTCTTTGCCATAGGCGGCCAGATGACGCAGATTGGCTGCGCTGCGGCGCAGGATCGGGTGATCCCGCAGAACGCCCCCATTGGGTTCGACCGGGGCATACCCCGCGATGACCCGACTGTGGGACGCGCCAATGGCCCCGGCCACGTCCAGCCAGCCCCGAATCCAGGCCAGGTCCCGCTTCTGCAAGGCTGAATCGTCCTGGGTAATGTCCCCTGCATCGATGAGAAGGCTGAAAATTTCTATACCCGCGTCGCTGATCGCGCCGCGCAGTTCGGCCAGATAGCCAGCCTCTGTGCTGGGAAAGTGGAAGTGGCAGATTTCCAGCGTACCGATGCCCGCACCGGCCAAACGTTCAGGCAGTTCAAGCAGAGCGAGCGAAGCATCTGCCGCAGGCCCAGTCGCCGGCGGGCCATCGGGTGTGCGGGTTGGCGGCCTGCCCAAAGAACGGTGCAGACTCCAGGAAGAGGTGGAAATACGGGGCATTATTTTCTCCTTAAGTTTCCGTTGGATTGGTGAAGGGCCAGCCATCTCAGGCTTTCAGTGGATTTGAGTATAACAGAAGCGTGACGTATAAAGGGAACAGTTCTTCATACGACGGGTTGCGCCACAGTTGTACATGAGGGAACACACCCGTAATCAATGAAAATCAGAACGCAGATTGCGCAGATTCTGTGCTGCTCAAGAAGATCGTGGAATCTGTAGGTGCGGTTTGCAACCGCACTTCTCCGGGTGAAAGTGCGGTTGCAAACCGCACCTACGTTTTATCATCTCGTTGATCAGTAC
>JAANMX010003552.1_pt1 | contig 13526 bp, 11 predicted proteins | sample 7279681 | NCBI WGS metagenome assembly JAANMX01 (sample SAMN14094542, study PRJNA606508) | bioreactor metagenome | isolation source: A lab-scale SPAN reactor treating ammonium-rich wastewater day 351 | place: Ireland: Galway | collected 2018-01-01
AGTTCCCTCCCCCACTGTGGGGAGGGCTAGGGTGGGGGGGGCGGAACAGTTACCCTCAATTCCACCCCGGCAGCCCAGTGTCGCCGGTTTGACCCCAGTCTACGCCTGGCACAAAAAAACGAACCACACAAAAATGTAGTTCGTCGGGCCAAAAAATGTAGTTGTGAATGTGGGCGGTGGGCGGTGGCCGGTGGGTGCTAGAGCAGACCGAGTTCCTGCGCCCGCTGGACGGCGTGGACCTGACGGTTGACCCCCAGTTTGCCGTAGATGGCTTTGATGTGGAAGCGCACCGTATTGAGACTGACCACCAGTCTCTCGGCGATCTCCGCATATTTGAACCCGGCAGCCAGCAGCGCCAGCACTTCCAACTCCCGCTCGCTCAGGGCTTCGACGAGTTCGTCCTGGGCCGGATGCGGCGCGTGGGCTGGGGGCCGGGCCGGGAATTGGGCCGCCAGTTCGCCATAGCCCGCCCGGGCCAGCAGAGCCGCCATCTCCGGGCCTTCGTCCACAAAGACCCGCACATTGCCCTCTGGGTTGGCCAGGGCAACAGCCTGGGCCAGCCAGCGCGCCGCCTCGTCACTATCCAACAGGGGCACAGTAATGAGCAGACAGCGCAGGGTCGCGCCGTAGCGTTCTTCTTCTGCTGCCGAAGCCAGAATGCGCCGGGCGTAGGCCACCGCGGCGGCTCTGTCTCTGGCAGCCATCAAACGCAGCCAGGCCAGGTGCGCCCGATCCGTACGCCGGTTCACCCCATCCTCCGGGCCGATGCCTGTGCTGCGCAGGAAGCCCTCGGCTTCGTTCAGTTCCCCGCGGGCCAGGCACAGTTCAGCCTGGCGGACGATCACCTGCAAGGCCACCCAGCCCGGCGCGCCCTCGGCCAGCAGATCGGCGGCCTCTTGCACCAGTCCAGCAGCCCCGGCTTCATCGCCGGTGGCCTGGGCAACCATCGACAGATAGAGCCGGGTGGTGATGGCCGATGACGTATGGCCGGAGAGGGTGGAAGTCTGTACCGCCTGGGTCAGGTAGCGGTGGGCCTCATCCAGCCGGTTCCACCAGTAGTGGAGAGCGCCCAGCGCGATTTGCATCGAATCCACCACTGGCAAGGGCGGTGTGCCCCTGCGCTCCAACCGGTCGCGATAGGGCGCGCAGATTTGAGACAGAAAGCGCAGGCGGCCAAATTGCAGAGAGAGGGTGGAGAGGTGGGCAAAGGCCAGCATTTCGGTCACCAGATCGTCCGTGGCCTGGGCGGCGCTGATGGCCCGCTGCAGAGCGGCGACCGCATCCGCATAGGGGGCAAACTGGCGATAGGCTGCGCCCAGCGCCAGGGAGGCCAGGCCGATCACCCGCTGATTGTCGGCTGCCGCCAGTGCCAGAGACGCGCCGGCGACTTCCACACTTTCTGCCAGACGGCCCTGCACCTGCAACAGATTGGCCTGCAATGCAAGAGACTCGGCCCGCAATTCCTGGGCAGCCGGTGCGTCCAGTTCCAGCGCGGCCAGGGCTGTCTGGGCCTGCTCCAGATAGGGGGGAATGTCATCGACCTGTCCGCGCAGCAGGTGCATCCAGGCAAAGTCCAGATTGGTGCGGGGACTTGACGCCCGCCACTGCGCGGGCAAAGATTGTATCCACCCCTCCATACGCCGGGCATAGCCCTGGTTGAGCAATCGCCAGCCGTGGGTCTCGATCAGCGCAACGCTGGCCGCGAAGGTTTCTCCCGCCAGGCTGTGTTCGATGGCCTCGGCTGGCCGGTCGTGGCTGGCATACCAGTCGCTGGCCCGGCGGTGGAGTTCGGGGATCGTCTGCGGCTGGGTGCGTTGCAGTTGGTGGCGCAGCAGCTCAGCAAAGAGGTGGTGATAACGATACCAGCGCCCCTCGTCGTCCAGGGGAATGAGGAAGAGGTTGGCCGCCAGCAGTTCTTCTAGCAGCGCTCCACTGCCCGGCTGACCGGTAAGAGCATCGCACAGATCGCCGGTGAGCCGGGAGAGGATGGCGGTCTGGAGCAGGAAATCCTGCACCGCGGAGGGTTGTGCTCTCAGCACCTCTTCGGTCAGATAGCTGAGGATAAAGCGATGGCTGCCGCTGAGGGTCTGGATAAAAGCGGACGGGTTGGCGTGGCCTTGCAGCGAGAGGGCCGCCAATTGCAGCCCAGCGATCCAGCCCTCTGTGCGCTCGGCCAGCCGGGTCAGGTCTGGGCCGGAGAGGGCGACGCCCATACTTTCCTGGAAAAAAAGACGAATATCGGCCTCGTCGAAGCGCAGGTCTGCGGCGCGGATTTCGGTCAATTGGTTGCCGGCGCGCAGCCGGGCCAGGGGCAAAGCCGGGTCTTCGCGAGTGACGAGGAGCAGATGGAATGTGGCGGGCGGGTGGGCCAATATCCCCTGTAGAATCGACAGAATCCCGCGCTCCTGAATGGCGTGGAAATCATCCAGCACACAGAGGCAGGGGCGCTCCATCTGGGCGAGGTCATTGACCAGACCGGCCAGCAGAGCCGGGGCCGGGGGCATCTGTCCCGCGGCCAGAATGGGCTGCAACGCCGCGCCCACCTGGGGGTCTACCCTTTGCAGCGCGGCGAGCAGATAGGCGAAGAAGTGGAGCGGATTGTCGTCCGCCTCGTCCAGAGAGAGCCAGGCCACGGCGCGCTGGCTCTGGGCGGCCCACTCCGCGGCCAGGGTGCTCTTGCCATAGCCCGCCGGGGCCGAGATGAGCGTCACTGCCCGGCCCGCGGCCAATCCGTCGTCCAGCCGTTGGAGAAGGGCGGGACGCTCTACCCGCTTGACGGGCAAAGTAGGGATGAAAAGTTTTTGGGTCAGGAGGGTAAGGGCAGGCACGGTTGCTTGTCTACCTCTGGGATGGATGGCCGGAGGCGAAAGAGCCGGGGATGATGGCAATTTCGTCAGTGAGAGATAAGCGCGGCCCTGGAAACAGGACGCTGATGCCGCTGAAAAGAGTGATTGGCGCAGATAAAATCAGCAGAGATCAGTTGTTTCTGCGTCAATCTGCGTCCGCTTTTCATCCCCCGTGGCGCGCTACCCGTCGCATGAGGAACTGCTGTAGATTGTAGCAGTCTTGAGGGGGGTGGGCAAATGCTATTGCCAGACCAATTTCAGCCGACTGCGCTTTTCCCCATCCAGCGAAGTATACAGGAAAGTCTGCCCTTCGATCACCAGCAGGTCGGCGTGGCCCAGGCCGATGTTGCCGGGCATATCCACCAGAATTGGGTTTCCCGCAAACAACTCCCAGGGGCCGTCGATCTGATCTGTCTGGGAGCGGGCCAACCCCAGGCCGAATTGGGTATCCCCCGGATCACCCGGCCCCGGCCCGCGCACCCCCTCGTATAGCAGATAGAAGCGATTGCCCACCTGCTGCACTTCTGCCGAGCTGACCGTTCGGAAAGCGAACCAGGGATTGGTAGAAGCGCCTTTTTCTTCCAGGGGGCCATATACTTCTGCCCCGGCCACCAACGGATTGTGCGCGCAAGGGGCAAACTGGATGGGCTGGCTGCCCAGGGGGGCCACCAGACAGCTCAGGCTGCCGGGGCTGCGGCCTGTGCCCACGAAAATGTAGAGGCTTTGGCCCTGCACCACAACCCCCGGCGGTCCACCGACCAGGCACTGGTGTTCGTCCACAGAAAAGGGGTGGGGTCCGATAGCCGCATAGGGCAGGCAGCGCTGAAACCAGTAGTGCCAGATACCCGTTCCTGCAACCTGTCCGGTGGGTGTCCAGGCGTAGCCATCAGGCGATTCCGCCATCATCACCATCCCCCGGTGCTCATAGACCATCTGGGCCTGGCTGCCGTCCCACACCACCCGCGGGTATTGCTGCTGGTCGATCTGATCGTCCTCGATTGTGCAGGGGCAACTGTTGCAGGCAAAGCGGCAGGTCTGCTCTGTCAGGCGGAAGCTCTGCCCGCTGTCTGTGGATTCGTAGATGACGACGCAGCCGGGAAACTCGACCGGTACGCCGCACTGATCCACCACTCCCGCCGAGCGGTCGCTGGCGTGGACGTAGCTCCACAGGCGGCCATCGGTCAGGGCGACTGTTTCCGATTCGCCCATAGGCAGGCCCGTATCCGCCACATCGGTCACAAAACCGGCCCGACCATCCCAGAAATCGGCAAGGGTAGGGTGGCGGTTACTACCGGCATTTTCGGCCCAGAAGGGCGAAGGCGCTTGCCGCCCATCGGCTGTGGGCAGGGGGGCAGCACAGGCAGCAAAGAGCAGAAGGAAAAGCGAGCAAAGCAGGATAGCTGATGTAGAAATAGAACGCGGATGACGCGGAAAGGGCAGATTGACGCTGATAAGAAGTCTGCGCAGATCAGTTGTTTCTGCGTCAATCTGCGTCCGCTTTTCGTCGTTATCCGTGCCTCCAGGCATGTCTCCTGTCCTGCTCTGCTCGCTGGATCTCGATGGCGGCATTGGCGGGTTACTGTTCAAAGACGATGACCGAGCGCAGGGTTTCACCGGCTTTCATCGCGTCAAAAGCGGCTTCGGTCTCTTCCAGGCTGATGAGACGGCTGACCAGCCCGTCCAGATTTAGCTTGCCCTGGCGATACCAGGCGGCCAGGGTGGGGAAGTCCCGGGCCGGGATGCAGTTGCCATACCAGCAGATGGCCAGATTGCCGCCCACATCGAAGAGCCGCTGCAATTCGATGTCCAGCCGGGGGCCAGGGCCGGGGACGCCGATGAGGACGCACGTCCCCGCCAGGTCCCGGCAGAAGAGGGCCTGTTCCAATGTTTTGGCCGTGCCCACCGCCTCGAAGGAGTAGTTGACACCGTGGCCGCCAGTGATCGCTTTGATGGCGGCCACCGGTTCGACCTCGGCCGCGTTGACCGTATGGGTGGCGCCAAAGTCTTTGGCCCAGGCCAGCTTTTGCGGGTCGATGTCCACCGCGATAATTGTGGTGGCCCCGGCAATGCGTGCGCCCTGAATCACACTGTCGCCCACGCCGCCGCAGCCAAAGACGGCTACGCTGCTCCCCACCTTCACCTCTGCCGAGTAGAGCGCCGCGCCCACACCGGTCATCACCCCACAGCCGATAAGCGACATAGGCGCGGCGGGCAGGTCCGGGTCGTACTTGACGCACTGGACTTCGTTGACCAGTGTGTGGGTGCAAAAGGTGCCGATGCCCAGGGCCGCATTGAGGATTTCGCCCTCTTTGCCCCGCATTTTGCCCTCGGCGTGCAGGCTGGACGCGCAGTAGTTGTGTTCGCCCCGCAGACAGAAGCGGCACTCGCCGCAGGGCGCGCGCCAGTTGAGCATCACCGCATCGCCCGCCTGCACCCGGCTGACCCCAGCGCCGACCGCTTCCACAATCCCCGCGCCTTCGTGGCCCAGCAGAAAGGGAAAGCCGCTTGTGCCGTAGGTGCCGGTTTTGATGCCCAGGTCTGTGTGGCAGACGCCGGAGGCCAGGATGCGTACCACCACATCCCGGGGGCCGGGATCGTCCAGAGTGAACTCTTCGATGCTGACCGGCGCATCGGGGATGCGGGCAATCGCGCCGCGGGCTTGGATGGGCATAGGATTCTCCTTAAAATGTGGAATGGTTTGGGACAATTGACGGGTCAATTGTACAACCCGGAGGGCAAAACGGGAAAGTGGCGTCAACGGCCCGCTACTCCATTGCCCTCTGAACGATTGGCCCGTTTCAAGCGGGCTGAAGATTGTCCTTCTGTGGTAAAATGGGTTGATTCTCGGCAAAAAGGTACCTACCCAGGCTTAGGGTGCATCGCACCCGAGCAGGAACGAAAAGGAAAGGATACTCCGATGAGCGAATTTCAATACTACGAATGGCAGACGATTGATCGGCGGTTGACAGCCCAGGAGCAGCGGGCGGTCAATGGGCTGTCCAGCCATATCGACGTGACCGCGACCCACGCCCAGGTTGACTATAGCTGGGGCAGCTTCAAACACGACCCGAAAAAGGTGCTGGCCGACTACTTCGACGCCTTTCTCTACCAGGCCAATTGGGGCAGCAGTCAGTTGATGTTCCGTTTCCCCGCCCATTTGCTCGACGCCAGCGCAGTCGAAGCCTACTGTCTGGACGACTACATTTCCCTGGAACGGATGGGTGACTATCACATTCTGAACATCGAACTCAACGACGAAGAGGGCGGGGATTGGATCGAACCCGGCGGGGAACTGAGCGGGCTGTTGCCCCTGCGCAATGCCATTCTGCAGGGTGATTACCGGGCGCTCTATCTGGCTTGGCTGTACGTGGCTCATCTGCAATCGGAGTGGGAAATCGACGAAGATCTGCTGGAACCGCCTCTGCCACCCGGTCTGAACAATCTGGACCCGGCATTGAGCAATTTTGTGGATTTCTTTGGGATCGATGAGCATCTGATCCAGGCGGCAGCGAAGGGGGGCGCGTCCTTGCCCGCTGGCCCCACACCCAAGCAGATACGCAGCGCCATCGCACGCCTGTCGCGAGAGGAATGCGACGATTTTCTTTTCCGCTTGCTCCAAAACGAGAATCTCGTGCAGATGGATTTGCAGCGCAGGGTGGAAGCGCTGCTGGGCGGCAAGCAAACCGGCTCGGCCTCTGCGCCGCGCCTCTTTATGGATTTGCTGGCAGCCCGGGATGAAATGGCGGCAGCAGAAAGCGCGCGTCAGACTGCACTGGCCGCGCAACAGAAGCGTCAACGGCTGGAGGCACTGGTCGGTCAGAGCGATGCCAAGTGGGCCGAAGCCGCCCGGTTGATAGAAATGGGCCAGGCCAAGGCCTACGACGAAGCCGTGGCAATTTTGCGCGAACTGAGCGATCTGGCCGAATATCAGCAGAAGACCGCGCTTTTTCAGTCACAGATAGAGAGCCTGCGCAGACAGTATGCCCGCCGTACTGCGCTGGTAAACCGTCTAAGACGGGTTGGGTTGGCATAGGAAATCGGGTGGTAGGCACTGCTGACAAGAAGAAAACCTTATGCAAAAGACTATCGGTGTCAACGAACTACAGAGCAATCTGCGCGGTGTAGTAAACGAAGTGATAGGGCAGCATACGCCCTACATTCTGACATTGCGTGACCAGCCAGAGGCCGCGCTGATACCCTATGCAGAATTTCTGCGCTTTCTGCTGTGGAAAGAGGCGGATATTCTCAGCGAATTCGACACAGTTCTCTCCGAATTGGCCGAAGAAAATGCTGTCTATACGGTTGAAGAGATCGACGCCGACGTGGAAGCTGCCATTGCAGAAACGCGGTCGATTGCCTAATAAAAAGGAAATGAAATTTCCCAATGCAAGCCTTTGCCCTGAACGATCTGTTGCCCGACCGCGCCGGGTCCGGCAAACTCACCACGAATTTCTGCGCGTTCCATCGATGAGCGCGGATATTTACGGGCTGGCCCCGGGCGCAGTGGATGCCCAGAACCCCCACGACCAGGACGAAATCTACTACGTCATCAGCGGTCGCGCTCACTTCCGCGTCGGCGACGAAGACCGATCGGTCCAGCCCGACGACACGTTCTACGTGGCCGCGCAAGTGCCACATAAATTTCACACAATTAGCGAAGACCTGACTTTGCTCGTCTTCTTCGCGCCAGCGGAAGGATGAACAGATGATGGGATAATGGGATGATGCAGGCCGTTCCATCATCCCATTATCCCATCATCTTTGATCCTCTATCTTCCACCTCCCACGGAGTCTTCTCTTGACCAAATACGCTTACTTCAACAACGCCATCGTCCCCATCGAGCAGGCCAAAATCTCGGTGATGACCCAGACCTTCAACTACGGCACGGGCTGCTTCGGCGGTATTCGTGGCTACTGGAACGAGGAGCGGGAGACCCTCTACGTCTTTCGCATCCGGGAACACTTCACCCGCTTTCTCAACAGCGCCAAAATGCTGCTGATGAAGCTGGACTACACGCCGGAGAGTCTGGCCGCGATTGCCGTCGATCTGCTGGCAGCCGAGGGCTGGCGGCAGAACTGCTACATCCGCCCGGTAGCCTACAACGCCGACGAGACGATTGCTGTGCGCCTCCACGACCTCCACGCCGCGGTGACGATCTTCACCATCCCCCTGGAAAACTTCCTGCCCGTGGAGGGGCTGCGGGTGGCGACCAGCAGTTGGCGGCGGGTGGACGACACAGCCATCCCGGCCCGGGGCAAAATCATCGGCAGCTACGCCAACAGCGCGCTGATCAAAAGCGAGGCCCAGCTCAACGGCTTCAACGATGCGATTGTCCTCAACCAGGACGGTCACGTCTCCGAAGGCAGCGCGGCCAACTTTGCCATTATCCGGGATGGCGTGCTGATCACCTCGCCCATCGAAAGCAACATTCTGGAAGGCATCACCCGCCGCTCGATTCTGCACCTGGCCGAAGCTGAAATGGGGCTGCGGGTGGTGGAGCGGCAGATCGACCGCAGCGAAGTCTATCTGGCCGACGAAGCCTTCTTCTGCGGCACAGGCGCACAGGTGGCCCCGATTGTCTCCATCGACCACCGGCCCATCGGCAGCGGCGCGGTCGGGCCGCTGGTCAAGGAGTTGCAGACCCTTTTCTTTGGCATTGTGCGCGGGCAAAACGAAAAATATAGGGACTGGCTGACACCGGTGGTGAAAGAGAAGGGGTGACAAGATGACCGGGTGAAGGGGTGACCGGGTGAAGGGGTGACAGAAAGCCCTCACCCTTTCACGTTACTCCGTACCAGCGAGGAACTAACGCACAAGCGTTAGTCGCTCGGCCAATCCACTGAAACGTGAAACGTGAGGTGTCGTCACCTGATCTCACGTTTCACGTCTTCACGTTTCTGCACGCAAATCGTGGCTGCGCCACCTTATGAATACACATTGAAAGGACAAACTTCCCTATGACCTCCCCCATCATCGCCCACGGACTGGAAGGTGTGATTGCGGGCAGCACACGCCTGAGCCGGGTCAACGGGCTGGCTGGCGAACTGATTATCGCTGGCTATGCCCTGGAAGAGATCGCGGCCAACGCCTCTTTTGAAGAGACGACTTTTCTGCTCTGGAATGACCGGCTGCCCAACGGGGCGGAATTGGCCGACTTTCAGCGCAGACTGGCCTCCCTGCGCGCTCTGCCCGCGGCGACCGTCGCCCTCCTGCGCGCCGTGGCCGCCGAGAAGACACCCCCGATGGACGCGCTGCGCATGGCCGCTGGCACGCTCTCTCTGGGCAGTGTGGAGGGCGATGCGAACGAAGCCGCGGCGCTGGTGGCCCGCTTCCCCACCGTCGTGGCGGCCTACTGGCGGCTGCTCAACGGCGGTGAACCCGTGACCCCGGACGCCTCTCTGGGCCACGCCGCCAACTATCTCTATATGCTCAACGGCGAATGCCCCACGGCTGCCCAGGCCCGGGGCATAGAAACCTACCTGAACACAGTCATCGATCACAGCTTCAACGCCTCCACCTTCACCGCACGGGTTATCACCTCCACCGCCTCGGATCTGGTCTCCGCCATCACCGGCGCGGTGGGCGCGCTGAAGGGGCCCCTGCACGGCGGCGCGCCCGGACCCGCGCTGGATATGGTCTTTGAGATTGGAATAGCAGATCGGGCTGAGAGTTTCCTGCGCGCCAAACTGGAACGGGGCGAGCGGCTGATGGGCTTCGGCCACCGGGTCTACAAAGTGCGTGACCCCCGGGCCGATGTGCTTTCCGCGGCGGCTGCGTCAATGTTTACCGCCGGGGGCGATATGCAATTGTACAATCTGGCCTGTTCTGTCGAGGAGACAGCCGTGGCCCTGCTGGCCGAGTACAAGCCGGGGCGCAATCTGCAAACGAATGTGGAGTTCTACACCGCGCTCCTGCTCCACGGACTGGGGTTGGAGACGGCCCTTTTTACCCCCACTTTCGCCGTGGGCCGGGTGGCCGGGTGGACAGCCCACTGTCTGGAGCAGCGGGCCGAGGGACGGCTCATCCGCCCCGGCTCGGACTATCACGGCGGGCTGGGGCGGCGTTGGGTCTCTGCACCCGAGCGGGGGTGATTCTGCGATGGCGACGATTCACGACAGCGGCTACAAACTGCTCTTTTCCAATCGGACTTTCTTCCGCCGTAACTGTACAGCAGACCAGGTGCGACGCACTCGCCGCAGCTATTTTGCAGGTGCAACCTCTCCTGGCGAGTGCGTCGCACCTGTATAGTCACCTTCCGTCAATTGATGGAGAGCTTCGTCGATCAGCCCTGGGTGAAGTACCTCGACTTTGACCGGGCGGAACGGGTGGACAAGTCTTTTGTAGACGAAGAATATCAGCAGTGGGAGAGCGATCTCATCTACCGGGTACCTCTGGGTGACGAAGAAATCTACGTCTATGTCCTGATGGAATTCCAGTCTACGGTAGACCGTTTGATGGCCTTGCGGGTACTCAACTATGTGGTCAGCCTCTATATGGACCTGTCCCGGGGTCAATACCTGGAAAAGCTGCCTCCCATCTTTCCAATTGTGTTGTATAATGGGGATGCCCGCTGGACGGCAGTCACCGATTTGGCGGATCTGATTGATATGCAACCGTCCCTGGGCGAGTACGGGCTGCATTTCCGCTATTGGAAACTGGCAGAAAACGAATTCAGCCACGAGACGCTTCTGCAAATTGGCAATATCGTCTCGACTCTCTTTCTGGCTGAGACGCGTCTGGAGCAGGAACGCTTGCTGGCTGAAATGGTAGCCCTCTTTGACCGGGAAGAGGACAAAAACGCGGTCTCCCTGTTGGTCAATTGGTTTCGCCATATGGCAATTCACAAACGGGTTGCCGTCAAGGATTACAAACAACTGGAAGAGGCCTATCGTTCGAGTGAGGAGGTTCAGACAATGCTGGTGACAATGATTGAGCAGGATCGGCAGGCGTTTTTTGAGAAGGGACTCGAAGAAGGAATTGAGAAGGGACTCGAAGAAGGAATTGAGGAAGGTCGGCGGAAGATTCTTCTGGCAATGGTTGACCGGGGCTATAGCGTCGAACTGATCGCGGATATGGTCGGTCTGGCCGCGCAAGAGGTGGAGGATATCGTTGCCCACCGTTTCGATGGCCCGGACGATCCTGCGGCAAATGGGGAAACGCTCTCTTGACTCCTGTCATCGCCCAGAACGCCCATCCCCTGCCCAAACTCTACGGACCCTACGGCAGCGCGGCTATCGCCTACGCCGACCAGTTCCCGGCCTACGGCGTCAACGCGGCCTGGTTTCATATGTTCGACGAGTCGGCTTTCCACGCCTGTGCCCGCGCCGGCATCGCCGCCTGTGTGGAGTTCAAAGTCTTCCGCGCCGACTTCGCCCAGCACCCGGACCTGATCCCCATCGGCGTGGACGGCAAGCCCATCCGCTATGGGCGGCTGGTGCAGGGGGTCTGTCTCTCCCAAAAGTGGTTTCTGGACTATACAGAGGAGAATCTGCTGGCCGGGGTGCGTTCCTTCCAGCCCGCGGGTATCTGGCTGGACTATCTGACCGGCGCTGGCTGGTTTGAGGAAGCCGAGCCAGACTTGCAGGAACACTGCTTCTGCGCCGACTGTATCGCTGATTTTTGCGAAACAACCGGCATCGACGCCACGACACCGGCAGAGATTCTCGCCAGTCACCGTAGCGCCTGGACACGCTACAAATGCGAGCGGGTCGCCGGCTACGGCGCGCACTACGCCCGGATCATCCGCCAGCATCTGTCCGGCTGTATCATCGGCGCCTATATGTGCCCGTGGACACCCGCCGAGTTCGACGGCGCGCTCACCCGCATCTTCGCCCAGGACTACGGCCTGCTGGCCCCCTCCATCGACATCTTCACCCCGCTGATCTATGCCCAAAAGAGCGGACGCGCCCCGGCCTGGGCCAGGGAAGTGCTGGAAGCCGCGCCCGCCTTCGTCCCCCCGAATCGTCCGGTCCAACTCATTCTGGACGCACTCGACTTCCCGGCCAGCCTCCAGGCAACCGTTGCCTCGTCCGTCCCCAGCCACGGCCTGCAAATGTTCTCCGGCGCAGAGATATTCCGCGACCCGGCCAAAGCCGCCCTCTTTGCCGCGGCCCTGGAAGCGCTACGGCGTGCATAGGCCGATCCCCGTTGGTGGGGTAGCCGTCACTCCTGGGGTGAATCCGGTCTCTCGAAGCCGTGGGTATGGGCCACGATGTAGAGTGGCCGCCGCTTCACGTCGTCGTAGATGCGCCCCAGATATTCGCCCAGAATGCCCAGAAAGATGAGCTGAATACCCCCCAGGAAGAGAACCGCCACCAGTGTTGTGGCTTGTCCATAAAATGCGCTGTTGCCAGACAGCCGCAAGCCCACTGTGACCAGAATGCCCAGTAGACTGATGGCCGCCAGACTGAAACCAAACCAGGTAGCCATGCGTAAAGGCACATAGCTGAAGCTGGTGATGGCATCCATTGTCAGCCGCAACATTTTGCGCAGGGGGTATTTGGTCTCTCCGGCATAGCGTTCGGCCCGTTGATATTCTACGCCGATCTGTTTGTAGCCCACCCAACTGCTCAGCCCGCGCATAAAGCGGTGGTTCTCGCGCAGGGAGCGCATAGTCAAGACGACCTGACGGTCCATCAGGCGAAAATCGCCTGCGTCCAGCGGAATATCCACTTCTGTAATCGAGCGGAGCAGACGGTAGAAAGCGTTGGCGGTCCACACCTTAAAGAAGGACTCGCCCTGCCGATCCGCCCGCACCGCGTAGACGACTTCGTAGCCCTCCCGCCAGCGGGCCAGCATCTCGGCGATGACTTCCGGCGGGTCTTGCAGGTCCGCGTCGATGATCACCACTGCGTCGCCGTCCGCATAGTCCAATCCCGCGGTGATGGCAAGCTGGTGACCAAAGTTGCGGCTGAAGTCGACCAGCTTTACCCGGGGGTCTGCCCGATTCAAATCCGCCAGCATTTGGGCCGAGCGGTCCCGGCTGCCATCATTGATGCAGACCATTTCCCAGCTTACGCCGATCTCATCCATCACCCCAGTTATGCGCCGGTATAGTTCCGGGATGACCAGTTCTTCGTTGAAGATGGGAACGATAATCGATAGGGTAACCCGATTCTGTGCGGTCATGGGTTTGTTGCCTGTTGGAATGGTGGAAGGGCGCAATGTACTCGTTCTCGTATCCTACTCTATCGTTAGCCAGTGGTCAAACAGAATGGGATGGCGGGATAATGGGCTGTTGCCCGGATTGACGGGTGGCCCAGCGCCAGTTACACTGAATGTAACTGTTGGGCCACCTCACCCTACCCATCCCCATTCCAGGGAGGAAACTGGATCGACTTCTCCCCCACTGTGGGGGAGGTTGGGTGGGGGTGAGCAGTTACACTGAATCGGGTATTGCCGCTACTGCGTTGTGTTGATGCCCCTCGCTTGCAAGTTTTTATCAGCGTCAATCCACCCCTTCCGCGTCATCAGGCCACACGACCGGCTGACACCGATAACGACGAAAATAGGAACGCAGATTCCGCAGATTTTCGCAGATTTACCCGTGTGAACCCGTTCTTTCCGTCTCCATTCGTGTTCTATTTACACATCAGTTGTACACGAGGAAACACACCCATAATCAATGAAAATCAGAACGCAGATTGCGCAGATTTTCGCAGATTGAATCCGTGCGAATC
>JAANMX010003553.1_pt1 | contig 13525 bp, 7 predicted proteins | sample 7279681 | NCBI WGS metagenome assembly JAANMX01 (sample SAMN14094542, study PRJNA606508) | bioreactor metagenome | isolation source: A lab-scale SPAN reactor treating ammonium-rich wastewater day 351 | place: Ireland: Galway | collected 2018-01-01
GCCGGGTCTCATAAGCCTGGCCCCGCCGGTTCGACTCCGGTCCCCGCAATCCTTTCTTCCCCACGTAGCCCAATGCAGAGGCACCGGTCTCAGAAACCGGACAGTCTGGGTGCGAGTCCCGGCGTGGGGAGTTCTTCTTGCGGCGGGCGCCAGCATTGCGCAGCGCGGTCTCCAAAACCGCGCGGCCCCGGGGCAGCACCGGGACGCCGTGCCGTTTCCAAAGGCCTTAGGGTGCCGATCCCCCGGGCGGTCTGTAAAACCGTCGGCCCTAAACGAGCGGGGAAGCCGGCCGCGCGGAGCGTTACCGCCGGCACCCACCATCCTGTCAAACCATCCGTTTCACCCAAGAGGGACCCGAAGAGGAACAGCAGACTCGCTTGCCTGTCGAGCAAGAGATAGCCGGGGCGGCACCGGTCGGGTCCGAGTTTGCTCCCGCGCGGAAGCGATCTGAGAGGTGATCGTCCCGCGCGGTGGGAGACGCCCCCGTAGCTCAGCATCTAGAGTACCTGCCTACGAAGCAGGGGGTCGCAGGCGAAAATCCTGCCGGGGGCACCATTTCAGCGAGGCGATTTTCGGGCACGAGGGAGAAAGTGGACCCGCCTGGCCTGGGACCAGGAGACACCCGGGGCGGTACCGGGGTGCCCGACCCATTCGATGCCCCCGTCGCCTAACTACAGGGCCTCCGTCTTCTAAACGGATCCGTGCCGGTGAGATCCCGGCCGGGGGCGCCAGTTTCCATACCCGGGTGGGATAACAGTAGTCCGCCGCACTGTTAATGCGTGAGGCGATCGTGCGAATCGATCCCCGGGTGCCACATCTCATATCGGAGGGCGTCCGGATCAGACGAAGAAGGCGGCCCGAACCCGCCCGGCCCGCGCCGCGAACCCCGGGGTGCGAATCCCCGGCCCTCCGTAATCTTTCCTGCGGCCCCGTAGCTCAATGCTCCAGAGCAGCCGGCTTTTACCCGGTTGGTTGCGGGCGAAAATCCCGCCGGGGCCACCCCTGTCATCATCGACCCGCCTGGCGTAAGAGCAGCCTGTCCTTCAAACAGGATCCCGAGAGGGCTACGGGGTGCGAGTCCCCGCGCGGGTGCGGTCTCGATTGCGGCGTAGTTCAGCAGCCAGAACGCCGGGCTTTGACCCCGGTGGCGGCGGTGCGAGTCCGCCCGCCGCAAAAGTTCTTATTCCACCGCTAGCTCATCAGCAGAGCGCGCGACCGATAATCGCGAGGCGGCCGGGGCGGCACCGGCGCGGTGGACCACCTTGTCGCTGGATGGCAGAGAAGTCATGCACCGGTCTGAAGCACCGGCCAGTCTGGAGCGTTACCAGATCCAGCGGAGTTCCCCGCTTTGCGGGGCCGTGGCAGACATCAGGAATGCGCCCGCCTTGCAAGCGGGACCATGTGGGCGCGAATCCCACCGGCTCCACCATTGTCATGTCCCCGTAGCTCAGCGTATCAGAGCGCGGCCTTCCGAAGGCCGAGGTCCCCGGCGAAAACCCGGGCGGGGACGCCAGTCTGGACCAGACTCCCCCGTGGCAGATCCCAGGAATGCGCTCCCCTCGTAAGGGAGACCATGGCGGTGCGAACCCGCCCGGGGGATCCACTTTTCAGGTGATGGTGTAACCAGCAGCATCCGGGTCTGTGAAACCCGAGGCGCACGGTGCGAGTCCGGCTCACCTGACCATCCGATCGCCCGCAAGGCCAAGAGACGAGCCAGGTGGTTGCAACCCATCGGTACCCGGTGCGAGTCCGGGGCGGGCGTCCACTTTCGAGATTCTACGGCCCCGTAGCTCAATATCCAGAGCAACCGGCCCTTACCCGGTTGGCTGCGGGCGAAACTCCCGCCGGGGCCACCATCACCACAAGTCCGCCTAGGCGTAGGGAGCGACGCACCCCGCTGGTATCGGGGAGAGCCGGGCGCGAGTCCCGGAGGCGGATCATTCCATCCCCGCGTAGCCCAACGCAGAGGCACCGGACTCAAGATCCGGGCAGTGCGGGTGCGAGTCCCGCCGCGGGGAAACCTATCATCACCCCGCGTGGCCCAGCAGCAGAGGCAGCGATCTTAAGAACCGCGAGTCGCGAGTGCGAATCTCGCCGCGGGGATGCGCTGGGGAACAAGACAGAGGTATCGGAAGGAGGACGACATATGAATACCGAGACCCAGAGCAGGGCCATGGCCCACATGGCCTTCCTCGACTGATGATCCATGCGGCAGTGAGGCCGGAGATACTTCGGTAAAAGTGGAAGACCTCCACGAGCGGGTTCAAATCCCGTCGGTCCCAGGAGCGATCCGGGGACCGAAGCTCCGGCCGCCGTACTCCGCATGATACCTTGCTTGAGGTAGTGAGACTGGAGTTACTTCGCTTGAAACGCGACTGGTCGCCGGTTCGAGTCCGGCCCCCGGGAATCCCGGGGTAGCTCAGTGGTAGAGCAGTCGGCCCAGCCGGGGGTCAGCCCCCGGCGGCCGTTTCTCCGGTCAGTTTTCTCCTCAAGATTTTCCACGAGCCAAACAACAGATCGCCCTGGGCAGTGATGGCGGGGTTACTTCGTGGGACCCGACGCGGCGCAAGCCATCGGGATGGCCGCACGGCCGGTCCCCGCCAGATTTCTCCCCGGGCACCATACGGAAAGGAGTCGCGATGCGATTCAACCTACTCAAGTCGAGGCGCGGCTCCGGCGCGGACGCGATCAACCTCGCCGGCGGCGAGGCGTTCACGATGACGCCCAAGCTGGAGCTTGCCTCGGTGCTGCTGACCTGCACGCTGCAGGATCAGTTCTATCGAACCACGAACCAGTCGGTCGCCCGCGTCAGGCAACTGATTGTCGCGGCCGGAGACCCGCTCTTCGTCGCGAAGGCCGCGATCCACGCGCGCACCGAGGGCGGCATGCGCTCGGTCACGCACCTCGTCGCGGCCGAGTTGGCCAAGACGGTCAAGGGGCAGAAGTGGACCCGGCAGTTCTTCGACCGGGTCGTGCGCCGGCCCGACGACGTGCTCGAGATCCTCGCGTGCCACATCGCCCTGCACGGGCGCCCGATCCCCAACTCGATGAAGAAGGGGCTCGGGGCGGCGCTGGCGAGGTTCGACGCCTACCAGCTTGCGAAGTACCGCCGCGGCAACGCGGACATCGCGCTGGTCGATGCGGTCAACCTGCTGCACCCGCCCCACACAGGGGCACTGCGGCAGCTGGTGGACGGCACCCTGCCGGCCGCCGATACGTGGGAGACCAAGCTCACCCGCGCGGGCGCCGCGGCGGAATCGGACGATCACCTCGCCGAACTCAAGAAGGAGGCTTGGGTCGATCTGGTCCGGTCCCGCAAGATCGGATACTTCGCCCTGCTCCGGAACCTGCGCAACATCCTGCTCTCGGCACCCGAGATCGCGTCGGCGGCCATCGGGTTGCTGGAGGATGACGCGCTGATCCGGAAGTCCCTGGTGCTGCCGTTCCGGTACCTGGCGGCGCTCGATGCGTTGCAGCAGACCAACCTGCCCAACGCGGGCGAGGTGCTGGCGGCGCTGGGGCGTGCCGTGGACAAGTCGCTCGCGAACGTGCCGGCCTTCGCGGGCCGCACGCTCATCGCGCTGGACGGTTCCGGTTCGATGCAGGGCCGTCCGATCAAGATCGGCGCCCTCTTCGCGGCCGCACTCGCCAAGTCCAACGACGCGGACGTGCTGCTGTTCAGCGACGGCGCAAAATACGTCACGGTGAACCGACGTGACAGCACGCTGACGGTGGCGCAGTGGCTCGAATCGAAGATCCAGGCGGCGGGGACAAACTTCCACGCCATCTTCGAGACCGCCAACCGCAAGTACGACCGGATCATCATCCTGTCGGACATGCAGGGCTGGATCGGGCACCAGGCGCCGACGGCGACGTTCTCGGCGTACCGGGCCCGCCACCGCGCCGATCCGAAGGTCTTCTCCTTCGACCTCCAGGGCTACGGCACCCTCCAGTTCCCGCAGCGCAACGTGTTTTGCGTCGCGGGTTTCTCGGACAGGGCGCTCGAAACCCTGAGGCGGTTGGACGGGGACCCCTCGGCATTGCTGCGTCAGATCGAGGCGATCGAACTGTGAAACACAACATAACAAGGAGGACAAGATGAGCCTGAAGGCATTCGGTATCCATGACGAGGCCACGGTGGCCCAGATGTACCGATGTATCGCCACCGGCGGCACCCGCGGCGTGCTCTGCGCCGACGGCCACAAGGGCTACGCCCAGCCGATCGGCGGCGTGGTCGCGATGCGGGGCCTGGTGTCCATCTCGGGCGTCGGGTTTGACATCGCCTGCGGCAACCTGGCATGCCTGACGGACGCCACCGAGGCCGACGTGCGCCCCCGCATCGCATCCATCATGGATGACGTCACGCGGGACATCTCGTTCGGCATCGGCCGCCACAGCAAGGAGCGCGTGGAGCACGAGCTCTTCGATGATCCGCTGTGGGGCGATCGTCCTTTCCGCGACTGGAAGGCGATGGCCGAGGCGCAACTCGGGACGGTGGGCAGCGGCAACCACTACGTGGATATCTTCGCCGACGAGGCGGGGCGCGTGTGGGTCGGGGTCCACTTCGGGTCGCGCGGCTTCGGCCACAAGACCGCGACGCACTTCCTGCGCGCGGCCGGCGGCAAGGACGGCATGGACGTGGCCCCGGCGGTGGTCCGCGAGGATAGCGCCATCGGGCAGGAGTACCTTGCCGCGATGGCGCTGGCGGGCCGCTACGCCTACGCCGGACGGGAGCACGTCGCCCGCCACGTGGCCCGCAAGATCCTGTGGGCGCGCATCGTCGATGAGGTGCACAACCACCACAACTTCGCGTGGCGCGAGCGCCACGTGCTAGAGGCGGGTGGGCCCGAGGAAGAGTGCTGGGTCGTGCGCAAGGGCGCGACCCCGGCCTTCCCCGGGCAGCGTGGCTTCGTCGGCGGCAGCATGGGCGACGACGCCGTCATCATCGAGGGCGTCGACTCGGAGGCCTCGCGCGAGGCGCTCTACTCGACCGTGCACGGCGCGGGGCGGATCATGTCCCGCACCGCGGCCAAGGGCCGCTTCGTTGCCGAAGGCGGCAAGCGCATCCGCAAGGAAGGGCTTGTCCGGCACGACGAGATGATGCGCTGGCTGCACGAGAAGGGCGTCGTGCTGCGCGGCGGCGACCTCGATGAGGCGCCGCAGGCGTACCGGCGACTGCCCGATGTGCTCGATGCCCACGCGGGCACGATCCGCGTCCTCCACACGCTTCGCCCGCTGGGCGTGGCGATGGCGGGACGCGACATCCGTGATCCGTACAAGGACTAAAGCCCCGGACCCCGTGGCGCCGCACCCATGGCGCGCGGCGTCCGGGCAGAGTTTCTCCATTTGAGGAGGCCGAACCCCGCGGGGCGGGGCGCCGCCCGGAAAGCGGTCGGTCCCGGCAATCCGGCCGGGATGTGGCTCGACACCACCGGCCTCCGCCATTTCGCTCCGTTCCGCTCCCTTTCGCCGGCGTGGCTCAGCAGCGACAGCAGCGGTCTTGTATGCCGCCACACGGGGGTGCGAGTCCCCCCGCCGGCCCCATTCGATTCAGCATGGCCGCGCTAGCCCAACAGCAGAGGCACTGCGTCGAGAGCGCAGCGAGTCCGGGTGCGAGTCCCGGGCGCGGCAGATTTTCCACCGCGGGATCGTAGCTCAAGGGCAGAGCGCGGCACTCATAATGCCAGGGTTCCCGGTTCGACTCCGGGCGGTCCCACGATCTTGGCGCCCGTAGTTCAGCAGCCAGAACGCCAGGCCGACATCCTGGAGGCGGATGGGGCAGCACCATCCGGGCGCAGGTCTATATAGAGAAGGGGCGGCTGCGCGTGGCACCACCCGTCCTCGGTCTGTACTGATGGGCTGCGCTCAGGTCGGCGTGAGGCGAGGGGGCTCTTCCAGCACATCGAGGATGGCTCTTGCACAGAACACCCGGTCGCGCTTTCTGTCATCGACGCGCCTGAGGATGCGCCTGCGTTCGAGCCTCCGGATGGCGGCCATCGCCGTATTGTATGCGACGCCGAGGGCGCCCTGCGCCGAGCGCGGCGTCAGGAAGGGATTGGCGCCGATGATGTCGATGAGACGGAGGCTGGCTTTGGACATCTCGGGCGCCAGGTCGTTGCGCCAGCGTTCGAGCATGGCGTTGATGCGTTCGGCACGGCCCAGGGCATCTTCGGACTGCCGCGCCACGGCGTTGAGGAAATATTCGAGCCACGGGGCCCATTCCGCGCGAAGGGTCACGCCCAACAGCCGATCGTAATAGTCCCGGCGCGTTGCCTCGAAGAAGGCGCTCAGGTACAGGAGCGGCATCGGCAGAATGCCGCGCTCGCACAGGAAGAGCGTGATCAGCAGGCGCCCGACCCGGCCATTGCCGTCCAGGAACGGATGGATGGCCTCAAACTGGTAGTGCAATAGCGCCGCATGGACCAGCGGTGGCAGTCCGTGGTCGTGGCGCGCCTTCTCCCATGCCCCAAGGTGATGCATCAGGTCCTCGGGCGGAGGAGGAACAAAGGATGCCTGTTGGAGCGTGCACCCGGGCGCCCCGATCCAGTTCTGTGAACGTCGAAATTCCCCCGGTGTCGCCGTCTCCCCGCGCACGCCTTTCATCAGCCGCGCGTGGAGCTCGCGCACCAGCCGCAGCGACAATGGAAGCATCGCAAGACGTTTTACGCCGTATTCCAGCGCTGCCACGTAGTTGGCCACTTCGCGGAGATCATCCGGACTGCGTTCGACCGCCACCCCCGCCTCGGCCGCCAGCAGTTCCCCTAGCGTGGACTGCGTCCCCTCGATGCGGCTCGAAAAGACGGCCTCGCGCCGCACAAACAGCCGTATCAACAGGTGCGGGTTTGGCAGATGCCGTCCTTCTCCCGCAAGCCGACCCAGCCGTGCGTCAGCGTCGGAGAGCGACCGCACGAGCCCCGGAGACCAGTCGATCTTCGGGGGCAGGGGGTGTGGATGAAAGGCCCGATAGCCTCGGCCCGTCTCGCGCCACACGCCGGCGCCACTGGCCTTCGCCTCCCTAGCCATGCCGAAACGTACCCAGGGCTTATTTCATTTGCAAGATAATGAATGAAATAACGATGACGGCTGTTTCAATCTGCGGCACCCGCCGTTTCTACGTTTTTCCGCCACCTCCCTCCGGCCCCACGGGGCCCGGACAACGATCTGACAAAGGACGAGCACCCCAACCCACACAGGAACGACACATGAGAGGATTACTGGACAAGAACACCGTGCTGGTGCTGAACCGGCTATGGCAGGCGATCGGGACCAAGACCCCGGCGCAGGCCTTCTGCATGATGGCCGCCGGCGCGGCCACCGCCCTGGACATTCGGGGCGAATCGGAGATGTCCCCGGTTGGATGGACCGAGTGGCTCGCGCTCCCCGTGCGTCCGGGCGACAACGCCGTGCTCACGGTGCGCGGCCCGATCCGCTGCCCGACGGTCATCATCGCGATCAACCCCGACTTCGTCCCGCGCCGGCGGCCCACGCTCTCCTCGAGGGCGATCCGCGAGCGGGACAACGAGACGTGCCAGTACACGGGCCGCAGGCTGCCTCGGGGCCGCGGCACCATCGATCACGTGATCCCGCGCCATCAGGGTGGCCGGACCACGTGGGAGAACTGCGTGCTCTGCGACGAGGCGGTCAACTCCGCCAAGGCCAACCGCACGCCCGAGCAGGCCGGCCTCAAGTTGCTGCGCCGACCCAAGGCCCCGCCCGAGATCCCGGTCTGGGCCACGATTCGCAACGAGCACGGTGTGCCGGAGTGGGAACCGTTCCTGCTGCGTCGGCGCGGCTAGGATGCTGTCGGCTGCAAGATCAAGAGGTGCCCCTCCCGGCAGATGCAACAAACGCTCAAATTGCGCCGAAATTCCCGGTGCGGGTGCAAAATCAACTGCACGTTGTGCAAAATCAGAAGTCATTGCGGCAGAGTGGCTGGCATCGCGCCGATTGTGGGCCGTGCGCTCGGGAAGGGCCAATTTTTCATTTCTGCGAAGTCCGGCGGGTGGATGAATCTCGGGAGGAGGGCACCGAAGGCCATGGACGCTAATCGACCGTCGACCTCGAGGTCTCCGAAGGGGTTCCTGGGCTCTGGACTGTGCTGCTCGAAAATCTCGATCGGTCCGCTCATGCACTCCAATCCCCCTCGGTCGGTGGACAAGGACGCTGATCGCTCACAATCCAGTGATCCCTGGTGACGTCCACGACAGGTTGGGGTCAGGGGGATCAAGTGCATAGCCAGATGCGCCAAAATTCCTGCCGCGGGTGCAAAATCAATCACACACGCTGCAAAATCAGAAGTGCCTGTGGGAGAGGAGGTCGCGTGGTGACGGTCGTGGGCTGCGCCTCCGAGACGGGCGGATCTCTCACATTTCCGAAGTCCGGACGAGTACTAGACCACTTTCAGGCATTCGGCGGAGTCCGGAGGCTAGGAGTCATGACTGCTATGATCGCCGTCCCGATGTAGTGGACCCACTGCTGCAACGGCCCCGCGTGGCCCATCTCAGCCGCCTGAGTGGCAATGGCATACCACTGTTGGGGGTGGGAGAGCCAGTGACGTAGCCGTTCGAAGCACCCCGAATGCCTCAGGTCATATGGATCGAGATCTCCCGCATCGGCAAGCACCTTCGCAAGAATTCGGTGGAACTTCCGGCCATCGATAATACGACGACCGCGCCAATCGCGCCCCCAGATCGATGCGAGAGTAGGCCAAAGACTATCTAGGTCTGTGGGCGATGCCTCGCGAATCCGCCCCTCGACATACGCCAGAACCTCATCGGTCAATGAAGAGTCCGGGCAGATGCTGCGCAGCGATATTGCGCGGCGAGCGAATCGGGTCTTCCCCTGATCGTTGCGGATGATCAGATCACCGTGTGACAGATGCGTTGCCTCGCACGTGAGGCGAAAAGATTCGTCAGGACGCATCTGGCTCGAAAGCAGGAGCGCAGCAAGACTCGTCATCTCGGTTGCGACGAGATCCCGGAGGCCGGCGGGAGCGTGTTCTTTGGCCGCCGCCGCGATCTGTTCGCGCAGCGTTGGCCAATTCACCTCGCGGAGCGGGAACGGTCTTGAAAAGCGGAACGCCCCCGGTTCCATGAGCCTGGCGAAGATCGACTCTGCCATCCTTCGCGCCCGACGACCCAATCCGGCCAATTTGAGGCACTGGGTGAACCCCTTCACGTACGGACGCTCGAAACAAGCGGAAAAGACGGGCAACCAATTTTCCGTGGTCCATTCGACGAGAGGTTTCTTGGCGTCACAGCCTTTTGGCGGCTTTAGAGGCCGGCCCCGCGATCGCCTTTTGCGCGATGTCGGCAAGCACGGTCGCATCATGGAGATGAATCTCTTGATGCCTCTTCCTGACAGGTCTGGCACTTCATGGCTGGGTCGCCAAGGCTGGCCATCCATGCCCACCAACGGTTGATCGCCAAACAGCATCCGCGCGACCTCGTATGGGTCAGCATGATTCAGGCTAACGGGTCCACCGGCAAGGACTCCTGCCACCAGACCCCCGTGACGCCACGCTGCGACGTTCATCGCGATCTTCTGGAGCAGATCATAACCCGAGCGGGCATCCATCGGGCACCGGCAGCAAGTCGGGTAGAGCAGTCGCGCCACCCGAGCACCGATCCAACTGTGGAAATCGCCGGGTGCTTCGTTTAGCAGGAGTGAGTGACGCCCGCCAACGCGGACACGGTCAGCCAGCAGGCGCAAAAGTTTCGGGGCGAGAGGTGCGGCACCTGCCGTTCCCTCAAGCGGGACGAGCAGGAGCGAAAGTCCCCCGGCATCGGGGTGTGTCAGCGGAGCGCAGAATACGGCGCGGTCATCACGAGCGGCGTCCCCTACCCATGCCAGACAATTGTAGTCCAGATAGGCAGAGTACCTCACGAAATATTCAGGAGGAATCCCTCCTTCCAGACCGGAAGCGATGACGAAATCCGCGAGAAGCCTCTTGTCATGGCTCGCCTCCGTCAGGCCGGTGAGGAGTCGCTGATAGAGGGCATGCTCTTCGCGCGTCAGTGGCGGCACGGAGAGACCTTGAGTGCTGCCCTTTCGCTCTTTGCGGCGGAGCGACGGTTGCGGATGAGGCGTCGCGTCCGGCATCTCGATTGGGCACGGTGGCAGCGCGCGCAGCTTGTCAGCAAGCGCCGCCGCCATCGCGGGGACTCCGAATCGTTCGTACATGGCCTGCAGGACCGGTGTCTGCATTTCCAGCAACGAGAGCGTTGGGACAGGACATGCATGGCTGTTCCACTGCGTGGCTTCGGGCCCGTGTCCCATGAGCGAGTCTAGGACCATTTGCGAGGCGCCAACCGCAAGCAATGCATTGAAGAAGACCACTCGGCCGTTCTTCTCGGCATCGATCCAGAGCCATTCCCTGAGCAGGGCGTCGCGCTTCGATCTCGGCAATTCGGAGAAACGAAGGTATCGTCCGCCATGCTGATATGGCAGGATCCCGCCATGCGGGACTGCTATATCCAAAGCATCAAGCACCTCTTGGATTGGGGGCATCAACGCGATCCAGCGAGCGCGATCGGAACCTTGGACTGACTTGTCGCAAACATTCAGGGCAGCTACGGGGGTTGAGCGCCGAGAATTGCTTGGACTGATATGGTCGCCCCTAGGCCGGAGACCGCAAGTCATCCGAAAGAACGCCACGGTGACAGCCACCAGCTCATTCCGCGAAGCTGCGGTCCGAATCCGCCCCTCGAGCCAGCCGAAAGCAGCGGTTACGTCTATCGTGTGCGCCTTGTGGTGGATTTTGACGGGGGGATGAGCTTTGCCTTGCGCCCGCTCTTGTCCAAGCGCTTCGTCGGACGAAAGGAATGCGTCCCAAACCGCGCCCAAGGCCTCGCCGAGTAGCTCCGGCGTGACGTCCCCATAGTCGCACGGTCCACGCTGACCGGCCAGCGGTTGAGCGAGCAGGTGACTCACCACGGTTGGCGCGATTCCGCACCGATCCATGGCGATGGCACGGAATGCGCTATCCAATCTCAGGCGCGGAACCGCTGACTTCGCAATGTGTGTCCCAGTCGCGCGCTCGAGCAGAATGTGCCGCTCGATCCGGACAGCATCCCCAGCGAGATCATCCAGAGACACCGCATGCCCCGGCTGGCACACCTTCTGGGCAAGAGGCCGCAAGAAGATGGGCAGAGGGAGCACCAAGGTCATCGGCTGAAGGCACTCGTCACCGGCATAGTATCCGGTGCCAACATTGATCTCGAGCACATCAGAAAATACCCCTCCCAGTAGCGCGTGGCGCCCAACGCCAAGTGCCAGAGAATCACAGAAAGGGATGCCAAACGCGATTTCGACCCCGGTTGCCATGGCGACGGATGCTCGTTGGCTTGTGACGTTGCTCCAATCGCTTTGCGCAATATAGTCTATGACTGCACGCGCGGTCCGAACGGTATCGAAGCGCAAGCGGTGACATGCCGTATTGGCCCCGACCTGCGCCATGCCTTCCATCCACGCCCATTGCTGGGCGCGTTGCGAGGGTTGGGGCATAAGGTCCTGACTGTCAAAGAGCCGGGGGCCGGATTTCGAGCGCCGGCCCAAAATCTCTCTCCCCTTGCATTAGCCGCCTGGACCTGGCGGGGCAAGCCCATGGTTCGGCGGGATTTGCGCGTTTCGAGCGGGGGTGCGGGCCAGCCGCGCCACCCCGCCGCTCGCGGCGGCGGGATCGGCTCCGGGCCCCGGTGAGGGCGGGTCAGGCCGCGGTGGTTCTGCGGGCCGCGGCGAGCGCGGCGTGGGCGGCGTTGGCCGCCGCCAGCGCGAGGCAGGCGGCGAGCAGCAGGACGGACGCGCCGGGACAGTGGGAGGAGGCGGCCCGCCCGGCCAGGTCGGCGATGGTCGCCGAGATGGCCAGGCACGCGGGGGTCGGCCAGCGCATCGCTGCCGAGAGGCTGGATCGGCTCTGTCGGGGTAGCATGCGCGAGGATAGGCGGCCGCGGCGCGGGCGGGGCCCTAGCGGGACGCATCGCCGGGGTCGAGGAGACCGATGGCGGCGGCATCGGTTATGATCGGCACGGGAAAGCCGCCGGGCGGGGGGCCGGGGCGCGGATCTCACCGAGGGTCCTGATGATGGCGAGCGGCACGATGGCGCCGATGGCCATCGCGGAGGAACGGCCGCGGGCTCGCCCGTTCTTCCTCACGGCGCCCCCTGGATCGCGCCCGCCAGCGCCACGGTGCGGCGGACCATCGGGCCCATGCGGCGCAGCGCCACCCGCAGGGCGACGGAGACGGCCTGCTGGCTGACGCCCAGCCGGGCGGCGATGGGGGCGAGTTCCGACGGGGCGCCGCGGAAACCGAATCGCTCCTCGACCATCTCCCGCGCGGCGGGCCCCAGCCGGGCCATGGCCGCGCGGACCGCGGCGAGGGCGACGGAGCGGTCCTCGGCCAGCATCAGGGCGGCGTCCGGTGGCGGGGCGGTGTCGTAGATCCCCTCTGGGTAGCGGGGCGCCGGGAGGGGGAAAGACGGGGCGCTCAACGCGCATTCTGGCGTGGCCCCCAGGTCGGCGATCTCATCGAAGGCGGTCGCGGGGGTGGGATCGAGCCGGCCGGCCGAGAGGGCGGCCCTGGGGGCGGCGTAGCGGGCCGATGCGTTGCGGGCGGCCAGCACGTACACCGGGACGCGGGTCGGATAGGCGATGGCGGCGGCCTCCCTCCAGATGCCGTTGCGCATCGCCGCCTTGGCGTAGGGGAGAAATGGGCCCAGAGACGGCGAGTGCCGCCCGGCGGCGGCGACCAGGGCGATGGCGGCGGCCTGGATCTTCTCGGACTGGTGGAGTGGGGCACGGGTCCGCCACGCCATGTAGGCGATGAGCCTGCGGTGCCTCGAGAGCAGGGTCGGCCAGTCGTGCGCGTCGCCCATCTCGGAAGAGATTAGCCAGTCCCTGGCGGTTTATCTGGCGGCCGCCGCATCCAGGATCGGCTTGGCCGCGTCGCGGAACCCGCGGAGGTCGAAGAGCAGCGTCAGCGGGCCCTGCCCGCGCGGGGTGACCCGCACCGCAAGGCTCTCCCGGGCCGCGAGCCGCTCCAGCCAGCCGGCGGGGTCCCCGCGCGCGAAGATGGCGGTGCCGTCGGTCGACGGCGACCAGGCATCGTCGGTCGGGGGATCCTTGTCCCAGCGCAGCTGGACGGGGATGTCCCCGACGGAGCCCAGGTACTCGTCGCAGTCGATGTAGATCTCAAGGTCCCCCTCCTGGAGGCGGACCACGAGCGCCGAGGTCCCGCCGAAGGGCCCCCCGCCATCCCGCCGCGCCGCGGGCCGGCTGAGCACCAGTGCCTGGATGTCGTCCATGTGGGGCCGGCATGGGCCTCGCGGCGTGGGCCGAGATCGACGGCTGAGCACCAGGGTCTGGGTGTCGTCCATGTGGGAGGAATCCCTCCTCAGCCTCCAGCCCCCCGGGCTCTCCGGGCCGGGCGGCGCCGGGCACTGGCCCGCGGCCGAGGCCAGGGACTCGGCCCCCGCGTCGCCGAGGCGGAGGTCGACGACCTTCCAGCGCAGTCCGCGCGGCCGCATGAT
>JAANMX010003557.1_pt1 | contig 13516 bp, 11 predicted proteins | sample 7279681 | NCBI WGS metagenome assembly JAANMX01 (sample SAMN14094542, study PRJNA606508) | bioreactor metagenome | isolation source: A lab-scale SPAN reactor treating ammonium-rich wastewater day 351 | place: Ireland: Galway | collected 2018-01-01
GGAATGACACTACTACTTTCGGGGTATTCACCTCCCAGACAGATGCCGAAGTCTGTACCAATGCCAAAACCCTTCCCACCACTTTTTCGCGCTAACGAATACGACGTACAGTGTACCGATCAACCTACGATCTTCAACACAAACGGACTGCTGGTCGGCGCGCAGCCGCTCACATCCACCACCAGCGCATCCTCGCGCGCCTGCCAGGTCACGACCCCGGCATCGCCCAGCTTCTCTATACTATTGACCGCAGCCAAATGGTAAGGCGCGGCGCTGCCCAGAGCGCGCAGGGCCACCTGCCCATCCTCCGGCCAGGCCATCACCGCCGCGTAGAGCGTGTCGCCCTGGCGGGTGAAGCGGATGTCCTGACTGGTGAAGGGGGTGCGGGCAGTGTCGGTGAATGCGCCGGAAAGCACTTTTGTCGGCCCTTCGCCGTGGATGAACCAGGGCCGGGTGTTGTAGATGGCCTGGCCGTTGACCCCCAGCCACGCCCCGATCTCCCGCAACATCTGCTGCTCGATCTCTGGAATTGTGCCATCGGCCCGGGGACCCACATTGAGGAGCAGCGCGCCATTTTTGCTCACCACATCGATCAGATCGCCGATGATGTCGTTGGCGACTTTGTAGTCGTGATTGTCGATGTAACCCCAGGAATTCTTGGAGACGGAGGTGTCGTTCTGCCAGAAGAGTCCCCGGATGCGGCTCTCCTGCCCCCGTTCGATGTCGAAGACGGTTGTGCCTGCGGGAAAGGCGTCGAATTTGTTGTTGACGGCTACCCCTTTGCCCCAGGCCGCGGCACTGTTGTAATAGTAGGCGGCAAACTGCTTCAGATAGGGTTTGAAGGCCATATTCTGAATCCACCAGTCAAACCAGATGAGCTGGGGCTGGTATTTGTCGATCAGCTCGCAGGTGCGCAGCAGCCAGTCTTCCAGAAAAGTCTGGTCCGGTGGGTTGTCGTAGTACTGTTCATAGGGGCGCTGGCCCAGTTCGCCCCGGGCCGGGCCGTAGAAGTCGGCGTAGGCCGGGTCCTGCACATCGGAGGGGAAAGTGTTGCCCCCGTTCATAAACCACCAGTGCTCGGCCCGGTGGCTGGAGACGCCAAAGACCATCCCGGCTTCCCGCACAGCCCCGGCCAGGTCGCCCATCAGGTCGCGCTTGGGCCCCATCTCCGCCGCGTTCCAGCGGGAAAGCTCACTGGCGTACATCTGAAAGCCGTCGTGATGCTCGGCCACTGGGACCACAAAGCGGGCGCCGGCCTCTTTGAAAAGGCTGGCCCAGGCCCCGGGGTCGTACTTTTCGGCGGTAAACTGGGGGATGAAATCTTTGTAGCCGAACTGGTCCTGGGGGCCGTAGGTGGCCCGGTGGTGTGCGTACTCTTTAGAGCCAGGCAGGTACATATTGCGGGGATACCATTCATTGCCGAAGGCGGGCACGCAATAGGGACCCCAGTGGATGAAAATGCCAAACTTGCCGTCGATGTACCAGTCGGGAACCGCGTAGGCTTCCAGAGAATCCCAGGTGGCGGCGAAGGGGCCTGCTTCGATGGTTTGGCGAATTGCCTGGTATTGTTCTTGTGTCATTTTCTGTTCTCCTGAAGAGGGAGGAACCCTGGAAATTTCGATTCAAGAGGAATACAGGGGGTAACCCGCTTGATTTCGATATGGCCGGAAACAGCACCAACCTACTCAAGCAGCGCCGATCCGAACGCTCCACTTCCCTCTCTGGAATGGAGGGGTAGGGTGGGGTGGCTGAAGATATGCAAAGAGCGAATGATTGGTCGGACGAACTGGCTATTCGCTTCACCCTTCCATTCGCTGTAATTTGCCTGCGGCCTGACCGCGGACGGTGAGAAGCGTCAACGCCGGGACAACTTTTTGTACACTTCGTTGTAAAAGAGTGCGTTTTCGATTGGCGTATTGGACGGGATGTGGTTGCCCACGGCCATGAAAAACCCCGGACAGTCTTTGCCGATAGCCATACAGCGCTCCACCTCGGCCCGGATTTCGTCTTGCGTGCCCAGGAGCAGAATACGCGTGTCCGCATTGCCCACAAAGGCGTGGGTTTTCCCATAGCGTTCGGCGATGTAGGCCATATCTGTCGTCGGCTCCATCACAAAACAGTGGATGCCACAGGCGGCAATATCGTCGATGAACTGGTTGTAGTTGCCATCGGAGGTGTAGATCACCTTCTTGCCCGATTCGATCAGCGGGGCCAGATAGCGCTTGTAGTTGGGGAAGACAAAGGCCCGATACCATTCGGGTTGAATAAAGGGCCCGGAGGTCCATACGATGTCGTCGTGGACCATCACAGCCGGCACATCCGCCTCGGCCAGGGCATCGAAGTAGTGCTGCATCCACGCGCCGTAGCGGTTAGCCAACTCGCCGAAGGCCCGGCGATCCGTGCCTGCTGCCAGCAACAGCATCTCCCAGCCGAATATCTCGATTAGCCCGGAAATCATCGTGACGTAGATGCCGGTCATATTGACCCCGTCCGGGTGGGCGGCCACGTTGGCCTGATAGTGGCTTTCGAACAGGCGCACCAGCTTCGCCTTGTCCGGGAGACCATACAACTCCGCCGGATCCAATTTCAGCGCATCCTCTGGCGTCTTGAAGAGGGGGGGCTTTGCATCCCGCCAATCCACGCCACCCGCGGCGTAGACGCTGTGACCCATATCCGTGCGCAGATCGCCAAAGGGCTGGTTGTGGATCAGCGTGGACCAGAAGAAGTCGTAGTTCCAGCCATCCTGGCCAAAGAAGTGCGCCTGCGCCTTTTTTTTGACCGCCTCCGGGCTGTCCACATCGACTTCAATGCCGGTCACTGCGGTGAGCAGGGGCCAGTGCCCGTCTGCCGAGTATTCGCTGCGAGGTACCCGATCGGGCATCTCCAGGTTGAGCGCAGCCCATCCGTCTGCGTATGACATTTCTACATCCTCGCCTTTGGTAGCTACTCAGGCTTTGGGTGCGACGCACTCGCCACGCAATTTTTGCATAGGAATCCTCTCCCGGCGAGTGCGTCGCACCTGAGCAGTAATCGCCTTTGTTGTTATTGCACGACAATAACCGTATCCGCGGCATCGACTTGTGCGGAGGGCAGATTGATGACAAGCGATGCCCCGTCCTGTCTCACGGATAGCTCTGTGCCGTCCGCCAGCAGGTACGCGCTTTGGCCCGCCAGCCCTTCCACCCGCAGAGAGCCATTGGCAGGCCAATCGAAAATGTGTACATATACCCGGTCATCCTTGCGGGTGGTGCGGATGTCGTCGCGCCCTTGCACCGGGCCGGGCTTCGTGCCGTAGAGGGACTCGCCGTTGACCGCCAGCCAGCGGCCCATTTCCTCCAGCCGCTCCACACTGGGCTGGGGAATGATGCCCTCGGCGGTCGGCCCCACATTGAGCAGATAGGTGCCCCCTTTGCTCACAATGTCCACCAGTTTTTGGATCAGCTCGGCGCTGCTCTTCCAGTTGTGGTCGTTGACTTTGAAGCCCCAGGTGTCGTTGATGGTGGCCGGGGTCTCCCAGTCTGAATCGGTTAACTCGCCCGGAATCCGGTTGTCACCGGCGGAGGCGTAGTCGCCCAGACCGTTGCCCAGCCGCCCACAGACCAGGCAGTCGGGCTGGATGCCGTGGACCAGCGCCAGCAGGGATTCGCTCTGCGCCCGGCTGATGCCTTTGGGTGTGTCGAACCAGATGATGGCGATGGGACCGTACTTTGTGAGCAGTTCGCTGACTTGGGGTTTGACGTAATTGTCGATGTAATCGGCAAAGGCCCCGGGGCTGGGGGTGAAGTCCCAGTCATTGCCGTCGCCGCCGGGGTGATGCCAGTCCTGGGTCTGGGAATAGTAGAAGCCCAGACGCATATCCTGCTTTTTGCATTCCGCGGCCAACTCGGCCAGCACATCCCGGCCAAAGGGTGTGGCATCCACAATATTGTAGTTGGTTTGGGCGGACTGGAAGAGGCAGAAGCCGTCGTGATGTTTGGAGGTGATGACGATATATTTCATTCCGGCCTGTTTTGCCATTGCCACCCAGGCAGCGGCGTCGAACTGCACCGGGTTGAATTGCGCCGCCAGTTGCTCATATTCGGCCACAGGAATCTGCGCCCGGTGCATAATCCATTCACCGATGCCAGGGATGGCCCGCCCTTTCCAGATGCCCGCGGGGATGGCGTATAGTCCCCAGTGGATAAAGAGGCCAAATTTATCCGCCCGCCACCAGTCCAGCCGGGGGTCCGTGCGGGCTTCCGGGCGCTGACCCCGGCTGGCGTCAAAGACCGGGCGGTTGCGGGTAAAGTCATAGCCCCGGCGCAGCATCAGCGCTGCAGCGTCGGAGACGCTCATATTCTCTTCAGTTGCCATTTCGCGCAGAAATTCCGCCAACCGTTCTGGTATAGCGATGGTCACTTCTTCCATTTCGATGATCCTTTGGGGTAGTTTCTTCGCCTGTAGGCCAGGGTCGCCACTGCGCCTAGCCTTCGACAGTTAACCGCACGATTGTATCGACGGGGTCTCGATGGTCTGGCGCCACCGAAATACGAATTCCTTCGTCGCTTTGGGAGAGTTCGACTTCACCGCCGGTCAATACGACCGGGTCGCCCAGCGTTTGGGCCAACGGTGGCAGAGTCAGCGTCTCGTCGGGCCAGGCCAGGATGTGAAGAAAGATTGCGTTGTCGTTGTGGGTGGAAGCACCCCAGGGGCCGGGACGGAAAGGGCCACCCCGTGTGCCGTAGATGCTCTCGCCGTAGCTGCGCAGCCAGCCGCCGATCTCCCGCAAGCGCTCCACCTGGCGCGGCTCAATGCGGCCATCGGGCATGGGGCCGACGTTGAGAAGCAGATTGCCGTCGCCCCCCACCACCCGGGCCAATGTATGGATACATTCCTCGAAAGATTTCAGAATGTCGTCGGGCTTCCAAGACCACTGCTTGCAGATGGTAATACAGCTTTCCCAGGCCCGTTGGTCCTGAAACCCGCCGATCATCTGTTCGGGCGTGTCGAAGTCAGCCCGCATCCCACAGCGGTTGTTGACAAGAATATTGGGTTGCAGCGCCCGAATCTTCTGGAACAGACGCTCTGAATCCCAGATCGTGGCGCTGGGGTAGACCTCCACATGACGGAAACGTTCTACCTCTTCGGCGTGGATAAAGTGCTCTTCCAGACCGTCAAACCAGAGGACGGCCAGGTCGCCGTAGTTGCTGCAAAGCTCGGTCACTTGGGCATGAAAGTAGTCGATATATTTTTGATGGTTTTCGTTGCGATAGTCCGGGTGACGCCAATCCGGCTGGGAGTAGTAGCAACCAAAGGGCAGACCGGCAGCGTGGGCAGCGTCGGAGAGTTCCCGGACAATATCCCGGCCAAAGGGTGAAGCGGGGTCGGTGATCTTATAATCGGTCAATGCGCTATCAAAATTGACGAAGCCGTCGTGATGCTTGCTGGTAAAAACCATATAGCCCATACCCGCATCCTGGGCGATTTTCACCCATTCTTGCGCATCAAACAGGACAGGGTTGAACTCTTTGTAGAGATTGTCGTAGACTTCGATGGGCACATCACCTGTGCCGCCCCGATAGAAGCCGCGACGTTCTCCGCCGCGCGACCAGCCGATCTCTGTTCCGACCAGGCTGACCGGCCCCCAATGGATAAAGAGACCGAAGCGGGCGGCACGCCACCAGTCCAGCCGAGACGGCTGGCCCGATTGTGGCTCTGTGGTTGTGGACATAGTTAACTCCGTAGGGTTGTGGGGAAGCGGAGGGGCGGAGGAAAAGGCAAACGACGGCACTAGAGAGTACCGTCGTTTGCCTTTCATACTGTATGCTTACTTGTACTTGGCGTCGTAGGCTTCCTGATAGATGCCCAGGAAGCTCTCCAACCCTGAGTCGTTCAAGGCTTCAATGTAGGAATCCCATTCGGTGTTGACGTCGTAGTTACCAATCACAAAGTTGGCAAACCACTCATCCACTACGCTGTAGACCGTTGTGTTCAGCTCACCAAACAGCTTGGACTGTTCCTCTGTGAAGACCATCGGCGGCACAGCTTTGTCCATTGTGCCGTAGGGTTCCATCAGGTCACGGGTCCATTCGTAGAGCCAGCGCTCCAATGGATCGTCCGGGTTGTAGGTCTGGGCCAGGCGGTACTCATTGGTGCGGAAGGTGGGGGCCGCCTGATTCCAGTGGCGGTTGTGTTCCTCGCCGGACCAGACTTTCAGCACTGTATACTGGGCCTTGCCGCCGGAGATAGAGACGTCATCTGCGCCTGCCCGTACCCAATCCTCGCCTTCGGGGCCGAAGACAGAGCGGGTGGTGGAATCAAAGCCGTAGAAGACATCGGCCATGCGGAAGGCGGCAAGCGGGTTCTGGGCGGCTTTGGTGATGACAAAGTTTGCCTGCCCACCGGTGGGCTGGTAGGGGGTGTGGGGGGTCTGACGCATCCCACTGGGGCCTTCCAGGGGGGCGATGGGTGTAAATTCTTTCCAGCGCCCGCTGGGACCGCCATTCTGGGTGAAGACACCGTACCAGCCAGCGCCGGTGGCTCCGAGAATGGGAATATCCGGATTTTCGCCCAACTGGCGGAGTTGGTTGCCGTCGTTGGTAAAGATCTGGGGATCGATCAGCCCTTCGGAGTAGAGCTTGTTCAGGTAGATCAGCCCCTCTTGCCAGCCGGGCTGGGTAAAGGCTGCTTTGACTGTGCCATCTTCCAGGATCAGGCTAGGTGCGTTGTTGTTGGTCACGCCATCGTTGTAGACGAAGGAGTTCATAATGAACTGATCCAACTGGGCGCGCCAGCCGCCATTGGTGCGCTGGGTGCCGGACAGGGGAATCTCATCCGCTTTGCCATTGCCGTTGGGGTCCTGCTCTTTGAAGGCTTTGAGGACCTGATAGAATTCTTCGGTCGTAGTGGGCACTTCCAGACCGAGTTTGTCCAGCCAGGGCTGGTAGAGCCACATCTTCTGGGACATACTGCAATGATAGCAGTCGTTGATGTGAGGCAGCCCATAGATTTTGCCGTCACTGAGTGTGATCAGATCCTTCACTTGGGGGAAGGTCTCAAAAACCTGGCGGAACTCAGTCCCGTACTCGGCGATGTAGTCGTCCAGAGCCACTACCAGCCCCTGGTCTGCCAGGATCTGTAGCTGATCCAGACGGATGCCGCAACCGATGATGACATCCGGCAGGTCGCCGCTGGCCAGCATCAGATTGAGTTTCTGCTGGGCGTCCGACATAGGCGGAATATCAAATTCCAGGTTGATGCCTGTCAGATCTTCCAGCCAGTAGGTGAACTCGTTCTCTTTGTAGTCCTTGACCATACTGGTAGGGCACAGAAAAGCCTTGATGGTGATGGGCTCGCTCACAACGGGGAACTCGCCGGCTGGCGAGATGAGAACCTCGGAAGCCGAGGCATTCGTCTCAGCCGCTGGGACCGCAGCCGCAGGGGCGGCCTCTTCGCCTGCTGGTCCTGCGGCAGGTTGCTGGGGTGTACAGGCGGACAGTAGCATAACCAGCACCGCCAATGCACTGAAAAGGGTTGATAACTTGCGTTTTCGCATCTGACTTCCTCCTGAAAATCGTGGGTGTGAAAAGTGTGGAACTGAATGGGGATAAATTCGATAAAGTAATCTCGATATTTGTGATCCAAAGTCTGCATCTGTGCGCGTTGCGAAGCGTTGCCTAGCCTTTGACCGCTCCCAGCATAATGCCCCGCACGAAGTATTTCTGCACAAAGGGGTAAATGATCAACACGGGAACCGAAGCGACCACAATCAGCGCATATTTCAGCAGCTCACGCAGAGCCTCCTTGGCCGCCATACTTTTCAGGTCCTCCATCATATTCATATCCACCTGACTCTGGATCAGGATGTCGCGCAGAATAATCTGGAGGGGGAAGAGGGCCTTATCCGAAAGATAGATAAGCGCCGTGAAGAACTGATTCCAGTGATTGATGGCGTAGAAGAGCGTCAATACCGCGATAATCGGTGTGGACAGGGGCAGCAGAATGCGGAAGAAATACTGGAAGTCGTTGCATCCATCCAGGCGGGCTGCTTCCAACAATTCTTCAGGTATAGCGGACCGAAAATAGGCGATGGCAATGATGAGGTTCCACACGGATAAGGCTTGGGGAATAATCATCGCCGCCCGGGTATTGAGCATGCCCAGATCTTTGACCAGCAAATAGGTCGGGATCAGCCCGCCGTTGAAGAACATTGTGAAGACAAAAAGTCCCATCAATACTTTGCGGCCATACAGGTCCTGGCGGGCGAGGGCATAGGCGGCAAAGAGGGTCAGGACAATGTTGACACTCGTGCCCACGACTGCATAGAAGAGGGAGTTGGCGTAGCCAGTCCATATACTCTCGTACTGGAATATCTTCTCGTAGGCCAGCAGAGAAAAATCCACGGGCCAAAGCACCACACGACCGGAAATGACAGCCGCGCCATCGCTGAAGGATGCGCTTACGACATAGATCAGGGGGTAGAGCACCACCAATAGAAAGATAGTCAGTATTGAATAATTGACTATGTTAAATACCTGGTCAACTCGGCTCTCTTGAATACGAATTTCAGCAGCAGACATAGACTGAATTTTAGGTGCCATTTTGGTCTTCCTCTAAAACAAGCTGGTCTCAGAAAACTTTTTGGAAAGCTGATTGGCTGCCAGGAGCAGAAGCAGACCCAAAACGGAGTTGAACAGACCGATGGCTGCTGCGTAGGAGAAGTTGGATACGCCGCCGACCAGACCCACTTTGTAGACGTATGTGCTTATGACCTCAGATGTTTTGAGATTCAGGGGGTTTTGCAGGAGAAACGCCTTCTCAAAACCCACATTGAGCAGTTGACCCATATTCAATATCAGGAGGGTGAGGGTGATGGGGACGATGCCCGGAATGTCGATATGCCAGATGCGCTGTAGACGGTTTGCGCCATCAACCAACGCCGCCTCGTGCAAGGCCGGGTCGATCGTGCTGAGGGCGGCCATATAGATAACCGTATTGAAGCCCGAATTTTGCCATACACCCGACCAAACGTAGATATCGGGGAACATATCGGCGATGCCCATAAAATGGATCGTGTCCATGCCCAACGCCTGGAGGAGCAGGTTGATTGGTCCGCGGCGCAGGTCCAGGAATTGCAGGATCAGGCCCACCATGACCACAGTGGAGATGAAGTAGGGCGCATAGCTGATCATCTGCACGCTGCGTTTGAAGAAGCCCGTCCGTAGCTGGTTCAGGCTCAGCGCAATGATAATGGGGATAGGGAAACCAACCAGGAGGGAATAGAAGGACAAGCCTATTGTGTTGCGCATCAGCCGTTCAAACATAGGCGAATTGAAAAAACGAATGAAATTTTCCAACCCAACCCACTCGCTGCCCAGAATCGTGCGACCTGGCAAAAAATCCCGGAAAGCGATCTGCGCACCGTACATTGGATAGTACATGAAGACGAGCAGCCAAGCTATCGGCAGCGCCAGAAAGACGTATAGCTGCCAGCTCCGCTTGATCTGCCGCCAGGCATTGCCGCGTCTCCGTGATGGACTAAGCACTCTTGTCTTTGCCGGTACAGTCGTGGTTGCTGTGGCCATAAGCCTCTCATTTCCCTCTGTTCGAAGTAGGGGAGTTCAATTATTTACTGCTGAAGATATCGTACAACCGAAAAATATCTACTGCTCGCGGCAGCCCGATGCGTTGACGAGGAACGTCAACAATAGGAGCTTCAGAATTGATCGGTTATCGACCGTCTGAAAAACCGGAGCTTTGTACAATCAGCTATGATCTTTGGGGATGTCGAGCAAACAGCCCTTTTCTGACAGGTCTGTTTGAAGACCATTCAAGCCTACTCGAAAATTAGGGACTTGTCAAACTTATGAACGTATGGTAACGTTACCATACAGGGCTAACCTAGACTATACTCGACGCCGTGACTTTTGTCAACCACCAGTTTTTGGAAACCCAATGCAATGGCGAACATCCGTGACGTGGCCGCCCTGGCCCAAGTCTCCCCCATTACAGTCTCCCGTGTGTTGAACAACCCCGAAGCGGTCAGCCCGGAGACCCGGGCCAGGGTGCGGGCCGCCATTGACGAGCTGGGCTACATCCCCAACCAGATCGCCCGCAGCCTGCGTTCCAACCGCACAAACACCCTGGCGCTGGTCCTCACAGATATCACCAATCCCTTTTGGACGACGGTGGCCCGCAGTGTGGAGGACACGGCCAGCGCCCAGGGCTTCAATGTGATTCTGTGCAACACCGACGAGCGGGAAGACAAACAGGACGAGTATCTCTCTGTCCTGCTGCGCAAACGGGTGGACGGCTTTCTCTTTGTGCCCGCCCGCAGCGAACCCGACGCTGTGGAATCTATCCAGCGCCAGAAGGTGCCGGTGGTGGTGATGGACCGACGCGTGCCCGGCGCGGAGGTGGATGTGGTGCGCAGCAATTCGGAAGCGGGGGCCTATGGCCTGACCCGCCATCTGATCGAACTGGGCCACCGGCGCATTGCGATGCTCTCTGGTCCTTTCTACGTTTCCAGCGCCCAGGAACGGGTGGACGGCTATCGGCGGGCCTTGGCCGAGGCCGGTATTCCTGTGGACGAGCATTGGATTCTGGAAGGTGAATTTACGGTGAAGAGCGGCTATGCCGTGGCTACCCGGATGCTGGCCAGGGCGGAGTTGCCCACGGCCCTGCTGGGGGCTAACAACTTTATCGCCCTGGGCGCAATGCGGGCCATCCGCGAGACCGGTCTGCGCATCCCCGACGATATTTCCGTCGTCTGTGTGGACGACATCCCCGACTGGCTGGTGGGCGAACCCTTTCTCACTGTGGCCGCCCAATCCCCCTACGATCTGGGTGGGCGGGCCACCGAACTGCTCCTGCGCCAGATTCGGGAGCCGGGCGTACACGCCCCCCAGGAAATCCTCCTGTCCACCGAACTGATCGTGCGCCGTTCCACCGCGGCGTTGAATGGCAACCATACAGAATAGAAGGCGGATGACGCGGAAAGGACGGACTTAAGCGGATTTCTCGGAAAATCAGCGGCTATCCGTCTTTTCTGCATTATCCGCCTTCCATTCTTCACCCCGCCCGCAGCGCGGTCAGCACTGCCCGCTTCTGGGCCAAGAACTGGGCTGTCTCCGGGTCGACTGGCTCCACTGAGTCCAGAAAAGCCGCGGCTTCGTCGCTGTCCAGCCACTCCTCATATTGGGCGTAGACCTCGGCGCTCTCCGTCCCCTCCTCCGCGTTGAGAAAAGCCTCGACTGCTTCTTCCAGGGGTGTCGCGCCCAGGTTGTCCAGCACATCGTAGAGGATGTCCAGCCGATCTTGAAAGCGCAGGACGGCCTCGGCATCGCCCAGGCTGCCCGCGTGCTCGATCAATTCTTCCACGGCCTGCTCGAAAGATGGCTCTCCCAGCAGGGGGTAGTCGTCCAGCGCCTCCTCCATCGCGTCGAAATCTTCGGCGTTGAGAAAAGCCTGTAGCGCGGCCTGGGCGTTGTCGTCCGGGGTTGTATCGATGTCGTTGGTCATTGGGATTCTCCTTCTGAAACGCGGGTGCGTTGAAGCGTGGGAACGGTGTGCAAGTACCGGTTTATTGTCGTTGAAGTGGGGATTCTGCGCAAAGAGGGATGAGGGCAAAAGGCAAAAAGACGTGCTTACTCCTCAACTCAAATTGAGTGTAAGGGTGCGTCTCAGAGTCGAGGTGCGAATGGCTGATTCCGGGAATCGACCAAACCAATTGTCTATGCCGGAGATCGCCTGGTCGATTCCCGGAATCGGTTGCCCCATTCTTTGGATATACCCGACTCATTCCCGCCGACCAGCCAATTGCCCCAACACCCAGGCCGGCCACTTGGCCGTGGGCAGGTGGTAGGAGCGGAACTTTTCGCTGCGCGTCTCCTCATCTGAAAAGCCACCCGCATTTCGAATGCACGCGACGAGCGCCGGTCCAGCGTGCGGTTGAGATTGGCGACCGTATCGCACCAGACTTATCGTATGGCTCCCTTTGCTACCTGACGGAAAATTTAGTCAAGGCAAAATTTGTCAGAAGCGAAAAAGCGAAAAAAGGAGTAGAGTTGCCATCAAGTATAGAGCGAGTATAAGGGAAGGAGTCGGATTCACTGAGCGAAGTATACCCACTTCTTTTGTTTTCAGCAATCACAGGTCGAGTGTCCGCCCTGGCCGAAAGTGGACCAGACGACTTTCGAACCGATGGAGAAGACCTTCGCCGTGCTGGCAGGGGTGATGGCGCGATGGGAGGAGTTGGCGGGACAGCCAGCGACCAGCGCCGGCTGAAACCGACGCCTGCCACGAAAAGTGCGTTGAAACCCACTGGCACGGGCATCTCAATTGTCGAATCAAGCAATGAACTTGTCGTAATCTGCATGACTGCCAATCCAAATCCACTGGATTCCATCCGGAGCCTCAATGCCTATTGCTCGATACTGCCTTCCCACGCGTACCGACCACAGTTCGTCAATCCGCTTGAGTTGCAACGAGGGATGCCGGGGATTGTCTTTCAGCAATTCATAGTTCTTGTCAGCCAGCCTTCGAATTTCCACAGGAAGCGCCCAATAGAGCGTCCAGAAATCCGATGAGGTATAGTGCCTCACAATTCGCGCGCCTTGCCTTGGGCAAATTCAGCGCGTGCTTTCTCAATAAGTTTATTGAATTTCCCGGCCTTGAAATCTACGCTGATTTGTTTATCCCACAATTCATCTTCAAGCTGAAGAAACCACTCTCGCAGTTCAGAGAAATCTTCGGTCGGCAAATTGCGGATACGCGTCTGAATTTCTTCCACTTGCGTCATGGGTATAGCTCCTTTGCCTGCTACACTCGAATTCACAACGCCTAACGGTCTGGTTTGGGAACTGGTCGCCGATAGATCTACCAGACGGAACAACTGGCGGATTCCCATCCAATGACCGAAGGATTGGCTTCGTGACCCACTATACAGCCCTGTGATTCCGGTGTCAAGACACCGAATTGATTCGGCGGGTGGGTGTGCTGGCGAGGAAGGCGGCGCGGTTGGAAGCGTTGGCGGGACAGCGAACAACCAGCGCCGGTTGAAACCGACGCCTGCTACGCAAAGTGCGTTGAAACCCACTGGCACGGACATCCCAACCCGTTTCAGCGGGTTTCCCATAGCTGCCACAGCCGCAGACACCGAATGGATTCGGCGGGCAGACTGGCCGGTGTCAGCCTTGCGGCCCGACCAGCCCGTAGCCCGGGAGAATATCTTCGGTATGTTGGCGGGGATAGCGGCGCGGTTGGAAGAGTTGGTGGGATGAGAGGGAGTAGATAAGGAAGTCTAACGCTATATATCCTTCATCCGTTATTTTGCTTTTCTTTCGGCTTCACCTCAAACGCGGCCTGTGACCGAAAGAAACAGACGTCAAATTCCAGAAAGAAGTTGATTTGCCCCAAAATGAGTGGCACATCTCCCGCTTGCGTCCAGGCAAATGCCAATTCAACGGGTGGGAAAGATTGGACTTGCCCCCTCACAATTACACCGTAAGCCGGTACTCTCGATAAGCTTCCAGTCAAT
>JAANMX010003558.1_pt1 | contig 13514 bp, 12 predicted proteins | sample 7279681 | NCBI WGS metagenome assembly JAANMX01 (sample SAMN14094542, study PRJNA606508) | bioreactor metagenome | isolation source: A lab-scale SPAN reactor treating ammonium-rich wastewater day 351 | place: Ireland: Galway | collected 2018-01-01
TTTCGCTGAGATTTTCTCTGCCTTGTATTCCGCGACATACCCGCTGCATCTCTCCCCGCCAAACTCTCTGAAGAATGCATTCCCGACATCCTGCCGGGTTGCCGGATCGAGTTCCTGGACGAATACCGCAGCCTGCCCTGGCGCGACTACAGCCCGGACGAACGGGGCGACCTACTTTACCAGGGGGCTTATTAGTTATTTCTGGAAATTTATTGAGTTCTTCATATAAATGTGATGGAGTTCCATTTATTTTTAAAATATTATCCCAAATATTTGATTTACAGCTAATGCATAACTTTACGTTACTTAAATTCCGACAAGCAAGAGAAATTTCGCTCAATTCAAATGAAATATTTGGATTAATACTCTCATCTATTGCATCAATAAATATCAGAACATCTTTATTTACAAATCTTCCTAATTCATCAAGTTTCTTTAAAACTAAATCACTATCACTTTTACTGGAAAAAACACCATTCAAATCTTGTGCAATATGTTCTAATGGTGATTTATTAATTATTGAAGCATTATAAAAGAAAACAAATTTATCTTCTAAGTTTTGAAGTGCTAATGAACAAATTACATTTGTTTTTCCAACACCCGCTGAACCTACAACACTGAAAATTTTTGCATTTGAATTGAGAAAACGATTAAAAGCAAAAAGTAAATCCTGTCTTTGACAATAAAGTTCTTTGACAAATTTAGAAGTAGGTGTATTGATAGCTCCTATAATTGGTCCCATTCTGTCTTGAACCTGATTTTCACAAAATAACTTTAGATTTTCAGGAGAGAATGAAACAAATTTTTTAAGTGCTTCATACCTAATTCTTAACTCTTCATCAGTAGAGAGTGTATATTCACTTTTCCAAAAAGATGACTGTTCCGAAATCTTTTTTCCTGTTAATTCAATTTTCGATACTGAATCAAAAATTCTGGTTGTATGTCCATTAGTGATTATTGTAAATGGAGCTATATCATCTAATAATGACCTCGCATATGAAATTCCTTGGTCTATATCATTTTGAGTTATGGAAATTGAATCATTTTTTAATTCGATAATGAATAAATTTCTTCCATTTGCTTTACACAGAATATCTGACCTACCTTTAATGGTATGTTGAGATTTTCCAAGTTTTATAGTAAATGATTTTTCTAATGAAATTTCAGAAACATTGAAACCTAAATCATTTAAAAAAGGCAAAAGTAATTTTCCCCTAATTTCTTCTTCGTTCATTAATTAAAGTGTAGTTTTTTGCAATTCTCAAATATACAAACATACTGTAACCTAAACAAAATAACAGCATTTAGAGGATAGTCGAAAAAATAATACTCCGAGTTTAAGTAAGTTTTTCCATTCAATCCCGAAGTCTTTTTGTATTTCTTATATTAACCTTACTCTGATACATTTATTTGAAATTTCTTTATATATTCATTTTTAGGAATTTTAATTCAACAATAAATATTTATATTTGAAACTAAAGAGAACAGCGGGGGTTTTCTGAAAATTTAATGTAGGATATATATCTGCATAAAAATAAATTATGAGAGTTTTAATCTACAAAAGAACACATATTGGCGATCCCAACGAAACAGGCATTTTCGGAATTCAAGATTGTATGGGAAAAATACGGAATTGGAAATTTGATGCTGTAATAGGTATTGGCGGAAAAACAACATGGAAAGGACATGAAGGAATAAAATATAAAATAAACTGGGTTGGTCTGAAGCCTAAAATAGTTGGGGCAACACCAAGAGGAAAAATTATCGCTTTTAAACATTTTGAATTATATGAGGAAAAAGGAAAAAATATAGAAGATAATTTTCCAAATCTTTTTAATCACATGTATAAAAGTCGTAAAAGATTTGATATGTCTTTGAAGTTACCAAAATTGGTCTATGAAGAAGTGAAAATTATTTTAACCTCTTTAAAAGATACTCCACAATCTAAATTATATGATACTGAAAATCTAATTAGTAATGAATTTGAAAAACTAAAAGGGAATTGTGGTTGCTCTCAGAAGAATATTAATCTATTAAATTGTCTTCAATGTTAAAATGAAGTTCATCTTTTAATTTTTAAATTTCATTTGTAAACAGTATAATGCACAATCGTATGTTGAGATTTTCCAAGTCTAATAGCAAATGAATATTCTAATGAGATTTCAGATTTCTAAAAACTATTTTTTGTAGAAAATAGTTTATTTCCTCTTTGTCTTACTAATCTTTATGATATTGTTATTATAAATTGTATATGGTTTTCGAATGTCATCTGACAATTGCTTTTCTTCTTCAACTTTTTGAAGAATTTTTTCAGGAGCTGAAATTTTATTGAGAAGAGGAATTATACCTGTTACAGTCTGATTGCCTGCATATATTGTTTTTCTCCAACTAATTTTCAATTTAGAATTTTTTATAATATTAAGAATTTCTTTTATTGAATTTTGGAAATCAAACGGAGCGGAAAATGTTAAATCATCCACATATCTTGTATATGTAATTTTACGCTCATCACAAAGCTTAATCAACTCCAAATCTGTTTTAAGAAAAATAATATTAGAAATATCTGTGCTTGTTGGAGTTCCTTGTGGCAACTCATTTTTCCAAGTTGTAAATCTTGTCAGATAAAATGCAGTTTGTATATTAAATCCTAAATCAATAAAAGTATTATATACGGTTTTATGATTTACTGATGGATAAAAATCCTTTAAGTCCGTGGTTAGAATATATTTTTTTCCTTGATGTGGTTTTCCATTCGTTATATTGCTATGCTTTTTTCTTCCACCATGAACATTTTTGGGTAATTCAATTTTAGATAAAATTAGTTTTCTTACTTTTTGTTGAACCAAGTTTAATTTAGCTTTTGATGGTCTAATAGTTCTTTTTTTAATTGTTCCATCTTTATAAGTTTTGGGGAGATTTGTTTTCTTATCCCACTTGATTTCGTCCCATTCCCGATATTGAGAATCAATATATTTAATTAATTCTTTTAATTCAATTTCATCAAAACCAATTATACTTGGAAAATGAATCTTACTAAACATTGAAAAAATCTAAAATTACTGTTTTTACAAGAGGGTTTAATTTCTCAAACTCTTTTCTTTTTTCTGGAGAAATATCTTCTTCATTGAGTGAAAGAAAGAAAAGTATAGGTAATGGTAGTTCTAATTCATCACTTATTTTTTTTAAAGTTGATAAATTAGGTTCTTTTGTATTATTTTCTATTTGAGATAAATAGGTTTGGGTTATACCACTATTGAGGGCAAACTGTTGTTGAGTTTGTCCTCTTTTTTTTCTTATATTCTTTATGATTATACCTAAATTCATTTCCGAAAATATTTAAAGGGGTGTCAGAGAACTTACTAGGATATAAATGTGTTTTCATGATTTGTAACTATTTAGTTAAAAACTTAAAAATTAGTTCGACAACATCAGTTATTTCTAACTGAAAGTGTTTGTCAGTCAAACCTTTTTTTGTTTTTAATCTATTTAATTTAGCTACTGCCTCATTTAATAAATTAATATCCGCCTCTGAAAGAGAACACTGGTTCTTTGCAATGGATTCTAATGTATTAGACAAACCATTGATGTTTTGTAGCCTTTTTAATCTAGACATAATATTTGAATTTAATTGTTAATAATTTACTCGTTTTCCTGCTTCATATAATAGCCGAGTAATTTTTATTAAATCCATTTAGAATAGAAAATATCCTAAGTGCGTAGACAATGTTCTCTATGCACCACTTTAAAATTCCTGCTTCAATTAACAATATGATATTGAAACATATCAAATCAAATAATTACTATAATCGCTATTCTAATTTCGTTGATTTAGAATATCGGTGTTACGGTAATTGCTTTTGACCCGAAACCCCCATTAAGGGTGTTTAATTTTAATTAAACAATAAAAGTGAAATCTCCACTTAGGTATTTTCTTACAAAACACATTTCAAAGAACTATGATGCAAACATACAAAAATATTACTCACCGTTAATAAAATTTTTTATTTTTTTATTAACATTAAGCTATTTTTTTTAACTTTATCTCATTATTATACCACAAACACAGGTAACTTATTAACCGCCTCAATCTTGGTATCATTCAATACCTTTGCATATACCGAAGTCGTTTTTAATTCTCTATGTCCCAACATTTTGGAAACCGTATAAATATCTACACCATTATTTAAGAGCAAAATGGCATTCGAATGTCTTCCACAATGAAAAGTTATGTGTTTAGTAATTCCCGCTCTAATGCACCATTGCAAAAGTGCTACATTCATATATGATGAATAACGTAATCCCGAAAATACCCTTTCATCATCCTCTTTTCTTTCTCCCATTAACTTAACCGCACTATCCGAAATTGGGAGAACTTCCGAATGTTTGGTTTTCTTTTGGCTGTAAACTATGTGATGGACTCCAGCAACTTCTCTGATTTCTTTCCAAATAAGTTTATTAATGTCCGACCACCTTAATCCTGTGAAGCAAGAGAACAAAAAAGCTCTTTTCAAAACATCATACCTGCATTCTGCTTCAATTAATCTTTCGATTTCTTCTTTAGTCAAATATTCTCTGTGGGTCTCTACTTCTTTAATAAACTTTACTGTTTCAGCAGGATTGTCTTTTATCAATTTTCTTCTGTACGCTTCGTGAATGGAATGTTTAAAAATATTAAAGTATTGGGAAGCAGAATTTTGATGAAGTTTTTTTTAACAAATAGGCTTTAAATTCTTCCATTAATCTTTCCGTGATTTCAGTAAAGAAAATATTTTTATTAAAACTGTTCAAATGTTTATAAACACTATCCCAACTTCCAAAATTCACACCTGTTCTTTCCCTTTCTTTCCACAATTCACGAAAAAAATCATTATAACTTAGATACATTTTCGTAGGCTTTTTAATCCCGAAATTTTCATTTTGAATATGGTGTAACCTTTCAACTCTTACCTTTTCTGCAATTGCTAAGGTTTGTTTATTCATTTGTTTGATAGTGGGATTTCCTTTTTCAGGCTCAAGATAAAGTTTGAGATTTTCCTGCCATTGTTTTCCGTGGGCATATAAATCTAAATACAACGCAAATTTTCCTTTTTCTTTGAGTGGTCTTTTTCTAATGTAAGCTGTCATTTTTTTATTGAGTTTAATGAGTTTAATTACCTAAAATTAAAATCAATAAATAATACTTACAACTTTAGAATGATAAACCATACAAAAAGAAACAAAAGGAAAAGAAAAACATTTTCTAAACTCTCATAAAATAAGAGTTTTTTCATTTTTGGCTTTATTGATGGGCTTTTTAAATAGGCTATGTTATTTACCGATGCAAAACTTAGAAAAAATATTCCCCAAAACTTCGTCATTGGTGAATTCGCCGGAAATTTCGCCCAGGTGTTCTAAAGCGTAGCGAAGTTCGTAGGCCAAGAGTTCTGTGTGGAAGCTCTGGGTGAGGGCTGTTTTCACATTGCGGACTGACTGCAGGGATTTCTGTAGTGCTTCGAAATGACGCTGATTGGTAATCACCGTACTTTCGTCCGTTTTCAGATTTTCGACATAAGAGGAAAGTTCTTTTTTTAATGTCTCAATCCCCGTCTGGACCTTTGCCGAAATGGGAATAATGGTGGTGGTGAACTCCGGGATTAAAGCATTCGACAGTATTTGATCGAACTCATTTTCATTACTTTTGCTGAGGTCTATTTTGTTATGAAGTAAGATGACTTTTAAATCCTCGCGCCAGAATTCTTTTACAAAACCAATGACTTCTTCAGGCGTCGCATCCCATTCGTCATAGAGGTACAGTAAGATTTTCGCCGTTGCAATCTTCTCTTTTGCTCTCTGAACTCCTATGGCTTCGATGGCATCGGTAGTTTCCCGGATTCCCGCAGTATCAATAAAGCGAAATGCCGTTCCGTTGATGTGCAAAACCTCCTCAATAGTATCGCGGGTTGTTCCGGCAATGTCTGAAACGATGGCGCGCTCTTCCATCAGCAAAGCATTCAGCAGCGTGGATTTTCCGGCGTTTGGCTTTCCGATGATGGCCACTTCTACACCATTTTTAATGGCGTTTCCGTACTGAAAACTTTCCATAAGTGCATTTAATTTTTCTTCCAGCCGGTTCAGGAGCATATTCATGGCGGTACGGTCGGCAAATTCCACGTCTTCTTCTGCAAAATCCAGCTCAAGTTCTATGAGAGAAGTAAAGTTGAGCAGGTCTCCCCGCAACACAGAAATTTCGTTGGAAATACCTCCTTTTAGCTGGTTCAACGCCACTTTTCGTGAGGCTTCGTTTTCACTGGCAATCACGTCGGCAATGGCTTCTGCCTGCGACAGGTCGATTCTTCCATTCATAAAAGCCCGCATCGTAAATTCTCCAGCCTTGGCCATTCTGGCTCCGTTTTTCATCAAAACCTCAAGAATTTTCCGAGCTATATGCGGAGAACCGTGAAAGGAAATCTCCACCGAATTTTCCGTAGTAAAGGTCTTAGGCGCTCTGAAAACCGAAACCATCACCTCATCAATCTGCTCGTCACCGTCCTTTATAAACCCATAATGGACTGTATGAGAAGCAACTTCTGTAATATTTTTTCCTTCAAAACAACGATTGACAATCCCGAGAGCTTCATTTCCTGAAACTCTGATAATTCCTAAAGCTCCCACTCCGTTGGGTGTAGCCAGCGCACAGATGGTGTCGTGATTCATAATGCAAAAATAGAGTTTTATATGGATTGTTGATTAATCGTTTAATTGATTAGGTAATATCCTCGCAGAATTGCGCTTAGTTTTTCACGAAAAAATGTAGATTTCCATTCAGATTCCAAAGATTAACACAGATGATGATTGTCATGTTATAAACGTGTGATGCTTATTTGCTCAGCTGCTTGCATTTTCAGGATTCTGAGTAAGGTTTATAACTTTTGCAGTAGTTGTTCTATGCGATAAAATTCGTGTATATATTTGCCGGAAAATTGAAATAATATGAACGCTCTTCACCAAATAAAAGCCGACCATATCCTGAATCCGGAAGACCGGGAACTCCTTACTTCACTGAATGATAAATTGAATCTGGAAGTGATTATTATAAAAGAAGAAAAAATGTTTACCAATAAAAGAGCTTTTAAACAATTGCGCAAAGACCGTTATCAGAAAAATATTCTTTTAAGGTTTGCCAAGCGGCTTCAAAACCAGTTTGGAGATGAAATCAAGCTGCGCATCATCCGAAAAGACGACTGCCAAAATTTCATTCTTGAAAAGATTAATTTTAACTAAGAAAAAGGCCGGTTCATGCAGAGCCGGCCTTTATTTATTATAATGGTTTTACCTGATCCAGAAACCAGTTTTTTACGTCTCCACTCAGGTCTTCTTCCAGCATTTCCTTGCACCAAGCGTGGTATCCATTGAGCCAGTTGATTTCATCCTCGCGAAGCAATTCTTTTTTAATCACCGATCTGTCGAACGGGCAAATGGTCAGGGTTTCGAAAGCGTAGAAAGTGCCGTATCGTGTATTTTCCCATTCTCGGACGGCGATCAGATTTTCGTGGCGGATTCCGTATTCATTTTCCACATAAAATCCTGGTTCATTGGAGCATACCATTCCGGGAAGCAGTTCCTGAAAATTCATATCTTTCCGGATGTTCTGCGGCCCCTCATGAACATTCATAAAGCTCCCTACACCGTGTCCTGTACCGTGAGCATAGTCTTTTCCTTCGTTCCACAAAGGCATTCGGGCGACTGCATCCAACTGAACTCCGCGGGTCCCTTTTGGAAATCTCACCATAGAAAGGCGGATCATCCCCTGAAGCACCCGTGTAGAATCTTCCCGGAACTGTTCTGAAGGTTGACCGAGAGACAGCGTTCGTGTTATATCGGTGGTTCCTTCAAGATACTGTCCACCGGAATCAATAAGGATCGTCCCCTCATTCGTCACCTCTTTGCAATCTTCTTCTTTTGCGGAATAATGAACAATAGCGCCGTTGCCTTTATATCCGATAATGCTACCAAAACTTTCTCCCACGAAATTCTTTCCTTGCTGCCTGAATTCTTTCAGTTTTTTCCCGATCGACACCTCGTTCATAGGTTCTTTTCCAACGTGGGTTTTCAGCCAATGGATAAATTTTACCATCGCTACGCCATCCCGACGCATTACCGTGCGGAATCCCTGAAGTTCCACTTCCGTTTTTCTGGCTTTCATCAGATTTCCGGGAGCTGCAGCCAGAATGAACGTGTTATTTTCCTGCAGCGCATTGAAAATGGCCTGATTCGTATTCGGAGAAATAAGAATTTTTTTGTTTTTAATATTATTCAATTCGTCATAAAAGGAATCATAATCATGAACAGTAACGCTGGCCTCTTTCAACTGTGCTTTCGCTTCTTCATTCAGTTTGTCATTGCCGATAAACAATTGTGTTTCTTCAGAAGACAGGATCAGGTATGCTAAAAAAACAGGATTGTACTGCACATCGCTTCCTCTTAAATTCGTGGTCCACGCAACATCATCCAACGCAGTGATGATATGTACGTCGGCATTCTGGTCTTTCATTTTCTTTCTGATCATGTCCAGTTTATTGCCAACAGAAAGGCCGGCTCTTTCTACCGGATGAACAAAAACCTTCGCTGTTTTCTTTTCCTGAACCCTGTTGACCCACAGGTTTTTCAGTAAAGGCTTATTGATTATTTTGATATTCTTTTCAGCCAGTTGTTGTTCCAGATCATTCCAATGCAGATGGGAAGTGGCGAGTTCATTCAGTGCGATGGTGCTGTGGTCAGGAAGTTCCTTTTTCAGCCAGTCGATATAGTTAGGCGTTCCTTCCACGCCTTCTTTCATCAGTTCAAAATCTGATCCTTCCAATTCCTGAACTGCCTGTACGAAATATCTTCCATCTGTCCACAAAGCTGCTTTCTCACGGGTAATAACAACAAAACCTGCGGATCCAGTGAACCCTGATATCCAAGTACGTTCCAGCCATTCTTCCGGCAAATATTCGCTCATGTGCGGGTCAGCAGAAAAAACAATAAAAGCGTCTATATTTTCTTTTGCCATTGCCTCTCTCAGCAATGCTACTCTTTGTTTTGAAGTCATATTATATCCATTTTGAGGGTTTAAAAACCTGTTTTAGTTTCATTGAAATCTTTGGTCTTTCAATCATTAAAAAATTAAACAGGCTCTAAAATTACGAAAAAAGAAGCTTTTGGCTGTCGGAATTTTTGTTTTGATATAAAACTGATGTGTCGGGAATTATTATAAAGACTAAGCTGAGAGGTTCATTTACTTAAAAAGGGTACAATTTATTAATAGGTCGCAGCTACGCTGCTCGATATTGAAAGAAAACCAATTTTCTACAGGCATTTCGCAGCTACGGCGCTTTGAACCAGGCTCTTTATTACAGATAAAAACGAAGTCTTGTCGCTTTATTAAAATTCAGTTTGATGTTTTCGGTTGGGTTCTCTTCCTAATAAGGTTGGAGCAGGAATTGCCAAATATTTTTTATCTTCGCTACTGCAAAAATGCAAAATAACATGAAGAGAATACTCCTCCTCCTTATCGTCACCTTCAGTTTTTCTGGGTTTGCACAAGATGGCATCCAATTCCGGAAAGAATCTTTCAGCCAGCTTCTGGCGCAGGCTAAGAAGGAAAACAAACTGGTTTTCATCGACGCCATGGCGGTATGGTGCGGCCCGTGTAAGATGATGGACAAGAATGTGTTTCCACAAAAATCAGTCGGCGATTTTTACAACACCCATTTCATTAACGGGAAATTTGACATGGAAAAAGGCGAAGGCCGTGAAATTGCTGCGCGATACGGCGTTCAATCTTATCCCACTTTTCTGTTCATCAACGGAGACGGCCAACTGATTTCACAGAATATGGGTTATCTTCCGGAAAGTACTTTTCTGGAACTGGGACGTGAAGCTGCGGCTGTTAACAGTAAATTCGGCTCGATGAAAGAACGTTTTGAGAAAGGCGAAACCGATCCTGAATTTTTAATCAACATTATTAAACTTCATTCCAGCACCGATTATGAGTTTGCAAGAAAAGCTTCGGAGCGGTATTTTAAAAATAAGAAAACCAAGGAATTCACCAAGGATGAAGTCGGTTATCTTCTGTTTTTCGTAAAATCTGTGGACGATGCCAATTACAAAATTTTTCAGGCCAACCGTGAAGCGCTGAATCAGCATTTTACTCCTCAGACTTTTATCGATTTTGACAACCAGCTTCAGATTCAGAAACTCTGGGAAAATGCCGTTAATACTACAACTAAATCGGTGAACGAAAATCAGTTTCTGGAAAAAGCCAGTATTTTAGTCGGAAAAGAAAACGCACAACAAATCCTGAACCGACTGAAACTTAATCATTACGAACAAACCGGCCAGTTTGCGGAATACGAACGAACCGCACTGGCGCACTATCAAAATCCTGATGCCCACGAAAGCAATGAATTACTGAAAGCAGCGTGGGTATTTCTAGATAAAGCCAGCACTCCAACTTCATTCGCAACTGCGCTGATGTGGGCCGAAAAAACCGTCATGCGTTCAGAAAATCCTGAAAATACATATATTTTAGCACGCCTTTATCAAAAAACCGGCAAAAATGCAGAAGCGCTAATGTACGCTGAAACCTCAGCACGACTGGCCAAACAAAGAGAAACTGATGCGACTGCCGCAGAACAGCTCATAGAAGAACTAAAGAAAAACCAATAATGATGAAAACAATAACTCTTACAGTTTTTTTGCTGCTCTGCACCACTGCTACCGCACAGGAAAACGTGGAAGTTCCAGAATCTAAAAAACTATATCTTAAAGCCAATGCTGTATTTCTGCCCGTCGGTATCATCAATGCAGGCGCAGAATATCAGTTAAGCGAAAAAATGACCATTCAGGGCGATGTTTTCATCTCGCCATGGAAATCTTTTCTGGGAAAATACGCTCAAATGTATATGCTGGGATTTGATGCGCGGTATTATTTTGAAGGTGCTTTTAACAAATGGTATGTGGGAGCCAATATTAGCGGAGCCAAGTTTATTATGCAGAAATGGAACTATTGGAGCGATGGCCCTTATCAGTTAACCGAGAACTCTCCTATTTATGTAACTTCGGATCTCTATCAGGACGGCTTCGCTTTTGCATTGGGAGCAACGGTGGGCTACCAGTTTCCTATTAGCGAGCGATGGAATATGGATATTTTTGCCGGCGGAGGATTTTTCAACAGTTACTATAAAGGCTTTCACAAGACACTGGATGTGCGGTATGATGAAATAACAGGATGGAATAAAAGCAGCGAATGGATTCCGTACCGTGGCGGAGTTATGTTTTCTTACAAATTAAAATAATGAATATAAAGAGTACCCGATATTTAATCATCGCCTGTATCACTTTCGTCGTTCTTTTTCTGATGAATTACATTGGAAATTCTGCTGATGATAAGTTGGAACGTGCGCTGATGACAGCCGCAGCCGGAGTAGTGGGCCTGACCGCCGGAATGTGGCTGGTGTACCGCAACCGAAATGATGATACGCACCACGATTTCGATTAATCCGGATAAACAACGTATTTGGTTCTGATTTTTTCAAAATTTTCCAGATCCTTTTTCCAGGAAGCTTTAATTTCTTTCTCAGTTTTTCCGGCGATGATCTGTTTGCGCAGCACATCCGTTCCAGCCAGTTTATCGAAAAACAGGTTTTTCAGAAAGAAACCCTGCTCAGGATTTTTATAATATCGATACGACTTCAGCAACCATTCCAAATTTAACTCCCGAAGGTCTTCTGAAAAACCCGAAAGGTTTTCGCCAAAGCAGTTTTGACCGTTGAGGAAAGGATTTTTGGCGCCATAGTTGGGTTTTGGAACAAACTGATATGGCAAACTTTTTGTCCAGGGAGAACCATAAATCTGAAACGGCAGATCTGTACCGCGACCTACAGACACCTGAGTTCCTTCAAAAAAACATAAACTTGGATACAGATTGATTGATTGGTCATTCGGAAGGTTGGGAGAAGGCCTTTCCAGCATTCCGTAGCGTTGTTTTTTGTGATAATTCGCCATAGGAATCAGCGTGTATTTAGCTTCCTTTCCCTTCTTCAGCCATTTTTCTCCATTCACCATTTTTCCATATTCTCCAATAGTGAGCCCGTACACCACAGGCACGGGATGAAGCCCCACAAAACTGGAAAACCCCGGTTTTAAGACAGGACCGTCGGTATAACCATCATGAGGATTCGGGCGATCGAGCACCATCACTTCAATTCCTTGTTCTGCGGCAGCTTCCATAACGTAGGTTAATGTAGAAATATAAGTGTAAAAACGCACACCAACATCCTGAAGATCAAATAAAATAACTTCAATTCCTTTGAGCTGTTCCTGCCTTGGTTTCTTGTTGGCCCCGTAAAGGGAAACAATCGGAATTCCTGTTTTCGCGTCTGTTCCGTTTTTGATATGTTCACCGGCATCGGCATCCCCACGAAAACCGTGTTCCGGCGCGAAAATGGTTTTGATTTTTACTTTATTTTTTACAAGAAAATCGACAAGATGTGTTTTATCACCCAACAATCCAGTCTGATTCGTAACAATACCAACTGTTTTTCCTTTGATCAATGGAAGATACAGTTCATGACGATCCGCCCCGGTTTTGAATTCGGTTTTCTTTTCCTGTGATTTTAAACTATTGATTCCTAAAAAAATTAGGGAAATAAGAAGTAAATTTTTAATTTTGAAGCTTAAACCCATCAGTTTGAATTTTCCATTATACTTTTCCAAAAAAATCGCGCTTTCCAAAGATAATAAAAATAACCTTTCCCGGGTCATTATCTTTATTGGACGGCTCTCAGTGGCATTAGGCATCATTGTTTCCCTGATCACGGTATCGGTAGGCCTTGGATCCAAGGAAGCGATCAAACTGCGCATGGCCGATTTCAGCGGACATATCAATATTAAATCCAAACGCTCCAATTCGTCTTACGATTCTTCGGTATTGGATCAAAAAGGATTACAACTCAATAAAATAAAAGCACACCCCGACGTTGCCGGAATGCAAGAATACGCCACTGTTTATGGGATTCTGAGAAATGAACACAACTTTGCAGGAATTGTTTATAAAGGAGTCGGGAAAGATTTTGATCATCAGCGTTTTGAAAAATTTCTGATTGCGGGAAAAACCCCTGAGATTACCGAAAAAGGATTTAATTCCGGCGTTGCCATTTCAGAGAAAATCGCCGGCGACCTACACCTGAAAGTGAAAGACAGCATTGTGGCCATCTTTTCCAAAAACGGACAAGAACAACCTTTATACCGAAAATTCGAGGTTACAGGGATCTATAAAACGGATATTAAAATGATTGATGACCAATTCATCATCGGTGATATCAACCATGCGCGCCGTATTTTGGATATGGAAAAAACAGATGTTGGAGGTATCGATGTTTTTTTGAAAAACGTGAATGATATTGACAAGGATCTTCCTGATATTGAGAAATTGACAGGTGTGAAAAACTACACTGAGAAAGCTACAGATAAATACCCTCAGATTGTAGACT
>JAANMX010003560.1_pt1 | contig 13511 bp, 10 predicted proteins | sample 7279681 | NCBI WGS metagenome assembly JAANMX01 (sample SAMN14094542, study PRJNA606508) | bioreactor metagenome | isolation source: A lab-scale SPAN reactor treating ammonium-rich wastewater day 351 | place: Ireland: Galway | collected 2018-01-01
TCCGCAAAGCCCGATTCCAACCCTCAAGACTCGCCCCCGCACGAAAAATTACCCCCTCGACCCAAGCTTCGGATGGTTTTGTGAACAATGCGGGCTAGACCCGCCGGACCCGAATTGCACGGCAGAATGGGGGGCGCGTGCCCGCGCCGCTTTTCCCGCGACGGATGCGTTGGCTTACGCCGGCCCCGGCACGATGGCGCCGTGTTTCTGGAGCAGGGCGCGGATGTCGCCGATGGGGACGTCGAGCGGGGACGTCGCCTTCGCGGCGGCGAGGGCCGCCGCCGCACCGGCGGCCTGACCCATGGCCATGCACGAGGCCTGGACCCGCAGGGCGGAATTCGCCAGCCGGTCGCTGCTGATGCTGCGGCCTGCGACCAAGAGGTTCCGGCTCCCCTTCGGCACGAGGGCGCGAAGGGGGATCGTGGGCACGACGCCGCGCCGCAGGGGTTCGGGCTTCACGCCCGAGCGGTCGTGCAGATCGATCGGGTAGAACGAATGCCCCACCGCATCCTCAAAGACGCGCCCGGACACGAAATCCTGCTGGGAGATCAGGGTTTCTCCGACGATCCGGTACGTCTCGCGCACGGCGGTCTCCTGCTGCATGCGCGTGATGCGAGCGTTGGCGCAGCCGGGCAGGGAACGGATGAAGCGCAGCAACCGCAGCACCGAGGCGCGGCCCGCGATATTCGCCTGGGTCTTGGTGGCCGAGGTGGAGCTATCCGCGCCGAAGATGTGCTGCGCGTTGGCCCCGCCCGAGCGCAGGAACCCGATGAAGGGTGCGCCCGCATGGCAGAAATCCCCCTCCTTGAGCGTGCCATCCAACAGCGCGTGCTGGTAGCGCTCCTCGATTTCCTCCGAATTTAGCTTCGAGCTGTCGTATCCCCCGAAGCTGAACATGAGGGTGCCGGGCTGCGTCTCGGCCTCGCGGAGGCGCGGGAGACCGAGCATGCCCACGATGTCGGCGCCGCCGGTGCAATCGATCAACTGGCGGCAGGCGATCCTGCGGCGGATTCCCTTGCCGACGGTGTCGACCTCCCAGCCGATGCCCGACGCCCTCGCGGCGACGGGTATCTCGTAGTAACACAGGACCACGCCGGCCCCGAGGCACGCCTCCTCCGCGAGCGCGGCGTAGAGCTGGCCGTTGACGGCGACCTGGTGCAGGGAGTGGCGCGCCGGCGGCGTGGAGAAATCTGGCATCTTGCCCGAGTCCAGCGCCACGGCGGCGGCGACAAGCTCCCAGCCTATGCCCGCGATGACCTGCTTTTCCCACGCGTGGAAGAGCCCGGGGTACGCGACGCCACCCACGGTCGTCGTGCCACCGAGCTGGCCGCCCATCTCCACGACCAGGGTCTTGGCCCCGGCGCGCGCGGCCTGTATCGCCGCGATGGTTCCGGCAGTCCCCCCACCGATCACCAGCACGTCCGCCGCGCAATCGGCGGATTCGGATTCGGCCCGCAGCCATCCCGGCAGCGCGGCGAGGCTCACCGCCCCCACCGCCCTCAACGCCTCCCGTCGTTTCAACATGATCGGCAGCATAGGGGCCCACCGGCCTTTTCCAAGCCGGGAGACTAGCTCGAAAATTCCCGTAGCCGAACGCCCCAAGGCGTTTGGCCCGTGCTACCAGGGCCCACGCGTCAACCCCGACATCGATGACGTCGATGTCGGGGTCGGCTACATTTTCCGCCCCGGTGGTGCCGCCACCGGGCGGCACGGGATCTGGCTAGAGAATTCCGGGTGTAGCCACGGCCGTCAGGCCGTGGATGGGCCGGGCGGGCGCGCTGGCCCATCGGTGACCCGATGGGCTACGTCGTTTGCGCCGCTATGGGATCGCGGTTTCAATAATCAGCGTGGCCGCGCCCATCGGTGGCAGTTCCACCTCGCCGCCCAAGGTCGCGGCGGGGGCCTCCCCGCGGAGGAGTTGTGCCTTGGCCCCGGGGGGGATGGGGGCGCGGACCGTAGCCGAATGATCTGGATCTGGGTTTGCCATCAGGATGAAGGCCTTTCCGGAATCATCGCAGCGCGCGGCCCATTGGACCGCGGGGGCATCCGTTTGGATCTGGAGTGGGGGTGTGCCGCGGGCCGACACGAGGGCGGGCTCGAGCTGGCGCACCTCGCGGCCGACCTGGACCATGTCGGACCAGTGGCGCTCGAAAGAGGCGGGGTCGCGCAGCAGGTCGTGGTAGCAGTAATAGATCAGCCCATCGGCCCCATGGATAAGGCAGAGGTAGGTCATCACGCGCAGCTCCGCGATCGTCGGGAAACGCCCGGGGCGGTCTTTGTGGTAGTGGGACCAGTCGAAGGCCTGCGGGACCATCCACACGGGGCGATGCCCGCCCGAGACGGCGTCCGTTTTCCTGGCCCAGTCGGACACCGTGGTGACGGGTTTGGAGGGGATGGGATAGGGGTCGGTGCCCAGCACGTCGGCGGTGTCCAGATAGCCGAATAGCTCGTCCACCTGATAGAGGACGGCCCATGTCGGGTGGCGCGGGTCCAGCTCGCGCACCAGGCGGTACCTGGCCTCGAGCCGGTCGCGCATCGACGGGGGCAATTCGTCGTTCAGATACCAGCCCAGCAGGGCGGGGTGATCGCGGAACGCGGAAACGATGCCGCGCACGATGGCCTCCTCGCCGCGGAGGCCCAGCACCGGCTCGCGGAAATACTTCGTGCCCGCGAAGACATCCTTGATGGAATAGAGGATCTTGAGGCCCTTGGCGTCGAGGTAGTCGAGGTACTCGCGGACCCTGTCGGTTCCCCCGGCGTTGATGCCGTAGCACATGATCGTGTTGAATGGCGATGCCGCCACGCGGTCGATGTGGTCGCGGAAATCTTTCGCCGTCGGCCCGGGGCCGAAATACCAGCCCAGCGGGAAGAAGGGCTTGCCCCGCACGAGGGTCCGCGATGCGCCATCGATGTAGACCTCCGTCGGCGCGGCGTCGGGCGCCCATCGCTTCACGGGGAACTCGCGGGTGCCCAGCGACTCTCCCCCGCGGGCGAGGAGGGTCACGCGCACCCGGTATTCGCCCGCGGGAAGCGGTCCGGCATCGAGCGCGATGTCGTGCTGTCCCGGCGCGGGGGCCTCGACCGCCCCCGAGAGCCGGGCCTCGCCCGACGCATCCAGGACATCGCAGGTGAGCCGCGCGCCGGCGCGATCGATGCCATCGGGGAGCCTGTCCGCCACGATCGCGCGGATCAGGATCGGGTGGTTTGTCTCGCCCGGCAGCAGCCAGCCCCGGTAATTCGGCCTCAGGATCTGGGCGTCGAGGGGCAGGGGCCAGACGGTGGAGACCGAGGCGTCATCGAACCACGCCTCGCCGGTCATGCCCTTTCGCAGGTAGAGTTTGAAGTCGATGGTCCTTGCCTCCGGCGGGATCGGGCGGGTCGTCCCCTCCAGATACGTCCAATCGCTATCTCCCTTCCTGCCATCGATGTAATCGCCCCCCAACCAACCGTTCGTCCCGGACCACTCCATGCACAGTGTCGCGCCGGACTCGTCGCCGCGAACGCCGCGGGTCTTTACCCACGCGCCGTACCGGTACCGCAGGCCCGGCTCGAAAGCGATCGGCTGCCGCGCGAGCTGGTACACCGCGGCGTTGGTGTTCTCCACCCGGAGGCAACGCGTGCCCGAGTGTGCGCTGTCTTCCGCGATGCGATAGGTCTTTGGCAATTGCCAGCCGTTGGTCCCCTCCTCGAATCCCGGGTTGTGCAGGAGATTGGTCTGGCGCGCCGCGGTCTCGGCCGGGAGCGGTGTGACGGCGAGGGCGAGGAGCGCGGCGAGCCTTGTTTCCATTCTCCCAGTGTAGCGTCACCGCCGGCCAGGTATCAATGGAGATGGGGAGACGCGCCAAGGTGAGGTGCGTGTATCCCATGCAGTTTGTCGAGGACACGTCGTTCGAGGAGAGAGCGTAGCCCATCTGGTGACAGATGGGCCGGGGGCATCGGGCCCACGGCCGTAGGGCCTGGGCTACGGCGCGGGCCTTCGGGCGAGCCACGGGACCGCGGCCCTGAGTTTCTCCGCGGGGCCATAGGCCTGCGGGGTCTGGTCGAAGCCGAGGTCTGGGCCGCGGAGCAGCCGGGCGGTTTCCTCGACGAGTTTGCCGAAGGCGGTGCGTTTGCCGGCCTTGCCGCGGTCGCGGAGGATCTTGACCAGGGCGAAGGTGAAGGCGCCGTAGGCGATGGGACCGTGGTGATATTCGCCGGCGAGTTCCTGTTCGCCGCAGGCGAAGAGGAGCAGGGGCCAGTAGGGGCCGCGGTGGCCGAGCGCCTTTCGGACCCGGTCGTACTCGGGGTCGCGGAGGCTGCGGGCCGCGACGCCGGAGCCGATCCGCCTGGCGCCGGAAGGCGTCACGAGGCCCGGGTATTTCATCAGGTCGCGGTTGGGGGGCGCGAGGTCGCGCGGCAGCCACATCTCCTTGGCGGGGTCCCAGCGGAGCGAGCGGTGCCGGATGTCATCGGGCGGCGCGATGGTGCGGACCTTGGCGCCCGAGGGGCGGGCCATGCCGCCCGAGTGGCAGCAGTCGAAGATGGCCACGAGATCCACGCCGTAGGGGAGCTGCGCGTAGAGGTCGAAGAAGTCGTCATCGCGGATCGCAGATTCCGGGGAACCGTCGAAGTCCCAAGGCACGAGGCACTCGTCGAGACGGTCGATGGTTTCCCCGATGCCGTAGCCGGCGATCTGGGAGCCGTGGCCCGCGTAGAAGAAGACGCGCTGGTCGCCGTCGGCGGCGCCATCGAGCAACCACTCCAGGCGCGAGCGGATGCCGCGCGCGGTGGCGCGGGCATCGGTGACGAGGCGGATCTCGTCGGGCGCGAAGCCGCACTCCTGGAGCGCGGCGCTGACCAGGAATGCGTCGTTGATGCAACCATCGAGGCGGTCGGAGGGATCGGGGTAGTCGCTGATGCCGACCAGCAGGGCGCGGTGGTCGGGGCTGCTCCGGCGCCTGGCCGGGCGGCGGAGCACCGCGGCGCGCTTGGTGCCCGGCGCGCCGGCGATGGCACGCCAGACGTGCTGGCGGGTCGCGGGGTGTGCCAGATAGCGGGTGCCGTCGTGGTCGCCGATGCCGGGCTCGTCGAATTCCGCGACAATTTCCGCGAAGCGGGGATCCGGCAGGCGGATCGGGGCGGTGAAGACATCGTCCCTGGGGTTGTAGAGATGGTACCACATCCGGCAGTCGATGGGGCGGAGGAACCCGCCATAGATCCCGCGCACCGCGGGAAAACCGATCTGTGAGCCGAAGGAGAGAAACGTCTTTCCCTCCATGGGTATCGCGCCATCCGGCCAGACAAAGGCATCGTAGGCGAGCAGCGAACCGAGGCTGTGGGCGCACACCACATCGGGGGAGAAGTCACGCATGGCCGCCGCGAGCCTCGCGCGCAGCATCCGCCGGAGCCGGGCGTCCGCGGCCCATTGGGCCACCATCCCGGCGCCCCAGCGCTGCCGGCCCAGCCAGTCGCCAGGGCCGCGCCGCCCGCGGAACAGATCACCGATGCCGTGCCGCACGAGCCCGCCGAAAAGTTCCTTCATGGCCCTCGCCACCACGAGGGGATCCATCGGCTCCGTTGCGAACACCCCGTCGTAATCGAAAAATGCCACCTCGACCGTCGCCGCCGGATCCCACGCCCGGATGCCATCGGCGATCGCCCCTTCCCATGCCGGCTGCCATTGTGGCTTTCGGGCCTCCTGATGCCCGATGCCGTGGACCGCCAAAACCCGGATCGCTCGCGCCATCGCCCCGTCCTTTCCCGCGCGGGTCGGCGGCGCCGAGGGGTGCCGCTCCCAAACCCGATGGCGCAGGTTGGCGCGTCACGCCATCGCGCGCAATGGGAAATGGATCGCCGCGCCCGCGGGAGGGCGAAGGCCCTTCGCTACCGCCCGCGCCCTCTCCGTAGCGAAGCCCCTTCGGGCTTCGGCGCCCCACCGGGCCCCCGCCGAAGGGCCCGCCATGGCGGGTAGACTCCGGCCCTTCGCTACTAGCAAGTTACGCCGCATTCTCGAGTCAGGGCAACGTCTTCGGGGTGACCTCGTGGGCGCTCTTGTAGGCGTCGGATTCGAGGAAGCGGCGGTGCTCCTCGAGCATGCGGTTGGCGACCTCGCAGAACTCGATCGCCTTGTAAGAGGACTCCTTCGTGATCTCGGCCAGATCCTCGATCTGCTTGGCGGCCTCCTGGACCGCCTCGCGGTGCTTGGCCACCGCGGCCTGCGCCCTCTTGTAGGCGGCATCCAGGTCGGTGACGACTTTCCCCAGCGCGCGCTGCTCGCCCAATTTCTTATTATACTCGTTGATCTGGCCCCGTTTAAAAATCGACGCGAAGATCCAGCCCTTGGGGGCCTCGAGCTTTTCGCTGACGCGTTTGGCGTAGGCGGACTTGAGGCGCACGAGTTCCTGGAGGGGGCCGGCGTAGCTCTCCTCCAGCGTCTTGATCCTGCCGCCGATGAAGCGGAGGGTCTGGAGGGTCACCTCGTCGCTCTGGCCACCCCGCTTCAACTCGTCGCGGATCGCGGCCAGTTGCTCGATCATCTTGCCGGGGTGCTCGGCGATGATGCGGATGCGTTCCTCGAACTGCTCGATCTGCTTCTTGTGTTCCTGCCGCGCGGCCTCGGCGGAGTTCTCGTACTCGGTGACCAGCGCCTTGCGCTCGAGGCGGAACGCCTCCTTGGCCTGCTCGAGGCGAGCCTCGGCGTCGGCCTTCCGGCTGTAAAAATACCATGAGGCCGCGCCGCCCGCGATGGCTAGGACGATGGCCGCGATCAAGGCGATAAGGAATTTGCGCTCGGTGTTCATATGGGGATGCGCGAATAGTGTCCCAATTTCGCGCGGAAGGCAAGCCCGCGGCGGCGGCCCTGGACCAGCGGCGGCAGACGACCTGCCCGCCTCTGGCGGGAGAGTGTCTGCCTTACGGGCCGTCGGTGTAACCCAGTCCCACCCAAAAAAATATCCGCGGCAGGCCCGATATCCGTGGTTCCAAGTTTCAGGTCAGATCCCGTGCCCCGCGCGCGGGGCACCACCGGGGGTAAAAATGTAGCCCATCTGGTAACAGATGGGCCACGGGTGGAAAGATCCACGGCCTCACGGCCGTGGCTACGTCTGGAATTTTCGAGTCAGGCGCTCACGTCGAGCCAATCGACGCCGACCTTGGCGAGCGCGTAGCCGGTCTCGCGGAGGTAATTCCCGTAGCACGTCATCCAGTGGAAGCCCTTCATCTCCGCGAGCAGGCGTTTCCAGTCCCCTTGGATGGCGACATCGATCTGCGACCGGCAGATATCGAGGAAGGGGTTGCCGACGATCTTGCCCTCGAAGCCGACCCATCTGGCGCTGGCGAAGTCTGGCACGAGGTTGGTGACGGTCTGGCCGAGGCGCATCTCGACCTTGGGGGCGGCCCCGTAGTCGGATTCGAAATGGGTGAGCAGGCTGGCGCGCTCGCAGCGGCAGCCATCCATGCGGCGCGGCGCGGTGCAGTGCGCGAGGGTGACCAGCCCGTGGTGCGGGTAGGTCGGGTCGTTGAGGAACACCGGCTTGCCCGAGATCCCGTGGAGCAGGATGCCGGAGGGGATCACGACGAAATCCGACTCGCAGAAGGCGAGGTACCCGTCGTCGTTGAGCAGGCTGAGGGGCAGGCAGGCGGTGGTCTGGGAGGCCCCCATGATCGTGCCCATGCAATGGTGCACGGTGATGGCATCAGTCCCCGCCTCCGCCAGGATCTGGCGGAATACCTCCGTCAGGACGAAGGCGCGATTGATGTACTCGCGTCTGGTGTCCACCCGGGTGACGCCGTCTTTCAGGTAGCGGCCCGCCGCATCCCGGCAGCGCGCGACCAGCGCCCCGTCGGCGAAAGCCTTCTGGATGCGCTCGGACAACTGCGGGTAGGGGACGTCGATGTACTCGAGCCGCCACAGCTCCTGCGCCCGCTGCGGCGCGGTCTTGCCGCCGGCGCCCCAGCCCCCGGGGCCTCCGATGGTGACGATCTTCTTGCCGAGCGCATTTTTCAGGCCGTGGAGCGCCCGCAGCCGCCACACGATGTCGTCCAACTCGTCCACGACGACGTCGTCCACCGTCATCCCCGGCTGGCCATAGTCGTCCACGGCCTTGCGCAGGTACCTTGGGTGGACGATCTCGTACCATAGATAGGCCGGGCCTGTCCGGTGGCGGCAGAAGATGAGGTTCCACTTCCCGGCCGGCGTCGCCGCGCGCAGCACCGGCTCCCCGCAACCCGCCGCATACACGATCAACCCGTCGTGGGGCTCGGCAGCGATCGCCGCGGCCTGCGCCTCGGTCGTCGCCGCTTTCAGAGGCAGCAGCTCGACGGCGAAGTCCACCCTCTGCCTCACCGCATCCAGCTCGCGGCGGATCCGGGTCTTCTCCGTCTCCGCGTCGGCCTCGGTCTGCAGGCCGCCCCACTGCCGCCAGCTCGTCGCCTCCTTGCGCTGCGGCAGCGAATGCAGCAAGAGTGGCTGCATCCGCAGCGGCCGGTCGTCGCGCCGCGGCACGGCCGGGGCCGATGACGGCGCCCGCGGCGCCATCGCGGTCAGCACCGCCCCGCCCAGCGCCGCCACGCCCACCTCCGCCAAGAAATCCCGACGATTCAGCCCGGCCCCATGGCCACCCCCGCAACAGCCGCAGCCGAAACCGTGCCGTGATGCATTTTGCCCTTGGTCCATGGGATTAGTGTAATCGCAGCTAATGTTAAAATCAATCGTCCATGCGCTCCTCTAATACCGCTGCCCTCAGTGACGAGGCCGGTCACCCCGGGGAGCGCGGCCAGCGCGTCCACGGTCTGACGACCGTGGCTACCACCGGAATGTGAAAATGTAGCCCCTCCGGTCACGGAGGGGCCGCGCGGTGGGGGTCCGCGGCCTCACGGCCGTGGCTACGTCTGGAATTTTCTAGCCCCATCCCCGCCAATCCCGGCGCAGCAGATAGGGCACGCGGGTGGCCCGACAGCATCGGATCGTGTGGCCGGTGCCGCCCGCCTCCGGTTCGTCCGCATTTTCGCGGAAGATGCCGGTGGCGGCCGCCTCACGCCTGGCCGGCCATGACGGCGGCGACGTCGGCGCGGCCGTCCTTGCCGATGGGCTTGAGGTCGTACTTCTCCTGGAGGACCTTGAGGATGTTGGGGGTGATGAAGGCGGGGAGGGCGGGGCCGAGGCGGATGCCCTTCACGCCGAGGTGGAGCAGTGTGAGGAGGACGGCGACGGCCTTCTGCTCGAACCAGGAGATGACGAGGGTGAGCGGCAGGTCGTTGACCCCGCACTTGAATGCGCCGGCGAGGGCGAGCGCCACCTGGATCGCGCCATAGGCGTCATTGCACTGGCCCATGTCCAGCAGGCGCGGGACGCGGGTCCCGTTGATCCCGATGGTGCCGTAGTCGTGGTTGCGGATGCGGTATTTCCCGCAACCGAGCGTCAGGATGACGGTGTCCTCGGGCGCGTTCGACGCGAAGTCGGCGAAGTAATTGCGGCCCGGTTCGGCGCCATCGCAGCCGCCGATGACAAAGAAGCGGCGGATCTTGCCGGCCTTGACGGCCTCGACGATCTCCCCGGCCAGCCCGAGGATCGCGCTGTAGTGGAAGCCGATGGTCGACTTCTTGACCGGCGTCGGCTTCAGGGGGCCGATCTCCTTCGCGCGCCGGATGACCGCGGAGAAGTCGCTGGTCTTGAGGCGGGTCGCGCCGGGGACCGCGGTGGCCCGGGTGGTGAAGAAGCGGTCCAGGTAGGTGTTCTCCGCGCGGGGGATGAGGACGCAGTTGGTGGTGCCGAGGATGGCGCCGCCGAAGCGCTGGAACTCGTCGCGCTGTTTCTGCCAGGCGTCGCCGTAGTGGCCCTTGAGGTGCGGGTGCTTGCGCAGCTCGGGGTACTGGTGGGCGGGCAGCATCTCGCCGTGGGTGTAGACGTTGACGCCCTGGCCGGCGCTCTGTTCCAGCAGGTCCTTCAGGTCGACCATGTCGTGGCCCGTGACGAGGATGCCCGGCCCCTCCTGGATGCCCTCGGCGACCTCGACCGGCCCGGGCTTGCCCATGACCTCGACGTGCCCGTCGTTGAGCATCTGCATGACCTTCAGGTTGATCCGCCCGCACTCCAGCACCATCTCGAAGAGGGTGGGGATGTCGAAGTTGACGTTGGTGACGGTGGCGAAGAGCGCCTCCTCCTCGAAGGCGTCGGCCTCCTCATCGACCTTGCCGAGCCTGCGGGCGTGGTGCTTGTACGCGGCCATGCCCTTGAGGCCGTAGAGCAGGATCTTCTGCAGGGATTCCATGTCGGGGTCCTTGCCGCACACGCCCACGTCGGTGCAGCAGAGGCCCCGGAAAGTCTGTTCGCATTGATCGCAATACATCGCGCCCATGATATCTCCTTCGTTTCGGTTCTCCGATCGCCGGGAAGCCTAATGGTGCGCCGGGATGCGCGCCTTGATCCAGATCAATGTATCGCGAGAAAGCGGAAGGGGCTTGCGGTCGGGGGCCGTCGGGGGTAATCGGGTTGCGTGGGCGTGGCAGAGGCAGAGCGGGTCGAATTGCCGCCGGTCGTGCGCGATGCGCGCGCCCTCAACGGGGAGATCGAGAGGGTCCAGTCCACCCTCCAGGACGTCGTGAGGACTTACGTGGCGCGGCTCCATGCGGAGCTGGCCTCGATCCAGAGGCGGGTGGTGGAGGCCGCGGAGAGCCGGCGTCCCCCGCGCGGCCTAGGCGACGACTTTGCCGAGATGATCGATCTGGCCCGGTCGCTGCAGGTCAAGCCCCACAGGGGGCGCCGCAAGGACATGAAACGGATCGACGAACTCATCGGCGAACTCCAGGGCATCATCGACAAATGGTGACCCCCCCTTCCCGCCAAGGCGCGCCGGCGCCCGAGCGGCGCGCCATCCTCGACCTCGGCTCCAATACCGCAAAGTTGCTCGTCGCCGACGCCACGCCCGAGGGCCTGGGGGCCATCCATCTCGAGATCAGCGTTCCCTGCCGGCTGGGATGGAGGCTCGGCGAGACCGGGCTCGTCGCGGATGCCTCCCTGCGCCGGGCGGTCGAGGTCGTTGGCGAACTCCTCGAGGCGGCTCGGGCGGAGGGCGCGACCCGCATCGCCGCGGTCGCGACGAGCGCGCTCCGCTCGGCGCGCAATGGCGGCGAGGTGGCCCGCGCCATCCGCGCGACCCACGGCCTGGATGTCGAGATCCTCACCGGGGAGGCGGAGGCCGAGGGCGTGTTCCGCGGCGTGATCAGCGATCCCTTCTTTCGGGAGCGCGCGATCCTCATCATGGATCTCGGCGGCGGGAGCGCGGAATGGATCGAGGCCGATGCCGGGCGCCTGCGGCGCAAGGTGAGCGCGGAGGTCGGTTGCGTCCGCATGAGCGAGCGTTTTTTGCCGGAGCACCCGGTGCGGGCCGGGCAGCGGGCGGCGCTGGAAGCCCATCTGGCCTCGGTGCTGCGCGGGCCCCTGGAGGGATTTTCCGCGGCGGGGCGGACGGTGGTGGTGACGGGTGGCACGGCCTGTGCGCTGGCGACGCTGCGCGACCCGGAATTCTTGGAGAAGGCGCGGGCCGGGGGGAGGGAACACTTTGCGCTGGGGGAGGCGGCCGCGATGGTGGACGGGCTTGCGGGGATGAGCCTGGCGGCGATCGAGGCGAATCCGCTGGTGCCACCGCAGCGGGCCGACGTGATCGTGGCGGGCGGCATCACGGTGGTGGCGGTGCTGCGCATGCTCGGCGCCGAGGGGTTTTATGTCTCGACCCGCAACCTGCGCTATGGTCGCCTGCTGTCCATGGGGGCGGATCCATGCGCGCGGTGATCGTCGGCGGCGGCGCGGCGGGATTTTTTGCGGCGATCGCCTGCGCGGGTGGCGGGGTGGGGGTGCGGGTACTGGAACGGGGCCGGGAGTGCCTCGCCAAGGTCAGGATATCGGGTGGGGGGCGATGCAACGTGACCAACGCGTGCCAGGACCCGCGGGAACTGGCGGCGTGGTACCCGCGCGGGGGCAAGGCACTCATCGGCCCGCTGCGGCGCTTCGGGCCGCGGGAGACCGCCGCGTGGTTCGAGGCGCGGGGCGTGCGCCTCAAGAGCGAGCCCGATGGCCGGGTCTTCCCCGTGACGGATGACTCCGCGACGGTGGTCCAGTGCCTGATGCGCGAGGCCCGGGCCGCCGGGGTCGAGGTGGCCACGCGCTCGGGCGTCGCGGGCGTCGCGCGGCGTGCGGCGGGGGGATTCGCCCTCCGGCTCGAGGGGGGTGCCGAGATGACGTGTGACCGCCTCCTGCTCGCGACGGGAGGATGCCGCACCCCGGGAGAGGCGGCGCTCGCGGGGGCATTGGGCCACGGGCTGGAAACGCCGGTCCCCTCGCTGTTCTCCTTCCACGCCGCGGGATCTTGGCTGTGCCAGTTGCCCGGGATCTCCCTCGAGGACGTCGAGGTCTCGGTCCCGGGGTTGGCCCTGCGCGAGCGCGGGCCGATGCTCTTGACGCATCGGGGCCTCAGCGGGCCGGCGATCCTCCGCCTCTCGGCCTGGGGGGCGCGGCCCCTGCACGATGCCGGCTACCGGTTCCCGCTGCACATCCGCTGGCTGCCCGCGATGGATGAGGGGGCGATCCGCGCCGCGTTGCGCGACATCCGGCAGCGGCACCCGGCCCGCCTCGTCGCCAACGCCCCCGCGGCGGGTTTGCCCGCGCGACTCTGGGAGGCGCTCGCCGCCGCCGCGGGCATCGGTGCCGCCACCCGCTGGGGAATGTTGACCCGCGCCCATGCCGCCGCGCTCGCCGGGTTGCTGCGCTGCACGGAGATCCGCGTCTCCGGCAAGAGCCTCAACAAGGACGAATTCGTGACCTGCGGCGGAATCCCCCTCCAAGAGGTCGACTTCCGCACGATGCAGAGCCGCCGTTGCCCGGGCCTCTACCTCGCGGGCGAAGTGCTCGACATCGATGGCCTGACCGGAGGGTTCAATTTTCAGGCGGCGTGGACAACGGGCTGGATCGCCGGCCACGCGATGGCAGGGTGAATCCCATGGCCGCGCCCCGGAGAGAGACATCGCGCGTGGCGGAGGCCCTGGCGGAAATCCGGGCCATCTACGCCGAGGTCGGTGCCAGGCCCATCGATCGCGCCTGTTCCCTGCGCGCCGAATGCTGCCATTTCGCGGCCACGGGCCTCACACCGCAGCTCACCCTCGGCGAGGCCATGCTCGCCGCCAGGGCATTTCGCGCCACCGGCCGCAAGCAGTTGCCGCGCCCCGCCGACGGCGCCTGCCCGCTCCTCCATCCCGCCACGCGCCGCTGCCTCATCTATGCCGACCGCCCCTTCGGTTGCCGCACCCATTTCTGCGGCCCCGCCGGTGGGCCATGGCCGAGGCGCGAGGTCCTGGACCTCATCCGCCGCCTCGAGCGCGTCGATGCGTTATTGGGAGGCTCCGGCCCAAGGGCCCTGCCCGCCGCCGTGGGCGACGCCCTGGCTCGAAAATACGACGTAACTCGCTAGTAGCGAAGGGCCTTCGGCCCTTCGGCCGGCGGCCCGGGCCCACGCCGAAGCCCGAAGGGGCTTCGCTACAAA
>JAANMX010003563.1_pt1 | contig 13487 bp, 18 predicted proteins | sample 7279681 | NCBI WGS metagenome assembly JAANMX01 (sample SAMN14094542, study PRJNA606508) | bioreactor metagenome | isolation source: A lab-scale SPAN reactor treating ammonium-rich wastewater day 351 | place: Ireland: Galway | collected 2018-01-01
GCCAGCTCCGACGCTGCGAGCGCTACCAGCAAAGCTCGCCGATCAAAGGGGGCCCTTTTGGACGCCGATGGAGGGTCCCGTTCCAACGCCGATTGACAGTCCCTCGGCGGAGATGCGGCTAGGGTGTCAGATCGCGCCGGCAGGAGTGAGTGGGCGCTATCGCGCGAGCGTCCGGCTGACGCTGCAAAGACGACGGAATCGTCAACCCCGCGCACGACGAAGAGCGCGGCTTCGCGCCAGTCACGCGGTTGAGCGACCGACGCCGCTCCTTTCATCGGACGTTCAGCGCGCAGAGCGGGCGCAAGAGTGGCGACGTAGGCGCGCGTTTCTGCCGGCAGCGGACGGCCGGTCGCGCGATGCTCATCGTATCGTGCCGGCCCCGCGTTGTAGGCAGCGAGCATGGAGGCGACGTCGCGATAGCGGTCCCACATTTCGCGCAGATACGCGGCACCGGCGAGGATATTATCGTGCGGATCGTATGGGTCGCGTCCGAGGCCGTAACGCGAGCGGAGATCAGCCCAGGTGTCGGGCATGATTTGCATCAGCCCGATCGCGCCGGCTGCGGATTTAGCCCGCGCATCGCCCGAGCTTTCCTCTCGCATTACCGCCGCGATCCATGTGATCGGAACGGTGAAGCGTCCCGATACCTCCGTGATGTGATCGACATAGGAGTTGCGCACCGGCGACCGCACGACAGGCGCGTCCTGCGCCATCGTGCGCGCCGGCGTGACGGTCGCGATGGACAGGCCGGAAAGGAAAAGGAGGGCCATGCGCCGGGCAGCGCAACGCAGCCCGGACGCACTCCGATCGCTGGTCGATTGCCAGTGAACGGGCATCGTTCAACCCTTCTCGGGGCGATCGCGCGGACGCGACCAGTGCAGCGACCAGGCGTTGCCCGTGTCATCGTCGCGGAACAGATTGGCCCGGATCGGCTGCGACAATGCCGGATCGTCGATGAGCAGCGCGACGTATTCGCCCGCGCGTTCGCCGGTACGTTTCCAGCCAGCGCCGATCTCCGGGCCGGCTTCGGCCTTGCCATCGTCGCTGGCATGTATGCGATACTCTGGCGCGTTCTCGGCATCTGATGGCTCGGCCGGCAAGATGACGACATCGCGGAAGAGTGTGAAGGTTTCGATGTTCCCGGCAAAGCCGGCGCCATCGCGCGTGAATTGACCGATTTGCGGCATGACGTTCTCCTTGGCGGTGAGGTTGGGGAATCCACCGGCGGGCACCGCTACCGCCGTCGGGGAAGATGTCAGCGCGTTGGCGCGCGCCATTCGAAGCGGCCGTCGCCTTCCTCGTCGGTCCACAGCGGAATCGCGCGGCCGATGATCTGATCGGTGGAGAGAAGGCCGAAGTAACGGCCGTCGAGACTGTCGCCGGCTTGCCAATTCATCGCAAAGAACTCGCCGGTCTGGATGTGCTTACAGCCGTGCCAGACGGGCAGATCGCGACCGGCGTGATCGCGTTCAAGCGCACGGCCCACATCGATGCCGTCGACAGTGATTGTAAGGCTCGTTCGGCAAACCTGTTGTCCGGAAACCGCGAGGATACGCTTAAGAAGCGGAACGCCCTTGGGCAGGTAGCCGCGCGCATCAAGGAAGCTGGCGAGCGGCTCGGGTGCGTCGATGGCGACGAGATTTGTCACCTCGAAGGGGCCATCGAAATCGATCGTGTAGAAGCCAATCGGCGCGCTCGCAGATGCGTTCCACATCAGCTTGATCGGCATCGGTGTGAGGCCGGGATAGCCAACTCCGAATGTCGCCGCCGCCGTGCAGAGAAGGAAGCCGAAGCGCGTCATGACGTGACCCGTCGGCGCATGAGCCAGGCTTCATGGCGCGCTGGCGTGTAGGCGGAGGGCTGGTCGCCGGCGCGCAGGCGATGATGGACATGCCGCCAATGATCGGGATCGACGTCGGCGGGATCGATGCCGATCGCTTCGATCGAGTCGATGTGCTGGAGCACGCGCTCGACTGTCGGCCAGTTCTCCGCCTTGAGCAGAATCTCGCCGCCGGGACGCACGAAGGGCAACGTCTGGAATGGCTCGCCGCGGCACACGGCGCGCACAATGTCGATGCGTGAAAGGATCGTACCGTAGTCGTTCGAGGCCCAACGGACGAACGCGAACACGCTGTTCGGCGCGAAGCCGACGACGCTGCGATGCCGATCGAGAATCTGTTCGTGGTTCTTATGACCGAACCTGATCCAGTGCTCGATCGTCTTCTGACGCCATGTCAGATGGACAAGGGTAGTGAATGGCGCTGGGCTGTCCGGCGACGGACGCCAGCGCGCGCGGTGTGCCGCGTTGCTGGTCATGAGAACCCTCCTGACTTCTCGGGGAATTTGCAGGCAAGCTGCTCGCGCAGGATGCCGGCGCCGGTGACGCGGCGACTGAATGCGTCCTCCTTGGTGCGGCCGCGCATCGCGGGCGTGACGGCTGCGCTGCCGCCGGCCTGCAGCGCGTCACTGGCCTTGATCCAGCCGCCTGGATCGCCCAGCCGCGACGCAAAACGGCGCTTTGAGATGCCGGCCGTCATGAGACGCCTCCGTCGTGAAACGGCAGCACGGTGGCGATGCGCGCGCGGGCGCGTTCGGCCATGGCGGTGTCGATCTCGCAACCGAGATAGCGGCGGCCGGAGAGTCGGCAGGCTTCTCCGGCGGCGCCTGAACCGGCGAACCAGTCGCCGACCAGGCCGCCTTTGGGGCAACTGGTGCGGATCAGGATTTCAAGGAGAGAGACGGGCTTTTCCGTCGGGTGGATTGCGCGGCCGTGGCAGTTGCGCACGTAGACGACCGAGCGCATGAGCCGCGGCCCGCCGTCGTGGCTGACGTAATGACCAGCATCGATCTGGCCGGTATGTGGAGGGCGTTGCTTGCGCCTGACCGTGCGCGCTGTCGCATCCGGCGTGGTCTGGACGTCGTTGTAGATGTCGCGCCACGGCGTTTGAGCGCGGTAGAACTGGACGGCCAGCTCATGCACGCGCTTGAAGCGGTCAGCATGAAAGCCGGTGCCGTTCTGCTTCTCCCAGACGATCTCCTGTGCGATGCGCAGGCCCGCCTCTGTGAAGCGCTCTGCGGTCGCCATGAAGCAGCGCAGCGAGCCGAACACCCACAGCGAGCCGGTCGGACTGAGCGTCTCGCGCGCGCGTGCGATCCAACCATCAACGCGCCGATCCCAGGCGAGCGAGGTGTCGCCGTAGGGCGGATCGGCGAGGATCAGATCGAACGGGCCGCGTGTCGTCATTAGGTCGCGACAATCACCGGCCAGCACGGTTTCGGAGAGCACCGTCATGGTGCGTTCCTTGCGATGCAAAGCCGCTCGATCTGCGTGGCGCGCGCAGCGATCTCGTGCGCGGCTGGGCTGGCATTGCAGGTATCGGAAGGAATGAGTATCGCGGCGATCATGACGCGCCTCCCGGCCTGCGGCTTCGGGGCGGCGTCCGCGCGTATGAAGTATCGTCGACGGCAAAACGGGATTTGCCGAGTGTGGTCTGCTGCGCAGGCGTTCGATCGTCAGATCGCTCAGGCGCGATCAGTCGTTCGGTTTCGATGTTATCAACATCGCGCGCGCGCCTCTTAAGGTTAGAGTCTGAGTTAGAGTCTAAGTTAAGGGTGCGATTTCTTCTTCGGCCGCTTTGAGTTAGATGCGGTTTCGGTTCCTGTTGGCACGAGGGGCCGGTTCCGGATAGCACGTCTCGGCGGGTTCCTGATGGCACGAAGGAATCCACAGCCGGTCCACAGGGCGCAGACGGCTCGAAGGCGAGCAGCGTTCGGCCGCCGATCTCCACCTCGATGAACAGTGTGTAGCCGGGCAACGGCTGTCGACGGATGATGTCGCGCAACTCGAACGCGAAGCGCTTGAACGGGGACAGGCTGCCCGACTTCGCATGGAGATGGCGGAAGTCGAAGCGCCATCCATTGCGCTGGCGACCGCCGTGCTTGCGCACGATGCGGTAGAGCCAGCGTTCGAGGCCACCCGTCAGATCGAAGTAGGCGCGGTCGATGGTGAGGACGAGCACATCGTCGAGCACCGCCTTGTAGACCCAGTCGGGCACGATCATCTCGATGCCGTCGGGCCTGCCGTCGCGATCGGTGCGTTCTTTCCACTCGTTGATCCACGAGAATCGGTGTCGCCGTCCTTCGGCCGGCTGGCGGATGGAGGTGCTGACGGTGGTGGACTGGAGGCGGTCCAGCGCGGCCTTGAGACGCTGGTAATCGCGCAGTGACGTGCCGCGCCCGATGAATTTCAGAATCACATAGGGCGTGGCGGCCATCAGCCGGGAGGTGCGCAGGCCGGCGTCGCGCGCCTCCACGATCTGGCTCGCCGCCCATATGAGAATATCCGCGTCCCAGATGGTCGCCATGCCATGGTCGGGCACGGCTTCGACGCGGATCGAGACTTCGCCAGCGACGAAATCGATCGGCGCGATGCGGTGCGTCTTGGCGAGAGAGAAGAAGGGATAGGCCATGAGATCCTGCGCGTCTCGCGGCGCGAAGTCGCCGGGGAGTGCTCGGAACAGGTTGAGCTGTTCGCGTTCCGACAGGGGTCGACGCCGCGCCGTCATGAAGGAAACCAACTGTGGTCAGCGTGCGGAGCGACCGGCCTGCGGGCCGGATGGAAAGATGTGACGCTTGGCGGGCAGCACGGTGCTGCGCGGGTCGGAGGTGGACGTCACCGCGCCGCGATCGGCCCAGGTTTCAAGGTCGTCGATGGCGTAGACGACACGGCCGCCGAGCTTGCGATAGGCGGGACCCGTTCCGTAGGTGCGATGCTTTTCGAGAGTTCGGGCCGAGAGGCTGAGAAACTCGGCGGCTTCCTTGGTGCGCAGGTAGCGTGGCGGCAGAACGACGGGTTCGTGTGGCATGGATCGGGCCTCCGTGGTGTTGCGTCGGAGCGCTGGAGATCAGCGGCGGACGGCGATCACGGTGGCGGAGGAAACGTGTCAGGTGGGATGGGAAACTTGAGGTGGCTAAAATCCCCACCCCTCCAGCTTGCGACGGACCGGCTATGATCGACGGCGATGGCGAAGGAGATCGAGATAGCCGCCACCGACCAGAGCGGAGCCGCCCTCAACAAGTCCGATCACGGAATCGCGCAGCGGCGATGTCTTCCATGGATCGCTTGCGACGCGCTCCGCGCCGTAGATCGCGATGGCGATCTCGCGGTAGCTGGCGCCATTCGTGCGACCATCGACCGCCTGGAGCATCAGCCGAAGACGGCGGCGCTGCTGGCGCGTCAGCCGCTTGTCGGGAAGTGGTCTGCGGCCATAGACGGCCCGCCAGAAGCGCGTGAGCACATCGGCCCAGGTGAGTGTTTCTGCGTCGATCGGGATCAGCGCGACGAGCGGCGCCCGCGTTTCCCCCGTCGGATAGAAAACGAGCTGAACAGGCGTATCGGCGCTGTAGATGACGTATCGTCCCTCCGGACCGTCACGCGCTGCCTCAAACTTTGCGAGAGGTGGTTGTGAGGTGGTGGAAAGGTGGTCGGGCGCCGGCATGAGCGTCAACACCGACGGGACGACCGCGGGAGACCAGAACACGGTTTGCGCGGATGCGGAGAGGCTTGGCCGAGCGGGGAAAGCGCAGCCCCCAACGGCGTTGGTCTCCGAGCGATAATGGAGAGTTGTCCGCGTGGTCGGCGACGAGCGCCCGATACCGACGTTGATACTGCTCCTGGCGGCGGAGGCATTCCCACGCCAAGCCTTCGTTCGTGAGATCATCGAAGAAATCGTAACTGTGGCGCTCTCTCCATTGCGAAGTATCGGGTTTCATGGGCTATCCCCCGCATGTATCGCGTAAGCCGGGCAGATATTGATTCCCACACGCGGGGGTGTGCGGGAGTCTTGGCGCCGGCATTGCGCGATGCTGTCGGGGCATCACCGAGCCGCACGATATACTTGAATTACAGGCGTTTGCCGGGACTGTGCAGGAGCTGCTGGTATCCGGTCTGCGTCATCCAGCGCGCGCGTTGGAGGTGATTGTCGTGGACTTGCCGCGCGCGCTCCGGCTCGCGTGCGGGATCGATCCCGAACACGACTTCGACCGCTTCCCGCCAATCAGCGCCATCGGCGTCAGCATCGAGAAGGCGCATATAGAGCTTGATGTGCGACCTGTCGTATTCGGTCAATTGCGGGCAGGAAGGTGGCGTATCCTCGAACGGGTCAACCATGGCGCCGCCCTGGTGCATCGGCCGCTGCCGTATCGGCATCGGCGCACATCGCCGCATCAGCCTTTCCGTTTGCCGCGACCCTCAACGAGCAACACTCCCTGTCCTTTGTCGACGGACAGAAGAACGATCCCTGCTGCTTCCAGCGCCCTGCGAACCTGATCGCGCGTTGTCTCGTACACGCCCAATCCGCTTTCGGATTCAAGGCGCTTGAGGGAGGTCAGCGATATGCGGGCCTTGTCAGCGAGCGTCTCCTGCGTCCAACCCAGCAACGCGCGTGCGGCCCGCGACTGTCGGGAGGTGATCATGCATGACCACCTCCCACTCGGACCTGCGCGCACGCTAGAACTACGACTATTTTAGTCGGACTCGGCCGCGAATGCGACCGAAAACCGCCGGCCAGCCCCCTTGCGACCGGCACGGCGGGCGACTGATTCGGTCGCCCTCCGGTCGGGGAAAACCCGGCGGCTTGCGCCGCCGGGCCTCTGACGCCCCGGTCAGAACGGGATGTCGTCATCGAGATCGCGCTGTCCGGTGGGGCTTTCGGTCTGCTTCGCCCGGCTCAGGAAGTCGACCGTTTCGGCGATGATCTCGCAGCCGTAGCGGTCGTTGCCCTGCTGATCGGTCCACTTGGTGTAGTGGATGCGGCCGCGCACCAGAACCTTCATGCCCTTCTGGCAATGATCCTGGACCGTCTTGCCGAGGCCGTTGAAGCAGGTGATCCGGTGCCATTCGGTGTCCTGGACCCGGTAGCCATTGTCGTCCCGAACAGCCTTGCCTTCCGAGTAGCGGGGCCGCGAAGTGGCCAGCGTGAAGTGGGTGATACGGGTCCCGCCCTGAGTGTTGCGGGATTCGGGGTCCTGGCCGATGTTGCCGGCGAGAATGACGATGTTCTGCATTTTAAGTCTCCGTTGCTCCTCGGAGGGACCATTCCCTCCGACGAGACCCGGCCAAGGACGTCGGGAGCCCCCTGCAACTGCCTGCCTGCTGGCAGCTCGCCCCTAAGGCCCGGAGTGGTGCGGGCAGGCGCTTTAGCGCCAACACGGTCCGGAGCCGCGGGGGTTGCGGGCGGAAACCGAACGGACTTAGGGGATCAGTCAGTCGGAGGGATTGGCGCCCCTGAGAGCCCGATTACGGAGGCGCCCAGCAGGAACATTGTTCTCGCCAACAGCCACATCGCTCTTAAGACCCACGCCACACCATCTTGCGGCCGCGCTCACCACCCCTTCACGGCCACCGTTTGCGCCGCCGATGGAAGGTTGTTCGGGGAAAGGCGAAAAGGCTACCGGACCCGTTGCGGATGGCGGCGGTCGCCGCTCAATCGGCGGAGGCGCGGTCCACCAGCATTGCGACAAGTGGCAATGAAGTTGCTGCGGCCGACGTTCACGACATCATGACGATCAATGCAGCGCGGGCGCTGTTTGCGGCCGTGCAAGATCAACGCGCCATGACCGACTTCCTGCGCCGTGCGATGCCGCTCGAAACAGCGGCGGCCAGGACAGTCTCGACCTGACTGTCATGTTCAGAGCGCAAGCGACAGGGTTCGGCGGCGCAAGCCGCCGGGTTTTCCCGCAAGCGGGGGATCGCGAGTGCTTCAGCGCGACAAGACGCTTTCGCCCAATGCGTTGAGACTGACAATTGCTGCGCCGCCGATGAACAGGCCGGCGCTGCCGCATAGCAGATTGAGCGCAATCGTTGAATCGATGGCGTGCTTTGCGACACCATGCACGACGGCATAGCCGGCGACCACGGCGGGCACAGCAAAGACGGCGAGCGCGATCAGGCGCACAATCGAATTCTTTGCGAAGCCGAGAACGGCAATGACCACGGCGAGCAACAGCAACGCAGCAGCGATAGCGGCGAAGCCCGACATCACGATGCCGGCCCCCGCGGCCCAAGTATATTGGGCTGCTGTCAGTCCGACCGAGAACGGAAGCGCATAGATCGCGAGACCGTAGGCGAGAGCACAGAAGGCGATCGTCAAGGCGATGGCGGGCAGGATCAGCGTCATGGAAACCTCCACATGAACGATTAAGAGTTCACGACAGGCTGCCTGTGGATGCGCTCCGCCTGCGACTATGCTGCTGTGCCGGTTCTGCGTGGATGGGGCATTTTTTCTTAAGTGGGCCGGTCTCGTCAAGTCACGTTGAGATCGGCGGACTGCATGGCGGTGCGTTGTCGAGTGCCGAAGCGGGAAACGTGAAAGCGGACAAGCCGGAAAGCACATCAGGCCCGGAAGAGCGACAAGTCGCAATCCGGAGAGGCGCAGATATGCACCTTCCATCAATCGAGGCGGTTGATACGCAGTCCGGAGGCCCTCGCTTTGGCAAAGGCGGCCGCGATCTTCATCATGAAAGCCTTGCTGAAGCGGCCAAGCACCTCGCTGTGCGGCTCGATATACCATGACCGCTCGGCGACATCGTAATTGTATTCGTCGACGACAATCCAGCATTGCTTGAGATCGCTGAGGCCGGCTCGTCGGCATTCGATGTCGGAGACCTCGATTGCAACACGGTCGGCCTGTGGCGGCTGGGTGGTGATCGCCAGAAGCGCGAGATGGGTAAGTCCGTCGTTCGTGCTCCGGACGGCCACGACAACACAGGTCGGCCGGAGCTTCCGGCCTTCGGTCTCGCCGCGCTCATGCTGCCATGCCCAGAGATAGGGATAATCGATGACCTGGCCGGGCAGGAACTCACGGCTCATCGTCGTAGCCCGCGCCGCGCGCCAGCCGGTCGATCTCCGTGAGGAAAAGATCGCTATGCTCCTTCGGCATCTCGGAAACGTGGTAGGCGCGGCGCGGGTCGCTGCCGCTGCGCATCCGCTCGTAGTGCTCGTAGCTCATCAGCACGAAACGGGGTTTGCGGTGTTTGGTGAGGATCACGGGCTCGCGGGCGGCGGCGTCGGTGACGTCGCCCACTTGTTTGTTGAGATCGCCTGTCGTGAAATGCCTCATGGCCTTGCTCCCATATCAATATCCATAATATCCATATTTTCCAGATTTTCAAGAGGGGGAAGGCGGCGCTTTCACGCGCCGCCTTCGAACTTCATGACCGGGATGCCGAGCTTGCGGGCCTTGTCCGCGAGGTTCTCCTGAATCCCGGTGCCAGAGAAGACGAGGACGCCGACCGGAAGGACATCCAGCATGGCATCGTTGCGCTTGAACGGCGCGGCGTTGCCGCGCTTCGCCCAGTCGGGCCGGAAGGCGATTTGCGGCACCTTGCGATTGTCCGCCCAGCGGGAGGCGATCAGTTCGGCGCCCTTCGGCGTGCCACCGTGCATCAGCACCATATCGGGGTGCTTCGCATGGACCTGATCGAGCTTCGCCCAGATCAGGCGATGGTCATTGAAGTCAGCGCCGCCGGAGACGGCGACTTTGGGACCGGCGGGCACCATCACCTCGGCCTCAGCCCGGCGCTTCGCGGCAAGAAAGTCGCGGCTGTCGATCATCGCGGCGGTCAGGTTGCGATGGTTGACCTTCGAGCCGGTGCGCGGCCGCCAGACGGTGCCGGTATGGTGCTCGAACGCTTCGGCGGCGATGTCGCGGAAGAGTTCCATGCTGTTGCGCCGCTCGATCATGGTTTGCCCCTCGGCCGTGAGGCGCTCCAGCTCGACCGACTTCACCTCGCTGCCATCCTGTTCGTTCTGAAGGCGGCGCTGCGCCTGCTCGTTGTCGTCAAGCTCGCGCTCCACCCGGCAGGTGGCGCGGTGGAAGAGATTGACGGTCCCCCAGAGCAATTCTTCGAGGTCGGGTTCGAGGCGGGTGTCGCCAAGCGTGGCGACGAGAGCATCGAAGATGTCTGCGACAGCCGCGGCGACGACATTGCCCTCGGGAAGCGGCCTTGGATCGGGTTCGTCCTGAAACGGGCGCCAGCCATAGAGCTGGAGTTCGGTGAGGAGATGATCGGCGGGAGACGAAGTGTGGATCGGTGTGATGCCGGTGTTATCGTCGTCGTTCGTCATCGGGAGCGTCCTGCGTCTGGAGACCGCGCCCATCGCGGCCTTCGCAGGCGTCGAAGCCCACGGACGGGACGGACTGGCAGCCCTCGCACTTCCGCGAGGGTCTTGATGGCCAAGCCCGGCTATTTTGTTTCGCGCTGCAAAAGCGGCGCAGCCGCCGGCGGAAAATAGCTGGAGCGCCGCCATTGCCTGGCCGGCCCGTTTGTGGGCCGATCGCCCTCTCAGAAGGCCGTGGGCGCCTCTCTCCGACACCAGAAAGCTGCTCGCGGGGACGAGCGGTGACGACAGGCAGGCTCCGTCCGCGTCTCGTCTTCCGCCGATTTCCTCACGCCGTCATGAACCGGCTGACGTCTTCGGGACGAAGCTGCTCCTTCAAGGCCGCCCGAAGGGCATCGACGCCGCGCCAACGCAGATCGTCGTTGAAGTCGCCGCGCACCGGCGACACTGAAATCGCCTCGATCCCGACGCTCATTGCTCTGGCGACCAGGCTATCTCTCGCGCCGTCACCGGCAGGATCGCGATCCCGAAGGACATAGAGCCTGTGCAGCTCCGGCGGAAACAGGATGGCAGCGAGGTGTGCGGCCGACAGCGCCGCCAGCATCGGCATGTGGGGCAGAACCATGCGCGGCGACAGCACGGTCTCGATGCCTTCGCCGGCTGCGAGCACCTCACCGGCGACGCCGAAGCGGACGCCGTGCCCGAGAAGGTCGCCCATCGCCCGACGCGGTGTCTCGATAGGCGCCTTGCCCGAACCGTCCGGGGCGAGCCATGTGCGGTGCGCGCCGGTCTGCCGTCCGGCGAGATCGGTGACGGCAGCGACCATCGCCGGCCAGATCTCGGTGGGCGAATGCTTGTCAGGCTTGTAGTAGCACCTCGGATGGTAACGCAGCGCGGTGACGCCGATGAGGGATGTGATCGCCCTCCCGTTGAGGTAGATCGCCGCAAGCGTGCCGCCGATCGGCTGCGCCATCGCAAAGAGCCGCCGCGACGCTTCAGACGAACCCGATGGCGCTGGGCTTGCGGCTCTGTCCGTCGGCGTGTTCTCCGGCTCGGGATGCGGGAGCGAGAGGAAGCGGCGCGCTTCCTCAGTCACGTCCTCGAAGTCGACAAGGCCAAGCGACGCGCGGATGACGTCGAGAAGATCGCCATACTCACCCGTTGCTCCGTCGGTCCATTTGCCCGCAGCACCCTTGCCCGATGCCGGCCCTGTGAGGCGCACGTACATCGAGCGGCCGGGCGCATTCTTTGCATCGCCGACGATCCAATATCGTCCGGCTCGATGGCCGGACGATAGATATTGTTTGCAGACCGCCTCGGCGTGTCGGCCGAGGCGGATCGCGAGTTCGGAGGCGCTGTGACGGGGCATCATGCCGCCTCCCGCTCGCCGACGCGCGCGACCGGCCAGCGCTCGAGCACCTTGCCGAGCACGATCGGGCCGTTGGCGTCGGTCGGCACGAACATGCGCAGCTTCCACGAGATGATCTCGTGGAACAGGCCATAGGCGGTGAGGCGTTCGCGCATGGTGTCGTCAAAGCCTGACAACTCGATGCGGTTCGCGCCCATAACGCGGGCGCGTCGAAGCTGAAGGCCCTCCGCAAGTTCGAGGATCGTGCGGCCGTCCATCAGTGCGGCGAAGGCGTCGTCCGGTGTGACGGTCGCGATGTCGGTCGTGGTCGCATTTGCGGCCCAGGCCGGCGAGACCTTGCGACCGATGATCCGTTCGCCTGCATCGGTCTGGAGCCGATAGACGCGGGTCGATTCATTCGGCAGTCGCTTCCAGATCGGCAGGAGCAGTCCCGTGACCATGTGCAGCGTGGCGTCAGAGAATTCTGGCACCTCCGCCATCTCGGACTTCCAGGCTGTCGCGAAAGTCGCGCGATCCGCGTCGACCCAATGGGTTTCGCCCATCATCCTGATCGCGAGGTTATGCGCCTCCGTCGGCCGGATCAGGCGGACGCGGCGCTCGACCTCGCCGTCGTCGAGCATGATGCTGCTCGCCGGGACCTGCACGGCGGCACGGCCCGAGCGCTCGTTGACGAGGAGCTGCGCGCGCGGATCGTCAAGATGACTCAACGCTTCGTCGAGCGCGACCGGCCGATTGCGCCTGCGTTCGGTGATCGTCAGCAGGTTGGTTTCGGCTCCGGTGCGTGGATGCATGTAGATCGTCTGGCGATCGTCAACGACGAAGCTTTCGGCGCGCAGCGTCTCAAGCCCGGCGTCATAGGTCCCCGACGCGATCGCGCCCTCGATGCGGGTGGCCAGAAGCTGCTCGAAGGCCGCGAAGAGGATGTTCTGAAGCTCGATCGTCAACGCCAGCAGACGATTGAGGAACGTCGTGATCGCCGGCAGTTCGTCCTTGATGCCGTTCGAATCCGTCAGCTTCAGCCCGGTCGCGGACTCGAAGCGTTCGAGGCTGCACCCCTCTATCTTGCCGAGCACCAGCAGGTGATAGAGTTGGCGCAGCGCGGCGCGGGCATAGTGCGACTCCAGATTGTCCTCGGGCCTGAACAGGCCCTGACCGCCGGTCTGGCGCTGGCCGCGCGTGATCGCGCCCAGCGTATCGAGGCGGCGCGCGATCGTGCTCAAGAACCGTTTTTCGGCTTTCACATTGGTCGAGATCGGCCGGAAGAGCGGCGGTTGTTTCTGATTGGTCCGGTGCGTGCGGCCAAGACCCTGAATGGCGGTGTCGGCTTTCCAGCCGGCTTCGAGCAGGTAATGAACGCGCAGCCGCGTGTTCTTCGCGGACTTTTCCGCGTGATAGCTGCGGCCGGTGCCGCCGGCGTCGGAGAAAACGAGTCCGCGCTTTAGATCGTCCATGAAGGCTTGCGTCTCCGCGAGATTGGCGGAAGCTGCGCGGTTCTCGACAACGAGCCTGTCGATCGTCGTGCCACGCTTGCGCACGATACGACGCGCGCGACCTGTCACCTCGGCGACAACATCGGTGCCGAAGTGCTGGATGATCTGATCGAGCGCGCCGGGGACCGGCGGCAGGCTCGCGAGTTTCGCGATCAACTCATCGCGGCGCGCGATGGCTTCGCGGCTCTCGACAGGCTGGCCGTTACGATAGACCGGACGTGACGACACGCTTCCCGAACTATCGGTGAAACGTTCGTAGAGCTGCACTGGGAAGGAATGGGCGAGATAGTCGAGGACATATTCACGAGGCGTAATGTCCACGCGCACATCATTCCATTCCTCGGTCGGCAGTTCCGCCAGCCGGCGCTCCATCAGCGCCTCACCGGTGGAGACGATCTGGATCACAGCCGAATGGCCTTCTTCGAGATCGCGCGTGATCGAGCGGATCAGCGTCGGCGTTTTCATGCTGGTGAGCAGATGGCCGAAGAAGCGCTGCTTGGCGGACTCG
>JAANMX010003566.1_pt1 | contig 13483 bp, 7 predicted proteins | sample 7279681 | NCBI WGS metagenome assembly JAANMX01 (sample SAMN14094542, study PRJNA606508) | bioreactor metagenome | isolation source: A lab-scale SPAN reactor treating ammonium-rich wastewater day 351 | place: Ireland: Galway | collected 2018-01-01
TCGCTGGAGGCGTTGCTGGTCATTCCCTATTGTCGCCCCAACCATTATGGCTACGCATCCACCTTCGCTCCCGCACCACCGGACTTTCGCCGCATGGCGGCGGGGAGTATGCACGATTGCTTGTGGTTTGCTGGCCTCAATCGCACTGTCTGTGGGCGCTGCGGAAAATTCCTCGCCATTGAACTGGCGACAACTCCCGCCGCTGCCGGATTCGCTGGGAGTTGCCGCGCCGTTTGCCGGGGTGAGCGGCAAAACTCTGCTAGTGGCCGGTGGCGCAAATTTTCCGGACGGCTTTCCGTGGCAGGGCGGCACCAAAGTCTGGCACGACACGGTCCATTCGCTGGCCTCACCCGAGGCCGCATGGAAAGCCGCCGGCAAACTCCCGCGCCCGCTGGCCTATGGCGTTTCCGTTACCTACGGCCAGGGCGTGGTGTGTGCGGGCGGCAGTGATGCGGAACGCCATTACGCCGATGTCTTCGTGATGCGACTGGTCGGTGAGGAGCTTCAGTTTCAAACCCTGCCATCGTTACCCAGACCGCTGGCCAATGGCGCCGGGGCGCTGTTGGGCAACACACTCTACGTTGCCGGTGGCAGCGAAACGCCGGAGGCCACCAATGCCCTGAATAACTTCTGGGCGCTGGATCTCGCGGCGGTGCAACCGCAGTGGCGGGAATTAGAGCCGTGGCCCGGCCCGGCCCGGATGCTCCCCGTGGCAGCGGTGCAGGACGGCGCATTCTTTCTCGCGAGCGGCGTGGAACTGTTCGGCGACGCGGACGGTAAACCGGCACGCCGTTACTTGCGTGACGCCTACCGCTACAAGCCCGGCGCCGGTTGGAGACGCATTGCTGATTTGCCACATCCGACTGCGGCTGCGCCTTCGCCCGCACCGGCCTTGGGTCAGTCGTCATTTGTCATTCTCGGCGGCGACGACGGATCGAAAGTCGGTTTCCAACCGATCGAGCAACATCCCGGTTTTCCCAAAACCATTCTCACTTATCACACCATCACGGACACCTGGAAGCCGCTCGGTGAAATGCCCGCCGCGCGCGTCACCACGCCAACTGTAAAATGGAACGATGACTGGATCGTGCCCAGCGGCGAAATGCGGCCCGGCGTACGTTCGCCGGAAGTGTGGGCGTTCAAGGCCACCGCGCGAAAAGCCGCGTTTGGCTGGATCAATTATTCGGCCGTGTTCGCCTATCTGCTCGGCATGGTGTGGATTGGATTCATCTGCTCGAAGAAAAACAAGAGCACGAACGACTTCTTCCGGGGCGGCCAGCGGATTCCCTGGTGGGCGGCGGGCTTGAGCATTTTCGCGACGATGCTCAGTTCGATCACGTTCATGGCCATCCCGGCAGCGTCCTATCTGAGCGGTTGGAATCTGTTCCTGGCCAATTCCTATATTCTGATAACGCCGCTGGTGGTGTGGGTATTCCTGCCGTTCTATCGCAATCTGAATGTGACGTCGGCCTACGAATATCTGGAGCGACGGTTCAACCTCGCCACGCGGCTGGCGGGGAGCGTGTTGTTTATGCTCTATCAATGCGGACGCATCGCCATCGTGCTCTATCTCCCGGCGCTGGCGTTGGCGACGGTGAGCGATTTCAACCTGCAAACCTGCATCCTCATCATGGGGGTGCTGTGCATCGTCTATACCGTGGTGGGCGGCATTGAGGCGGTGATCTGGACGGACGTGGTGCAGGCGTTCCTGCTCATGGGCGGAGCGATCTTCAGTCTGGTGTTCATTCTGGTGAACGTCGAAGGCGGCATCGGCGGCGCGGTGCGCATCGCGACGGACGGCGAACATTTCTTCGAAACTGTGAACTGGAGTTGGGACCTTACCGTGGCGTCGGGTTGGGTCATCCTGATCGGCAGTTTGTTTCACAATCTCTTCCCCTACACCGCCAGCCAGGACGTGGTGCAACGTTACGTCACCACGAAGGATCAAGCCGGCGCCGCGCGCGGCATCTGGCTCAACGCGCTGGTCTCCGTGCCCGCGCAAGCCGTGTTCTTCGCGCTCGGGACGGCCTTGTTCGTCTTTTACAAACAACACCCCGCCCGTTTGGAAACCACGCTCCAGAACGACGCCATCTTCCCGTTCTTCCTCATGTCGGAACTGCCCGTGGGCGTGGCCGGCCTGGTGGTGGCGGGCATTTTCGCCGCGGCGCAGTCCACCCTTTCCAGCAGCCTGAACTCCATTGCCACCGCCTACGTCACGGATTTCCACCGGCGCCTCTGGCCCGCGCAGGGCGACCGTAGTTATCTGCGCGCAGCGCGGGTGGCGACGCTGGGGGTCGGCGTAGTGGGCATCGGCATTGCGCTGATCATGGCGGGCACGGACATCCGTTCCATTTACACCACCTTCCTTGAAGTGCTGGGGCTGTTGGGCGGCACGCTGTCCGGTCTGTTCCTGCTGGGCATCTTCAGCCGGCGCGCTTCCGGTCGGGGGGCGCTTATTGGCGCGGTGCTGAGCGCAGCCATTGTTTTCACCGTGCGCTACACCCATCCGCTCAACGTGTATGCCTACGCGCCGATTGGGCTGACGAGTTGTGTGCTGGCTGGCTGGCTGATCAGCCTGGTGCTGTTGCCGGTGCGCAAGGACCTCGCTGGCCTCACGATTCACACGTTGAACCGACGCGCGTAAACCTCAGCTTTTGAAACTCATCGCGTCATCATATGTTGGCGAACGCTCGAAAGGAGATGATGGCCAGATGGCTGCGAACCACCGGCTTTCCCCCGCCGCTGGCGCAACGCATTCTTTCCCACGGGGCAAGCCGGATGGAAAGGAAGTTCGGCGCGATCACACCCTCACAGCAAGCGACGCTTCCTCCGCGCCTCAATCCTTTCCAATCCTTTGGCGATTAGGCCCAATGCCGTTTAGGAATTCAGGCATAGATTTCGCCGACGGCGTACTCAATGGGGCCGCTGCGGTAGGTATTCTTGCGCAAGCGCGGCCAACTGCTCACTGGTTGGCGCAGCGCTCGGGGACACGACCGATGTCGCCTTTTGGGAATGGCTGCCTCGGCAATTCGTCGCAGCGCCCGCCGCACCACCAGGCGCACTTTTTCGGGTCCCAGCAAATCCGCCGACACTTCCAGGAATTGCCACAGCCCTTGGACGACCTGCAACGTCTTCAGAAAGCTGATGCGCAGCACGCCGACCTCCCCGACCTGGGCCGTCTGGATCCGGTAATCCACCAACACCGCATACGCCAGAATCAGCGCCGCGATCTCTTGCAGCGCCGTCAAGGGCGTGTGGCTTTGCAGGCACGGAGTCGAGCGCATATCCACCTTCAGTTCCTTGTAGAAAATCTCCTGTTCCCAGCGCTGGCCGTACAAGGCCAACAACTCGGTCGCCGGGTGGCGCTGCCAGTCCAGCAGACGGGTCCACAACCTCACGGTCGTGAACGCCCCGCCGCCGCCCCGTTGCACGCGCGCCAGGATCTCACGCACCAAACGCGTCTTCTGACCGGAGCGAATCTCCACCAGCGCACTGCCGTCCGGATTGACTTCGATCAACCGCCGCTTCAGATTGGCTTTGACCCGCACCAAGAAATGCCGCTCCGCTGTTGCGGGCAACTCGACCAACAGCGCCGGCATCCCATAGTAACGGTCGCTGATCACCAAGCTCTTCGCGGGTTGCGCCGCCACCAGGCGCTGGGCCAAAACCCGCTCCGATTCACCGTTGCATCCCATCGCGGCGGCCAGGGGATTGTGCACGCCCAGTTCCACCAGCACGGCCACGCCCACCTTGGCAAACGCGGCCCGGCCGCGCCGACTGCGCGCTTTCTTCATCTGCTGTTTGACTTGGGGGGTGTTGGTGACCGAGAAGGTGCTCCCATCGACCCCGCACAACCGCAGTCCGTGGTAGAACGCCTCGGGATGTCGGTGCGGATCGGCTTTGGGACGGAGCGCCGCGGCCATCATTTGTTCGAAGATCGCAATAGGCATCAGCGCCCGCCGTTGGGACAACGCGCCATCGGTGATGCACTTGCCAGTCAGTTGCTTCACGTGGTAGGCCAAGGTGCCCGCCCCGGCCACGCCATGGAAGATCAGACTGTCGATCAGTTCGACCGGAGTGCTCTGCGGTGGACGACGACGGCGTACTCCTGCGGAACGCAGCAACGCGTAAATGAACTGAGCGGAGAAAACCTCCCGCAACAGCGTCTTGAAGGTGGCGGCAGGCACGACTGGTTTGTTTCGCATCCCCAGCTTAATGGGGTGCTAGGCGAAAAAGTACAAGCGTAAACTTATGGTTATTAACACTTTATGTTGTGTCATCATACCGCCCCCATCAACATCTTGGGGTAATTCCTAAACGGCATTGCGATTAGGCCAATGACTACTCCTTCTCATCGCCCTTGTATATGTCCATCTCGAAGGACAGATCCTCAATCCGATTCGTCTGGTCAACACCCTTGAAAACAATGGTGAAATCACGCTGCGAGTGTCCCGCCAAACCCTCCAGCGTTTCATGGTGGAAATCCACAAGGCCGCTGTCGCGATGGCTCAGGTGCGTCCACGTCACCAAACTCGCAAATGGCTGCTCAGTCTGATTTGTGAGCGTCGCAGTGATGACCACATCCTCTCCCTTCCAGACGACATTGCTGGACGCCATATAAACTCCGTCGGCGCTCTCCATCGTGCGTGCCCCTGAGAGCAACGCATCCGAAGCAGCACCTAAACCTCGCTTGACCACGAATGCACCTCCCGCGAGCACGACAACTCCAAATACGACAAGCAGCGCAAACGAGAAGCCTATTCCGAACAAGAAGCCGTCGAAGATTCTTTTCACAGTGAGCGTGGTGTTCAACAGATATTCGGGAGCAAGTTGTGGTCTATCACGAATAGCATAATCACCTTCTATTCCAGGCTTCCGTGCGTGTCAACAAGGGGTTATGGAATTTTGACCCCTCAATATCGAACCAGGAAAAACCGCACGCCGGCTGGGCACGCTGATGCCAATCCCAAGGCGAAGTTACGGGATCAGTTTTATGAAGTGTGCAGCATCGCCGGAAGCCTGACGAGTTGTGTGCTGGCGGGTTGGCTAGTCAGTCTGATGCTGTTGCCGGTGCGCAAGGACCTCGCCGGCCTCACGATTCACACTTTGAACCGGCGTGCGTGTAGTTCAAGGCCGGGGTGAACACTCGACCCGTGCGTCCACATTGTCACTGCCTTTTAACTTGGGAAAGTCTGGGCCGATTGTTCTAATCCCGCCATGCCAACCGCGCGTCGCGCCGTCATTGATGTCGGCACCAACTCCGTGAAGCTGCTCGTCGCGGATGTGGCGGGCTTGGAAGTGTCGCCAGTGCTCGAAGACAGCCGGCAAACGCGCTTGGGCAAGGGTTTTTACGAAACTCACCGGCTTCAGCCGGAGCCGTTGGCCCAGACCGCACGGGCGGTGGCGGCCTTCGCCAACGCCGCCCGCAAATACGGCGCCGTCAGTGTCCGCATCATTGCGACCAGTGCGGCTCGCGATGCAAAGAATCCGGGTGATCTGGCAGCGGCCATTGCCGAGGCCACGAATCTGCGGCTGGAAATCATCTCGGGCGAACAGGAGGCTGAGTGGGCTTTTCGCGGAGCAACCAGCAATCCCAAACTGGCGAATGAACCGTTGTTGCTGCTGGACGCAGGCGGCGGCAGCACGGAATTCATTCTCGGCCAGGGCAAACAGAAACATTTTCAGCAAAGTTATCCGCTGGGCGTTGTGCGGTTGCTGGAAAAAATTCCCCACAGCGATCCACCCAAGCCGGAGGAACTCGCCGCATGCCGCGAGTGGCTCAGGACGTTTCTGGACACCACAGTCCGCGGCGAACTCGAACCCGCGCTCAAACGCGAGGTCAAGCTCCACGAGCAACATCACGCCGTGCGACTGGTCGGCACCGGTGGCACGGCCACCATCCTGGCCCGCATGGAACTCGGCCTGAACGACTACGACCGCGAGCGCATCGAAGCCGTGCGACTGTCGTTGAGAAGAACGAAAATCTGGGTGGAGCGACTGTGGAGTTTGCCGCTCGCCGAACGGAGGGACATCCCGGGTCTGCCCAAGGAACGCGCGGATGTGATGTTGACCGGCGTGCTGATTTATGAAGCCGTGATGGAAGCTTTTGAGTTTGGTGAATTGCGGGTCAGCACACGCGGTCTGCGCTTTGCAGCCGTAATGGATGAGAGTTGAGCCGGTAGTGGTGAAGGTCGGCGACTTACGCCACGACCTGCTTTTCCAGCGCCGGATGCGTGGGCGTCCCGCGCAGCCCTTCCGGGCGCAAATCCACTTCACGACCCTTCCACGATTTCACACCGATGTGGTTCAAGCGCCCCAACCGATACCGCCAGGAGATGCCGTAGAATGGATTGGCCGTGGGCCAGAAGGAAATGAAATCCAGGTTCGCCGCCTTCGCCATTTCAATGGCCCGCTGCAAGGTCGCTGGCCGGTCATTCCAGTTAAAGAGCAGATATTTCCACTCCAGAATTGGCAATCGTAGTCCGCGAGCGTTGCGATAAACTGCCATGTCGCGCATGGCCGCATAGGCTTTCTCAAAGCTCCCGCGGTGCATGTATTTCTCGGACATCGCGTCGCTGATGCCATGCACGGAGAAAAAAATGTGGCTGAAGTTGAGCGCCGCTTCACGCTTCGCATCGTTGTTCAGCAACACGCCGTTGGTGGAGGTGACGATCCGGCAATCCGGATTCTTCTGCCGCAGCATTGCCAGTTCCGGCCCGATGTTGGGCGAGAGGAACGGTTCACCAAGATTCAAGTAATACACTTGCTCCAGGCCGAGCTGCTGGACGAGATCGGTCATCTTCTCCATGTCGGCCAGCGGCATTTGCAGTTGCCGGTTCACGCGCAGATTGGCGGCCGTACCCCGGGCGCAGCCCGTGCAATCCACATTGCAGCGCACGGTATTCTCAAGCAGCAAACCACGATGCGGCAATCGGACTTCAGGAGGTTTTGCATCGCGCGCGACCAGCCGGCGCAGTTCGCCGCAACGCGCGCAGATAGGAATCGGCATTTTGCCTTTCGCCAGTTCTTCGCGAAACCGCCGCGCCACCGGGCCATCGAACACTTCCTCAAAGGTGCTCTTGTGCAAATCGCCGAGATGCCCCAAGCCTTCGTAATCCTGGCAGTTGCACGAAACCGTCAGATCGGAATTGATGGTAATGTTGTATTCTGATTCCCCGTGCAACGCGGCGCAATAATAGCCCCGCCCGCTGAACTTCGCGCGCAGTTCGTGCCAAACAACAATCGCTCTGCGCACAACGTCGCTGACGATCCAATTGAATCGCCGCTTCGGGTCGCGAGGTTTTGGCGTTGTTTGCGGGGTGGCCACAATGCCAATTTGCCCCTGACGCAAACGCACGGGCAAGTTTCTTTTGGCGCGAAACCCGAGCAGGCAACTTACTGCGATAATTCCCGCATCACCGCCGCAAAGGCCGGCTTGGGCTGGCCTTCGCGGTCGAACAGCAACGGGTAATTCACGCGCTGCCACGGGAAATCATTGAGCCAGCTCTGGCCATCGTGAAGATTCCAAAACGACACGCGCTCAATGACGTCGGCGTACTGGCGGAACAACCGGAACAACTGCGCGTATTGCTCCGCCTGACGTTCGAGGATTTCCGGCGGGCAACCGTCGCGGTAAGGATTCAGCCTGGCCATTTCTTCGCGATGTTTGCCGCCGTCCGCCCACCATCGTCCGCGCGGAATCACGTCAATGTCGAGTTCCGAGATAACCACCTTCACTCCCAGTTCGCGCATGGCGACCAGCGTGGCTTCGAGTTCCGCAAATGGCAATCGGTCCAATTCGTAGTGCCCCTGTAATCCGATGGCGTGTAACGGAACGTTTTGGGCGCGCAACGAACGAATCAACCGGATCATCTTCTCGCGCTTGGCTGGCAATTCATTGTTGTAATCATTGTAAATGAGCCGAGCCTGCGGGTCCGCCCGGTGCGTGTATTCGAATGCTTTGGCAATGAACTCCTCGCCGCACGCCGCGCTCCAGCCGGAGGGCCGCAGGTAATTCGTGCCGTCATCCAGTGCCTCATTGACCACATCCCACGCCGCGATGCGACCGCGATAACGTCCGACCACGGTTTCAATGTGCTCGCGCATACGTTCAAGCAACAACTCACGACTCGCCGGGTGCTCGCCGTCGCGGTAAAACCACGCGGGCGTGCGGTCGTCCTTGGCCCAGACCAGGCAATGGCCCACGACCCCGAGTTGCTGTTGCGCGGCAAAGTTCACGAACGCATCCGCGCGCTCGAAATTGAAGCGCCCCGCGACCGGCTGAACCGCCATCGGCTTCATGCAATTCTCGGGTGTCACCTGACTGAACTGCGCCAACAGCAAGGGCCAGTCATTTGTGCGCTCCGAAATGCGATCACTGATGCCCACGCCCACGTCGAAGGACCCGGCGGCAGCGTGGCGCAGAGCGACAGGTTTGGGCTGCGCATTCGCCCACTCCTTTGCGCTGACTTTTTTCGCTTCCTGCAGGAACACGAACGTGCCCTGTTTGTTGGCGGCGACGACATCAGGCCGTCCGTCGCCGTTGAGATCGGCAACTTCCAGTTGCACGCCCAGCCCGGCAGTGGCGTCAATGAGATGCGGAACGAAATCCACTTCCCCACCACGGCGCGTGAGCTTGAACCAATGCAATGGCGACGGGCTGCCCGGCTCGGTTTCGCGGCGATAACCCGGCAGCCAGAAACGTTTGCCAGTCACAATGTCCTTCAACCCGTCGCCGTCCATGTCCACCAATGCCACGGCATGGAGCATGGAGACTTTCAAGCCGTAGCGGTTCTCGTGCGGCTGCTGATTCATGATGACATGCCGGCGGAAAGTGATCGTGTCTCCTTCCCGCATCTGCTCGAACCACGCCAAGCCGAAACCATGCGCCACCAGACTGGTCACGATGTCATTCAACCCGTCGCCGTTGACGTCGTAGGCGTGCATCTGCGCGCCGCCGGGGCCAAAGTTAAACGGGTGCAACTTCCACACCGGATTGCCGTCGAGCGACGCGGGCTGTTCCCACCAGCCGCCTTTCTCGATTACGTCCAACCGGCCATCGCCATTCACATCGCCGACGCCGAGGCCGTGATTGAAATGCGTCCAATTGCCCTTGGAGGAAATGCGCTGGAAGGTCCATTTCGCACCCGGATTCTTCCAATCCGGTCGCGCGTAGCCGAAGTAACCGTCGTGATTGCAGATCAACTCTGGAAAACCGTCACCCGTCAGGTCCATCCAGTGCGGCGATTCGTTGTCCACCGCATCGAACACAACATGCCGTTTCCAATGGCCGGCCTGACCGCGCGGATTTTCAAACCACGAAGCGTCTTTACCGGGAAAGCCGATGACCAATATGTCCGGCCAGCCGTCAGCATTGAAGTCGTGGGCAAAGGCAAAGAAATTGTCCGAATAAACTCTCGGACTCCAGCCGGGGCGGATTTCTTCGGCACCCGCACTGGTCTTGTTTGTGTGCGTCTGGATGGCGGGATAAAACTCGTAACGCTTTTGAAAATCCGGCCCGGCGTACCAGTACGGACCGGAAACCACGTCCAGTTTCCCGTCACGATTGAAATCGCCGTAACCCGCGCCCTCACTCCAAAACTCCGTGGTGAGCGTCGCGCGCTGGAACGAATGAACCAAATGGTCGGCGGCCGCCAATGAGTTAAAGCTGACCGCACTGCAAATCGCCGCGATGAAGATGGGCTTGAACATGCGGCACCATGGCCAAACCCACGGCGCAAATGCAAGCCGCAGGATACGTCGGTTGGACTGCTATTCGTTGCCGGCCTTGACGTCGTTTCCTTCAGGCGGGTCGTCAGACTTCCGACGCACCAGATAATCGAGCGCCAGACTGACCCCGGTGCGATGCGGCAGAGTATAAACGAGCGCAAAAATGAGCACTCCGCTGATCACGAAGAACCAAATCAAATTGGGAACGTAGAGCCGGAAATAGATCATCACGATCAACGGAAAAATGAACAGCGCCCGGTCCACGAACAGCAAATAGCCCCAAAGATCTCCCTGATTCTCCAGATACTTGAGACCGCAAACCGGGCAATGATCGTGCAGTTTGCTCCAGCGCTTGAACAATGAACCCTCACCGCATTGCGGACACTTCTGGCGAAGGCCCCGTCCCAGCAAGGTGCTTAACGGCGGAATCGGATCGTTCATTTTCCGTCATCATTGCGGAATTGAAATTCCTGTCCAGCCTGTCCGCGCGTCACTGACCCGGCAGGCCCGGAACGCCTCAAGCTGATTCAACCCTGTCGGGTGACTCGGCTGCTGGCGGCGAGAGTAACGCAGCGAATTCCTTGATCTGTGCGTGCGTTCCCAGCACGAGCAATTCGTCACCCTCCACGAAATGATCCTCGCCGGTTGGAGAAAGGCGGCGCTGCCGACCACGCCGGATGCCGCCGATTTGCACGCCAACCTTGCGGATCAAGTCCAGTTCGATCAGCGGTCTTCCCGCCAGCGGACAGGCCGGCGGCACCACGACCGCCTCCATCGTCAACTCGCCGAAATCCGTGGTGGTGGCTTCAGCCGGGGAAACGCTGCCCAATTCACGGGCGGCATTGGCCAGTTGCCCGGCGTTTCCGAGGAGCAACAGCTTGTCCTGCGGATACAGCATCGTGTCCGCGCTGGGATTCACGATGCCAAAACCCTGCCGGTCAATGCCCACAACGGAGCAGCCGAAGCGGTGGCGCACACCAAGCTGGCCCAGCGTGCGGCCCGCGTGCGCGGAATCGCTGGGCAGCGTCACTTCGTCAATGTCGAGCTGCCAGTCGGCCGATTGCTGCGGCAGCGCGGACGACCAGGCGGAAGTGGCGGCGGGGTGCGTCGCGCTGCGGAATTGTTCCAACAGTTCGATCTCCAACCGGCTGTGCAACCGCACGAAGCGGCGCCAAAATACAACCGCAACCATCAACAACAACGCCAGCACGGCGCCCGCCGCGCCGAGCAGCGACCAGCCCGTGGGCAGCAGCGCCAGCAACCACGCGCCCAGCAACACCAGCGCAACGCCGCGCAACGCCGCTTCCAGCAGGGGCCGCAACCGCGGTTGCCGGCGCACCCCCGCCGTGGCGGCCTCGGCCAGAATCATGGCCAGCGCGGAAATGTTTCGCCAGATGGCAATGAGTGGCCCCAGCAGCAGCACGCCGAATCCGCTCCAGAACAGGAAGGGCAGGGCAACCGGCAGTAACCAATCCTCACCCAGCCGGGACTTGATTTCCGCGTAGAGCGGATTGGCAAACAACAGCAGGGCGGAGACAAAGAGGATATGCAATCCCACCTGCACAAACCGCTTGTGGGTCAACCGCCACAGCACGCTGGCCGTCTGCCGGCTGCGCAACCGCGCCAGCCAGTGGTGATAAAACTCCACCCATTTCCTCACCCACAGTGGTTCGGCCTTCACGATTCGTGCGCTGAAGGATTCCGCGCGACGCGTCAGCACCGGCGCGACGAGTGAGGTTAGCAACGACGCGCCCACGGCCACCGGATACACCGACGCCGGGAGCACGCCGCTTTCGACGCCCAGCGCCGCGATGATGAAACTGAATTCGCCCAGCGGCGTCAGGGACAGGCCAGCGTGAATGGATTCGCGGCCGCTGTTGCCGACGGCGAGCAACCCGAGCGCACACGCCAGCGGTCGCAGCACCAACGCCAGCGCCGTGAGGCCCAGCACCAGCGGCCAGGCCTCCAGGAGGATCTTGAAATCCACCAGCATCCCCACCGCCACGAAGAACACCGCGCCAAAAGTCTGATCCAGCCCCTCGAACGAGCGCTCGATGTCCGCCTTGTAACGCGTGCTGCCGACGATCGCGCCGAACACAAACGCGCCCAACGCCAGCGAATACCCCACCTTCACCGCCAACCACGCGAGCGCCAGCAACAAGCCGCCGACCAGCAGGGTGCGGATTTCGGGCGAAGCGCCGCGGCTTACCCGCGCGAGCAGGTTGGGCATGATGAGCAGGGACAGCAGCGCGATGAAAACCACAAACGCGCCCAGCGTGCCCAGCGTCGGCAAGAGCGGCGGCGGTTTTTCTCCGCCAAATTGAATCAACGAAGTCAACAGCGTGAGCATCAGAATGGCCACCACGTCCTCGAGCACGGTGATGCCCAGCGCCAGTTGACCCGGCCGCTCGTGCGTGAGGTTGAGTTCATCCAGCACTTTGCTGATGATGGCCGAACTGGACACCATGAGCATGGCGGCGAGAAACAGGCTGGCCGTGACGCTCCAGCCCAATGCCCAGCCAAACAACCGTCCGCCGCCCAGCACCACCACCGCCCCGATGGCCGTGGCCAGAATCACCGACAAACCCAGGCGTTTCAGGCGGCTGAGGCTCAGGTTCAGGCCAATGGAAAAAATCAGAAACACCAAACCCAGTTGCGCGAGCGTCTGCACCCGGTCGAGGTCCGCCACCAGCGCAAACGGCGGTGTGTGCGGACCGATGACCGCCCCCGCCACGAGATAGCCCACGATGGCCGAAAGCCCCAGCCGCCGGCACAGCCACGCGGCCGCGCCAGCGATTATCAGCACGACTGCGAGGTCGCGTATGAGCAGGATGCCGGTCACGCCCTGTTTGTACCGAATTCCAAAAAGGAAAACACGCAGAACTCCGTGGGCGGGCAGGATTTTTCAAAATGATGGGGAGCAGAATCAGCCGCAGCCCAAGGCTTGAGATTTTATACATTCGCGGATGGACGGATTGCCCGGAAGCGGCGGCGAATTTTCCGCAACAAATTCGCGGATTTGCTTCTGAAGATTGTGTATGAATGAGCGCGAAGTGAATCCGCCGGCTGAATCTCGAACCTGCCCGCAATGTGGCACGCCGCTGCCCACGGGCGCACTCACCGGGCTTTGTCCTGCCTGCCTGCTGCAACAGGGCGCCGCGGCGGACACTGTCACCGAGGGCAAACAAGCGCCGTTCGAGCCGCCGCCGATTGCCGAACTCGCGCCGCGATTTCCGCAACTCGAAATCCTGGAACTCATCGGCAAAGGCGGCATGGGCGCGGTCTATAAGGCGCGGCAGAAGCAACTGGACCGCATCGTCGCGCTGAAGATTCTCCCGCCCGGCATCGGCGAGGACCCGGCGTTTGCTGAGCGGTTCGCCCGCGAAGCCAAGGCGCTGGCGAAGCTCAATCATCCCGGCATTGTGACGCTGTATGAGTTTGGCAACGTAGGACAGGCGTCGCGCCTGTCGCAAACTTCAAAAGAAACTCCGCCTCAAGGCGCAGATTCAGAAAAGAATGAGACAGGCGCGACGTCTGTCCTACTCTTCTACTTCCTCATGGAATTCGTGGACGGCGTGAACTTGCGCCAATTGCTCCACGCGGGGCGGATCTCCGCGCGCGAGGCGTTGGCCATCGTGCCGCAAATTTGCGACGCGCTCCAGTTCGCGCACGACCAGGGAATCGTCCACCGCGACATCAAGCCGGAGAACATTCTGCTGGATCGCCGGGGCCGCGTGAAGGTGGCGGATTTTGG
>JAANMX010003572.1_pt1 | contig 13471 bp, 8 predicted proteins | sample 7279681 | NCBI WGS metagenome assembly JAANMX01 (sample SAMN14094542, study PRJNA606508) | bioreactor metagenome | isolation source: A lab-scale SPAN reactor treating ammonium-rich wastewater day 351 | place: Ireland: Galway | collected 2018-01-01
AGGCCTGGCTGGACGCCGTGATCCACGACCCGCTGCTGCCGGGCCGGATATTGCCGGCAGATTATTTGGGACAACAGGCGTGGCGGACGCGGGTGGCAGCGCTGCGCGAAGCCAGCCGGCAACTGCGCACGTTCAACCCCGAAAATGCCGGCGCAGGCCGCGCATGACACAGGACAATTTTGTGTTGCATATGCAACACAAAATCGGTCGTGGCAAATGCAGAGCAATTCTCGTAACTCAATCCTCTTTCGTTCCGATGAGTTTCCGGTCGAGTGCCCGCAACAACTCCGTCGCCCTGATGATAATCTCGATGAACACCTCTTTGAGCGGTTGCTTGCCTACGCCGAAAAACTCGGCAAACCTCTCGATAGGGGTAGGGACAAGGGATTGTACCTTGCCCTTCCCTCCGAACCGGACAGGCGGATTTCCCGCATCCGGCTCTCCAGTCAGTGGGTTCGTAGTCCTACGATTGTCCGCGTCCACGCGTGTGCCGCTGCCAAGGACAGCAGCCCACGGCGGGCAAACCATTCATTGGGCCAACGGTGGTGCGCCGCTTCCCCTCCCGTGGCGCGTCCGTCCGCGTCGCTTTTCCAGCAGACTCCTCAAGCGTCTCCGCACATACCCGTCCACCGTCGCAAACGTGTTGGCCTTGCTGTGCTGGAAATACCCATACCAGCCCCGCAAGCTCCGGTTCACGTCCGCGATGATGGCCTGCAGACTCCGCCCTGCCAGGCGCGGGGTCTGGGCCCGCAGCTTTTCGCTGAGCTTCGCCAGGCGCTTCTTCCGCGGCCATCTCAGGCCGCGCTCGAAGTGGTAGCCCAAGAAGTCGAATCCGCCCCGTTGGGTCGCGTCCACGATCCGCGTCTTTTCCGGGTGCAACACCAGCCCCGCTTCGCTCACCCACGCCCGCACCGCCGCCACCGCGGCTTGCGCTTCGGCTTCAATGGGGCACAGGATCACGAAGTCGTCCGCGTAGCGCACCATCTCCCAACGCATCGGCTCGGACTTCGTGCTCTGTGTGACACACAAAGCTGGAATCTTTACTACCGTTCTTGGGATGGAAGAGAGTTCACAGTCATCCCACAGAAGTGACAAAGGAGGGCCGCCCCAGGTGATTTGCTGGGGAATGAGCCCGGTGTCTGCCAAGTGAGTGAAATGCGTGCTCAACCCTTCCCACGGCGGACGCACCCGGAACCCCTGCCCGCACTGACGGCACTTCCCCCGCGGCAACCGACATGTGATCTCGCAGCGATGTTGGAAAATATTGAGATGCCGCCAGGTCAAAACCTCCGTGTGATCGTAACAGAAAACCAGCCCCCCGCCCTCGGGGCAGCGCGCCGACTCCCACAATCGCGGCGTCTCGCGAATCTCTAAAAAAACCGTCCCGCTTCCCCGCTCAAAGCGGATTTCAATTACTTCCCAGCTCAAACCCAGTCCCAGCAGTTCATGCAATAGTCTTTCAGGCGTCATGCCGCCAGACTATCCGGTCGACTCCACCGCAAACAGCGAGCACAGCCTGATCGCGGGCAAGATCTCGCACGGTGAGGTCGTTGTGAGCAGATACGCTACGCCCGAAAATGCCCCCTGGTTCAGAAATGATATTCCAGTCCCAACTGGAGGTAGTGATCGCGGCGAAAACTGTTCAATGGATAATCGTCCCTGGGGATGGAAATAAAGGCCGTGGCTTCGAGCCGCAGCACCCAGTTCTGCTTGAGCCTTCGGGTGGCTTCGAATGTAAGGACGCTCGACCCATCCACCACATCAGTCAGGATCGCGGTGAGCAGCGTGGTGCTCTTGAGGTCGTTGAAGGCCAGCCGTACGCCAGTCGCCAGGTCCCGCTCGTACGGATTCAGCAGGTTGTTGCCCATCGAATCGTAGTAAAACTCGTTGATATACCCCAGGTCGGCGGCGGTACCAAAAATCCCGTGGAAGGTGTACTCGAATCCGACGCCAACCCGCGAAAAATCCTGTTCCTGCCCGCTGCGAAACATCACCTCCCCTTTCCACAGCCAGTCGGATACCGCCCATTGAAGGTCCAGGCCGGCTTGGTGGACGATCTCATACACGGGGCGGAGCACCGGCTCCGTGCCGCTGAATGCCAACTGATAGGAAGGCTCACGGGTTGTTCCCCGAAAATAATAAATTCCCAAGTCCAGACTCTGAATCGAGTGGCTCCAGCGCAGGCTGAAGTCCGGATGCCATTCCTCAAGGGACGACTCGAATACCGGGTCATCGTTGACAACGCGCGGGTGCAGCCGCAATCGCCCATCCTTCCCGGGAAACGTTCGCTCGCGAAAGTAGGGCAGGTAGAAAAAACTCCACCGGCCGATTTCCGACTGGTAACTGACACTGAGCATCGGCTGCCCCAGCTTCTCTTCACCGTCTGGATGTTCGACCAGGTCGCTCTGATTGATCACATCCACCAGATGCACCGCTTCGAGTGAACCCCAAAACACTTTGCTCACCCCGAACCGGGTGTCCCAGTTTCCCTGTCGCCAGGATAGATTCATTTCCCGGATGTCCGCGTGAGTCCGCTCCGAGTCGCGGTAGTCATAACGGAAGAATGGAGTGAAAGTAACGCCGAGCAGCGGTTGATCCCAATCCATCCGGAACTCTGGTTGCAGATGGAATGAAGGTTCCGCGTAGCTCTGACGGCGGTCAAGCGGCTCTACTGGGAATCCGCGAAATTCCAAGGCCGCGTAACCGCCCACTCGCGGATCCGCCGGCCACGCGACAGCACCGCCCAGTAGCAGGCTCGCACCAATTGCGATGCACTTCCATGCCCTCATGGGTTCTGCCAGCCGGGGTTATCGCAGGCGGTCGAGGAGGTTTTGGTCAAAATCGGCCTCCTTCAGTCCGGTGCGGAACTTGTAGTTCTGGAAAACCAGCTTGGTGCTTTTGCCGGAAAGTTTGTTCTCCATCAACAATTCGTCCGGCCGCCAAAACCGGTCGAGGTACTTCTGATAGCCGCGGAAGTGGAGCGTTTTGACATGGGCATCTTTGCTGTCGTAAAAATCAACTTTCAAAGGTCGGTACTCGGCTTGATCCAGCCATGTCACCTGCCGTTTGTAGCCCGACTTGGGATCGGTGGGATAACGTTCCACCACAAAACACGTCTGGCCTTCACAGGCTTCGTCGCGGATGTAACGATAGGTGTATTTCTCCACCTGTTGCGGGCTGATGTCCTCGTAGGTGAATTCGCTGCCCACAAACGAACCGGTTTTGCTGCCGGTGGCGATGCGCCGCACCCGCTTGGTGGCCGGCAGGTAAAGCCATTGATCGTCCGCCTCGGTCCGCGAGGAAAAAGTCAGCAACGCCGTCCCGCCAATGTCTGCCGGGGATTGAAACACGAGCAGGCTCTTCTCGCCCTGGGATTCGTTCTCGAAAGTTTTGATGAGGAGTTTGCGGCTGCTTTCCTGGCCCGCCTTATTGCGCAGGATCATGGTCACTTCCGTGACGAAATCCTGATAGCCGGTGTCGCGCCGCTTGGCTTCCCAGGCAATTTCCAGACCGCGCGCCACGGGGTCCTTCTGCGCCCAACCCGGAAGGACGGGAAGCAGCGTCAGCAGAAACACGGCGCGCAGGCCGCGTGAACGAATAGTGTTTGAGTATTTCATAATGTCTAAATGTATCAGCCTGGCCGGGCATGGCTGGCCGGCGCGAGGGTGGCGGGCGTGCTGGCCTTCAAGCTGGGCGCACTGGCACCGCGATCAATGACCGTCAGCAACGCCGGCAGGGCAAACAGATCAAAGATCAGGGCGACCGCGATGGTCACGGCGCTGAGCAGGCCCATGCCGCGATTCAATTCAAAGTTTGAGAAAGCCAGCACCCCGAAGCCCACCACCAGAATCACAGTGCTCGAAACCATCGGCTTCACCAATTCCTTCAGCGTCTGCCGCACCGCGGCTTCCGGCGACAATCCCCTGGCCCGCCGGGCCTCGAGGTAATGACTGAGTAGATGGATGCTGTCATCCACGACGATCCCGAGAGTCATGCCAATCACGACTGACAAGGCCAGCCCGACTTCGCCGACGAAGATTCCCCAAATTCCAAATGCGATGGCGGCGGGTGCCAAATTGGGGAGCAGACTCAAAAGGCCGAATTTCCACGAGCGCGTGACCCAGATCATGCATAGAGAAATCAACACGAGTGCGCCCACCGTGCCGCCCAGCAGACTGCGAATGTTGCGCAGGCCAATATGCGCGAACACCAACGACTGACCTGTCCCTTCGCTCTGCGGTGAAAGGTCATTCTCGCGCAACCAGTCCCGTGCGCGCCGGTCCAGGTCGAGCATTTCGTTGCTGCTGATGTTGGCCAGACTCACTTGGAACAACGTGGCCGATTTGTCCAAGTTGATCTGGTCCGTCAGGTCCTTGCCGAAGGGCAGCGACAGTTCGTAGAGCAACAGACATTGCGCCGCCAGTTCGCGGTCCTCCGGGATGCGATACTCCTCCGGTTTGTCTTCGTGCATGTTGCGGTGGAGCCGCTTGATGATGTCCGTGTAGGCAAAGACATGGCGCACTTTCGGTTGCTGTGCATACCACTTCGCGAACGCCTCCACTTTGGCCAGATACTCCGGGTTGGAGATTCCGCCCGGCTCACCTGAATCGAGCGAGTATTGGATGTACTCAAACCCAGTCAGATTCTGAATGGCGTAATCAGCATGTTGCCGGAAGGGGACGTCCTTGTGGAAATAGGTGAGAAACTCGTCATCCGTCTTGTTCCGGATCAGGAAAGCCGCCGGCACGAGCGTAAGCACCGTGCTGGCCACGAGAACGGTCTTGCGATTTCGGCAGATCCAGTCACCCAACGCCTCGCCCCAGGCTGGTTCGCCGCTGGCTGTTCGTCGCGGCGTTCGCACCGGCAACAGGAGCATCACGGCCGGCAACAGGGTGTAGCTTAATATCCACGCAAACAATACGCCGGCGGCTACCACGTTTCCCAGATCGCGAAATGGCGGTGAATCGCTGGTGTTCAAACTCAGAAAACCAAGGAAGGTCGTGAAGCTGGTGAAAAAGACCGGGCCGAAGTTCGTCGTCAGACTCCCGGCCATCGCGGCGGACTTGGTCATGCCCGACCGGTAATTCTCCATAAAGGTCGTCAGGATGTGGACCGAGTCGGCTACCGCCAGCGTCATGATCATATTGGCGGCGGAAATGACCGGAGGTGAAATGATGATCCCCAGCCAGCCCGCCAGGCCGTAGGCAGCCAGATTGGCGAACAGGATCACCAGCAATGCCGCCAGGGCTGAGGCCCAGGTGCGCAGCAGGACGGCAAAGCCAATGAGCATCAGCCCAAACATCACGGGCATCAAAGTGACCATGTCTTTGACGCCGGCTTCGGCGAGCGCCTGGTTGATCATGATGATCCCCGTCAACCGCACTTGCGTTCCCGGGAATTTCTCCTCCACGTCGGCCGCCAGCCGCCGTGCCGCCAGGGCCACTTCCGGCTGCTCTTTCAACGGGTCCTTGCCCGGCAATCGCACCGGCACGTTCACCCCGGTGACGTGGCCGGAAGGTGAAACCAGCCGGTTTACCAACAACGGCTCGTTCAACGCAATCCGCCGCACCCGTTCAAGGTCTTCGTCGGATAATGCCGCCGCGTCCGGTACGAGGTCCTCCACGATCAAATCGCCTTCCTTCGCGAAGCTGTTCTGGAAGTTGTTGATCGAATCCACCCGGCGCGAGTAGGGAAGCTGCCACGCCTGCTGGGTCAGATATTCCACCGCCGCCAGATTCTCCCGGGTGAAGACATTGCTGTTGCCGGGAGAAACCACGAACAACACGCTGTCCCATTTGTTGTAGGTGTTTTCCAGGGCGCGATAGGCCTTGAGCTGGGGGTTGCTCTGGTCGAAGAAAACCTCGATGTCATTGGAAAAGCGCAGCCGGGGCAAACCCACCGCGAGGAGCGCCGTGATGACCAGACATCCGACAAGAGTAAGTACCGGATGCGATGCAATCCAGTTCACTGGGCGGTTAAGAAACCGTGTCTTCAAGAGTGTGCTTGCGCGGGACTCTACCGAAACCCGCGCTCAAGTAAATTGTCTTTTTGCAGAAATCGCGATGGCTAGTTCCCTCTTGCCAATCAGCCGAATCGCCATAGACTGCGTTCCCATCAACTCTTGCTGCAACGCACTGGCCATGCTTTGTCATACGTGTCGCCCCCGACATTGGGGCTTGCCGCCGCGCCGGCACGGCATTGTGCTCCCTTCCGGCTCGTGCAACGGGCGCCCCATCGAGCACTGCGGCCTGACTTCGGCAACTCGCCAAATCTTCGAGCGAGAAAGCACATCCCGCGTGGCGGTCGGAGATGGCTATGTGATTCCCGGCCCATGAGCAACAGCACCGCAACATTCCTGGGGAGGGACAAGTTCCTGGCGGAGTACTTCGAGCCAGTCTCATTCAACAAGGGTACGCTGATCTTTCGCGAGGGCGACGAGGCGGATTGTTTTTACGTGATTGATGACGGAGTAGTCGCCATCCAACTCGAACGCGAGGAGCTTGATTCCGACGCGGTGCTGGGCTTTGTCGGCCGGTCGGAAGTGCTGGGTGAACTGGCGTTGCTAGATCAGAAGCCGCGATCCGCCTCCGCCTACGCCCACACGGCCGTGCAGGCACGGCGGTTCAATTTTGCCAGGCAGGAAGAAATGGCCCGGGAGCGACCCTTGGAATTGATCGCGCTCCTGTCCTACCTGGTCAAACAAGCCGCCCTCAAGTTGCGTCAAGCCAATGCGCGGCTGGCCGATGCCTTGGGCAACGAAACCGATGCGGATGTTGATCGCATGGTCGCGCGGGCGCAAGCGGCGTATCCCTTATTGGCCGGCTGGTCGGAGGAGCGGATGGACAGTTTGCTGGGGGACATCGCGACTGCCTTCTCCACCCAAGCCGGGCCACTGGCGGAACAGACCGTCCAGATCACGCGCATGGGAAATGTCCCGGACAAGACGTTGAAGAACCGAATGGCCAGCCTGGGGGTGTTCCGTCACCTTGCGGGCCGCAAAGGCGCCGGACTGTTGAGTTGCCACGAGCGCGAGGTCAGTGAGTGGGCGGCTCCGGTCGGCGTGGTCTTCGGTTTGATTCCAGTCACCAATCCGGTGGCCACGGCCATCTTCAAGACCTTGATCTGCCTGAAAAGCCGCAATGCCGTCATCCTGAGTTTTCATCGTTCCACGCGGGCGCTGGGCGACACCTTCGGCAGTTTGTTGCAGCCGGTCCTTGAGCGGCACGGCGCTCCGCCGGATTTGGTGCAATGGGTGCGCGACCGCAATTCCCGCAAAAAAACAGAGACGTTCTTTCGTCATCCCGGAGTATCGCTGATTCTAGCCACGGGTGGCAGCGGCATGGTCAAAGCAGCTTACAGTTCTGGCCGGCCCGCCATTGGCGTCGGCCCTGGTAACGCGCCGGCTTTGGTCTGCTCGGATGCCGACGTGGCCGCGGCGGCGAACAGCATTGTGTTGAGCAAATCCTTCGACAACGGCCTGATCTGCGGTTCGGAACACAACCTCGTTGCCGTCGAAGCCATTTATCAACCTCTGATCAATGCCTTGGAAGACGCCGGAGCCGCGGTGCTGGACGAAGCTGAAACGGCTCAGTTTCTCCGATACGCTTGCGATGAATCCCAGACCAGCCTGAGTCGCAAGACCATTGGCGTGGATGCTCAAACATTGGCTGAAGCGGCCGGTATCACGCGCCCTCATCCCATCCGTGTGATTGTTGTTCCCGCTGAAACGATTGCTGCGGACAACCTGATGGCACGCGAGAAAATGGCCCCGGTCCTCGGGCTGTTTCGCGTGGCGGACGAAGCAGCCGGCATGGAGGCATCGCTGCGCCTGCTGGAAATTGAAGGCAAAGGCCACACGGCCATTATCCATAGTCAAGACTCAGCCTGGATAGACCGCTTTGCGAGGCTGATGCCCGCCAGCCGCATTCTGGTCAACTCACCGGCCACGCAGGGTGTCATCGGTTTCACCACGGGGCTTGTGCCTTCGTTCACATTGGGGTGCGGCACCTTCGGCGGCAATTCCACCACTGACAACGTCAGCTATAATCACCTCCTGAACATCAAACGACTGGCGTGGTACATCCCGCCGACCCAACCGCTCTGATCAGCCGCCCACACTAACTGATGTCCACCCTTCTCCAATTGGTTGAAACCGTCACGTTTCCCGGGCGTGATGCCGGTGGCTTCCCCCGACTCCTCGTTCCCCACGGACAGGTGGTTTTCCGGGAGAACGATCCTGGCGATTGCCTGTACGTGGTTCGCAGTGGCCGCCTGCGCGTCATTCAGCATTACAATACGCCGCGCCAGCGCCTCCTGGGCGAGGTTGGACACGGGGAATGTGTCGGCGAGATGGCGTTGCTGGGAAGCAGTACCCGTGGCGCCACCGTCGTCGCCATCCGCGACAGTGAACTGATTCAGGTTTCACAGGAGAACTTCGATGTGCTGATCCGGGAGCACCCGCAACCGATGCTGGACATCATGCGCGTTATCACCCGGCGGCTGGATAGCAGCAACCGTCCCGCTGCAAGCGCGCCACAGCGGTTGACCCTGGCAGTGATTCCGGCCAGTGAGTCCGTTCCCCTTTCGTGGTTTTGCCAGACGCTGCGGGATTGCCTGCCGGCCAACCAACCGGCATGTCTCCTACAATCCCAGACGCTGCCGACGGAACTGACCGCGGCCGGTACTGGGCCCGCCGATGGCGACCGCCGTTTGGCGTGCTGGTTGGATGAGCAGGAACAACTCAACAGCTTCCTCATCCTGCAAGGGGAAACCGCGCTGACGGATTGGCGTCGCCGTTGCCTGCGCCAAGCGGACATCGTGATTGTGCTTGGCACGGCCCGAGAGGACTCTGATCTGACGACGCTGAAACGCGAGTTGACCAGTCTAAGCGAACCGGCGGCGCGGCCCCGGCTCGAACTCGTTTTGGTTCACGAGCAATTTCCCTGTTCCGGCACCCAACGCTGGCTGGAGGCCCTGCCGGTGGCCGGTCACCACCATATACGTCTCAATACCATTCCCGATATCGGTCGCGTCGCACGGATTCTTCTTGGCCAGGACGTGACGCTCATCTTGGGCGGCGGTGGTGCGCGCGGTTTTGCCGAAATCGGCGTGCTCAAGGCGATTGAGGAATTGCGCATCCCGGTGGACCGCGTAGGCGGCACCAGCATGGGCGCGGTCATTGGTTGCCACTTTGCGCTGCATCGGGACTGGCGCCGGGCCGTAGAAGACATGCGCCGCAGCTTTGTTGAAGGAGGAAGACTCCACGATTATACCCTGCCGCTGCAATCCATCATCCGTGCGGCGCGTTACGAACGCTTGTTGGAAAACCTGTTTGGCGACGCTCAAATTGAAGACCTGCCGTTGAGCTTTTTTTGCATGAGCTGCAACCTTACGCATGCCGCATCCGTCGTCCACCGTCACGGACGGCTGTCGAAGTGGCTTGGCGCCAGCGTCTCCATTCCCGGCATGGCGCCGCCATTGGTTGACAACGGTGAACTGTACGTGGACGGCGGCTTCCTCAACAATTTGCCGGTGGACGTGGCGCGGGAGAATGGCGCGGGGTTTGTGATTGCGGTGGATGTCAGCCCCGAGGTTGACCTGAAACTCAGCGGTGGTTTCCAAGGCCGGCCCAGCGGCTGGCAGGTGGCAGCCAATTGGCTGCGCCATGGCAAGACCGCCGCCCGGTTTCCCAGCATGTTCGACGTCATGCTGCGCACCACCGAAATGACCAGCGTCAGCAAGAAGAACCAAGTGCGCACCCTGGCCGATTGTTGCGTGCGACCCACCGTACAGGGATTCAAAATGTTTGACTGGCACGCGATCGAGGATCTGGTGGAACGGGGCTACAACGCCGCTATGGAATCGCTGCCCTCTTTGCGGGAGAGACTCCCGTCGCTGTCGGACACAGGCGATGGCCGTTCCACGCCTGTGCTCTCCGTTACCACCAATTCACCCAGGGTCGTGACCGGGGCTGCGCCTGTTTCAAGTTAAGATGTCTTCGCCGAACCACTTGAAACGCGAGCCTGCCGGTTCTTCGGCCATTCCCCACATCGTGGCGTTGGGCAGTGGTTACGCGACCTTCTATGCCTACCGCGAACTGGCCGGGTGGATTCGCCGGAAACGCGTTCGCATGACGGTCATTGACCGCAACAACTACCACTGTTTTCACGGTCTGGTGCCGGAGATGCTGGCCGGCAAATTGCAGCCCGGCACCATCCTCAGTTCCTCGCGCCGCCTGTTCCGGCACGCCCAGTTCTGCAACGGCGAGATCAAGGACATTGACCTGGAGCGCCGCACCGTGACGTTCAGCCGCAAGCTGGACGGCAAGGAGTTCAGCGTGAACTACGATCACTTGATCGTCGGCGTTGGTTCCAGTGAGGACCTGAAGCGGTTTCCTGGTATCGCCGAACACACCCTGCGGCTCAAAGCGTTTCCAGACATTCTCCAGGTCAGAAACCACCTCATCACCATGCTTGAGCTGGCTCAAATCGAGACTGATCCGGCGGAGCTTGAACGACTGCTCAACTTTGTTGTCGTCGGCGCCAATTACGCCGGGGTCGAGGTCGCGGGTGAGTTGGCGGAATTTCTTCCTACCCTCGCGCGCGGGCGTTTTTCCAACATCCCTGCCGATCAGATCCGCATCACGGTGATTCATTCCGGTGAACGCATTCTGCCCGAACTGGGCAGTCACTTTCCGAAGTTGCAGACGTACGCCGAACGGGTCATCACTGACAATCCGCACCTCCGGCTCAAGACGGGCATTCGACTCGCGTCCGCCACGCCCGAGGAAGCCGTGCTCGACAACGGCGAACGCATTCCCACCCGCACCATCATAAGTTGCACGGGCACGGCGCCGGCGCCGGTGCTTGAGTTCTTCCCGGCTGAGCGCGATCGCCTGGGACGTGTGCTCACGGATGAATTCCTTCGCATGAAGGGCGTGCCGAACGTTTGGGCGGCTGGTGACTGCGCGGCCGTGCCCCATCCCCAAGGCGGTAACTGTCCACCTCTGGCCATTTGGGCGATGACTGCCGGTCGCCAACTGGCAAAGAACCTGAAAGCCACGCTCTCCGGCCGGTCGCTCCAAGCCTACCGCTTCACCGGCTTGGGCGATGCCTGCACGCTCGGTCATCATCGGGCCGCCGCGCAACTCAAAGGCGTTCCGATTCGCGGGCTGCTGGGTTACCTCGCGTGGCGTTTCTTCATGGTTCGTTACCTGCCGGCCGTGGAAAAAAAATGCCGCCTCGTCCTCGACTGGCTGCTGTTGCCGGTGTTCGGTCGCGACCTCATCAACATGAACGTGCATCGGCCGGTGCTGGTGACGCCCGTTATGCACGAGCCCCGCCAGGAGATCATCCGCGAAGGTGACGTCGGCCAGAGCCTCTTCATCATCCGCTCCGGTGAAGTGGAAGTGCTGAAGCAGCGTCCGGATGGTTCCGGTCCCGAGGTGGTTGCCACGCTGAAAGCGGGCGATCACTTTGGCGAAGTCGCTGTGTTTCGCGGAATTCGCCGCACCGCCACGGTGCGCGCCCGCACCCGGGTTGAATTGCTCCACGTCCAGCGGGAAGCTGCCCTGGCGTTGAGCGAATCCAGTCACGAGATCGCCCGTACTTTCAGCGCCCGATATGAAAACAATTCCTGAACCCAATCCCATGAAACTTCCAACTCTCTTCCTCTTCCCGTTTCTCACCTGCACCTCGCTGGTCCTGAGCGGCTGCGGCAACCGTCCGGTCGTGGACGAAGCCATGGCGGCCGGCAAGACCGCCGATGATTTTCCCACCGCCACGGCTGACGTCTTCAAAGGCATGGACGGCGGCATCGAATTGACCCCGGAGGAAATCAAGGGCCGCAACACCTGGATGCTGTGGACCGGCGGCAACGAGCGATTCTGGGACGTCATGGCGGGGCGCGGCTACGGCTTGATTGACCTGCTCAAGAATGTGGATTCCCGCAATCGCGACCGGCGCTTCGAGAATATGGGGCTGATGAACGAACCGGGATTCAAAGCCGCGGATGGGCCTGACGAATTCGGTCTCTACCTCGACGTGCCGGTGGACGCCGAACCCGCTGGCGTGGACCCGGAAGTTTACGGCCGCTCCAGCGGCGTGATTGGCCTTCGGCTCTTTCCCAATCCCGACTTCGACGAGGCGGCGCGCAAACGCTGGAACGCCGAGCGCTTCTTCAACGAACCGTCATACTACCAGGATCCCGATCTGGTGCGGCCCTACCGCGTGGGCATGAGCTGCGCCATCTGTCACGTCGCGCCCCACCCGCTTTATCCGCCGGCCGACCTGAACCAGCCCGCCTGGACCAATCTTTCCGGCACCATCGGCAACCAATACTTCCGCAACCACGGCGTGTTCGGCGCTGACCTCAAGCCGGACAACCTGCTCTATCACCTCCTCAAGTCCGCCAAGCCCGGCACGGTGGACACTTCCATTGTCGCCACCGACAACAACAACAATCCCAACATCATCAACTCCATTTACCAGGTTGCCGCCCGCCTGACCGTGGCCACCGAGCAGCGCGTCGGCCCTGGCGCATTGCTCATTCCGGCCGATGGTGGTGAGCTCAGAAAAGTTCCGCATGTTTTGGTGGACGGCGCCGATTCGATTGGGGTTCAGGGGGCGCTCAACCGTGTCTTTGTGAACATCGGCACCTTCAGCGAGGAATGGATGCGCTGCCACAATCCCATCATCGGATTGCGAAAACAGAAACCGTTCCGCATCGAAGTGGCCCAGAAGAACTCCGTCTATTGGCAGGTCACCGAACGCCGGTCCATTGACCTCGCCAAGTACCTCGTCCGCGCCAGTGGCCGTATGCCATTAAAGTATGCGCCCGGCGGCGCCAGGCATCTCACTGAGGACGCCAACATCCTTGATCGCGGGAAGCTTGTTTTCGCCGAGAACTGCATGGCTTGTCATTCCAGCAAACGCCCCACCGACGGTGTGGACCGTCCCCCGGAACGTTTTGAGGAATGGGCGCGCAGTGAATCGTTTCTCGCATGGGCACGCGAAGAAGTCATGAAACCCGACTTCCTCGAGGACAACTATCTTTCCACCGATGCCCGCTATCCGGTTACGCTCCTCGGCACCAACCCCGCCCGCGCCCTCCAGAACAATGCCATTCCCGGCCAGATTTGGGAGGAATTCTCTTCGTTCAAATACAAGGAGACTCCGTCCGTGGGTGAGTTCGAGGCGTATGATCCTTTTGCCGACAAAACCTGGAAATTCAAAATGCCCGCCGGTGGCCCCGGCTTTTATCGTGTGCCTACGCTGGTGGCCATCTGGGCCGGTGCGCCTTTCCTGCACAACAACGGCCTGGGCGAATACAACGGCGACCCTTCGGTGGACGGCCGCATGAAAGCCTTCAACGACGCCATCACCAAGATGTGCTGGCCGGAGCAACGGCTTGGGCCGGCCACCATCGCTCGCACGACCCAGCCGACCTGGCTCATGTTCCCGGCGGCTTATGT
>JAANMX010003573.1_pt1 | contig 13470 bp, 10 predicted proteins | sample 7279681 | NCBI WGS metagenome assembly JAANMX01 (sample SAMN14094542, study PRJNA606508) | bioreactor metagenome | isolation source: A lab-scale SPAN reactor treating ammonium-rich wastewater day 351 | place: Ireland: Galway | collected 2018-01-01
CCCAGACCATGTCCCCGCTCACCCGCCACAGCACCCGCAACAGCGACAGCCGGCGCCGCAGCCGGGTGCGCTGCAGGTAGAAGAACACGCCGAGCGCCACCGTGAGCAGGCTGGCGAGCAGGGCCGGCGTGAAGCCGCCCCACAGGTACAGGTTCACCGGCACCGTGCCGCGCGAGATCGCCTGCACCGCGGCGTCGATCAGCCACAGCTCGGCGAGGTTGTTGAACGCGCCGAACACGAAGCCGCCGATCGCCAGCAGCATCGGCCCGACCCACATCGGCAGGCTGACCTCGTGCGGCGCGTGCGGGTAGCGTCCCTCCCTGCCGAGGAAGGCGCGCACGAACACGAGGCCGGCCGCGGTGAGCAGCAGGGCGTTGGTGAGGATCATCACCGCGGTGGTGATCCAGCCCGCGAGGCCGAGCTCGATCAGACCGGCGTAGGTGAACTCCTTGGCGATGAAGCCGAAGAAGGGCGGCAGGCCGGCGTTGGAGAACGCGGCGAGCGCGACCGCGAAGCCGGTGAGCGGCATGTGGCGGATCAGCCCGCCGAGCTGCGAGATCTGCCGGGTGCCGGTGGCGTGGTCGACCGCGCCCACGGCCATGAACAGCGCCGCCTTGTAGAAGGCGTGCGCCACCAGGTAGATCGCGAACGCCTGCAGCCCGTAGTGGGTGTTGGTGCCGAGCAGCATGGTGAGCTGGCCGAGCACGGTCACCGTGGTGTAGGCGAGCACGCGCTTGAGGTCGGTCTGGCGGATCGCCAGCACCGCGCCGACCAGCGCGGTCGCTGCGCCGATGCTGATCAGGATCGTGCTCCACGCGATCGAGTCGCCGAGCGCCGGGTTGAGGCGGGCGAGCAGATAGACGCCGGCCTTCACCATCGTCGCCGAGTGCAGGTAGGCCGACACCGGCGTGGGCGCCGCCATCGCGTTCGGCAGCCACAGGTGGAAGGGCAGCTGCGCCGACTTGGTGAAGGCGCCGATCAGCACCAGCGCGAGAATCGCCGGGTACAGCGCGTGCGCGGCGATGGCCTCGCCCGACAGCCCCGAGAACTGCCAGCTGCCGCCGACGTTGCCGAGCAGGATCAGCCCGGCGAGCAGGGCGAGCCCACCGCCGCCGGTGATCAGCAGCGCCTGCAGCGCGGCGCGGCGCGATTCCGCCTTGTCGTGCTGGAAGGCGATGAGCAGGAAGGATGTGACGCTGGTCAGCTCCCAGAACACGAACATCGCGATCAGGTCGTCGGCCAGCACCAGGCCGAGCATGGCCGCCATGAAGCCGAGCAGATAGGCGTAGAAGCGGCCGAGGTGGTGGTGGTCCGCGAGGTAAGCACCGGCGTAGAGCACGATCAGCGTGCCGATGCCGGTGATCAGCAGCGCAAACAGCAATGACAGGCCGTCGAGCCGGAAGGCAAGCTCGACGCCGAGCGCCGGTACCCAGGCCAGGGTCGACGTGATGACGCCGCCGCTGGCGACGACCGGCATCTGGGTCAGGAAGTAGGCAAAGGCGGCCAGCGGCGCAAGCGCCAGCACCCAGCCCGCGCGCTGATCCATGCGGCGTGCCAGCGGCGACGCGATCAACATGGTGAGCGCGATCAGCCCTATGCTCGCGAGCACGCTTTACCCCGGCAGCTCGGTTTCATCGACGTCTCCGTGAAAGAACGGGCGCCAACCGCTTTGCGCGGGGCGCCCTGGTTCTATTTACGGAAAAGTGACCGCCTTGCCTGCTTCAGGTTCCTGAACCCGTTTCCCGGAGGTCTCCTCCTGATCTGGTTTTCATGCCATCTGCAAGCGCGTTCAGTGCATCGCGGCATATGCGCGCGGCTGGCCGCGGGCACCGATCTCGGGATGGGCTTCGTACAGGCCGCTGAGGCGGGCGAAGTTCGCGGCGAGCGGGCAAATCTGCCCTGGTGGGCATCCATGTTCGCAAGCGCATTCCTTGCGGGTTTCGTCCAGCAGCACCATTTGATGCATGGTTTCACAGCGGGCGATGGGGGCGTCGAACGTGCACATGATGGTCTCCTTTGGTATTGCCTTCTGGTACTGCGTTTTCGGTGTCCGTTCGTGATTGATTTCACGCTGGACTTGATTGAAATCTAGTTTTTTCGACTCGAAGTTGCTGTGGTAAATGAAGAAGTGTTGATCTGCGTCAAGCTTTTGAAGCTTTTTGCATCAGCGCCACACTGTGTTTGATTGCCGCAACGCGGGCCTGCGGCGTTCACTCCGCGCGCAGTGCCTCCACGGCGTCGAGCCGTGCCGCCCGGCGCGCGGGCAGCACGCCCGCCAGCAGCCCGATGCCGAGCGCGAGCAGTTCGGCGATGACGACGAAGTGCCACGGCGTGGCCACCGGCATCGCAGGAACCACCAGGCTCACGAGCTGCGCCAGCCCGATGCCGATCGCCAGCCCGAGTGCGCCGCCGACACCGGCGAGCACCACCGCCTCGCCGAGAAACAGCGCGTGGATGGTCCGCCGCCGTGCGCCGAGCGCGACCAGCAGGCCGATCTCGTTGGTGCGCTCGGCCACCGCGATGGTCATGATGGTGACGATCCCGACCCCGCCCACCAGCAGCGAGATGCCACCCAGCGCGCCCACTGCCGCGGTGAGGATGCCGAGGATGTTCGACAGCGTGGCGAGCATGTCTTCCTGGGTGCGGATGGTGAAATCCTCGCGGCCGTGGCGGGCGACCAGATTGCGCTTGACGAGCTCGACCACGCGCGCGGCGGGAACGCTCTCCTCATAGCTAAGGCCGATCTCCATCAGCCCGTCGCGCTTGAACAGGGCCAAGCCACGCGCGGTGGGGATGAAGGCGGTGTCGTCGAGGTCGATGCCGAGGAACTGGCCCTTCTCCTCCATGATGCCGATCACCCGGTAACGCTCGTCGCCGATCTGCACCCGCTCGCCGAGCGCATTGCCCGCACCGAACAGTTCGCGCTTGAGCTTGGGGCCGAGCACCACGAAGGCGCGCGCGCTGTCGCTGGCGTCGGGCGGCAGGAACTGGCCCACGCGCACGCGCATCGCGTACACCTCGTGCATGGTGGCGCCGACGCCCAGCACCATGGTGCGCCGCACGCGGCCATTGGCGCGTACCTCGGCATTGCCGCTGACGTTGCCGGTGACATGCTTGACGTGGGGCAGACGCGCCAGCGCCGCCGCATCGTCGAGCGTGAGATCGCGCGCGGTCGACGGCAGCCCGGGTGGGCCGCCGCGCGGGCCCTGGCGGCCGGGGGTGATCTCGATGACGTTGGTGCCGAACTGGCCGAACTCCTGCAGCACGAAGCGGTGCAGGCCTTCGCCGATCGAGGTCAGCAGGATCACCGCGGCGATTCCCACCGCGATGCCGCCGAGCGTGAGCGCACTGCGCATGCGGTGGGCGGTGATCGAGCGCAGCGCAAGCTGCAGGAAGTCGGCCCAGCGCATGGCGCTAGCGCTTCATCAGCGCCTGGACCGGGTCCAGGGCGGCGGCGCGGCGTGCGGGCATCACGCCGAACAGCAGGCCGGTGACCAGCGCCGTGCCGACCGCCGCGGCTACCGCCCAGTCCGGCGGCCACGCGGGCAGGGCGGGAAACGCCAGGCGGATGGCCCACGCCCCGGCGTGACCGAGCGCAAAGCCCGCCACCGCCCCGGCCAGCGACAGCAGCCCGGCCTCGGCGAGGAAGGCGAGGCGGATCGCGCGCGCGCTGGCGCCGAGCGCCTTCAGCAGGCCGATCTCGCCGGTGCGCTGGGTGACCGCCACCAGCATCACGTTCATGACCAGGATGCCCGCCACCGCCAGGCTGATCGCGGCGATGCCGGCCACGCCCAGGGTGAGTGCGCCGAGGATGCGGTCGAAGGTGCCGAGCACGGCGTCCTGGGTGATCACGGTGAAGTCGAGCTCGCCGTCGCGGCGCGCGCGCAGCAGCTCCTCCACCTGGCGCTGCGCCGGTGCGATTGCCTCGCGGCCGCGGGTCTCGACCATGATGCGGAACAGCGCGTTGGTGTTGAACATCGCCTGCGCGGTGGCGACCGGCACCAGCACCAGCTCGTCGGAGTTCATGCCCAGCCCGCGCCCGGCCGGGCCCATGATGCCGATCACGCGCAGGCGGCGGTCGCCGACGCGGATCATGCGGCCAATCGCGTTCTGGGTGCCGAACAGCTCGGCACGGATGGTCTCGCCGATCACCGCGACCGCGCTGGCGCGGCCGAAGTCCTCGCGCGGCAGGAACTGCCCGCCGGCGACCTTGAAGCCGCGGATGTCGAGATAGTCGGCGCTGGTGCCGACCACCAGCACCTCGCGCAGGCGCCCGCCCACCGCGATCTCGGAATTGCCCACGGTCAGCGGCGCCACGCGCTGCACCAGCGCCAGGCGAAGCAGCGCGGCGGCGTCGTCGTTGGTGAGGTCGCGCGGCGTGCTGCTGACGAAGCTGCCCGGGTTGACGCCACCGGTCTCGGTGCGCCCCGGCAGCACGATCAGCAGGTTGGCGCCGAGCGCGGAGAATTCCTCCACCACATAGCGCCGGGCGCCGTCGCCGAGCGCGGTGAGCATGACCACCGCGGCCACCCCGATCGACATCGCCAGCACCATCAGCGCGGTGCGCAGCGGGTAGCCGAGCGCGGCGCGGGTGGCGAAGCGCAGGGTGTCGGCGGGGCTCATGCCGGCTGCGCGCTGCGGCGCTCATCCTGGTGAATGGCGCCGTCTTCCATGAGCACGCGGCGCCGGGCGCGGTCGCCCATGGTGGGGTCGTGGGTGACCACGATCAGCGTCATGCCGGCGGCGTTGAGGTCCTCGAGCAGGGCGGTGACCTCCTGCCCGGTGGCGCGGTCGAGGTTGCCGGTGGGTTCGTCGGCGAGCAGCAGGGCGGGGCGCATGATGGTGGCGCGCGCGATCGCCACGCGCTGGCGCTGGCCGCCGGAGAGTTCCTCGGGGCGATGGTGGGCGCGTGGCTCGAGGCCGAACTCCTTCAGCGCCTGGGTCACGCGGCGGGTGCGCTCGGTGGACGGGATGCCGGCGAGCATCAGCGGCAGGGCGACGTTCTCGGCGGCGGTGAGCCGCGGCACGAGGTGAAAGCTCTGGAACACGAAGCCGATGCGCGCGCTGCGCACCGCGGCCTGCTCGTCGGCCGACAGCGTGGTGACGTCGCGCCCTTCGAGCCGGTAGTGGCCGGCGTTGGGGCGGTCGAGCAGGCCGAGCAGGTTGAGCAGGGTGGATTTGCCGGACCCGGACGGGCCCATCACGGCGACGTATTCGCCGGCCTCGATGCGCAGCGACACGTCGCGCAGCGCATGCACCTGGCTGTCGCCGAGCTGGAAGATGCGGTTGATGCCGTCGAGTTCGATCTGGGCCATGTTCGCTGTCGGTTCCCCGGGCATGCCGTCGCCGCGCGCTAGCGCGTGACGGATTCGACGCTGACGCGCGCGCCCGCGGCGACGCCTGCGCGCTCGAGCGAGGTGACGATGCGCTCGCCCGCCTGCAGCCCCTCCATCACTTCGGTCTGCTCCCAGTTCGACAGCCCACTGCGCACGCTGCGCTCGGTCAGCACGCCGTTTTCCTCCACCAGCACGCGATTGCCCTCGCGCAGTGCGGAGGTCGGGATGCGCAGCACATCGGCGCGGCTGTCCAGCACGATCTCGACGTCGGCGCTATAGCCGACCAGCATGCCGCGCGCTTCGTCCGGGTGGACGAAATCGACGTCGACCTCGACGGTACGCGCCTGCTTTTCCACCGCGGTGATGTAGGGCGCGACGCGCTTGACCCGGCCCTCGAACACCGTGCCTGCCATCGCCTCGAGCGTGATCCGCACCGGCTGCCCGGGGCGGATCTTCGGCGCGTCGATCTCGTCCATCGGCGCCTTCACGTACAGGCAGGAATCGTCGATGAGGTCGATCGCCGGCGGCGTCGGCACGCCGGGTGGGGAGGGGATGGAGATTTCGCCGAGCTCGCCGCTGATGCTCGCCACGGTACCGGCAAAGGGCGCGACCAGCACCAGGCGCTGGCGGTCGGTCTCGGTGGCGGCGAGCTGCGCCTGCACGGTGGTGATCTCTGCGCGCGTGGTGTCACAGGCGGCGCGGCGCGCGCGCGCCTCGGTGCGGGCCTTTTCCTCGGCGCTGGTGGAGACGAAGCCGCGCCTGACCAGTTGCGCCTGCCGTGCCGCCTCGCGCTCGGCGTTGTCGGCCACGGTGCACGCCTCCTGCACGCGCTGGCGCGCGGTGGCAAGCTGCGCCTGGTTGATCGCCAGGCGCGCCTCCAGGTCGCCATGCCACAGCCGCATCAGCACCTGCCCGGCTTCCACCCGATCGCCTTCCTTGACGCCGAGCCATTCGATGCGCCCGCCGACGATGGTCGCCATCTTGGTGCGCTGGCAGGCCTCGATCTCGCCCGCGCGGGTGTTCGACAGCGTCGCCTCGACCAGCCCACGGCCGACTTCGTGCACCACCACGGCGATCGGCTTGGGCCGCGTGAGCCACCAGCCTGCCGCCCCCAGCAGGGCGAGGACGAGGAGTGCGGTGAGCAGGCGGCGGAGGGTTTTCATGGGCTGTCTGTCAAAGGTCGTCGAAGAAGTCCGTGTCCAGCCGCTTCAATTCGATCCTGCGCTTGATCGAAACACCTACGTTATGCTCGACCGCGAGCCGCGCGAGTTCTTCGCCGTCGATCAGAACCAGCCGCAGATGCGGAAGCTCGACGGCGCGTCTGGCGTCCTGAGTGAATCGACTGGTCGTCACGAAGACGCCGCGATTGGCACCGTGCTTGGCCAGTGCACCGAGGAAGCCGTTGATGTCCGGACCGCCCACCGGCGCATCGGTCCAACGCTTTGCTTGCAGATAGATTCGGTCCAGCTTGAGTCGGTCTTCGTAAATGACGCCGTCTATTCCCCCGTCGCCGGAGCGCCCGGTCACTTCGCCCACGCCGTAACCCATCGCCGCCAGAAGGCGCACGACGAAGCGCTCGAAGCTCGCTGGGGTGATCGCCCGCAACTGCGTCAGAACCTCCTGCTCCAGCGCACACTGGATTTCAGCGTGTGTCTCGTCGATCTGCTCTTCGGGCGTCAGCGTTTCGTCGGGTTCGGCTCCCGCGAGCGCGGCGGACGTCTCGGAAGGCGCCACAGTCCGCCAGCTACCCAGTCCTCGGCTCTCGAAATACTTCCGGTCTAGTCTGGCGGGCAGTTCGGGTAACGCGATGCGGCCCTTTGCAGAGATCTGGAACATCCCCCGGCCGCAGCTTTCGATGAGTCCCGTCTTGTTGAGATCGCTCTTGGCCCAGCCGACCCTGTTGAGGTATCGCGGATAACCACTCGGGAGGGTTTCCGCGAGATCCTCGTCGGTGAGGTCCAGGCGTTCTGCAAGCTCTTGCGATGCTTCACGGAGGTTTCTTGGGCGTCCGTCGGCGACGAGGTCGAGCAGGGGCCGAATGAGTTCGTGGTATTTCGGGACGGTCATGCGCTGCTTGCCTCGGGTTCAGGCGAAGTCCGCATTGCGTTTACCGTCGCGGGATTCGCGCGCTCTGGATGCGCACGCGGAATTCCTTTCGGGGCTGCGGAACTGGCTGTGCTCGGACATTCCCCGCCCCTCCAGGAACCGCTTCGACTCCTCGAGCCGCAGCAGAGACGTGGGTTAGAGCCGGTTCGCGGCACTCGACGGGAATTTTCCCCACCGGTGCGCCGCATGATGGGCAGCTGCGGGCAAGTCAACTCAGCTGGGGAACTCATGAATCCGTCCTTCGCGCACGGCGCGCCAGGCGAGGGTGTTGGGCTGTCTGCGTTCGTCCTCGAATGCCGCGTCGCTCACGACCACCACGTCCGCGGGGATCAACTCACGCCCGAGCAGCGAGGACAGGCGGGCCATCTCATCGAAGCGATTGCCGACCTCGGGTTCCATGACCAGCAAGTCGAGGTCGCTATCCTCACCCGCATCCCCACGTGCTTGCGAGCCGAACACAATCAACTTGCTGCCGGGAGGAATGCTGCCGCGCAGGCAGGCGAGCGAGGCGGCGATCGGGTCGGTCACGCTGTTGATCATCGTCATGCCTGCGCTCCTGTCAGAAGGTCTTACTTCCCGCCCTTCGCCCACGAATCCTTCAAGGTCACCGTGCGGTTGAACACCGGCGCGCCGGGCTTCGAATCCACGCGGTCGGCGACGAAGTAGCCGTGGCGTTCGAACTGGAAGTGCTCTTCCGGGCGGGCGTCCTTGAGTGCCGGTTCCAGGTACGCGGTAATGACCCGCTTGCTGTCCGGGTTGATGTCGGTGAGGAAGTCGCGCTCGGCATCCGGCGCGTCGCCCTCGCGGCGCTGGCCGGGGTGGGGGTGGGCGAACAGGCGGTCGTAGATGCGCACCTCGGTTTCAAAACCGTGCGCCACCGACACCCAGTGCAGGTTGCCCTTGACCTTGTAGTTGTCGGCGCCGGGGGTGCCGGACCTGGAGTCGGGCATGTACTCGGCGAGCACCGCGGTGATGTTGCCGGCGGCGTCTTTCTCGCAGCCGGTGCACTTGACCACGAAGCCGTAACGCAGGCGCACCATGTTGCCGGGATAGAGGCGGTGGAAGCCCTTGACCGGCTCCTCCATGAAGTCTTCGCGCTCGATCCACAGCTCGCGCGCGAACGGCATGTCGCGTTTTCCCAGTTCCGGCTTGAGCGGATGGTTCGGCGCCTGGCACAGCTCGGAGGCGCCCTCGGCGTAGTTGGTGATGACCAGCTTCAAGGGGTCGAGCACCGCCACGCGGCGCTCGGCGGCCTCGTTGAGGTCGTCGCGCATGCACTCTTCCAGCACGCTCATGTCGATCCACGAGTCGGCCTTGGACACGCCGATGCGCTCGGCAAAGCGGCGGAAGCCCGCGGCGGTGAAGCCGCGGCGGCGGGCGCCGACGAGCGTGGGCAGGCGCGGGTCGTCCCAGCCGGCGACGTGGCCTTCATTGACGAGCTGGATCAGCTTGCGCTTGGAGAGCACCACGTAGGTCAGGTTGAGGCGGGCGAACTCAATCTGCTGCGGCAGCGGGCGCGGGAAGTGGCCTTCGGTGGCGAGCGCATCCAGCAGCCAGTCGTAGAACGGGCGCTGGTCCTCGAATTCCAGCGTGCACACCGAGTGGGTGATGTTCTCGATCGCGTCCTCGATCGGGTGGGCGAAGGTGTACATCGGGTAGATGTGCCAGGCGTCGCCGGTGCGGTGGTGGGTGGCGTGGCGGATGCGGTAGATCGCCGGGTCGCGCAGGTTGATGTTGGGGCTCGCCATGTCGACCTTGGCGCGCAGGATGTGCGTGCCCTCGGCGAACTCGCCGGCGCGCATGCGCGCGAACAGATCGAGGTTGTCCTCGACGCTGCGCTCGCGATAGGGGCTGTTCTTGCCCGCCTCGGTCAGCGTGCCGCGGTTGGCGCGCATCTCCTCGGCCGACTGCGAGTCGACGTAGGCCTTGCCGGCCTTGATCAGGCTGACCGCGCAGGCGTACATCTTGTCGAAGTAGTCGGAGGCGAAATAAAGGTGCTCGCCCCACTCGAAGCCGAGCCACTGCACCGCCTCGATGATGGCGTCGACGTATTCCTGCTCTTCCTTCTCCGGGTTGGTGTCGTCGAAGCGCATGTGGCACACGCCGCCGTAGGCCTCGGCGAGGCCGAAGTTCAGGCAGATCGACTTGGCGTGGCCGTAGTGCAGGTAGCCATTGGGCTCGGGCGGGAAGCGCGTTTCGACGCGCCCCGCCCATTTCGCCGTGCGGATGTCCTCGTCGATGATGTTGCGGATGAAGTTGGAGGCGAGGGGCGCACCAGCGAGGGAGGTTCCAGAGGCGGGGGCTTCGGCGGCGGGGGTCTTTTCGGGTTTCATCGGGGATGCGGAGTCATGCGGAATCGGGGTGAGCGGCGCAGCGGCCGGGGGATCGGCCGTGGAGCGGTATGGCGCGATTGTAGCCGATCGGCTGAGCGGGCTCCGGTGCCGCAGGCGGGCATGGGTAGAATCACGCGGTAGCGCCGGGCAGCGCATGACGAATGACGGAGGCAGCATGGGGAGCGGGCAATGAACCTGGCAGCGTTTGCGGCGGTGGGGGCGGGCGCGGCCTGCGGGGCCTGGCTGCGCTGGGCGCTCGGGGTGTGGCTGAACCCGGTGTTCGCGCTGGTGCCGCTCGGCACGCTGGCGGCGAACCTGCTCGGCGGCCTGCTGATGGGGGTTGCGCTGGCTGCGGTGCACGCCTGGCCGACCTTGTCGCCCGCGTTCAAGCTGCTGCTGACCACCGGCCTGCTCGGCGGGCTGACCACCTTCTCGACCTTTTCCGCCGAGGCCTTCCATCTGCTGCAGCGCGGTGCAATCGCCTGGCTGGGCGTCCACCTGGTCGTGCACGTGGCCGGGTCGGTGCTGATGACCTGGGCCGGTTTCACGCTGTTCAACGCGCTGAGGGCATGACTGGTGGCGCATTGCGGGCAGCGGGGTCATGTTCTGTTTCACTCCCATCGGCTAGAGTGAAGGTGCTGCACGTTCATAATTCTTCTGCATCGGAAGACCCGCAACGCAACGGAGGAAAAACATGAAAAAAGTCATCGTCACACTTTCCGCAATCTCGCTTGCAATGGCTGGCCTGAGTGGCTGCGCCAACATGAACGAAACCCAGCGTGACACCGGCATGGGCGCCGCGATCGGCGCGGTGGCTGGTGGCCTGATCGGTGCCGCCACCGCCGGCGGCAACAAGGGCAAGAGCGCCGCCACCGGCGCGGCCATCGGCGCGGCACTGGGCGCCGGCGGCGGCTACCTGTGGTCGCAGAACATGCAGAAGCAGCGCGCCGAGATGGAGCAGGCGACCGCCGGCACCGGCATCGGCATCAGCCAGACGGCCGACAACCAGCTCAAGGTGGACATCCCCGCAGACGTCTCCTTCGACGTCGGTCGCTACGCGATCAAGCCCAACATGCGCCCGGTACTCGACCGTCTCGCCTCCACGCTGAACCAGCACCCGGTGACCACGGTGACCATCGTCGGCCACACCGACAGCACCGGCTCCGATGCGGTCAACGACCCGCTGTCGATCAACCGCGCCGCGGCCACCCGCGACTACCTGGTGCAGCGCGGCGTGTCGGCCCAGCGCATCGCGATCGACGGCCGCGGCTCGCGCCAGCCGGTGGCGGACAACTCGACGGCTTCCGGCCGTGCGATGAACCGCCGCGTGGAAATCTTCGTCGCCGAACCGGCGCGCTAAGACCCCGCCTCACCGCAAGCCCGGCCGGGTTGTCCCGCGCCGGGCTTTTTTGCGCGCCGCGACTGCGCACCGGTTACGGTCAGCGCGGCGGCGCGGGTAGCGGCGCCAGCAGCGCCGCGATGTCGGATTCGCCGAACTTCGCCAGCGCGTCCGCGTCCTCCGACAGCACGCTCTCGGCCAGCGCCGCCTTCTTTTCCTGCAGGGCGAGGATCTTCTCCTCGATGCTGCCCGCGCACACCAGCTTGAACACGAACACCGGCTTGTCCTGGCCGATGCGATGGGCGCGGTCGGTGGCCTGGTTTTCGGCCGCCGGGTTCCACCACGGGTCGTAGTGGATCACGGTGTCGGCGGCGGTCAGGTTGAGGCCGACGCCGCCGGCCTTGAGGCTGATCAGGAACACCGGCACGCGGCCTTTCTGGAAGTCTTCCACCGGGATGCGGCGATCGCGCGTGTCGCCGGTCAGCGCCACCCAGCCGATCTTCGCCTTGTCCAGTTCTGCGGCGATCAGGCTCAGCATGCTGGTGAATTGCGAGAACACCAGGATGCGGCGGCCCTCGTCGATCAGCTCCGGCAGCATGTCCATCAGCAGGTCGAGCTTGGCGCGCTCCTTCACGCGCGCGGCGGCGGGCGACTTCAGCAGGCGCGGGTCGCAGCACACCTGGCGCAGCTTCAGGAGTGCGTCGAGGATCACGATCTGGCTGCGCGCGAAGCCCTTGCCGGCGATCTCGGCGCGCACCTTCTCGTCCATCGCCGCGCGCACGGTCTCGTAGAGGTCGCGCTGGCTGCCTTCCAGCCCGACGCTGCGCACGATGACGGTCTTGGGCGGCAGCTCGGTGGCCACGTCTTCCTTGCGCCGGCGCAGGATGAAGGGCCGCAGGCGGGCGGCGAGCAGGTCGCGGCGCACGGTGTCGCCTTGCTTCTCGATCGGCGTGCGCCAGGTGGCGGTGAACTGCTTGTGGGTGCCGAGAAAGCCCGGCAGCAGGAAGTCGAACTGCGCCCACAGCTCGCCGAGGTGGTTCTCCAGCGGCGTGCCGGTGAGGCCCAGCCGATGGCGGGCCTTCAACTGGCGGATCACCTGCGCCGCCTTGCTGGCGGCGTTCTTCACCGTCTGCGCCTCGTCGAGGATCAGGAGGCTCCACTCGCGCGCCTGCAGCGCTTCGGCGTCGCGCCACAGCAGCGGGTAGGTGGTGAGCGCGATGTCCACCTTCTCGCCGCGGGCGTCGCCCGCGTCCAGTTCGTCGAAGCGGGCGTGGCGATCGGAACCGTGCAGGTTCAGCACCTTGAGGTCGGGGGCGAAGCGCTCGGCCTCGGCCTGCCAGTTGAACACCAGCGAGGTGGGCAGGACGACCAGCGCCGGCACGTCGAGCCGGCCGGCCTGCTTCTCGGTGAGCAGGTGGGCGAGCGTCTGCGCGGTCTTGCCCAGGCCCATGTCGTCGGCGAGGATGCCGGCGAGGTCGTGGCGCACCAGGTGCTGCAGCCAGGCCAGGCCTTCGAGCTGGTAGGGACGCAGTTCGGCACGGAAACCCGTGGGCGCGGCGACCGCCTGGATGCCTTCGGCGTTGCGCAGACGGGCGGCGATCTCGGCGACGCGCGCGTTGCCGCGCCCCGGCAGGTCGAGGTCGGCGAGGCGCGGGGCGTCGAGCTTCGACAGGCGCAGATCGCCGTCGGGGCGGTCGAACAGATCGACCAGGGCGCGCACCAGCGGCTTCAGGCGCGCAGCGCTGATGCGCAGGCGGCCGAGGGTCTCGTCCTCGAGGATCAGCGCCTCGTTGTCGGCGATGTCGTCGAGCCGGCCCGACAGCCAGCGCGCATCCTGTGCGAACAGGCCGGCGAGCAGCGGCGCCAGCGGCAGCGCCTTGCCGTCGACCTCGATGCCGGGCGACAGGCCCAGCCAGCCGTCCTCGCCCTCGTCGATGTCGAGCATGAGCTGGTCGATGTCGATCGCGTGGTGGCGGAAGTCGGCGGGAAACTCCACCGTCCAGCCATCCGCGCGCAGCGCCGGCAGGGTGTCGGACATGAAGCCGGGCCATGCCGCCTCGCTCGCCAGGCCGAGGGCCTCGGGCGGCAGCGTGCCGAAGCTCGCCTGCACCGCGCCCAGCGGCACGCGGGTGAAGCCGACCGCGGTGAGCTTCTGCGCGGCGGCGCGTTCGGCGGCCTCGTCGCGGGTCAGGCGGGCGCTGCGGCCGTCGGCCAGGGGGTGGAACAGCCTGCCGTCGCCGGCGTCGATGGTGACCGGGCCGTAGCGGAAGGCGAGCACGGCGAAGTCGAATTCGTAGGTGCCGTAGGCCGCATAGCTGCGAAAGCGCACATGGTGCACGGGCAGGGTGGCGAGCCG
>JAANMX010003575.1_pt1 | contig 13463 bp, 11 predicted proteins | sample 7279681 | NCBI WGS metagenome assembly JAANMX01 (sample SAMN14094542, study PRJNA606508) | bioreactor metagenome | isolation source: A lab-scale SPAN reactor treating ammonium-rich wastewater day 351 | place: Ireland: Galway | collected 2018-01-01
GTCGCCGTGCAGGTTCGGCACGTAGTGGGACGGGTTGGCGAAGTAGGCGGCCTCGCCGCGATCGCCCCAGGCGTGCCAGCTGGTCGGGTCGTAGTTGCCGGACAGGCAGATGGCGACCGGGAACAGGTCGGCACGGGTGAGCGCGAACTGCAGGGCGTGGTAGGCGCCGAGCGAGCAGCCGGTGACGACGGCGTCCGGTGCGCCGGGGGTGTCGGAGCCGATGAAGCCGGCGACCTGATCGGTGATCCAGGACGCGTAGGCGCCGTGCCGGCGGGCGCGTTCCTCCAGGGACAGCCAGCGGTCGGACCACGTCTGGGCGTCGAAGGAGTCGACGCAGTACAGCTTGATCCGGCCGGCGTCGATCAGCGGCGCGACGGCGGCGACCATGCCGTTGTTCTCGTAGTCCCAGGCGCGTCCGGCCTCGGAGGGGAAGACCAGCACCGGGCGTCCCCAGTGGCCGTAGCGGATCACGGTGCCCCGGCGGTCGAAGCCGGGCGCGTCGAGTTCGAGCTGGTAGCGATCCATCAGGTCCAGGCCTCCATCAGCAGTCGGGTCAGATAAGGGTCGAGCAGGTCGCGCCACGTCGTCCAGGTGTGACCGTCGGGCACCTCGCCCCAGTCCACCGGCTGCCGGGTGGCGAGGTGAGCGGCGAGGGCGCGGTTGTTGGCCAGGTTCTCCTCCTGGCTGCCGCAGACGATGCCGATCGGGAGGTCGGGCTCGGGCGGGTCGGTGCGGTAGAGCGTCGAGGTGAACCCGGTGACCTGCGTCCAGTGCGAGTAGCCGGCCTCCTGCGGATCGAACGCGGGGGTGAAGAACGACCCGGACTGCAGGAACAGGCCCGCGAACGTCCCCGGGTGCCGGCGGGCGGCGTGCAGGGCGGCCAGCGCGCCCAGGCTCTGCCCCATCAGGACTGGCCCGCCGGTCACGGCGACCCGGTCGGCCACCGCCGGGACGATCTCGGTGGCCAGGGCTTTCGCGTACAGCGGGTTGGCGGCATAGCGGGCGTGCCGGTGCGGCCCCGGATCGAGCAGGAGCACCCGCAGCGGGGGCAGTCGCCGCGCGGCGATGGCGGCGGCCAGGAAGTCGATCAGGCGTCCGTACTGGGCCATCTGGGTGCCGTCGTGGCTGATCAGCAGCGGGAGTTCGGAGCCGCGCCAGGCGTCCGCGGGTGCCCAGAGGGCGCCGGTCACCGGGCCGTCGGCGGTGTCGAACTCCCAGGGCCGGGTGGTGCCGTTGCTGCGCGGGGCGTCCAGCCAGGACGGCTCGGCGTAGCCGGGCATCGGCAGCCAGGAATGGTCGCCGAACACCCCGGCGACGCGCAGCTGGTTGGTCGGGTCGGTGATGGTGACGGGCTCGTCCTGGTCGGCCAGGGTGAGCCGGAAGAGGTACTCGATGCGGTGGGCGGGCGGACGCGGGATGCTCAGCTCCCAGCCGTCGTCCCCGCGGGTGAACGTGGTGCTCGCGACGGGGACCTCGGACCACAACCGGACGCCGGTGATTTCCAGGCCGATCGCGGGCAGCCGGAACACGACGCGGTCGGCCTGGACCGCGGTCGCGTTGGTGGTGACGGGCACTGACCGAGGGTATCGGTTGATCGAACCTGTCGAGATCCGCTCCCGTCCTCCGCCGGTCTCAGCCAGATCCCGGCGTGCGCCGGGATGACGTGGGGGCCTCATGCTGTCGTGCGCGATAGTCGCTCACGGGGGCTCGATGGCCCGCTCACCGGGCCCGACGTCCGCTCACCGGGGTCGACAGTCCGCTCACGGGGGATCGACAAGTCCGCTCACCGGGGGTCGACAGTCCGCTCACCGGGCTCGATAATCCGTCATCCCGGGCTTGCCCCGGGATCTCGTCGGACCCCACGCTCATTGACCGCCGCCGGCCGGTCGCCCCGGATGGAGGCCACCATGTCCACCACCCGCCGGGTGGCGCGGACGTCGTGGGCACGGAAGCAGACCGTGCCCAGCCAGGCGGCGACGGCGGTGGCGGCGAGGGTCCCCTCCAGCCGGTCGTCGACGGCGAGATCGAGGGTCTCGCCGACGAAGTCCTTGCGGGAGAGTGCCTGCAGGACGGGGAAGCCGAGACCGGCGATCTGGGCGGTGGCGCGCAGGGTGCGCAGCGAGTGCCGGGTCGTCTTGCCGAAGTCCAGGGTCGGGTCGATCAGGATCGCGTTGGGTGGTATCCCGGCTCGTCGGGCTCGGTTCGCGCCCTCGGTGAGGATGCGAATGACGTCGGCGACCACATCGTCCGGATCATCACGGGGTGCGCCGTCCTGCCCCGGCGGACCGTAGGCGACGCCGTCCGGATCGGTGCGCGGAGCGGCGCCTCCGGTGTGCGAGACGACGTACCCGGCCCGGAGCTCGGCGGCGACGTGGACGAGGTCGGCGTCGGCGCCCTGCCAGGTGTCGTTGACCAGGTCGATCCGGACGTCCGCGCAGGCCCGGGCCACCTCCGCGCGCCAGGTGTCGAGGCTGATCAGCAGGTCGGGATGGGAGGCCCGGACGGCCTCAAGGAACGGCAGCACCCGCCCGATCTCCTCGTCCGCCTCGACCCAGTCGCCGAGCTGGCCCGCCCGGACGCCTCCCACGTCCACGATGTCGACGCCGGCGTCGACCATGGTGTCGATCGCCGCCAGGCCTGCCTCGATGGACGGGTAGCGCGCCGACGAATAGAACGAGTCCGGCGTCCGGTTGACGATCCCCATCACCGCGGGGTTCGCCGCGGTGAAGGTGCGACCCCGCAGGATCAGCGGGGTCGGCTGGACGAGCGGAACGGGATCGACCGTGGACACGGGGTCAGCCTGCCACCCACCGGCTGATCCGACGACTCCGGGATCCCACACGTGCGCCGAACCGAAGACCATATTCATGTCGCAAAACCATTGACCACTTGCTCAGTTCAAACTATAATCGAACACATGATCATCACAGCGACGCCGTTCCAAGGCACCGCTGTGGAACGCCTCCGATACGCAATGGAACTCCGCCGACAAGCCGACGCCGACGAAATGCGGGCGATCGCCGAACTCGCCGCCGAGCACTCCTGGACCACCACCGACGAATACGACGTGATCGGCGAACGACCCGTCCGGCTCGGCGCCGACGGCAGCCGCCTGGTCGGCGAGTTCCTGCCCCTGGAGATCGCCGCGATCAAGGGCATCTCGGTCACCGCGGCGACCTTCCTGATCCGCGACGTGCTCAACCTCGAAGCCCGCCACCCAGCCCTGTGGCGCGCCGTCCGGGCCGGCACCATCCCGCCCTACAAGGCCTGCAAGCTGGCCCAACTGGCCGCGCACTACGAACTCACCCAAGAGCAGACCCTCGCAATCGACACCCAGCTCGCCGGCAAGATCGGCCGAATCGGCTGGCAACGACTCCAACGCCTCACCCGCGGCCTGATCGGCCAGATTGCCGCCGACAAGATCAAAGCCGCCGCACAGAAGGCCCGCGACGCCCGCTTCGTGCGCAGCAACACAGCCGACGAGGCGGTCGTCACCGAACTCTGGGCCCGGCTCGACACCACCGACGCCCAACAGCTGGAAGCGACCATCCAAGCGATCGCAAAGAGTCTGCTCCGCCAAGGCGACACCGACACCCTCGACGTACGCCGGGCGAAAGCGCTCGGCATCCTCGCCACCCCGGCCCGCGCCCAAGCCATGCTCGAAGGCACCGACGATCAGCGCTACCTGCCCCGCACCAAGGTGTACCTGCACATCACCCCCGAACTCCTCGGCATCCACGGCGCCCCCGGCAACACCACCGGAGGCGACGACCCGGTCACTCCCGACGGCGGCAGCGAACCCATCGCCCGATCGGAAACGCTCGGCCCCCTGGTCAGGTCGCAATTGGCCGAGTTGTTCGGCACCCACCGCATCACCATCACCCCCGTCATCCACGCCGACGGCGAACACGCCGTCGACTCCTACGAGATCCCGCACCGGATACGCGAAACCGTGACCCTGCGCGACATATGCGAGATCTTCCCGTACTCCTCCCGCAGCGCCCGGAACCTCGACCTCGACCACACCCGGCCCTACACCCCCGGCACGGCAGGGCAGACCAGCCCCGACAACCTCGGGCCACTCACCCGGAAGGCCCACCGCGCCAAGACCAGCCGACGCTGGCACCTCCGCCAACCCCGCAGCGGCACCTTCTGGTGGAGATCACCCACCGGCCAGCGCTACCGCGTCGGATCCGACGGCACCACCGACCTGCACCACCACTCACCACTCGAACGCCGGATCACCTGGCTACTCGACAGCAGGCCACCGCATACGCCGCCGCCGGAGCAACCGGGCTCTCCCGGGTGAGGCCGACCCATGTGCGGTGAGTTTCCGCACACCGCTCGTATGCGGGCTCGGATTCACCCGAACGTCTGACCTGTCGAGGGTTGCTCTCCGTGGGTGTGCTGCTCGCGCTCCGGGGTGGGGCCGACCTCCGCGTACGCGGAGAGTGCACGCCTACCCCACGAGGCTCAGTTGCGCGAAGCTCGGCTACCGACCCGTCCGGAAGGCTGCCGAACTCACTTCACGCCGCTACTGCAACGTGCACCCTTGAGACTACGCAGACGGGTGCGTCATATCCCCCGGCACCACCCAGGCGTCGAACTCCTCCGCCGTCAGATCACCGGACGCCAACGCGGCCTCGCGCAGGGTGATGCCCTGCTTGTGCGCTTTCTTCGCCATGGCGGCGGCCTTGTCGTAGCCGATGTGCCGGTTCAGCGCGGTGACCACCATCAGGTTCGAGGCCAGGTTGGCCGCGATCTTCTCGCGGTTCGGCTCGATGCCCTCGGCGCAGTGCTCGCGGAACGAACGGCAGCCGTCGGCCAGCAGCCGGATCGACTCCAGCACCGCGTGCGCCATCACCGGCTTGTAGACGTTGAGCTGGAAGTTGCCCTGGCTACCGGCGAAGCCGACGGTCACGTCGTTGCCGAACACCCGGGTGGCGACCATGGTGATCGCCTCGCACTGGGTCGGGTTGACCTTGCCGGGCATGATCGACGAGCCCGGCTCGTTCTCTGGAATGATCAGTTCCCCGATCCCGTTGCGCGGCCCCGACGCGTACCAGCGGACGTCGTTGGCGATCTTCATCAGCGCCCCGGCCAGCACCCGCAGCGCGCCGCTCACGCCGACCAGCGCATCGTGCGCGGACAGCGCGGCGAACAGATCGCCGGCCTGGGTGAACTCCAACCCGGTCTCGTCCGAGATCCGCTGCGCGGTCAGCGCGCCGAAGTCGGGGTGGGCGTTCAGCCCGGTGCCGACCGCGGTGCCGCCGATCGCCAGGCCACGAGCCCGGAGGTCCGCGTCGCGCACGCCGTCGAGGGCGAAGTCGATCTGGGCGACCCAGCTGCCGATCACCTGGCCGAGCCGGATCGGGGTGGCGTCCTGCAGGTGCGTCCGGCCGACCATGATCACGTCGTCGTACGCGGACGCCTTGGCTGCCAGCACGTCGCGCAGCTCGGTCACCGGCGCGTACAGCCGCTCGTTGAGCTCGCACACCACCGCGATGTGCATCGCGGTCGGGAAAGTGTCGTTCGAGGACTGTCCCCGGTTCACGTGATCGTTCGGATGCACCGGCTTCTTCGACCCCAGCTCGCCGCCGGCCAGCTCGATCGCGCGGTTGCTGATCACCTCGTTCGCGTTCATGTTCGACTGGGTGCCCGAACCGGTCTGGAACACCACCAACGGGAAGTGATCGTCGAGGGTGCCGGCGATCACCTCGTCACCGGCGGCCACGATCAGTTCCGCGAGCTCGGACGGCAACTGCCCCAGCTCGGCGTTCGCCTCGGCCGCGGCCTTCTTCAGCACGCCCAGCGCCCGGATCATCGGACGTCCCCACACGAAGGTGTCCCGGCCGATGTCGAAATTCCCCAGACTGCGCTGCGTCTGAGCGCCCCAATAGCGGTCGGAGGCGACCTCGACGGTGCCCATGCTGTCGGATTCGATGCGCGTGCTCATGATGCTGAGAATAGGACGCCGCACCGGGGCTCGCAGGCGGTCGGCGGCATCGGCCCCACGGCAGCGAGGACGGACAGGGCTAAGCCCTGTCCGTCCTCGCAAGCCAACCCTGCACGGCGCTCCCCCCGAATGCGCACAACCCCCCGTGGGTCAAGGCGACCCTAGCCGTTCCCTGCGACGGACGCCGTGCGCACAATTGCGTATGACCAGTCAGAGAGGTGGCGAGAGCCTGCTGACCGTGATCGTCGCCTTCGCGGCCAACCTGTTGATCGCGGCGGCCAAGACCGTTGCCGCGGCGCTCACCGGCTCGGCGTCCATGGTCGCCGAGGCGGCGCACTCCTGGGCCGACACCGGCAACGAGGTGTTCCTGCTGATCGCCGAACGCCGAGCGGCCCGGCCGCGCGACGCGGCGCATCCGTTCGGCTACGGACGGGAGGCCTACGTGTGGTCGATGTTCGCCGCCTTCGGGCTGTTCACCGTCGGTGCCGTGGTGTCGATCGCGCACGGCGTCCAGGAACTGGGCGCCGTCGAGAGCGACCACGAGAACTACCTGATCGGCTACGTCGTGCTGGCGCTCTCGTTCGCGCTGGAGGGGGCGTCCTTCCTGCAGGCCCTCCGGCAGACCCGCGGTGAGGCCGGCCGGCTGGGGCTGCGCCCGTTGGGCTACATCGCGCGGACGTCGAACCCGACCCTGCGCGCGGTCTTCGTCGAGGACTCCGCCGCCCTGGTCGGGCTGGTCATCGCCGCCGCCGGCATGGCCCTGCACCAGCTCACCGGCGACCCGGTCTACGACGCCGTCGGCTCGATCCTGGTCGGCCTGCTGCTGGGCGTGATCGCGGTCTTCCTGATCCGCCGCAATCGCGAGTTCCTGGTCGGCCAAGTGGTCCGCCCGCAGGTGCGGAACGATGTGCTCGCCACGCTGCTGGCGTTCCCCGAGGTGGAGGCGGTCACCTTCCTGCACCTGGAGTTCGTCGGGCCCGGGCGGGTGTTCCTGGTCGCCTCCGTCGACCTGGCCGGCGACCCGAGCGAACGCCAGCTCGCCGAGCGCCATCAGGCCATCGAGGACCTGCTGGAGAGCCAGCCGGCGATCGAACGCGCGCTGCTCACCCTGCCGACGCCGGGCGCCGCGCCGCTGATCCCCGAGGCTACGGGGCCAGCCCCGCGATGGCCGGTTTGAACCCCAGCCGCTTGTTCTCGCAGCAACCCGGGCGGCACACGTCGTACCAGGGTCCGGGTGCGGTCACCGCGGCCCGCTGATCGGCCGGACGCCCCTCCACCCGCTCGGCGACCAGGTCGGCCAGCGCGTCCACGAAGGCCGGATGGACGCCGGGCGTCGGCGTCCGCCGCACCCACAGGCCCGCCTCGGCGGCGGTCTCGACGGCCTCGGTGTCCAGATCCCACATCACCTCCATGTGGTCGCTGACGAAGCCGAGCGGCACCAGGATCACGCCGCGACGTCCACGCACCGCCTGGATCGCGTCGTTGACGTCGGGTTCCAGCCAGGGCTGATGCGGCGGCCCGGAACGCGATTGGTAGACGAGCTGCCAGGCAACCTCGGGCGCCGCCTGCGCCATCACGTACTCGGCGACCGCCCGGTGTTGCTCGGCGTAGGCGTCGCCGCCGCCGGAGAGGGCGGCGTCCGCGGTCGGGATCGAGTGGGTGGTGAACAACACCTCGAGCTGGTCGCGGGACAGGCCGTCCGCCTCGGCGGCGGCCACGGCGTCCCGCACCCCCTCGACGAACGGCTGCACGAAGCCCGGATGGTTGAAGAACGGCCGCACCTTGTCGATCGTGACGATGCCGGCCAGGCCGGAGTCCTCCAGCGCGTCGGCCCAGTCCTCACGGTACTGGCGGCACGACGAGTACGACGAGTAGGCGCTGGTCGGGATCGCCAGCAGCCGGGTCAGCCCGCACTGGAAGGCCTGCACCACCGCGTCGTTCAGGTACGGCGTCCAGTTGCGGTTGCCCCAGAGGACCGGCAGCGGCAGCCCGCGCTGGGCGAGCCGGGCCTCCAGCGCCGCCCGCAACTCGCGGTTGTGCTGGTTGATCGGCGACACCCCGCCGAAGTGCCGGTAGTGGTGCGCGACCTCCTCCAACCGGTCGTCGGGGATGCCGCGGCCCCGGGTGACGTTGCGCAGGAACGGAATGACGTCGTCCTGGCCCTCGGGCCCGCCGAAACCCGACAGCAGGACGGCGTCGTAGCGGGTCGGCACCTCGACGTGTTCCGGCCCGGACGCCGCGCCGGGCGACGCGCTGGGCACCACCGCGCCCGGATCGAGATGGACGCGCGTCGCCGGCGCCGGCTTGCCGCCACCGATGCGCGGGAACCGATCCAGATCGGGGCCCCGTAGCGGTGCCGAATCCGGATCGATTCCGACCTGCCTGCCCAGCGTGCTCATGCCAGCACCTCCGCGACCTCGTCGGCGGCGATCCGGCGTCCGGTGTAGAAGGGCACCTCTTCGCGGACGTGCAGCCGGGCGCGGGTGGCCCGCAGGTCCCTCATCAGGTCGACCAGGTCGATCAGTTCGTCCGATTCCAGCGGCAGCAGCCACTCGTAGTCGTTCAGCGCGAACGCGGAGACGGTGTTGGCGATCACGCTGCGGAAGGCCGCCCCCTTGCGGCCGTGCTCGGCGAGCATCGCGCGCCGGTCCTGTTCGGGCAGCACATACCAGTCGTAGGAGCGCACGAACGGGTAGACGCACAACCACCCCCGGGCCGGCTCGCCGCGCAGGAAGCCGGGAACGTGGGACTTGTTGAACTCGGCGTCCCGGTGCACCCCCATCGCCGACCAGCTCAACGCCAGCGGGGCCAGTTCGGTGCTGCGCCGCAGCCGGCGGACGGCGGCCTGCAGTCCCTCGGCACTCGGCCCGTGCAGCCACAGCATCAGGTCGGCATCGGCCCGCATCGCGCTGACGTCGTACAACCCGCGAACCACCACGTCGCCGTCCTCGACGGCGGCGATCGCCTCGGCCAGCGATTCCGTCCCGGCCGCGCCCCGTCCCCCGAAACCCTGGGCGGTCAGCGGATCGCGCCGCAGCACCGTCCAGACGGCGTATCCGGTCGGACCCTGCTCACTCATCACAACTCCCTATTCGTTCCGTATCAATCGAGAGACCTCCGCACGGGCCTGCGGGACGACACTGGCCAGCCCGACCCCGGCGATCCCGGCCCCCACCAGTGCGAGGCCGTCGATTCGCTGTCCAGTCAACCACTCTCGGGCGTCCGCCAGGCCCGGTGTTCCAGGAGGCAGGATCGACCAGCCCGTGCGCTTCACCGCCACCGGCTCGGGTAGCGGGCGGCCCAGCAGCGTGGACGCATCGGAGCGGACGAGGTCGGCCAGCGCGGAGGCGTCCAGGCCGGCTGTCGCCGGGGTCTGGCCGCGGCGTCCGTAGGACAACCGGAGGACGTCCCCACCACCTGCCGTCTCCCGTAGCCAGGCCCATTTGGCGGTGGAATGGGTGAGCGCCTTCGCGGCCACCCCGCTCACCCCGGCGCCGACCAGGACGCCGGTGCCGCGCGGCTCGTCACCGTCGAGCCCCGGGGCGTCCAGGACCAGCGTGATCACCTCGATCCGAGTGGATTCGAGCACCACGGGGCCGCCCAGCAGCCGCACGGCGACATCCAGGGGCACCGCCAGCACCACCAGATCGGCCGCCAGCTCGCGGCGCGTGGTGGACACCCTCCAACCGCCCGGACGCCGGGTCAGCCCGCGGGCGGTCTCGTCGCAGGCGAGTTCGACGTTCCCGCTCGCCCGGGCGGACGAGATCAGCAGGTCCGCGAGCACGTGCATGCCGCCGCGAACCCCGTGCATGCCGCCGCGAACCCCGTGCACAGCCGCTCCGGCGGGGGCATCCGCGGCGCCCCCCGCGACCGCCGCACGCAGGCTCGCCCCGGCGGCGACGCGAGCGGCCAACTGGGGCGCGAGGTCGGCGAGATCCACGTCGTCGGGTGAGGTCGAATAGACCCCGCCCACCAGCGGGGTGACCAGGTCGTCCAGGACCCGCCGGCCGTAGCCGGCGCGGACGACCTCGGCGAGCGTCCCGGACGCCGCCCGCTCCGCCGGCACCGCACCCACCACGGCTCGGACGTCGTCGGCGTCCGGGTCGGCGGGCATGCCGAACACCAGCCGCTTCGGGATCGGGTGGGCGCCGGACGCGGTCTGCAGCCAGGCGCCGCCGGGATTGGGTGGCACGATCAGTTCGGTGGCGCCGAGGTCGGCCAGCAGCCGCTCCACCTCGCCGCCGCGCACCGAGTAGCCCTCGGCCCCGACATCGAGCGGAATGCCCCCCAGCTCGGCGCGGGCCAGCAGCCCGCCCGGCCAGCGCCAGGCGTCCAGCAGGACGACGTCGCAGCCCGCGCGCGCGAGTTCCCAGGCCGCCACCAGCCCGCCCGCCCCGGCGCCGACGACGACGGCGGTCATCGGCTGTGCACGTGGTCGACGATCCGAGTGAGCACCTCGGGATCGGTGCCCGGCGGCACCCCGTGACCGAGGTTGAAGACATGGCCGGGCGCCGCACGCCCGCGCCGCAGCACGTCGTCGACGGCGTCGGCGAGCACCGGCCAGGGAGCACCCAGCAACGCCGGGTCGAGATTGCCCTGCACCGCGCAGCGGCCACCCATCCGGGCATGCGCCTCGTCGATCGGGGTGCGCCAGTCGACACCGATGCAGTCCACGTCCAGGTCGAGGACTCCGTACAGCTCGCCCGCACCGACCGCGAAGTGCACCAGCGGCACCCGGCGTCCCTCGTCGTCGGTGAGATCGCGGACGGCGTCGAAGGTCCGCCTGGAGGCGGGCGCGACGCGTTCGGCGTAGACCGCGGCCGGCAGCGAACCGGCCCAGGAGTCGAACAGCTGCACCGCGGAGGCGCCGGCCAGCACCTGCGCCCGCAGGAATCGCCCAGAGAGGTCGGCGCACCAGTCCAGCAGGCTCGCCCAGGCGTCCGGGTGGCGGTGGACCATCGTCCGGGCCGCCAGGTGGTCCTTGCTCGGACGCCCGGCGACCAGATAGGCGGCCAGCGTGAACGGAGCGCCGGCGAAGCCGATCAGCGGGTCGCGTCCGTCGTGCAGCAGCCGCAGGCCGGCCACCGCCTTCCGCACCCCGGCCGAGATCGGCTCGAGGGCGCCGGCCAACCCCTGCGGCGGATGCTCGGCGATCAGCGCCTCCACGGCGGCCGGGGTGTCGACGGGGGCCGGGAAGACCGGCCCGACGCCGGTCTCGATCTCGACCGGAACCCCCGCGAGCTTGAGCGGAACCACGATGTCGGAGAAGAAGATGGCGGCGTCCACGCCGTGCCGTCGCACCGGCTGCAGGGTGATCTCCGCGGCCATGTCGGGATCGAGGCAGGCATCGAGCATCCGGCGGCCCACCCGCAGCTCGCGGTATTCGGGCAGGGACCGGCCGGCCTGCCGCATGAACCACACCGGTGTCACCTCGGGGCGGGTGCCCCGGTAGGCGCTGACCAGCCACGACGAACCGGTGTCGCAGTTGAGGGGATGGCTGGCCGGCAGCACGGTCGAGGTCACATCAGCACCCTATTCGCCCGCGACGCGGCCCATTGCCGATCTCCGCGGTCTATGCTGGCGCGGTGCTGTTGTGCCTGACCGCGAGCCACCGCAGCCACGACTTCGCCGCGCTGGAGCAGTTGAGCGGCGGCTCGGGGAACGAACTCGTGGAGACGCTGTTGGCCGGCGACGGGATCGCCGGCGGCATCGTGCTGAGCACCTGCAACCGGTTCGAGCTCTATCTGGACGCCGCGCCGCACGCGCTGGAGGCCATCGAGGCGCGCCGCGGCTCGCTCACCCTGCTGCGGGGCGAGGAGGCGGCACGGCATCTCTTCGCGGTCACCACCGGCCTGGAATCGGTGGTGATCGGCGAGCCCGAGATCGCCGGCCAGGTGCGCCGCGCCCTGAACCACGCCGAGCGCACCGGCGCCGCCACCCCCGTGCTGCAGCGGGCCTTCTCCGACGCCCTGGCGACGCGGCGGGCCGTGCGGGAGCGCACCGGGCTGGGCGCCGCGCGTCCGTCGCTGATCCGGCTGGCCCTCGACCTGGCGTCCCATCGGATCACCGACTGGCCGGCCACCAAGGTGCTGCTGGTCGGCACCGGCCGCTACGCCACCTCCTGCCTGGAGGCGCTGCGCGACCGGGGCGTCCACGCGATCACGGTGTGGTCGCCGTCCGGCCGCGGTCAGGAGTTCGGGCACCGGCACGGCCTCGTCCAGGTCAGCGGTCACGCCGTCGCGGCGTCCGCCAGCCGGGCCGACGTCATCGTCTGCTGCACCACGAGCACCGAGCTGGTGATCCGGCCGGGGCTGCTGCAGGGGGCCTGCCCGGTCACCGCGCACGCAGCCGCGCAGTGCCCGATCGGGCATCCCCACGCCAGCGAACGGCGCCGGGTGATCATCGACCTCGGGCTGCCCCGCAACGTCGACCCGCTGGTCGCCGACCTGCCGGGCGTCGAACTGCTCGACCTGGAGGCGATCAAGCTGCACGCGCCGTTCCAGCACCTCGCCGTCGCCGACGATGCCGAGGCGCTGGTCCGCCAGGCGGCCGCCGCTCACGGCACGGACGCCGGCCCGATCGGCCCCGCCGTCGCCGCACTGCGCTCCCACGTCAGCGACGCCTTGGAGGCCGAGCTGGCCCGGGTGCGCCGCCGCTACGACGACGAGACCGCCGAGAAGACCGAGGCCGCCCTGCGGCACTTCGCCGGCGTCCTGCTGCACGGCCCGTCGGTCCGCGCCCGCGAACTCGCCAACTCCGGACGCCGCGACGAGTTCCTCGACGGCCTGCACGCCGTGTTCGGCATCGAACGCCCCGCCTGACGGCCCGCAGTCCGCCGTGCCCGCCAGGGCGGCTCAGTGCTGCGGCAGCTTCTTCGTCCAGCCCTTGGTGAGTTCGCGGGCGGCGACCCAGCCCGCGTACAGGCCGTCGGCCTCGTCGCGGCTCATCGCCGGTTCGAACACCCGCTCGACGGCCCACATGCTCGACAGGTCCTGCAGCGAGCCGTAGACGCCGTTGGAGAGGCCGGCCAGCAGCATCGCGCCGTAGATGGTCGCCTCGTGGTTCTTCGGCCTGATCACCGGGATGCCGAGGATGTCGGCCTGCATCTGGCAGAGCAGGTTGTTCTTCACCGCGCCGCCGTCGACGCGCAGTTCGGGGATCTCCACGTGCCCGCCGGACGTGGCCGCCTCGACCATGTCACGGGTCTGGTAGACCATCGACTCCACCGCGGCCCGAATGATGTGCAGCCGGGTGGTGGCGTTGCTGATGCCGATGATCGCGGCCCGGGCATAAGGATCCCAGGTGGGCGCCGACAGGCCGGTGAACGCGGGCACCAGGTAGACACCGTCGGTGCTCTTCACCTGGCCGGCGTACCACTCCGAGTCGGGCGCGGCGTGGATCAACTGCAGGTCGTCGCGGCAGACCGTCGACGTGGTGGAGAAGTGGGTGGCGGACGGCATCGGCGAGCTGATCGAGGAGCGCACCGGGCTCATCCCCGACGCCTACT
>JAANMX010003578.1_pt1 | contig 13451 bp, 10 predicted proteins | sample 7279681 | NCBI WGS metagenome assembly JAANMX01 (sample SAMN14094542, study PRJNA606508) | bioreactor metagenome | isolation source: A lab-scale SPAN reactor treating ammonium-rich wastewater day 351 | place: Ireland: Galway | collected 2018-01-01
CGTCCAGATCGCCGAGCTCACCGCTTCGGCGTTGCCGACAATCAGAGACCTGGGATTGCTGACGACGGAATTTCTGGGTGTCCTGCCGAACCCTGAGGACGAGCTCGCGCCGCGGTACGAGGGCATCCGCACCGCCGTCATCGATGCGATGAAGGACGGTCCACTGACGCCAACTCATGGCAAATCTCACGCGCCCGCCAGATGCCTATTGCAATCGAGGGCCGCCCTAAAAGAGCTCCTATCGGAGGAGGACCTCGAGTTCCTCGTCGACTACGAGGAGGAGGCGCCGAGGTGGAGCGCGAACGCCCCGCAGAAGAACAGTAATGCCGACAGGTTTCTTTCCGGCCTAGAGATCAGGGAGTGGGACGTGGAGCAGTTCTTCGAGCTGATGGTCGAGAAGGCGACGGAGGGAGAGCATGTCATCCGCCGGCCCCCATGCACTACGCTATCGGGGCCTGATCCGGATTTTCTGAAATGGCTGAGGGCCAAGCCAGCAGAGTGGTTCCAGCGCCTGTATGCTCTCCTTCACACCGAGTATTTCGTAGCGGCGGGATGGCGGTGGGGTCGGCAGGCCTCTATAAGCAGCAAGATGCAGAAGGTGCGATTCGTCCGCCTTAGCGACGGAGACCTCGCCCTTGCAGAAAATTGCTTTTTTCCTCTCGAGACATCCACCCCTGATGAAGTCATGCAGAGAGTGGATCCAGACGTATACCTGTCGGGCAAGGGCAAGGCACAGCAAGAGAATGCCAAAGCATTCTTGGAGAAGATTGGCGTCCGGGAAATGGGTGAGGCCGAGGAGGTCGAGACTATTTTGAAGAAGAGGTATTCTGGAGAGGCCAAACCTCCTAATGATAAGACATATGGCCATGATCTGCGACGCTTTATTCGATTTCTGGAAAAGGATCCCAGCAAGGGTAGCCTGTTCTGCAATTACTGCATTTTCAAGGGGGACGGCGATCACTGGAAGAGGCCAGACGGGATCTTCCTCGATAAGCCTTATGAGGACACGGGTTTGGCCTCTTGTCGTGAACTCATTGAGCGATCCGATGGCAGTTCCTTCGGTGCCGAGGGATTGGCCGGATGGTACCGAGACTGCGAGATCCCCCTCAAGAAGATCGCATCGTTTGCGGAACAGGTTGGCGTCAGACGATATCTCACGGTCGTTCCGGCCAGCTGCCATGGGAATCCAGACAATGATCGGCTCGTATTTTCGGCGCCTGGACGATGGTCTGACCAGTATGGGACCGACAGGGATTTTACTGTCCTCGGTCTTGCCAAGATGGTGGCGGCAAAGAACTTGGAGGTCTCTTCGACGCTCTGGAGGTCGATCTGCAGCTGGAATGATCCTTCCTGGTTAACGGCCGAGTATTGTAAGAACTCTCGTCAGCCGACGAGGACGGCTCCCTCCCGGCTGGTGTGCTTGTTGCGAGATTCTGCTTGGGTGCCGCAGACGGATGGGCGGTTTGTCAGGCCGGCCGCGGCCGCCCGAGAGCTACTCCCGAAAGGGTTTCCTTTCGACTCGGGTTGGGCATGGCTTGAGGCCATCAACTTCGGCAAGGAAGTCGAGGCAAGGAGCGAGCGCGAAGAGCAGAAGCGGGAACTGGCCCGAGAGCTCGGATTCGAGGACGACGCGAGCCTAAAGAGGGCACAACGTTTTGCGGGGCTCTCGCAGGAGGAGCAGGAACGAATCCTGGCAGAGATCGAGGCCCATTTGGCGCGGGAATTACCCGAAGCCACATCGAAGGATCCTGATCGGCGATCGGGGCGCGTGCGAGAAGAGGCAGCCTTGGCGCCCGGGCGGGAGACGGAGGAGCGGATGCGATCCGTTTCCGTAAATCGCGATAAGGTAAAGAAGAGAACGGTGGAGTATCTGCGCAGCCAGTACACGAACAAGGACGGGGAGATGATCTGCCAGGTGTGTGAAGCACCTATGCCCTTTAGCCTTGACGATGGGACGGCATATTTCGAGATGGTATGGTTTCTGCGGCCACTCAAAAAGCATCATTACCAGAACTACCTCGCCCTCTGTCCCAACCATGCCGCCATGTTTATGCACGCCACGACCAAGGACGACCTCTTGCAGGAAGTGGTTGCCATGCCCGGGCAGAGACTGGAGGTCGTGATGGCGCAGACGGAGAACACGATTTACTTCACGAGCAAGCACGTCGGCGATATAAGGGCGGTGATCGAGGCCGAAAGAGGGGGGGCGGCGGATTCTGACGAGGAGTTCGAGGGTGAGGATGACGTGGAAGGGGAAGCGGAGGAGTGAGTAGGAGCGGGCGGGCAGCCAGATGAGCAAAGTGGGTCAGGCCGAGAGGACGACGCAGGAGCGGGTCTTGGACCTTTTCCGTGGGGTCCTGGGGTACGAGTACCTCGGCAACTTTATCGACCGCGAGGACAACCGGAACATCGAGCCCGTCATCCTGGGCGCCTTCCTCAGGGGACGCGGCTATTCCGACGATCTGGTTGCCCGGGCGCTGCACGCGCTCGACAGGGCGGCGGGGGACACCAGCAAGAGCCTCTACGACCGCAACCGGGCGGTGTACGAGCTGCTCCGCTACGGCGTGAGGGTCAAGGCGGGGGCCGGCGAGAATTTCCAGACCGTCTGGCTCATCGACTGGAAGGAGCCCGAGAGGAACCGGTTCTCCGTGGCCGAGGAGGTGACGGTGGCCGGGGCCGGGCCGGCCGCGAAGACCAAGCGCCCCGACGTGGTCCTGTACGTCAACGGCATCGCGCTGGCGGTGATCGAGCTCAAGCGCTCCACGGTGTCGGTCTCCGAGGGCATCCGGCAGAACCTGGACAACCAGAAGAAGGAGTTCATCCAGCCGTTCTTCTCGACGGTCCAGTGGGTGATGGCCGGCAGCGACACCGCCGGACTGCGGTACGGCGCGATCGAGACCCCCGAGAAGTACTATCTGGAGTGGCGGGAGGAGGGGCCGGGGGCCAACCCGCTGGACCGCGCGCTCGCGCAGGTCTGCTCGAAGGCGCGCCTCCTGGAGCTGGTGCACGACTTCGTCGTGTTCGACGCGGGGACCAAGAAGCTGTGCCGGCACAACCAGTATTTCGGCGTCCGTGCGGCCCAGGCTTTCGTGCGGCGGCGCGACGGGGGGATCATCTGGCACACCCAGGGTTCTGGCAAGAGCCTGACCATGGTTTGGCTCGCCAAGTGGATCCGGGAGAACGTCAAGGACGCCCGTGTCCTGATCGTGACCGACCGCACCGAGCTGGACGAGCAGATCGAGGGCGTGTTCAAGGGCGTCCGCGAGGACATCTACCGGACCAAGAGCTGCGCCGACCTGGTCGGCACACTGGCGGCGGCCAAGCCGTGGCTCGTTTGCTCCCTGATCCACAAGTTCGGGGCGAGGAAGGGGGACGAGGAGGGCGGGGACATCCCGGGCTACATCGAGGAACTCAAGAGGGCGCTGCCCAGGGACTTCGTCGCCAGGGGGGAGATCTTCGTCTTCGTGGACGAGTGCCACCGCACGCAGTCCGGCCTGCTCCACGACGCCATGAGGGCGATACTGCCCAGGGCGGTGTTCGTCGGGTTCACCGGCACGCCCCTGCTGAAGGCGGACAAGAGGAGGAGCATCGAGGTCTTCGGGCGGTACATCCACACGTACAAGTTTGACGAGGCGGTGAGGGACGGGGTGGTGCTGGACCTCCGCTACGAGGCGCGGGACATCGACCAGTCGATCGCGTCCCAGGCAAAGATCGACCAGTGGTTCGAGGCGAAGACCAAGGGCCTGACCGACGTGGCCCGGGCGCAGCTCAAGCGGCGCTGGGGCACGATGCAGAAGGTCCTCAGCTGCCAGGACCGGCTGGAGAAGATCGTCGCCGATATCCTGATGGACATGGCCACCCGCGACCGGCTCAGGAGCGGCCGCGGCAACGCCATGCTGGTGGCCGGCAGCATCTACGAGGCGTGCAAGTTCTACGACCTGTTCGACAAGACGGACCTGCGCGGCAAGTGCGCGATCGTGACCTCGTACGTCCCGTCGGCCGCGAGCATCAAGGGCGAGGAGTCCGGGGAGGGCGAGACCGAGCGGCTCAGGCAGTACGCGACCTACCAGAAGATGCTGGCCGACTGGTTTGGCGAGCGCCCGGAGGTCGCCGTCAACCGCGCCGAGGAGTTCGAGAGGCAGGTGAAGAAGAAGTTCATCGAGGAGCCCGGGCAGATGAAGCTCCTGATCGTGGTGGACATGCTGCTGACCGGCTTCGACGCGCCGCCCGCGACGTACCTGTACATCGACAAGCAGATGCAGGACCACGGCCTGTTCCAGGCGATCTGCCGGGTCAATCGCCTGGACGGGGACGACAAGGAGTACGGGTACATCGTCGACTACATGGACCTGTTCAAGAGCCTGGAGGGCGCGATCAGGGACTACACGGGCGGCGCGTTCGACCGGTACGACAGGCGGGACGTGGAGGGCCTGCTCAAGGATCGCCTCAAAGAGGCCCGCGCGCACCTCGAGGAGTGCCGCCAGACCGTCCGGGCGCTCTGCGAGCCGGTCGAGCCGCCCCGCGATTCCGCGGCGTACCTCCGCTATTTCTGCGCGAGGGACTCCGGGGACGCCGCCCAGCTCAGGGCCAACGCGCCGCGGCGGGTCGCCCTGTACCGGCACGTGGGTTCGCTGGTGAGGGCGTTCGCGGCCATCGCCAACGAGCTTGTTGAGGCCGGTTACTCGGAGGCCGACATCGTCGCCCTGAGGGCGGAGGTCGACCACTTCGAGAAGGTGTCCAACGAGGTGAGGCTGGCCAGCGGCGACTACATCGACCTCAAGATGTACGAGCCCGCCATGCGGCATCTCATCGACGCGTACATCCGGGCCGAGGAGAGCGAAAAGGTGTCGGCCTTCGACGACCTCTCGCTCATCCAGCTGGTGGTGGAGCAGGGCGCCGGCATAGTTGATCTCCTGCCGGGGCGAGTCCGCGGCAACCCAGAGGCCGTCGCCGCGACGATCGAGAATAACGTGCGGCGCCTGATCATCGACGAGAGCCCGATCAACCCGAAGTATTACGAGACGATGTCGAAGTTGCTGGATGCCCTGATCCAGGAGCGCCGGGAGGGGGCGCTGGAATATCAGGAGTACCTCAAGAAGATCGTGGCATTCACCCGCAGCCTGAAGAACCCCGCCGCAGGGGGCGCGTACCCGTCGGCGCTGGACACGCCGGCCAAGCGCGCGCTGTACGATAACCTGGACCGGGACGAGGCCCTGGCGCTCGCGGTCGACAGGGCGGTCCGGGAGAGCCGCCAGGACGGTTTCCGCGGGAACCCGGTGAAGCTCAGGAAGGTGAAGTACGCCGTTGCAAAGGTCCTGCCGGCGGGCGATGACCGGCTCGACGGGCTGATCGAGTTGATCGTGAGGCAGGATGAGTACTGAGCGCCGGATGATTTCGGTCGACGGGATAGGGGTCGAGATCGTCAGGAAGGCCATCGGCAACATGCACCTGGGCGTCTACCCGCCAGAGGGGCGCGTGCGCGTGGCGGCGCCGATGGCCATGGGCGATGAGGCCGTGCGGCTGGCGGTCGTAGGCAGGCTGGGCTGGATCAAGCGGCAGCGCGCCAAATTCCAGACGCAGGCTAGGGAGACCGAGAGGGAGATGGTCAGCGGCGAGAGCCACTACTACCAGGGCAGGAGGCATCGCCTGCGCGTGATCGGCACCGACGGCTTCACGAGAGTGGCGTTGCGCAACCGGTCCACGATAGAGATGCATGCGCCCCGGGGGTGGTCGGCCGCGGCGCGAGAGGCAGCGCTGCTGCGGTGGTATAGGCGGCAGCTCAAGGGCCAGGTCGCGTCCCTGCTGGAGAAGTGGCAGGCTAAGCTCGGTGTCCGGGCGGAGGGCTGGGGCATCAAGCGGATGAAGACCCGCTGGGGCACGTGCAACCCCGGGGCACGCCGCATCTGGCTCAACCTTGAACTCGCCAAAAAATCCCCCCGATGCCTCGAGTATATTGTGGTCCACGAACTCGTCCACCTGATCGAGCCGACGCACCGCGAGCGATTCATCGCCCTGATGGATCGCCACCTGCCACATTGGCGGGCGCTCCGGGACGAGCTGAACTCGGCCCCCCTTGCCCAGAGCACGTGGACGTATTGAGTCCCGTCAAATACCGCGTCGTGTGGACGGAGAAGCTGTGGCAGAAAGGCGGGCCGCGCGTGCTGTGCGCCGGAATGGGGGCAAATCAGTTCGGGAGGCTGCCTCGGGTCATTGGAGCCCCCACGCCTCCATCACGAATGGCATGACACGGTCGCAGGTCTCCCGGGCGGCGATGGCCTCCAGCCGGGGCCTGATGGTCTCCGCGTATTCGTCCACCGGCCAGTCCCAGAGCATCCGGAACGGGTCGCCGGGCGCGGTGGGGAACCGGCGCTCGACCGACCAGACGCTTGCCACGATCGCGTCGATGCGCATGCGGCACAGCGCCCCGGCGAGGAAACCGAAGGAGCCGTCGGCCCCGGCGTCCGCCAGCTCCTCAAGCCAGTCCAGATAGAAGCCGATGGTGGCGGAGAACAGGAAGCCGGTCTGGCACCGGGCGATGACCGAGACCGCCTCGGCGTCCAGCCCGCGGTGGAGGGGCTCCAGCAGGGCGTTGACCCGGGCGTCGCCCATCATGAGCAGGCCGCCGATGGCCGCGGCCCGGCTGGCGAGCGCCCCGTTCTGGGCTAGCCCGAGGACCTCCCTTGGCCCGGTGAGCGGGTCGCCGTCGGCCAAGGGCCTGAGCACCGCGTAGTCCAGCGCCGCGGTGGCCACGATCCCGGGGACGTCCTCGCGGAGCAGGTAGGGGAGCAGGGCGCCGGCGCCCGTGCGCCGAGCGGTTGCCGCCGTCGCCGTGGCCATGTAGTTGTCCCGGCGCCGCTCCGCCGGGACGCGGTCCCTGAAAGTCGCGTAGATCTCCCTCGCGGCGGGGACCGTGTCGCCGCCGTTAGCCTTGCCGCACATCAGCGCCATCCGGGACACGAGGGTGTCGAGTTCGTCGTCCGATAGCGCCGCGGCCTTGCCCGGTTCCCTGATGAACCCCGCCCAGTCGCGCCGATTGTTGCCCTCTGTGTTCCCCCGCGTCCTCTTCTCTGTTCCCATGATGGCAGGGTACGCCGGGGCCTGGGACATCCGCGGTACCAGCCTGGCCGGCGCGTCACTCGGGCTCCACACGGATACGCCCCGGTTTCGACTTTTGCGGGCGGGGTCGAGGTCGCATGCTGGGGCCCACGATTATGACCTTCGAGCAGCTCAAGGAATTCCTGACGTCCCGGATGCGGATGAGCCACATCTACCAGCCGCTGCTGATCCGCAGCCTGGTGGAGTCCGGGGGGATGGCAACCGTCAGGCAGCTCGCCGCGGAATTCGTGCTCAAGGACGAGGGGCAGCTGAAGTACTACGAGGAGCGGGTCAAGGACATGCCGGTGAGGGTGCTGTCCCGGCATGGCATCGTGACCCGGGACGGGGATCTGGTGAGGTTGAACCTGCCGCCCCTGGACATCCGCCAGCGGGCCGAGATCCGCAGGATCTGCGAGGAGAAGATCTGCCAGTACGTGGAGCGCCGGGGCCTGGGCGCGTGGGATTACCGGATGCTGGACTTCACCGCCATCTCCGACGGGCTGCGCTACCAGATCCTCAAGGACGGCGGCGGGCGGTGCGCCCTGTGCGGCGCCACGGCCAAGGATTCGCCGCTGGACGTGGACCATATCATCCCGCGCTCCCGGGGTGGGCGGACGGAGGCGGCCAACCTCCAGGTGCTCTGCGCGAAGTGCAACAGGACCAAGGGCGACCGGGACGACACCGATTTCCGCCCATGGCCGCCGCCGGAGCGGGCGGAGGGTTGCCCGTTCTGCGAGGGGAAACTCGCGGCGGTGGAGGAGACGAGGCTGGCCGTGGCGCTGGAGGACGGCCACCCGGTGACTAGGGGACACACGCTGGTCCTGCCGAAACGGCACGTTCCAGAGTTCTTCTCGCTGACCGCCGATGAGAATGCCGAGATGTTCGATCTGTTGCGGGTGGTGCAACGTCGGCTCAGGGAGAGCGATCGCAAGATCGCGGGATTCAACGTGGGCTCCAATGCGGGGGCCGCGGCCGGGCAGACCGTGATGCATTGCCACGTCCACCTGATCCCGAGGCGCGAGGGCGACGTCGCTGACCCGGAGGGCGGGGTGCGCGGGGTGATCCCGGGCAGGGCGAAATATCGCCGCAGCTGATCGCAGTCTCACGCCGCAGCCCTGAACTGCTCGTAGCGGGCCGCCAGGAAGTCGCGGTCGGGGCGCTGCCCGGGGTCGTCGGGCACCCGGATCCTCCCGCCCTCGAGGCCCTGGAGGCTGGCCAGCGTCGGGCCGTCGTGGATGCTGAGCAGGTCCCTGTTGAGGTGGATCACCCCGTCGGGGTCGATGCCCAGCAGGTTCAGGTCGTAGGCGCTGTGGTGCAGGACGCTCATCGAGATGCCGTTGCTCACGACGGGCTGGCCCCGCTCGTCGCGGTCCGGGAGGATGTGGGCCGCGTGAAGCAGGCGGCGCTCGGGCAGGTTGCTCAGCGCGCAGCGCCCGCGGTAGGCCTCCAGGACCAGCTCGCGGAACACGGCCTGGTGCAGGCGCCGCTTGGCCTCGATGACGGCGTAGCGGCGCAGGTCGGCGGCGTCAGACAGGGTGGCGGTGCCGCGATCCCACTCGCCGGGCACCACCTGCGCCGACAGGGAACCGGCGTCCCAGTGGGTCACGAACACGGGCCAGATCGCCTGGTACAGGGTCGGGGCGATCCCGTGCAGGTAGATGAGCGGTGTCCGGTCCTCCCAGGCCTCCCGGAGCGCGCGGTTGTCGGCGTTCGCCGGGTCGTCGCCCATGAACCGGTACTGGAAGAACCCGTCGTCCGAGGCGATGTCATCGTAGCGCCGCTGGCGGCCCTGGCGGGGGACTGTGGTCTTGATGCTCAGCAGCCCGCGGCGCATCTGCCGGGGCCTGAAGATGCCGCGGGGACGGTTCGCGAGCATGACGTTCTCCCCATCGACGGTGAAGCCCCGGGTGATCTCTGCCCACGGGATCGAGCCCGCATGGATCGCGTCGAGCCTCCTGACCATATCGAAGGCGGCGAGCCGGATGCGGTGGTCCAGTTCGTCGCCCATGGGATAGCTTTAGGGCTTGGCCCGGGCGGTTTCAACCCGCGCGGCGCCCAGCAACCCCGCCTCCCGCAGCTGCCGCATCAGGGCGACCTGCCTCTCCCCGACGCGGTCGGACTTCTCCCGGTTCATCCGCATGGGCATCAGCACCAGGTTGGCGATCACGCTGGCCAGCTCCGGGCAAACGGAGCGGGGGATGATGTGGTCGACGCTGAGCTGGTCGCCCGCGTAGGGCCCCTTGCGCACGGTTGGCGCGTTCCCCTTGCGCATCTCGGCCAGCCCTTCGGCGTCCAGGCACCCGAGTTGTCCGGCGATCCGGTGGCTGCGCAGAAGGGATGCTGCCGTCAGATCCGCGGCCGGCCCGGACATCCCGGCCATGGCGACCGCCGCGCCGCATGCGGCGACTGGGTCGATTCCGGCCAACCTGGCGGTCTCCAGCCAGCACACGGCCTTCTGCAGCCGGGGGTTCGCCGCCGTCCTGGTGAGGCCCGCGAGTTTGGCGGGATCGATGAGATTCGCGATCCTGGACGCGTGTGCCTTGAGTTCGCCGGAGACTCGGGCGGCTGGGGCGGGCCTGTCGGCAGGTTGCGCGGGGGCAACCGGATGGGTCAGGCCGAGGCGCGCGGAGGATTCCTGCGAGAGGTTGGTGACCGGCAGGCGGACCACGCCGTCGGCGAGCAACAGGGTGATGGAATCCGGCGTAGCCCTCATGACGACCGCGCCCGCGAACGTGCGGCCCGAGATCGTGGTGATGGTGACCCGGTTGGTGCCGGTCGCGACGGCGGCGACCGAGATCACCAGCGCGACCGCGATCGTGATCATCCCGCGCATGGTGGCGTGCCCTCAGCCCTCGTCGTGCGCCGAGCCCTCGTAGAGCACCTCGCCCGTGCTCTTGGAGATCACGGCGATGTGGGATGACCGGAGCGTCGGCCCCTCCGTCGGGTAGAACACGATCCAGCAGTCCCGGGGATCGATGGGCCTGGTCTGGTAGAGGTTGAACCGTGACCACCCGGTCTCGGCGAAGTCCAGCACGCGCAGGTCCGACCTGATACAGCGCATCAGGACCTCGGCGGCGATCTCCCCGGCGCGCTCGCGACTGATCTCTGCCATGCTCCCCTGAATCTCCGTTCAATTTGCGCCGCTGCGTTGATGGCGTGAAGGAAAACCAGCGCGTCAATGGATGTACCCTCCCGGCCCGGTGGCGATGACCTGGGACCCCATCCCGGGAGCATAGGACCTGTCCCTGTACCGGTCGCGGTGGCGGAAGATGCGGTCCTGCTCCAGCCCGGTGTACGAGTGGAAGATCACCTCGCGGGCCTCGCCGTCGGATCTGACGGTGGCCCGCCAGTCCCCGGGCCGAGGGCCGACCCACTCCCATCCCGCCGGGTCGCCGATCTGCCCGATCAGCTTCCTGGGTACCCCCGTGCCCCAGGGGTCGGCGCACAGGATCTCGTGGTCGTGCCACCAGCAGCCGTGCCACTCGGCCCCGAACTCCCGTAGCTCGCGGAGCAGCAGGGATGCCGACAGGTACGACAGCGACGTGCCGTCGCCCTCGATGGCCCCCATGGGGTCGATCGCGCCCGGCGGTCTCGGGGCCTCCAGGAACGTCCCCTCCATCCGGGGGCAGGCGTCGGGTTCCGGGAAGTCGGACTCCGCCGGCATGGCCCACACGACGCCGTTGCCGTTACCGTGGGATCGGAACACGTAGCCGCGCAGCGCGAGCACGTCCTTCACGCGCAGGGATGGGAAGGCGGCGACGACCCTGGCGGGATCCACCGGGCTGCGGCACCAGCCCTCCGGCAGATCGGGCGGCAGCTCGGCGGCCCTGACGGCGGCTCGCCTCATGCGGTTGATGGCCCTCTGGTCGAAGTAGGTGGTCTCCATGTTGGGACCCTATGATACCGTGTCGGACAACGGCAGTACGAGGCCGCGAGAAAGGTGGGCCGCGCGAGTTTGTGCTGGGATAGGGGAAAGAACGGCCCGCGCGGCCCTGGCGCATGGGATGGCGGGACCGTGACCGGCCTCGCGCGAACGATCCCAAGCGTTGGGCCGATGGTGGGGACTGAGGGCAGGGGAGGGCAAGGGGATTTCGCCGCGTGTGGCGCTACCCATACCGCGCCCGCGCGCATAGATTGTTCCATGCCCGCATCCCTCATCGAGAAGCGGGTCTCAGGCGGCCAGATCGGTGCCGACCGCGCCGGGGCGGGATAGGAGGCCGGCCGAGCGCCCCTAGAAGAGGACACTTGTGACAAATGCCTGCAGCGGTTCGGCGAGCCGGCGATTGCGGCGGACCACCACGGCGAGCTGGCGGATGAACCGAGGATGGAACCCGATGCGGTGGACGGTCCGCCGCTGCCTGCTATAGAGCGGCAGCACCCGATGGGGCACCATGCTGACACCCAGCCCCAGCGAGACGAGGTTCGCGATGACATCGAAGCTGTCGAGTTCCATCGCCGGCTCGATCCGCCACCCGCGCTCGTTGAGCCACCGGTACAGCCGGCGGCCGGTATGGCTCTCGCGCTCGATCATCAGCCAACGTTGGCCCGCCAGAAGGCGACCGAGATCCTCGATGGTCGCGGATTTTGGGGCGGTCTGCAACGGGAACTGCGGTGGGGCGATGGCCACGAACTCGTCGGCGAAGGAGTGAGTGACCCTGAGCGAGCGCGGCAGGCGGGGCGGCGGGCAGACCAGGCCGGCATCCAGGTCGCCGGCGTCGAGCCCCGCCAGGATCTCGGCGCTCGTCCGCTGAACGACCTGTAGCTGGACACCGGGATGATCGTGGTGGAACGCGAAGAAGTAGCCCGGCAGATAGGCGAGTCCGATGCTGCGGGCGACGCCGACCCGAAGCAGGGGCGGGAGCCGGTCCACCAGCTCCCGGAGTTCGGCGCAGAGATCGTCGGAGGCCCTGAGGAGCGCCGCGGACTTCTCCTTCAGCAGCCGTCCGGCGCGGGTCAGGCCCACGTGGCGCGTGGTGCGCTCAAAGAGGGGGGTCCGGAGGCGCTCCTCCATCCCGCGGATCTGGCGCGTGATGGCGCTCTGCGTCAGCCCGATGCGTTCGGCCGCGCGCGTGAACGAGCCGTTTTCGGCGACGAGCCGGAACAGGGTGAGTTCGTAAAGATCGAAGGGGGGACCGGCCAAGAAAGGATTACTAGAACTCATCAATGACAAAATAATAATGCATTTTACGCAGTAATCCAGTGGGGCGATGGTTCGGCGGCCCCGGGGTCTGGCCCAGGGATGAGGGCCGGTGGCCTCCGGGCAAGACAGGAAGGAAAGAGAAGTATGGCGGATCGAAGTAGTCGGCTGCCGCAGAATCCGCCCGGCCCCTGGTACGTGGATTCGAACTGCATCGACTGCGACCTGTGCCGCGAGACCGCCCCCACGGTCTTCAGGCGGGACGACGACGCGGGCAACAGCATCGTGTTCCACCAGCCAGAGACCGACGAGGAGAGGCGGCTCGCGGCGGAGGCCGCGGAAGGTTGCCCCGTGGAGGCCATCGGAAGCGATGGCTGATCCGCCCCCGGCCATGTTGGCGGGGCACTGGCGGATCAGGGATTCTCCCGCAAGCTGGATGACGAGCCATGGATGAGAGCGCGAGGCACGGACACGGCGGGCGCGCGGGACGGCCCCCGCGGGTGGTGGTGGTCGGGGCCGGTTTCGGGGGCCTGACGTTCTGCCAGGCATTCTCCTGTCCGGACGCGGATGTCACGGTGGTCGATCGGCAGAATCACCACCTGTTCCAGCCGCTGCTCTATCAGGTGGCCACGGCCGGCCTTTCCGCGCCGGAGATCGCCCAGCCGATCCGATCTATCCTCCGGGGCAGGCGCAACGTGACGGTGCTCATGCGGACCGTGACAGGTTTCGATCTCGCTGGCCGCAGCGTGCTGCTGGGTGACGATGCCCTGGGCTACGACTATCTCGTGCTGGCCCCGGGCAGCGTGGTGAGTTTTTTCGGGCACCCGGAGTGGGGCCGGCACGCGCAGGGCCTCAAATCGCTGGAGGACGCCCTCCGGATCCGCGGCCGGGTTCTTCTGGCGTTCGAGAGGGCCGAAAGCGGCGGGGACGCCGCCGAGAGGGAGCGGCTCATGACCATCGTCGTGGTCGGGGGAGGACCGACCGGCGTGGAACTCGCCGGCGCATTCGCGGAGCTGGCGCGCCACGTGCTGCGGAGGGATTTCCGCCGCATCGATCCGCGCGAGGCGCGGATCATTCTTCTGGAGGCGGGCCCGCGCATTCTGCCGCAATTCTCCCCGCGGCTCTCTGCGAGGGCAGGGGACCGCCTGGCCCGGCTCGGCGTCGACGTGCGCACGCATTCGGCCGTCGAGGCGGTGGGGGAGGGCTGGATTGCGCTGGC
>JAANMX010003579.1_pt1 | contig 13450 bp, 13 predicted proteins | sample 7279681 | NCBI WGS metagenome assembly JAANMX01 (sample SAMN14094542, study PRJNA606508) | bioreactor metagenome | isolation source: A lab-scale SPAN reactor treating ammonium-rich wastewater day 351 | place: Ireland: Galway | collected 2018-01-01
TAAATAATTTAAGAAATAAAGAATTACTATCGATATAAATGAAACAAGCGGTAAGCCTATCAATAAGACCAGAATTCTATTTTTTTTGAGCATCATTACGTCTTTTTTCTAAATCATTTACTGTTTTTATCAGATTGTAGATGCCAATGGATATTCCAAGTATTCCACCGAGTAATGTAAACAGATATCCAGTATCAAATTTACCATCAAGCCAACTGCCTAAAAAAACCATCGCTACTATTGTTACGGCAAGTTGTAAGCCGAGCCCTAGATAAGGTCCGGCTTCCCGAATGGATTTTGCAAAGCCGGAATTTTCATCCGGTTTTTGCATTTTCTAATCTCCTTTATTAACAGGTTTAAAACTTGAGTTGGAACCCATAGAACTTCTGCCTTCAAAAACAGCCCCAGCCTCAACAACAAGTATCTTAGTAATTAAATCACCTTTGAGAACTGCCTTTGCTTCAAGAACCAATTTTTCTTTAGCATTTACTGTGCCTTCAACTTTTCCACCAATTGATACAGTTTCACCAGTTAATTGTCCAGTAATAGTTCCGTGCTCACCAACAGTCAGGTTACCTTGAGCAGTGATGTCACCTTTAACAGATCCATCTACCCTCACATTTCCATTACTGGTAACTTTACCATCGATAACAACTCCACTGCTAATAATTGTTACTTCTTCCATAGAACTCCCGATTGATTTAGTTTTCAAATATTACTCCTAAAAATTAATTAAAACTTTTTCTGGGTCAATTGCTTTACCATCCTTCCAAATTTCGAAATGCAGGTGCGGTCCTGTGGCCCAGCCCGTGGAGCCCACGGCGCCGATGTTCTGGCCTTGTTCGACGGATTGCCCCTTCTTCACAAGGATCTTGCTCAGGTGGGCATAGACGGTCACGTGCTGGTTGCGGTGCTTGATGAACACCACATTGCCAAAACCGTTCTGCACGCCGGCGAAATCCACCACGCCATCGCCCACGGTGCGCACGGCAGTGCCCGTGGGGGCCGCGAAATCGGTGCCCAGATGGGCGCGCCAGGTTTTGTGGATGGGGTGGAAACGCATGGCGAACCCACTGGAGACGCGGGAGAACTCCACCGGCGAGGCCAGATAGGCGCGGCGCAGGCTCTGGCCATCGAGGGTGTAGTAGGCGCCGCGGCTGGCGCCGGGCTCCTGGAACCACACCGCCTGGTGGGACTTGCCGTTGTTCTGGAATTCGGCGCTCAGCACCCGTCCGGTGCGCAGGGGTTCGCCGTCGGCTTCGAGTGTTTCGTAAACGACGGAAAAGCGGTCGCCTTTGCGCAGGGAGCGGCGGAAGTCGATGTCGCCCGAGAACAGCTCGGCCACCTGCACCGCCACGGCGTCGGGGATGCGCGCTGCATCGGTGGCGGCAAACAGGGAGCTCTGGATCACGCCGCCAGCCAGCCGGCTGGAGGTGGTGAGCGGGGCGGTCTCGATGCGCGAGGCAAACCCTGCCTCGGTTTTTTCGACCACCAGGCGTTTGAATTCCCCGCTCTCGTCAGGCGCCCAGCGCGCCGTCAGGCGCAGCAGGCGGTGGTCGTCAGATGTCTCGGCGGATGCCAGGCGGCCGGTACGGCCCATCAGGTTCTTCTGCACATGGCTGTCGCGCCGCAGGAAAGCGGCAGCGGCAGGGTCGGCCACCCCCATGCGCTGCAGGAGCGACTCCACCGTGTCGCTGCTGCGGACCTGCTCGGTGCGGAACAGCGAAAAACCGGGTTGATCGGCCATTTCGGCCAGCGACAGACCGCTGGCCAGGGACGTGACGGGCAGCACAACCTGGCGCACGGGCAGGTCGGCCGGGTCGGGGGCCAGCGAGGCTACGGCAAACGCGCCGCCGCCGCCGGTCAGCAGCAGGGCTGCCAGGAGGGCTGTAATGCGTTTGGGGTGATTCTGGATGCCTTGGGTGATGCGGTCGCGCAATGCGAGGCTGGCGGTGGTCAGGCCGTTGTTCAAGAGTCGATCCCCAGGGTGAGCGCACGCCTTGCTGGGCGCTCAGGCAGGGGTGCCAGAGGCTGCAAGGCGGGCAGACTGTCAGTGCCGCAGGACATGGAGGAGAACCCCCAAGGGCGGGCCACTTAGAATCCGCCACTGCAATGTGGCCGCAAGTATAGCGAACCATGGGCGCGGTACACCCAAGAAAACCCTTATGAATCAATCCTTTGTTACATCTGATCCGATCACTGATGGTGTAGGACGAGCGCTTGAAATTTCGCTGCGCGGCGTGGAGGAGCTTCTGCCCCGGGACGAATGGGTGAAGAAGCTCGCGCGCGCCGAGGCCACGGGCCAGCCGCTGCGCATCAAGCTGGGCCTGGACCCCACGGCGCCGGACATCCACATCGGCCACACGGTGGTGCTCAACAAGATGCGCCAGCTGCAGGACCTGGGCCATCAGGTGATCTTCCTGATCGGCGACTTCACGAGCCTGATCGGCGACCCCTCGGGCCGCAACAGCACGCGCCCACCGCTCACGCCCGAGCAAATCAAAGTCAACGCCGAAACCTATTACCGCCAGGCCAGCCTGGTGCTGGACCCGGCGCGCACCGAGATCCGCTACAACAGCGAATGGTGCGAGCCGCTGGGCGCCACCGGCATGATCCAGCTGGCCGCGAAGTACACCGTGGCGCGGATGATGGAGCGCAACGACTTCCATGAGCGCTTCACCGCCGGCAACTCGATCAGCGTGCACGAGTTTCTCTACCCGTTGATGCAGGGCTACGACTCCGTGGCGCTCAAGAGCGATCTGGAACTGGGCGGCACCGACCAGAAGTTCAACCTGCTCATGGGCCGCCACCTGCAGCAGGAATACGGCCAGGAGCCGCAGTGCATCCTGACCATGCCGCTGCTCGAAGGCCTGGACGGCGTCGAGAAGATGTCCAAGTCCAAGAACAATTACATCGGCATCAGCGAAGAGGCCAACACCATGTTCGCCAAGGTGCTGAGCATCTCCGACACGCTGATGTGGCGCTGGTACACCCTGCTGTCGTTCCGCTCGCTCGAAGAGATTGCCCGGCTCAAGGCCGAGGTCGAAGGCGGGCGCAACCCCAAGGACGCCAAAGTGCTGCTGGCCAAGGAAATCACCGCTCGCTTCCACAATGCGGCGGCGGCCGACGCCGCCGAGCAGGACTTCATCAATCGCAGCAAGGGCGGCGTGCCCGACGAGATTCCGGAGGTGAGCCTGTCAGGCGCGCCGCTGGGTATCGGTGCTGTTTTGAAGCAGGCCAATCTGGCGCCCTCGACCAGCGAAGCCAGCCGCCTGATCGACGGCGGCGGTGTGCGCGTCGATGGCGCGGTGGTCGGCGATCGCGGCCTCAAGCTGGCAGCGGGCACCTATGTGGTGCAGGTGGGCAAGCGCAAGTTTGCGCGCGTCACGCTGGGCTGAATATCAGGCCAGGCCCTTGGACTGGAAGAAGGGCAGGTAGGCGCGGTCCACCCTGCAGATGTGGTGGATCAGCCATTCCTTGAGGAAGTCGAGCGCCTCGAAGGTGATTTCCTCGCCCGTCTCGAAGCGCATCAGCAGTTCCATGGACTTGCTGGTGAAACCGTCGTGCTCGGCCTTGTGCGCGGGGGTTTCGGGGTAGCCGTGCTGCTGGAACAGCACCTCTTCCACGATGAAGTGGTTGTGGGTGTAGTCCACCAGGCCTTCGAGCACCTCGCCGATGGCTTCGCGCCGCGGCTGGGGCTGCGACAGTTCGTCGTGCAGGTTGTTCGTCAGTTGCACCAGCCATTGGTGCTGGCGGTCGATTTCCGCTACCCCCAGCTCCAGTTCGCTGGTCCACGGCATGAACGTCATCCGGATCTCCCTCGGGTGTGAATGGATGCAGCCAGGCCCGGTGCGCAGGCCTGGAGCGCAATTCCCGGGTTTTAGGGGGGATGGCCCGGTCCGGGTTTGACCTCCCTCAATTTAAAACCATATCAACAACATGGTTTAGGGTTTTGCCTTGCCGGCTGTTGCATTCAACCCATCGGTGTCGCCCACGGACTGGCGTGTGCGCGCTGCTTCGGCCCGCAGCCAGGCGCAGAAGGCCTGCACCTCGGGGCGCGGGCTGCTGCGCGGCCCGACCAGCAGCCAGTAGGCCAGCGGCGAGTCCAGCCGGTGGCCGGGCAGCACCTCCACGAGGTCGCCACTGGCCAGTGCATCGGCGATCAGCGGCATGCGTGCCAGCGCCAGACCCTGACCGCTGAGGGCGGCCTGCACGATCTGGTGCGCGTAGTTGAAATACAGCCAGCGCGGCGGCTGCAGCAAAGGGCAGCCCTGGGCATCAAACCAGCGGCGCCAGGACAGCCATTCCAGGTGCTGGTTGCGGTGCGCGTCACCCGCCTCGATCAGCGTGAACTGCGCCACGTCGGCTGGTGCGCGCAGGGGCGGCATGCTTTTGAGCAGCCAGGGGCTGGCCACCACCGCCAGCTGCTCGCCAAACAGGCGCTCGGCACCCTCCAGGCGCGTGCCGGGCAGGCTGTAGCGCAGCGCCAGGTCCACATCGGCGGTGTCGAGATCCACGGAGGCGTCGCTCGCGTCGATACGGATATCGATATCGGGGTTCTCGCGCTGGAAGGCCTCCAGGCGCGGGATCAGCCAGGTCGAGGCAAAACTCGCCCAGGTGGTGATGGCCACGCTCTTGCGCCCTGCCGTCTGGCGCACCAGGCGCACGGCGGCGTCCATGCGCTCCAGCGCGGGCACCACGGCGCGCTGCAGTTGCGCGCCGGCGCTGGTCAGCTCCACGGCGCGCGTGTGGCGCAGGAACAGCGGCACGCCCACTTCGTCTTCCAGCGCCTGGATCTGGCGGCTCACGGCCGACTGCGTGAGCGCCAGCTCGTCGGCTGCCGCGCGGAAGTTCAGATGCCGTGCCACGGCCAGGAAGGCGCGCCAGTGGCCTGCACCGACGGGGCGGGTGCGCAGCAGGGGGCTGGAGTTCTGCGGGCTGCTCATGGGGTTGATTGATGCGTTTAAGGAATCAATAGCGTAGCGCGTTTTCATTGGACCGTGAATGGAATGAAGAGGAACATGAGCGCATCGGAAAACTTCATTGATGCCAAGGAGCCTGCCATGTCCTCTCTATTGCCGTTGTCGCACCCCACCGCCGCTCCCACGCCCGGCCGCGCGCTGGCGGGCCACTGGAAGCTGCCAGCCGGGCGTGTTCTGTCGCTGTACCCGCGCGATCGCAGCGTGCTGGAAATCACCCTGGGCCGCGTGTGGCTCACCGGGGCGGACGGCCCGGAGCCCGGCGCCGACCATGTGCTGGCGGCGGGCGAACGCCTGGTGGTCGAACCCGGCCGCCATGTGGTGATCGAGCCCTGGGCCGGGGCGGGCTGGCCGGCTGCAGCCTTCCGCTGGGATGCCGCTGCGGCGCCCCATGCCGTGCCCCTGTCGGCGCAATGGGAGCGCGGCGTGGCACTTCCGCTGCGTGACCTGTCGCAGGCCCTGGGATGCCTCGGCCGGGCCGTGGCCATGGCTGCGAGTGCAGCGGGGCGCCTGTTTGCCGGGCTGGCGCGCTACGCGCTGGCGCCGCGTGTTCCGCAGACCGGTTGTGGCGGCGGATAATCCGTGCGTATCCGGATGGGGCGGGCCCGTGCCGGAACACCACCGATTTTCATGACGCAACTCGACATCCTCATCATGGCGGCCGGCAAGGGCACGCGCATGAAAAGCCGCCTTCCCAAGGTTCTGCAGCGCCTGGCGGGCCGGCCGCTTTTGCACCATGTGCTCGACCAGGCGGCGTACCTGCAGGCGCGCAGCGCGACCGTCATCACCGGCCACGGTGCTATCGAAGTAGAAGCTGCCACCGCAGGTGCAGCGAGCGTTGGAAGCACATTTGACCTGAAATTCGTGCGCCAGGAGCCGCAGCTGGGCACCGGCCACGCCGTGCAGCAGGCCGTGCCGCACCTGCGCGAGGACGGCACCGTGGTGGTGCTCTCGGGCGACGTGCCGCTGACCCGGCCCGAGACGCTGCGCGCGCTGGTCGATGCCTGCGCGGGCGAGCGGCTGGCACTGCTTACCGTCGAGCTGGCCGACCCCACGGGCTACGGCCGCATCGTGCGGGGTGCCGATGGCGCCGTGCGCGGCATCGTCGAGCACAAGGACGCGAGCGAAGCGCAGCGCGCCATCACCGAGGTCTACAGCGGCATCATGGCCGTGCCCGCGCGCCTGCTCGCACCGTGGCTGGCGCGCCTGACCAACGACAACGCCCAGGGCGAGTACTACCTGACCGACATCGTGGCCATGGCCGTGGCGGACGGGCTGCCCGTGGCGGCGCACCGCATCAGCGACGCACTGCAGGTGGCCGGCGTGAACAGCCCGCTGCAACTGGCCGAGCTGGAGCGCGCGCACCAGCTGCGCCAGGCCCAGGCGCTGATGGAGCAGGGCGTGCGCCTGGCCGACCCGGCGCGCTTCGACCTGCGCGACGACGCCCGCACCGGCACGCGCGCCGCGCTGGTGTGCGGCCAGGATGTGGAAATCGACGTGGGCTGCATCTTCACCGGCCGTGTGGAGCTGGGTGAGGGCGTGCAGATCGGCGCGCACTGCTGCATCGCCAACGCCAGCATCGCGGCGGGAGCGATCGTTCACCCCTACACCCACATCGACGGCGAGAAGCTTGGCGCCCGCGTGGGTGAGGGCGCGCTCATCGGCCCCTACGCGCGACTGCGCCCCGGTGCACAACTGGGCCGCGAGGTGCACATCGGCAACTTCGTCGAGGTGAAGAACAGCACCTTGGCCGACGGCGCCAAGGCCAACCACCTCGCCTACCTGGGCGATGCCAGCGTGGGCGAGCGCGTGAACTACGGCGCGGGCAGCATCACCGCCAACTACGACGGTGCGAACAAGCACCGCACGGTGATCGGGGCCGACGTGCACATCGGCAGCAACTGCGTGCTGGTGGCGCCCGTCACCATCGGCGCGGGGGCCACGGTGGGCGGCGGATCGACCATCACCAAGGACGTGCCCGCAGGTGCCCTGGGTGTGGCGCGCGGCAAGCAGGTCAGCATTGCCGACTGGCAGCGGCCCGCCAAACAGCCCAAGCCATGAGCACGGACCCCTACGACCGCCTTGACGCCCCGGCGCTGCGCGCCCTGCTGGCGCAGCGCGACGCACAGCTGGCCGAACAGGCCGCCGGCATGGAGGAGTGGATGCACGCCGTGTCGCACGACCTGCGTGCGCCGCTGCGCCACATCACCTCCTACGGGCCGCTGGTGCGCGAGCTGCTGCAGGAATCCGGCCTGCCCGCCGAGGCGCAGCAGGAGGCGCTGGCCTTTCTCGACACCATGGACCAGTCCGCCCGGCGCATGGGCCGCATGCTCGAAGGGCTGCTAGCGCTCTCGCGCATTGCCCGGGCGCCCCTGCGGCGCGAGGCCGTGGACCTGGCTGCGCTGGTGGAGCAGGTCCGCGCTTCGCTGGCCGAGCCCGCGCAGGGCCGCAGCGTGCAGTGGCAGATTGCGCCCGACCTGCCCACCGTACAGGGCGATGCCACGCTGCTGCGCCAGATGCTGACCGAACTGCTGGCCAATGCGCTCAAGTTCACGCGGGGGCGTGAACCCGCCTGCATCGCCGTGGGCTGGGAGCCTGGCGCGGACGGCCAGTTCGCGCTCACGGTGCAGGACAACGGCGCGGGCTTCAACCCGGCGCAGGCCGCAGGGCTGTTCGGCATCTTCCAGCGCCTGCACCGCGAGAGCGAATTCGAGGGCGTGGGCGCCGGCCTGGCGGCGGTGCGCGCCATCGTGCGGCGCCACGGCGGGGAGGCCCGCGCTGCGGCCGTGCCGGGCGAGGGTTGCACGGTGCGTGTGTGCTGGGCGGGATAAAACCGCTATTTTATTGATAGCTGGTTGCGCTTGATGGACGGGCGCTAAAGCCTATTTTCACATCAAATTTTTAACCGCGCGCGTCTGGCCTGCGCAGTGTCACCCTAGAAACGGCAGTTGACCGCTTTGTTTCCATTGCCAGGCCGCATGAAATCAACGTTTCAAGGCTTCGATGGTGCTCACCTGATGGGTGGGCGCGCTATGCACCCGCCAGCACCGCGCTCAGGGCGCCATGCGGCGTTGCTCCTCCTTGCGGGCAGGGGCCCGCTACGTCGTCGCGCCTTGCCTGGCACCCCGATCACGGCACTGGCGGGCGGATCCAACTGCCGTTTCTAGGGTCACGCGGGCTGCGGCGGGGTGGGCATGCCGGGCGGCATGGGCGCGCGGGAGCCGGCCACCTGGTTGCGCCCGCCGTGCTTGGCGCGGTAGAGGGCGGTGTCGGCATCGTTGATCCAGTCGCGCAGGCTGATGTGGCTGCGCCCCGTCTCGGCCAGGCCGATGCTGCTGGTCAGCTGCAGTTCGGGCAGCTCGCGCAGTCGCACGGCGGCAATGCGGTCGCGGATGCGCTCGGCAATGGCCTGCGCTTCGTCGGCAGGCACGCCGCTGCACACCACCGCGAATTCGTCGCCGCCGTAGCGGCCCGCATGGTCGTGGGCGCGCACGCAGTCCAGGATGACCTGCCCCACGGCGCGGATCACTTCGTCGCCCACGGTGTGTCCGTGCACATCGTTGATGGGCTTGAAGTGGTCGATGTCGATCATCAGCAGACAGGCGGGCTCGCCGCTGGCGTGAAAACGCTCCAGGCTGGCGCTGGCCTGCTCCTGCCAGTGGCTGCGCGCGGCCAGGCCGGTCTGGGCGTCGGTGCGGCGCATGGCCTCCAGCTCACGGTTCTGCCGGGCCACGGTGCGGATCAGCCGGTAGCTGGCCACGCTGACGGCCATGGTGTGCACGATGATCACGGGCAGCGTGAAGATCACCACCAGCAGAGAGCTTTCCAGGCGCGGCTCGGGCCGCAGCAGCAGCGTGGCCAGCGCGCCCGTGCCCAGCATGCCGGGCAGCGAATACAGCCACAGGCGCTTGATGCCGGTGCTGAACTTGTCGTAGGTGGTCACGGCCACCAGCACCACGCTGGGAAGCAGGTTGAAGTGCATCAGCGGTACCCACAGGCCGACGATGGCCGAGTCGATCAGCAGGTTGCGCACTTCAGCGCGGTAGGGGTCGCGGCTGTGTCGTGCCAGCAGGTACGCCAGGTGCGGCCAGCCCAGCGCGCCGAGGGCCAGCAGCCACCATGTCCATGCAGGCGACGGAGTGCCATACAGCACGCTGCCCAGCAGCAGCCCTCCCAGGCCCATGCCCAGTGTGCGCAGCGGGTAGATGTGGCGGTAGGTGTTTTTGCGCGAGGCCGGGCCCATGCCGCCGTGATTGCGCGGGGCGTGATGCGGTGGGTTGGCGGAAGGGGCGGTCATGGGGTGCGTCGGCAGTGCCGGGGGTGTCCTGCCCCGCACCGCCAAAGCCTACCAGACGAACGGTTACGGCCGTCTTACAGCGCGCCGCCTTGCTCCTCGATACGGTGCAGGCGGCGGCGCAGCGTGGCCACTTCTTCCATCAGGTCGGCGGTGAGGGCGGCCAGGTACGGGTCTGCGCCAAAGGTGGCCTCCAGTTGTGCGATGCGCCGGGCGCGTACCACGGTGGTGCTGCTGAAGCGCCAGGTGGAGAGGCCCGCGCCGGGCTGCGCGGGGGTGATCACGCCGGCCTCCACGCGCTCGCTCACCCACTCGGGCGCGCGGCAGCAGGCGCGTGCCAGGTCGTCCAGCGTGAGCATGGATTCTTCGATCAGCTCGCCCATCTGGGCCGGAATATGGAAGGCATGGGGCATGGTCAGGCTCCTGGCCCGGCGCTGGTCTGGCGCGGGTTGAAGTGGGGAAAGGCCTTGCCCAGCGCGGCCCAGGCGGCGCGGGCGTCGTCGGTGTCGGCCGGGGGCAGGGCAATGTCGAGTTCCAGATACAGGTCGCCCGGTGTCGCGCCCGGAATGCCCCGTCCGCGCAGCCGCAGCTTGCGCCCGGCGCGCGAGCGGGCGGGCACGGTCACCTCCACCGTGCCCGTGGGGGTGGGCACCTCGATGCTGGCCCCCAGCGCGGCTTCCCAGGGGGCCAGGGCGAGGCGCTGGTACACATCGCGCCCTTCGGCGCGCCAACGCGGGTCGGACCGGAAGTGCACTTCAAGAAAAAGGTCACCCGCCGGCGCCCCGCCCAGGCCCGGGCCGCCCTGGCCGGCCAAGCGGATCAGCTGGCCCTCGTGTACGCCCTTGGGAATCTTGACCTGCAGGCTGCGCTGCTCCGGGACCACATGGCCGTCCGCGCCCAGGTGCGCGCTACGCAGTTCGATGGTGCGCTGTGCGCCGTGGTAGGCGTCCTGCAGGTCCAGTTCGATGCTGGCATGGTGGTCCTTGCCGCGCCGCTGCGGCGGGGGGCCTCCCCCGTGCGTGCCCCGCGCTGCCTGGGCATGGCGGGCATGGGCGGCGCGGCCGAAGAGCTGCTCGAAAAAGTCGCTGTAATGGCCCGCGCCATCGGGGGCGCCCCCGTCGTCGGTGAACTCGAAGCCCGCATCCCAGTGCGGCGGTGGGCGGAAGTCACCGCCAGCGCGTGCCCCCTGGGCCGCCGCCTGGGCGCCCAGGGCGTCGTAGGCGGCGCGCCGCTCGGGGTCGGAAAGCACGGCGTGGGCCTCGTTCACCTCGGCCATGCGCTGGGCGGCGTCGGGCTCCTTGCTGACATCGGGGTGAAATTTGCGCGCCTGCTTGCGAAAGGCCTTCTTCACCTCGTCGGCCGTGGCGTTCTTGTCCACACCGAGGGTTCGGTAGTAATCCTTGAATTCCATGCGCACCTCCTGCTGCGCAGGCCACTCTACGCATCTGGCGGGGCATGGCAAGAGGAATGATTGCGATGCTATTGAATAAATAGCTGCTGACGCTTGTCAGTCTTGCATTAGAGGCACTTTTGTCTCAAATTTTGCGCGGCGCGTGGCGAAGAAGGCCTTGACGTTGCGCACATTCGCATCGCCCGTGAACAGGCGCTGCGTGAGCTGCAGATAGGCCGGCATGTCGCGCGTGTGCACCACGAGCACGAAATCGGGCCCGGGCGAGACGCGCCAGCACTGTTGTACGGCATCTTCGCGCACGGCGCGGGCCTCGAAGGCATCGAGCTGCTCGGCGCCCTGGCGGTCGAGCGACACCTCCACGATGCACGCCAGCCCGTGGCCCTGCAGCGCAGCCAGGCGGTCGGGCTGCACGATGGCCACCTGGCGCTCGATCAGCCCGGCCTCGTGCAGGCGCCGCACGCGCCGCAGGCAGGTGGGGGGCGACACATGCACCTGTTCGGCCAGTTGCTGGTTACTTTGCCCGGCATCGCGCTGCAGCAGGTCGAGCAGTTGCAGGTCGATCGCATCAAGCGCCATTGATTCCATAAATTGCTCTATTTTGATTAAAAATTTCACATATCTAAATATGTGAAATTAAATTTCATAAACAGCCAAAAATCAATCAAAAATTATTCACTACCTTGCCTACGATGGCCCCATTCCCATCGAGCAGGAGTTTCCTTATGTGCGGTATCGTCGGCGCGGTTTCCAGGCGCAACATCGTTCCCATCCTGGTGCAGGGCCTGCAGCGGCTGGAATACCGGGGGTATGACTCCTGTGGCGTGGCCGTGTATGCCGCCAGCCTGGATGCCGCGCGCCAAGGCACTTCAGGCGGGGGCCTGCAGCGCGCCCGCAGCACGGCCCGTGTGGCCGACCTGATGGAGCAGGTCCTTGCCGACCATATCGAAGGGGCCACAGGTATCGCCCATACCCGCTGGGCCACGCACGGCGCGCCGGTCGTGTGCAACGCACACCCGCACTTCAGCCACGGCCCGGGCAGCGATGGTGCGGGCCCACCCGGCCGCGTGGCGCTGGTGCACAACGGCATCATCGAAAACCATGAGGAGCTGCGCGCGCAACTGCAGGCGCGGGGCTATGTGTTCACCAGCCAGACCGACACCGAGGTCATCGCCCACCTCGTGGACAGCCACTACGGCGGCGATCTGTTCGAGGCCGTGCAGGCGGCGGTCAGCGAGCTGCGCGGCGCCTACGCCATCGCCGTGCTGCACAAGGACGAGCCGCACCGCGTGGTGGGCGCGCGCGCGGGCTCGCCCCTGATTCTGGGCGTGGGACAGGACAGCAGCGAGCATTTTCTGGCCAGCGACGCCATGGCCCTGGCCGGAGTCACCGACCAGATCGTCTACCTGGAAGAGGGCGACCTGGTGGACCTGCAACTGGGCCGCTACTGGATCGTGGGCAAGGATGGCGCGGCGTTGACGCCCGCGCAACGCCCCGTGCGCACCGTGCAGGCCTTCAGCGGTGCGGCCGAGCTGGGCCCCTACCGCCATTACATGCAGAAGGAAATTTTCGAGCAGCCGCGCGCCATCGCCGACACCCTTGCGGGTGTGCAGGCCATCGTGCCCGAGCTGTTTGACGGCCCCGGCCACGATGGCCAGCCGGGCATGGCCGCCTGGCGCGTGTTCAAGGAAATCGACCGCGTGCTCATCCTGGCCTGCGGCACCAGCTACTACAGCGGCTGCACCGCCAAATACTGGCTCGAAGACATCGCCGGCATCCCCACCCAGGTGGAAGTGGCCAGCGAATACCGCTACCGCACCAGCGTGCCCGACCCGCGCACCCTGGTCGTCGCCATCAGCCAGAGCGGCGAAACCGCCGACACCCTGGCCGCACTGCGCCACGCCCAGGGCCTGGGCATGAAGCACACCCTCACCATCTGCAACGTAGCTACCAGCGCCATGGTGCGCGAGTGCGAACTGGCCTACATCACCCGCGCGGGCGTGGAGATCGGCGTGGCCAGCACCAAGGCCTTCACCACGCAACTCGCCGGCCTGTTCCTGCTCACGCTGGCGCTGGCGCAGTCGCGCGGCCGCCTCACCGAAGAACAGGAAGCCGCCCACCTCAAGGACATGCGCCAGCTGCCGGGTGCCCTGCAGGCCGTGCTGGCGCTCGAACCCCAGATCATCGGCTGGGCCGAAGTCTTTGCCCGCATGGAAAACGCCCTGTTCCTGGGCCGGGGCCTGCACTACCCCATCGCCCTTGAAGGGGCGCTCAAGCTCAAGGAAATCAGCTACATCCACGCCGAGGCCTACCCGGCCGGAGAGCTCAAGCACGGCCCGCTGGCGCTGGTCACCAGCAGCATGCCCGTGGTGACGGTGGCGCCCAACGACACGCTGCTGGAAAAGCTCAAGAGCAACATGCAGGAGGTGCGCGCACGCGGCGGCGTGCTCTACGTGCTGGCCGACGCCGACACCCATATTGAGAGCAGCGATGGCATCCACGTCATCCGCATGCCAGGCCACTACGGCCCGCTTTCGCCCATCCTGCACGTGCTGCCGCTGCAACTGCTGGCCTACCACACGGCCTGCGCGCGGGGAACGGATGTGGACAAGCCGCGCAATTTGGCCAAGAGCGTGACGGTCGAATGACCGGCACGATCTTGGGGCGGCGCTAATCCGGGTAATTAAAGTCGTAAACTCGAAAATAAAGTCGTAAACAGACTTCTAGCATTCATGCGGGTTTGCGGGGCGGTTATTTGTAACTGTAAAG
>JAANMX010003581.1_pt1 | contig 13444 bp, 8 predicted proteins | sample 7279681 | NCBI WGS metagenome assembly JAANMX01 (sample SAMN14094542, study PRJNA606508) | bioreactor metagenome | isolation source: A lab-scale SPAN reactor treating ammonium-rich wastewater day 351 | place: Ireland: Galway | collected 2018-01-01
AAAGAGAACACGGATTAATAAAAATCTGTGTTCCTTCCGATCCGTGTATACAAAATTTCATCCCCCGTGGCGCAACGAAGTCGCATGGGGAACTGCTCTAGAAATACTATACCAGCACCGCTATTGTCAGACAGCTAAATACCAGTCATAATGTTCAGGCGCTTCTGAACCGGATAGATTTGTCATCCACCCAGCAGGACACTATAATCAAGTGAACGAAAATTCACGAAAGCTCCTATATCCAAGCAGGCAAAGGAGAGTTAATTTGAAGCTGCACGAATATCAATCGAAGCGCATTTTCGCCCAATATGGCATTCCCATCCCGGACGGGGATGTGGCGACCACCCCTGCCGAAGCCCGGGCCATTGCCGAGCGGCTGGGACGGCCCGTCGTCATCAAAAGCCAGATTCTGGTGGGCGGTCGGGGCAAGGCCGGCGGGATCAAACTGGCCAAGAACGCTGACGAAGCCGAAGACGTAGCCAGCAAAATTCTGGGTATGGACATCAAAGGGCTGACCGTCAAGAAAGTGCTGGTGGACGAAGCCGCCGACATCCGTTCGGAAATCTATCTGGGCGTTGTGCTGGACAGAGCCAAACGCCAGGTCGCCATTATGGCTTCCAGCGAGGGCGGCGTAGAGATCGAAGAGGTGGCTGCCAAGACACCCGATAAGATCGTTACCGTCCACATCCATCCACTCCTCGGCCTACAAGCCTACCAGGCCCGCAATCTGGCCTTTGGCATCGGTCTTCCCAAAGAACACATCCGCGCCTTTACCCAAATTGTCCAAAGCCTTTACAACGTATTTATCGAGAGCGACGCGGGCTTGGCCGAAATCAACCCACTGATTATCAACGGCGAGAACAAACTCCAGGCCGTGGATGGCAAAATTCTGCTGGACGATAGCGGTCTCTTCCGTCACACAGAATTGGCCGCCCTGCGCGACCCGGATGAAGACAGCCCGGCAGAGATCGAAGCCCGGGCCAGCGATCTGACTTACATTGACCTGGACGGTGAGATCGGTTGTCTGGTCAACGGTGCGGGGCTGGCGATGGCGACAATGGATGTGGTAAAGCTCTACGGCGGCAATCCGGCCAACTTTCTGGACATCGGCGGCGGCGCGGACGCGGACAAAGTGACGGCTGCCCTTTCTATCATTCTGCGTGACGAACGGGTGAAGGCAGTTCTCATCAACATTTTCGGCGGCATCACCCGCTGCGACGAAGTGGCGCGCGGGATTATCGAAGCCATCCGCACCCTGAATGTACAGGTGCCCTTTGTGGTGCGTCTGGTGGGTGTCAATGAGGAAGAAGGGCGGCAGATTCTGGCCGAGTCGAATCTGATCACCGCAGTCAGCCTGTCGGAAGCCGTACAAAAAGCCGTGGCCGCTGCCAAAGGAGAAAGTCTGTGAGCATTTTAGTTGGAAAAGAGACACGCCTGCTCGTGCAGGGAATTACCGGAAATCAGGGACTCTTTCACACCGAACAGATGATCGCCTATGGCACAAATGTCGTGGCTGGTTCAGTGCCTGGCCGGGGCGGCCAGTGGGCTTTGGGCAATGTGCCGGTCTTTGATACTGTGCGCGAAGGGGTGGCGGCCACCGATGCCAACACCAGCATTATCTTTGTCCCGGCTGCCTTTGCGCCGGATGCCATTTTGGAAGCTGCCGACGCGGGCATCGAACTGATTATCTGTATTTCGGAAGGTATCCCTGCCCTGGATATGGCAAAGGTGCGGGCCTATCTGGACATCACCGATGCGATGCTTATCGGCCCGAATTGCCCTGGCCTGATCACCCCCGGCGAGGCCAAAGTGGGGATTATGGCCGGTCATATCCACACGCCGGGCACGGTTGGTATCGTCAGCCGGTCGGGAACCCTGACCTACGAAGTGGTCTACGCCCTCACCGCCCGGGGCATCGGCCAGAGCAGCGCGGTGGGTATCGGCGGCGATCCCATCAAAGGGCTGAACTTCCTGGAGGTGTTGGAGATGTTCGAGAAGGATACGGGCACAGAGCAGGTGGTGCTCATCGGCGAGATCGGCGGGACAGACGAGCAGAATGCCGCCGCCTATATCAAACAGAAGATGAGCAAGCCGGTTACCGCCTTCATTGCCGGGCAGACCGCGCCACCGGGCAAACGGATGGGCCACGCGGGGGCTATTATCTCGGGCGGGGAAGGCACAGCTATCGAGAAGATCGACGCGCTGCGTTCTGCGGGGGTGAAGGTAGCCCGCCACCCGGAAGAGATCGCCGATCTGGTGGCGCAGAATCTTTGATAGGACACGGATTTTCACGGATTGATTGGATTCGCACGGATTGCAATCCATAAAACAAAAAGGCCCGCCAGATACACTGGCGGGCCTTTTTGTTTCAGATTGACAAGGATCAGGCCACAAATTATCCGTGAAAATCCCTTACATCTGTGAAAATCCGTGTCCTATCCTATTTCAAAGAACCGGCTGCTGGGCGATCCAGCCATCGCGCATGGCGATCAGTACAGCCTCGGTGCGGCTGTTCACATCCATTTTGCTGAAGATATTGCTCAGGTGGGTCTGCACAGTGCGTTCGGAGATGACCAGTTCCCGGGCGATCTCTTTGTTGCTGTAGCCTTGCAGGAGCGCTTTCATCACATCCAACTCTCGGCGGGTAAGCCGCTGATGAATGTTCTTTTTCTCTGGCATCTCCTGCTCGGCAAAGGCGTTGCGGTGGTTATAGCGGTCGGCCCGGCTGCGAATCACAGGATCGATGGCTGTGCGATTGGAGCGGGCTGAGCGAATGGTTTTGACAAGTTCGCTGGCCGCCGCCGATTTCAGCACATAGCCGCTGGCCCCTGCCTTTAACATCTCCGAAATGGTGGAGTCGTCTTCCGAAGCGGTCAGCCCAATCACCAACACATCCGGCATTACCATTTTAATGCGGCGGGTGGCTTCAATCCCTGTCATAATCGGCATATGCACATCCATCAGAATCACGTGAGGACGCAGCCCATTCTGCACCTTTTCAATAGCATCAGCGCCATTGCTCGCCTCGCCTACAATCACAATATCCTCTTCCATTTCCAGAAGAGAGCGCATGCCCTGGCGCACCAACATATGATCATCGGCCAGGAAGATTCGGGTGTTACGGAGCATCATTTTGTCCTCGATTCCTTTATAGATTGACTGGGATCCCGCAGGCAGCGGTGAATGGGATTTTCTGGCTGTGTCGTGTTGATTGCTTAGTACCGCTCTACGACTTTTGAGTCACACACCGGGCCGGATGGCCTACGCTGAATAGTGTGTACGTGATATTCTGGTTATGACTATCCGGCACTTTTGGGGCTGATGCAATGGTACTTTGGTACTTATTTGGGCGCAAATTGGCTTTTTCCCGCCGAGAATTGACTATATTCATCTGCTCCTGTAAAAATTGCGTAACATCGCGTAACTAAGCCGTATTTCGTAGGCATCTTCTACGCAGTTTTGGCAATATTAAGCCGGCGAATGGCCTACCCTGCGGTCAAAAACGCGTGTGCCAAAGTTGTGGATGTATGCTATCATAAATTTATCGCCTACGGGCAGAGTCTACAAACCCCTGTTCCAACTGAAAACCACAGATTGATGAGGAGTGAAGTATGTCTGATCTTAACCCTACTATTCATCCAGACGCCAAGCGAGAGATAGAGATTTTGGCCGCGGAAAGCGAAATGTACGCGCCAGCCGCGCATGTGGTTGCCAATGCAGTTGTGCCCGATTATCTCTCCCTGCGCCAGAGCGCTCTGGCTGATATCGAAGCCTATTGGGATGCCCGGGCTACGGAGATGATCGACTGGTATGAACCCTATGAACGGGTGCTGGATGAGAGCGCCAAACCCTTCTACAAATGGTTTGTGGGTGGCAAGACAAACATTGCCCACAACGCCCTGGACCGCCACGCCAAGACCTGGCGCAAGAACAAACTCGCCCTGATCTGGGAGAGCGAGGACGGCGAGCAGCGCACCTACAGCTATTACCGGCTGTGGCAAGAAGTAAACAAATTTGCCAACGTACTTAAAAGTATGGGCGTCAAAAAGGGCGATACGGTCACGATTTATATGGGCCGGGTGCCCGAACTCTCTATCGCGATGCTGGCTACAGCCAAAGTGGGGGCCATCCACTCGGTGGTCTATGGCGGTTTTTCTGAAGCAGCTCTGGCCAGCCGCATCGAAGACGCCCAGTCCAAAGTGCTGGTGACCTGCGACGGCGCCTGGCTACGGGGCAAGACGATCAATCTGAAGGATATTGCCGATGAAGCGGTCAAACGCAGCCCGGTGGTGCAGTCGGTCATCGTCTACCAGCGCACAAAACAGGACGTGCGTATGGAGCAGGGGCGGGACTACTGGTGGCACGAGCTGATGGGCCTGCCCATTGCCAGCCCCAAATGCGAGTCGGAAGTGATGGACGCCGAAGACCCGCTCTTCATCCTCTACACCTCCGGCACAACCGGTCGCCCCAAAGGTATCCTGCATACCTGCGGCGGCTATCAGGTCTTCATCGCTACAACCCTGCAATACGTCTTCGACCTGAAGGACGAGGACCGCTGGTGGTGCGCGGCGGACCAGGGCTGGATCACCGGCCACAGCTATATCGTCTATTCGCCGCTGATTCTGGGTGCGACCAGCTTTATGTACGAGGGTTCGCCCGACTTCCCCTATCCCAACCGCTGGTGGTCACTGGTGGAGAAGTATGGGATCACAATCCTCTACACCGCGCCCACGGCCATCCGCGGGCTGATGCGCTATGGCGAAGCCTGGGCCAACCGCCACGATCTCTCCAGCCTGCGGCTGCTCGGCTCCGTGGGCGAACCCATCAACCCGGAAGCCTGGCGCTGGTATCATCGGGTGATCGGCAAGGAGAAGTGCCCAATTATGGACACCTGGTGGCAGACCGAGACCGCCGGCTTTATGATTACGCCCACGCCAGTTGTGCCCCTGAAACCGGGCAGCGCTACCCTGCCCTTTACCGGCATCGACGCCGATGTGGTGCGGGAAGACGGCACAAGCTGCGATCCCAACGAAGACGGTTATCTGGTGATCAAACAGCCCTGGCCGGGGATGGCCCGCACAATCTGGGGTGATCCGGACCGCTATGTGGAGCAGTATTGGTCGGACTTTGGTAAGCAGGGCTGGTACTTCACCGGGGACAGCGCGCGCAAGGACAAAGACGGCTACTTCTGGATCATCGGGCGCATGGACGATGTGATCAAAGTCAGCGGCTATCGCCTGGGCACCGCGGAGGTGGAGAGCGCGCTGGTCAGCCACACGGACGTGGCCGAGGCCGCCTGCATCGGCGTGCCCGACGAGCTGCGGGGCAATGTGATCCACGCCTTCTGCATCCTCAACACCGGCGTCAGCGGCAGCGATTCCCTGGCCGCCGCGCTCAAACAGCACGTGCGCACGGAGGTCGGCCCGATTGCCGTGCCATCGCAAATCAACTTTGTCGAGAGCCTACCCAAGACCCGCAGCGGCAAAATTATGCGCCGCCTGCTCAAAGCCCAGCTCCTCGGCCAGCCAATTGGCGATACGAGTACGCTGGCGGATTAGGGATTGGAGAGTGGGGATTGGGGACTGGGGATTGGGGGTCGTCTCCAGTCTTCAGTCCCCGATTGAATTGGTGTTTGGTAATAGGGTGGAGGGTAGAGGGATGGTTCAGATCGGCTACAGCTATGCTGAAGGACACGGACTTACACCGATTGTCAAGATTTACACGGATTTAGTCTGCGAAAATCTGTGATTTGTACTGATCAGGATGATGGAACAGAAAGCGGGACGCGTGGTTCACGCGGATAGATACTGGTCCAGAGAAAAAATATGCGTTCCTTTGTGTTTACTTTCGTCCAGCATCTTTCACTATCAGCCTGATCACCACAATTTTGAATTAACTTCCTGTCATTACTCAAATGAGTGTACTGGTTTCACGGCCCGCAACACAATCTCCCCAAAGACCCCCTCCTGTTCCGCCACAATCTCCTGCTGTTTGATCAGTTCCAGCACGGCCAGAAAAGTGACGACGATCTCCAGCCGGGTTTTGCCGATGGAAAGCAGCGCGCTGAAAAGCAGGGGTTCGGTGGATGACCGCAGCTTGGCGCTCTGCATCCGGCCGCGCACCACTTCGATCTGCTCGGCGACGGTAATGGGATAGGTGTGAACCCGCGGTTTGGGCGCTTCGCTGGGGATGCGGCGCAGAGCCTTTTGCACAGCCGCGGCCAATTTGTCCACGCTGACATTGCCCAGGTCCAGCTTGCGCTCCATCTGCGGGGCCGGGGCCAGGCGCACAAAGGCGCGCAGACCAGCCTCCTCGCGCAAGCGCAGCCCCTCGGCCACAGCTTTGAACTGGCGGTATTCGAGCAATTGCTGGATCAGCGCTTCGGCATCGGCCTTCTCGTCCTCATCTTCCGGGGGGCGGGGTTTGGGGAGCAGACTGCGGCTTTTCAGATAGAGCAGGCGGGCGGCAATCACCAGAAAATCGGCCAGGCTGCCCGGCTCGATCTCTTCCAAATTTTCGATGGCTTTGATGTACTGGTCTGTCACCGCCACCAGAGAGATTTCGGTGATGTCCAGTTCCTCCCGCTCGATCAGATGCAGGAGGAGGTCCAGGGGGCCTTCAAAGAGGGGCAGATAGACGGGGTAGGCGGAGCCTAAAAGATTCGGGGTAAGATTCATAACCAACAATTACCACTAAGTCACAAAGACACAAAGGAAAAGCAAGAGTTGCCAGGATTGAGAACCACAAAGCCACAAAGGCGCGAAGGAAAAGCAAGGGGCAGAAAGCAGTTCTTCTTTGTGCCTTTGTGACTTTGTGGTTGAACTTTGTTTATAGGATGATTCGTTTGATACCCTCTCGGATAAGCGGGACGTTGAAATTGATCAGAAAGCCAAGCCGTCTCTTTGTTAACTTCAAATACGAGAGTATCTGGGCCTCGAACACAGGGTGAATTTCCTTGACAGCCTTCAGTTCGCAGATAATCTGTCCTTCGACAAGTACATCCAATCGCAGACCACCTTCCAATTGCTGTCCGTCGTAGAAGATCGCCACTGGCACTTCTGTCTGAACATCCAAACCCCGCTTCCTGAGTTCGTAACAAAAGCAAGTCTTGTAAACACTCTCCAGAAGACCTGGCCCAATCTGCACATGCACGCGATAGGCAGAATCGACGATCTGCTTCGCAATTCGTTCCTCGTCAGGAGAAAGTTTTGCAAAATCTTGTGGAGTAGCCACCCTCTCCCCCCGTGAGTCTATGCCGTTCAGATTCAGAAAAACAACCAGAAAACAATCCAGTATTTTCTTGCTGTTCTTCTTCTTGCTGTTCTTTGTGTCTTGGTGGTTATACCTCTGCCAAATGCAAAAACCGCTGCCCCTTCTGGGCCAATTCTTTCAAAATCCGGGCTGTCTCCGCCCCGTCTTTGCCGTCGATGCGCTCCACCTCGACCCCTGCCCGGCGCAGCCTATCTTCGTCCTGGGCGTTGACCCCGGCCTGGTTGCCCACAATTGTCACATAGCTGGCCTGCAACGCCTCTTCCACACTGAAGCCGACCGTTGGGCGGAAGCGCTCGATGTAGGGTTGGGCGTTGGCAACATCGGCGACGGCCATCGGGCCCGGATGGGGCTGCTGCCAGAAGAGCAGATAGTGATGGATAGGCCGCCGGTCCCCCCCGCTCTGTATGCGCACCACCTCCTCAAAGAGCCGATCCCGCCACTTGCGCCCATCGGTCCATTCGCTGCCCGGACAGGTCGTGCGATTGCCGGAGAACTCTTTGTGTCCCCACACCTGCTGCAAAGGCAACTGCATCTCCTGGAGCAGCCAGGCAACCAACCGGGCCCCCGCGGTCAATTGCTGGGCAGTGGGCACGCTGCCATTCATAAAACTCCCTGCAAAGGCAATGCCCGCGGTGTGCTGGTTGTGGCCGGCCACGTGATAACAGAGGCTTTCCAGGGGCTGGGTCTGGTCGATGCGCCCATCCCCGTGGACAAAGAAATGATAGCCAATCCCAGGCCACGCCTCTTTGCCCCGCTCCGGGTCCGCCTCGATGTGAATGGCCGCGATGCGCTCCGGCCCTACGTGTGGGGGCATAGCCGTATGATGTACCGCCAGATGGGTAATGGCATCGGCCCGGCGCTGTTCGTAGCGCAAATTGGGGTGACGGGGGATCTGGCCGCCGATGTCGTGAATGACCGGCGGTACAACCCGTTTCCAGCGGTTGGGGTCGGCCCGCACCTCTTCGATCTCCCGCAGCAGCCGCCCATTCTCCCGGCGCAACTGCCCGGTTTGCACCAGCAGTGTCTCGTTCTGTTGCTGCAATTCCCGCACCTGCCGCTGCAACTCCACGCTGTTGCCCTCCGCTTCGCCCCCTTCTTCATCCCGCAGCCTGTCTGCCACCGCATTCAGCAGCAAATCTTTCCAGCGACGCCCCCGCAACCACTGCTCACCGGGCGACCCGTGGGGAATAAATTCGCTCACGCCCCGCACGCTTGCCAAAGTAAGCTGGGGCAGCTCGCCCAGAAGCCAGCCGATCAGATGACCGCCTGCCCGGATTTGGGCTGCGCTGGGAATCTCGCTGGAAAAGTCACCGGCAAAAGCGATATTCACCGCATTGGCAATATAAGGCCGCTCCCCGTCTACCACCTGCAAAAGGGGTTGGGTCTGTAAAATCTGCCCATCCGCCGTGATAAAGTATTGATAGAGAATGCCCGGCAGTTTGTCCCGAAAGGCGTTGGCGATCACCTCCACCGATACATCCGGCGGCGCGGCTGTGTGGTTGATGACCAGATGCTGGATATCCTCTGGCCGGCGGCTGAAAAAGCCGGCCGGGTCCCGGGGCAGCCGGGTCACAATCTCCTGGATAGGCGGTTGAGAAATCGGGTTACCTGGCTGGGCTGGTGTGGAACTCTCCGGTCGGGCCAGGGCTGGCGGTGCTGGCGGCGCGGCGCGGGCCAGCAGACCGCGCACTTCTGTCAGCAGGTTCTTCTTCCAGCCCGGTCCGGCCAGAAATGTGTTGCCAGGGCTGGTGGTCTGGATCAGTTCACGCAGGCCGATGATAGATTCGGGGAGCAGCCCGGTGCGCTGGAGCATCCACGCGGCCAGATGGGCTGTGGCCCCCAGTTGGGCCGGGGGCGGGACAGCGCCGTCAAAATTGCCTTCCAGACAGATGTTGAGGCCACCGCCGCTCCACTCCGCATCGGCTTTGACCACCGCTTCCAGGGGGCTGACCTGAAAAATCTGCCCGCTCTGGCTGACGTAGAAGTCGTAGGCGATGCCCGGATAGCCCCGGTCTACGTGTGCCTGGGCAATCATTTGCACAGGCACAACCGGCGGCGCGCCCGTGTGGTTGATGATCAGATGGCGCACCCGGCTGAGGGGGCGTTCTTCCCAGGCTCGGCTGCCCCTGGGCAGGCTCGCACTGATGTCGGTGATTGTAGGCGGTGTCAGCGCCTGTGAGGGCTGGGATGGCTGAATCTTCTGAGCAATCGGCACGGGCCGCAGGGGCAGGGCCCCGGGCAGGGCTTCCGGGAGCGGCGCCAGCGCTGCTGGGGCTGGGGTCTCGGCCGGTTTGGGCAGGGGCCCGGGCGGAATTGCCTGAATGGGTGGGGGCATAGCCTGCGCTTCATCGGTTGTGGGTGTCACCGCCTCGCCGCCGATAGTCAACCAGCGGGTCAACACATCCGACTGCTGGTCGGCAAACCAGGTGACGCCCTCGTGTACCAGGTCCAATTGCAGAGTGTAATTGCCGGGAGAATCGGGCAATTTGACCTTTGCTTCGAAAGTAATGCTCTCGCCTGGCTGGACAGCCTGGGGCAGGGCAGAACGAATCTGCTGGTCCGGGCGCAGGATCACTTCCTGCCGATTTTGATAGAAGCGGTAGCCCAGGCGCACGGGATGGGGGCCGCTGTGCTGCCAGGGGCGCACACCCATATTGCGCGCTGTCACCGGGAAAGTAACCGTCTGACCGGCGTTGAGCGGGCGCGGCAACTGGCCCTGCATCCACTGCACCCGATAGGGCGGCCCCGCGCTTTCTGGCTGCGCAACCGCGGCTGTCGGGGTCGGTGGCGTCTCTGGTATCTCCTCTCCTGGCTTCTCCCAGCGATAGCTTTTCTGCAATGCGCCGCGGAAATCTTCGATGAGCTGCCCCTTGCCTTCGATGTGCCACTGGTCCGCCTGGGGCCAGCGGTAGAGAATCAGGCTGCGAATCTTCTGGCTGTCGGGCAGACGGTTCCAGCCGTCGATTTCGGCATAGGCTGCCTGAATCCAGCCCCGGTTGGCATCCTCCCAGGGGGCGGCCTGATCGGTCTCTGTGATATAGACCGGCAGATGGCGCATATTGTGGGGGATGGCCTGCATAAAATCCCGGTAGGCCAGGAAGTGGTAGTGATACTGGGGAAAGCGTTGCAGTTTGCTGTCATCCCGGATGAGCGCGGGGTCGCTGCCGTGGGTATAGGTGTGGAGGGCGATGCCGTCGCACTCGCTGGGGCCGAGAAGCAACAGAATATCCTGAAAGTATTTGATCCAGTCGCCCGACGGGTTGCCGTTGTAGGTGGTGTCGGTGTTCCAGGGGGCCACGGGGGCCACCAGCACCCGGTCTTCTTCGTGGCCGGGCACCCGGTGGATAGCGTCCCGGCAGAGGCGGTAGCAGCGGGCGTACATCTCCGGCGTGATCACTTCGCCCTCGTCTTCGCGGCTTTCCGCTTGGGCATCTGCCCGGGCTGTGGAGGGGCGCTGGGCATTAAAACGTTCCGGCAGCCCGCGTACCTGTGGGTCGCTCCTGGCAAAAGCGGCCCGGCTTTTGTTGCCGGGTCGCTCGATGGCGTAGTTGCTTTCGTTCCCGATAATCCAGACCCGGCAGCCCCGGCTGGAAGCGACAAAATTGGCGCAGCGCCGGGCGAAGTTGGCGTAGTCGCTGGCGTGGGGGATTGTGCCCTGGGGATGATAGCCATTGTTCAGGCGCGCCATCACCGCCAGCCCCTGATCGGCAAAGGGGGTGTAGTCTTTGCCGCTGCGCTCATTGGGGTTGTGACCCACCACTTCGCTGAAGAGAACCCAGCCGGGTCGCCCGGCCGCCAGCATCAGATGTTCACCGCCCGGCTCGTGAATGCCAAAGATATAGTCGGGATCAAAATGGGGCATAGAATCTCCCAAACGATTTACCAGAATCCGTCATCTTCGTTAAAACCGGCCTGCTCTACGATCTCGATGACTGTTGCCATAATCTGATCGTGAATCAGGCCATTGCTGGCGATCAGCCCGTTGTGGGCACGCACATCCCGTTTGTTATAACGCAGCAGATTGCCCCAACAGTCGGTCATTGTGCCCCCAGCCGCGGTTAAAACCGCTTCCGGCGCACACAGGTCCCACTCTTTGCAGCCGGGGCTGGGGTGAATGTAGAGATCGGCAATCTGTCGGGCGATCTGACCCACCTTTAGCCCCACACTGCCCGTCACATTCTCGCTGGTGATGCGCAGCTTGCGGCGGATGTTGTCCACAATCTGCTTGCGGTGGCTGCGGCTGCTGACCAGAACCATCTCCCGCACATTTGTCCGGCTGCTGACAGCCAGGGGAATCGTTTCGCCCTCTTCCAGGAGGGTTGCGCCCTGGCCCACAATACCGCTGTAGAGCAGCCCGCTGGAGGGCTGATGGACGACGCCCATAGCCGGCCGCCCCCCAATCGCCAGCCCAATCATTATGGAAAACTCGCCGTTGCGGGCGATGAACTCCTTTGTGCCGTCCAGCGGGTCCACAATCCAGACCCGCTCCTTTTCCAAGCGGATCAGATCGTCCTTCGACTCCTCCGAAAGGATGCCGTCATCGGGGTAGGCGGCGATGATGCAGGAAACGATATGCTGGTTGGCCGAGCGGTCTGCTTCGGTTACAGGCTCGTCCGGTGATTTGTACTCCACTTCGGAGGAGCCTACATAAAATGTATTGACAATTGTACCAGCTTCCTGCGCGATTCGCACGGCAAAGGCCAGCTCCTCGCGCAGGTCTCCGGTCTGTGTGGCTGAATCGGTGGTGCGGCTTTGTGATTGCATGATTTTCCTGACCTGTCCTGTTTATTATTATAGCTGTGGCAGCCTGGCCACTCACACTACTGAATGAAAGCGCGCTGCATTCTAGCACAAGAGAATGAAAAGGCAAATGGGGGCAGAGGGGGCTGGGGATTGGGGACTGGGGACTGGGGGCTGGATAGCCGCCCCCAATCTCTAATCCCCGATCCCTACCCCCAGTCCCCTACCCCTGACTCAGTATCCGGTTGAGCAACCCCAGCAGGGGGCCGCGCTGCTCCATCCCGTTTTCGCCGTAGTCGCTCAGGCCCAGGTAGATTTCCCGCCGGGTGCGCCGGATCAGGCCAATCAGCAGACGGCGCAGCATCTCCTGCCGCCGCTGGAACTCGTCCAGATCGCTCCAGACTGCGTTGGCTGGCCATTGTTGGGAGAGAACGTAGGGATGGGTGAGGGGCTGGTAGAGCCGCTCCCACCAGCCCGTCGCGCCCACATCCAGCCAGAACTGGACATCCACAGGCCGGTTACGCATTAAATAGGTATAGGCCGGCGCGATAAAGACCACATCCTCCTGCTCCTCCCAGCCGGGGACAAAGAGCGCACCCAGCGCGCCCCCGTTCACCAACTCCACATAGGCTTTGTCGATGGCGACCCGGGCCACGGGGTTGCTCTCCGTCTCCTCCACCGCCCAGCGGAAGTTGCGCGCCGAGACCACCAGTTGGTTGGCGACCCTGGCCCCGTCCACATCCTCGTGAAAACCAAAACCGGGCTGACTGAGCAGCTCGCCAAAGAGCCGGGCGAAGAACTGGTCCAGGGGGGTAAATTCGGTTTCGGCCCGGTAGTCGTAAAGCCAGCCCCGCAATCGCTCGTAGCGTTCGCCCAGGGCGTAGGTGATACGTCCCTGCACCGCGCCTTTCAGCCCGGCAAAGGTCGCCAACTCGCCCGCCCGGTTGCCCTGGGTACCGTAGGCCACCTGACTGAGCAGATGGGCGCGCACCGGGTCCAGCCCGGCGATGGCGACGCTGAAAGTGAGGGTGATGTCCGTGGGCTGGGGGTAGAGCTGCCAGGTGGGGTGGGCCAACGCCGCCAGTGTGAGCAGGGCCCGGGCCGCGGGTTCCGCGTTGAGGGCGCGACTGGGCCTATGGGTGGTGGAGGGGATGCCCCGCTCCTCCAACCGGCTTTGCAGGCTGAAGCGCAGGGCGTCGCTGACGAAAGGGGCCAGCACCGCGATTCCCCCAGGCGGGATGCCTTCATTTGTCACCAGCTTTTCGATTTCGTCCACGGCCCAGTCGATCATCTGAGGGTAGAAGCGGTGAATCTGGTAGTGGAGGGGAAGGGAACCCCCACCCCGACCCTCCCCCATACTAGGGGAGGGAGCAGAACCCCCACCCCGACCCTCCCCCATACTAGGGGAGGGAGCAGAACCCCCACCCCGACC
>JAANMX010003582.1_pt1 | contig 13435 bp, 11 predicted proteins | sample 7279681 | NCBI WGS metagenome assembly JAANMX01 (sample SAMN14094542, study PRJNA606508) | bioreactor metagenome | isolation source: A lab-scale SPAN reactor treating ammonium-rich wastewater day 351 | place: Ireland: Galway | collected 2018-01-01
AGCAACCGGCCGCGAGCAGGGCCAACACCGCGGCCGGAACCGCCGCGGTGCGGATGAACGTGGTGCGCATGTGACTCCTTCGTCGCTTCAGCGGGCCGGGCGGGCGCCGCGAGGCGGGAGATTCCTCCCTGGCTGAGAGCGCTCTCAACCTGATACGAATCATGCGTGAGAGCGCTTTCAGTTGCAAGCGTTTTCCAGGTACTGAGACCCGATCGTGATGTTGCCCGGGGTGCCGGCCGGGAGCGGAGTCAGTCCTTCACGGCACCGCCGGTGGTGTTCATGATCCGCTTCTGGAAGATGAAGAAGATCACCGCGACCGGAATCGTCATCAGGGTCGCCGCTGCCAGCTTGATCGGGTACTGGTTGCCCGACGACAGCTGCCCCGAGGCGAGCGACGCCACCCCGCGGGTGAGCGTGGTGAGCGCCGGCGACTGGGTCGAGATGATGAAGTGGTTCAACTCGTTCCAGGATCCCTGGAAGCTCAGGATGATGATGGTCATCAGCGCGGGCCGCGCCATCGGCAGCACGATCGACCAGAACGTCCGGAAGATCCCGGCACCGTCGATCCGGGCGGCCTCCTCGACCGCCACCGGGATCGACTCGAAGAAGTTCTTCATGATGAACACGCCCGCGGCGTCCACCAGGAGCGGCAGGATCATGCCCGGGTAGCTGTCGTACATGCCGAGTTCCTTGATCACCAGGAATTTGGGGATCAGCAGTACCACACCGGGGACGGACATGACCGCGATCAGCATCACGAAGACCGCCGATCGGCCGGGGAACCTGAGCCGGGCCAGCGCGTAGCCGGCCACCGACACGAAGAACACCCGGCCCAGCGTCACCGCAACGGTGACGATCAGCGAGTTCATCGTCCAGAGCCCGAAGTCGGAGTTGTTGAACAGGACGTGGTAGGCCTCGGTCGTCCAATTGGCCGACCACAGCGCCAGGCCGGCGTTGGTGGCCTCCGCGTCGCTCTTGAACGAGTTCGCCACCTGCACCAGGAACGGGAAGATGTAGATCAGCGCCAGCAGGATCAGCCCGCCGAGGGTGATGATCCACCCGTGCCCGCGCCGTTCGCCCGGGTATTGCCCGACCCGCTGCTCAGCCATGCCGGCCACCTCCTCGGTCGATGGTCTCGTCGGCTCTCACCGGCGCAGGCGTCACGACCTCGGCCGCGGCCGCGTGCGCCCGGCGGTCGGCCCGGAGTTGCCTGCGACTCGGCTTGGTCGGATCGGCGTCGCCGAGGATCAGCCGCTGCAGCAGCGTCATGATCACGATGATCGCGAACAGGATGAACGCGATCGCGGCTCCGCGGCCCCAGCGCTGCGACTCGAAGGCCGACTGGTAGGACAGGAAGGCCGGTGTCAGCGTGGTCTTGGACGGCCCGCCCTGGCTGCCGGTGTAGATCTGGTCGAACACCTGCCAGGTCCCGATCAGGCCGAGCGTGATCACGGTGAACAGGGTCGGCCGCAGCAGGGGCACGGTGACGTACCAGAACCGCTGCCACACGCTTGCGCCGTCGACCATCGCCGCTTCGTCGGTGTCCTCGCCGATGGATTGCAGGGCGGCCAGGAAGAGCAGCATGAAGGTGCCCGAGGTGGTGAAGATCGCCATCATGATGAAGGCCGTCATCGCGATCGACGGCCCGGCGATCCACTCCCAGGTCGAGATGCCGAACAGCCCTGGCTGGCTGAGCGCCGCCGGGGCGTCGCCGCCACCCATCAGCAGGTGGAAGACACCGCGCGGGTCGGCGAACCAGTTCGGGCCCTGGATGCTCAGCCAGGACAGCACCGCGTTGACCGCACCACTGGCCGAGAACAGGAAGAGCCAGAGCACGGTGATCGCCACCGTCGAGGTCACCGACGGGAAGTAGAACGCCGTCCGGAAGAAGCCCTTGCCCCGCAGCGCCCGCTTGTTGACCATGAACGCCAGGCCGAGCGAGATCGCCGTCTGCAGCGGGACCACGAACAGCACGTAGTACAGGTTGTTCCGGATCGCCGTGCCGAAGTCACGCGCGGCCAGCCCGCGGCCGCCGAGCATCTCGGCGTAGTGGGTGCCGCCGACGAAGTGCACGTTGGACGAGAACGGACTGCCGCGTCCGTTCCAGTCCGAGACGCTCACCCAGGCCGCCATGATCACCGGGACGAAGAGGAACAGGCCCAGGATCACCACCATCGGCGAGACGAAGAGCCACCCGGCCGCGGTCTGGTCACGGCTCCGCCGGCGCGGTGGCCGGGTGGCGGTACCCGTGGCCACGGCTCAGGCCCCGATCGCGGCCTGAAGGTCGGTCTGCGTGCCGTCCAGGATCGTCTTCGGATCGCTGCTGCCGAGCTTGGCGAGCTTGCTGTTCAACTCGGCCAGCACCGCCGCGACGCCCTCCTGGGCGGGCAGGTTCTGGGCGTACGCGGCACCATCGATGAACGGCTCCATGCCCGGGTTGTCCTGCTTGAAGGCCTCGGACGCCGACTGCACCGACGGCATCACGCCGAACGCCTTCGAGAAGGCCAGCTGCCGCTGCGTGGTGGTCAGGAACTCGACCAGGCTCTTGGCACCCTCCTTGTTGTCGGCGTCGGTGGCGATGCCCCAGCAGTTGGTGTACTGCAGGGTGCCCTGCTGGGCGCCGGCCGGCAGCGCGGCGACGGTGTAGTCGAGATCCTTGTAGTCCTTCTTGGCGCCGGTGATCCAGTTGCCCTCGATCACCATGCCGGCCAGGTTCTTGCCGAGCGCCTCGCCGCCCCAGCCCGCACCGACGTCGCTGTTCAGGGCCGCGACGCCGTCGTTCAGCATCTTCTTCACGAAGGCGAGGCCCTCGACGTTCTGGGGCGAGTTGGCGGTCGCCTTGCCGTCGGTGACCAGTCCTCCGCCGGCCTGGGCCATGAACACGCCGAGGCGCTGCACCTCATGGCTCACCACCAGACCCTTGACCTTGCCCTTGGTGAGCTTCTTGGCCACGGCCTCCAACTCGGCCCAGGTCGTGGGGACGTCGTTGTCGGTGAGGCCGGCCTCCTTCCACAGCTCGTTGTTGATCACCAGCGCGAGGGTGGAGAAGTCCTTCGGTGCGCAGTAGAACTTCCCGTCGACGGTGAACGCCTCCACCAGCTTCGGGTAGAAGTCGGCCTTGTTCGGCAGCGAGTCCCCGTAGGCCTCCAGCGACCCGTTGGCGACCCAGCCGGCCAGTGCGTCGGTGGACACGTACAGCAGGTCGTCCGGCTTGCCGCCGGTGAAGCCCTGGGTCGCCTGCTGGGTGAGATCCGAGGCGACCTTCACCTCGGCGGGGACGCCGGACTGCCGCGACCAGGCGGCCACGGCCTCCTTCACGGCATCGGTCTCGGCGGTGCCGGATGAGCCGATCAGCACCGAGACCGGGTTGGAGTTGGGTGAGCCGTTGCCCTGGCTCTGTTCGCCGCCCGGGTCGGCACCGCCGGAGCAGGCCGCGAGGGTGGCGAGGGCGATTGCGGACGTCGCGGCCAGACCGGCGCGCAGTGTGCGGATCTTCATGATGGGTTCCCTTCGTTGGGTGGAGGAGCGGTCCCTTCTGGGTGTGTCTGGACGACTGGTCAGGCTCAGGGGGTGAAACCCACGGGGTCGCGGATGACCAGCCGGGAGGGCAGCAACACCTGGCGATCGGGGAGCGGCCGCCCGTGGAGCTGGGCGACCGTCATCGCCACCAGGGTCGCCGCCGCCTGCTCGACCGGCTGGGCGACGCTGGAGATGCCCAGGGCCCCGGCCACCGGGGTGTCGTCGAAGCCGATCACGTCTCCGGTCGGCCGGCCGTCGCTGAACAGCCGCGAGACCGCGGCCAGCGCCAGCGAGTCGCTGGTGCAGACGATCGCCGTCGCTCCCGCGGCGAGCAGCTGGTCGGTGGCCTCGGCGCCCTGCTGGACGTTGTCCTCGGTGGCCGCCCTGAGCCCGTGCAGATCGAGGCCCGCCATGCCGCGCCGCCAGCCGGCGCAGCGGTCGTCGCCGACACCGGAGCCCTCGGGCCAGCCCAGGAACCCGATCCGGGTGTGACCCCGCGCGCGCAGGTGAGCGACGGCCGCCTCGCAGCCCACGCTGCCGTCGATGTCGAGCCAGGGCTGGGGTGAGCCCGGGTCGCTCCACGGGCGACCGAAGACGACGGTCGGCAGCTTCGCCTCCAGCAGCCGCCGGGGCCGGGGGTCTCCGACATGGCTGTCGGTCAGTACGCAGGCGTCGATGAGCCCGGCCCGGTGCTGCTCCACCAGGTCCTCCACCTCCTGGTCGTAGGAGGCGCTGTCGAACAGGGTGACCCGATAGCCGCGCAGTTGGGCCTGGGCGACCAGGTTGTGCAGGAAACGGTCCATCACCGCCCCGTTGACCCCGTCGGTGGCCGGGTAGAGCCGGTAGGCCAGGTTCATCGAGCGGCGGGTGCGCAGGGCGCGACCCATGGCTGAGGGCCGGTAGCCGGATTCGCGGACGGCGGCCAGCACCCGTTCCCGGGTCTCCGGCTTGACCACCTCGGGTGTGTTCAGGGCATTGCTGACGGTCTGCCGGGATACCCCCAGCTGCCGTGCCAGGCTCACCAGGGTCGGTTTGGACACCGTGCCCGCCATGCCGCCTCCTCGCGAGGTTGATCGTTCAAATTGTACCGTTCGGAAGGATTTGAACGATCAAATGATACTGCTATCTTGAGTTGGTCCCGGCTCGATGTCAAGGGCCCGGCGACCATCGGCGAGCAACCGGAAGAGTGGGCAGATGACCCTTCACCAGCCGTTCGTGCACGATCTGACGGTGACCCTGGCGGCCCCCGTCCAGGTGTGGTCGGCAGCGGACGGCGACTTCGACGGCACCGGAGCCGAGGGCGCCTACTGCGGGGACCGGCGCGTCCTGCGGGGGCTGCGGCTACGTCTCCTCGGCCCGGACCGGCAGATCGAGTTGGCCCATGGCTCGACGTCGACCGGCACCGACGGAGCCACCACGTTCCACCTGATCGCGCGGCTGCAGGACGGCACGGCCGACCCGCTGGGAGCGGTGACCCGGCGGCGCACCGCGACACCGTCGGGGGTGTGCGAACGGATCACCGTCGCCGCGTCCCTGGCCGAGCCGATCGAGGTGACGTTCGTCGTCTCGTTGCTGCCGGACGCCACACCGATGACCCTGATCAAGGCGGGCCTGGACGGCGCCCCGGTCGTCGCCGGCGCCGACGGCTGGGGCTGGGACGCCGGGTCGCGGATCCAGGTACGGGCACCCGGTGCCCGGGTCACCGTCGGGGAAGCCGTCGAGTTGCGCTGGGATCTGGTGCTGCCGGCCTACGGTTCTGCGACGGCCGAATGGCAGTTGGCGATGAGCGACGCCCGGCTGCCGTTCACCGGCAGCACCGCCGAACCGGTGCCCGCGCCGGCGATGCCGGCCGCCTCGTCGTCGCTGACCCGGCTGGTGCGCCGTTCGGTCGCGGATCTGAACGCGCTGCGCCTGCAGGAGCCCGGGGACGCCTCGCGCACCTTCTTCGCCGCCGGCGCGCCGTGGTTCCTGACCCTGTTCGGACGCGATGCGCTGATCTCGGCGCGGCTGTTCCTTCCGGTGGACACCTCGATGGCGCTCGGGACGCTGCGCACCCTGGCCGCCCGGCAGGGCCGGGTCGTCGACGTCGACCGCGCCGAGCAACCCGGCAAGATCCTGCACGAGGTGCGAGCAGACGTGCTCGACCTGCAGCAGGGCACGGTGCTGCCGCCGGAGTACTACGGAACGGTCGACGCCACGCCGCTGTGGATCCTGCTGCTCGGCGACATCGTCCGGGCCGGCATCGACCTCCACCGGTCCGGCCTGTACGAACCGCTGCTCGGCGCGCTGAGCTGGCTGCGTGACTCGTCGGACCCCGACGGCGACGGCTTCGCCGAGTACTTCGACGACTCGGGGCACGGGCTGGCGAATCAGGGCTGGAAGGACTCCGGCGACTCGGTGCGGTTCGCCGACGGGACGGTGGCCGAGGGGCCGATCGCCCTGGCCGAGGTGCAGGGCTACGCCCATGGCGCGGCGCTGGCGGGCGCCGACCTGCTGGAGCGCTTCGGCGGCGATCCGGGGGAGGCGCAGCGCTGGCGTTCCTGGGCGCGGAATCTGGCGGAGCGCTTCCGGGAGCGGTTCTGGGTGCGCGACGCGCGCGGTCCCTACCCGGCGATCGCCCTCGACCGATACAAGCGTCCGGTCACCGGAGTGGCGTCCAATATGGGTCACCTGCTCGGCACCGGCCTGCTGAACGCCGCCGAGGAAGCCGTCGTGGTGCAGCGGCTGATGAGCCCCGAGATGTTCTCCGGCTACGGCATTCGCACCATGGCGACGACCAATGCGGCGTACTGGCCGACCCGCTACCACGTCGGTTCGGTGTGGACCCATGACACCGCGATGATCATCGACGGCATGCTCGCCTCCGGCTTCGGGGCCGAGGCCGCCGCCCTGGCCGAGGGCCTGCTGCGGGCCGCCGAGGGCTTCGACTACCGGCTGCCGGAGCTCTTCGGCGGTCAGAGCGCCGAGGAGGTGTTCCCCCCGGTGCCCTACCCGGCGTCCTGCCGTCCGCAGGCGTGGGCGGCGGCGTCCGGCATCACCGTGGCGCGGGCGCTCGGCGCGCTCTGAGGTCGGCCTCGACGCGGCGCCCCCGGGGTCATAGGTTGTCGCCATGGCTGAATCAGCGAGCATCGAGCGGCTGCCCGACGAGGAGTTCCGGCGGGTGCTGTGCGTGGTGGCGCACCCGGACGACCTGGAGTACGGCACGTCCGCGGCCGTCGCCGAATGGACCGACCGGGGCATCGAGGTGTCGTACCTGCTGCTGACCAAGGGCGAGGCCGGCATGCAGATCCCGCCGGACGAGTGCGCCCGGATCAGGCGTGGCGAGCAGGAACGGGCCTGCGCCGAGGTCGGCGTCGCCGAACTGGTGATGCTCGATCACCCCGACGGCATGCTGGTCTACTCGCTCGACATCCGGCGCGACATCGCCCGCCGGATCAGGCAGTTCAAGCCGGACGCCGTGGTCACCAGCGCCTGGGACCTGGAGGCGCCCTGGGGGCTGAACATGGCCGACCACCGGGTCGCGGGGGTCTGCGTGCTCGACGCGGTGCGGGACGCCGACAACACCTGGGTGCATCCCCAGCTCGCCGCCGACGAGGGTCTGCCCAAGTGGGGCACCCGCTGGCTGCTGGTCGCCGGGCACCCGAAGCCGTCCCACGGCGTCGCCGTCTCGGCGGAGTCGGTGGGCCGGGCGGTGCGGTCGCTGGAGGCGCACGAGGAGTACCTCGCCGCGATCCCCGGTCACCCGAAGCCCGCGGAGTTCATCCCGGCCATGCTCGAGGGCGGCGGCAAGGCGCTCGGCATCGAGCACGCGATGCTGTTCGGCGGGTTCGACCTGCGTGGGCGTCCGGCCGGGCCGTAGTCCTGCTGCCCGACTCAGTTCTTGGCCGGCTCGATTCCGTCCCGGTCGGCCCACTCCAGGAGCTGATCGATCCGGAACGACACGTCGTCGATGGACGCGTGCAGGTCGCCCAGGTCGGCGAACCGGGCCGGCACGGACGCCAGGGTGAAGTCGCGCGGATCGAGGTCGTCCAGCTCGTCCCAGAACACCGGGGTCGACACCGTGCCGGTCGGGGTGCCGCGCACCGAGTACGCGCAGGCGATGGTGTGGTCGCGGGCGTTCTGGTTGTAGTCGACGAAGATCTTCCGCGGGTCGCGGTCCTTGCGCCACCACACCGTGGTGACATCGTCGCAGCGCCGCTCCACCTCGCGGGCGAAGGCCAGTGCGGCCCGGCGCACCTCTTGGAAGCCCCACTCCGGTTCGATCCGCACGTAGACGTGAAACCCCTTGCCGCCCGAGGTCTTCGGGTAGCCGGTGATGGCCAGCTCGTCCAGCACCTCGCGGGCCACGTGCGCCACCCGGCGGACGGCCGCGAAGTCGGCGTCCGGCATCGGGTCGAGGTCGATGCGCCACTCGTCCGGCCGTTCGACGTGGCCGCGGCGGCTGTTCCACGGGTGGAACTCGACGGTGGACATCTGCACCGCCCAGATCACCTGGGCCAACTCGGTGACACACAACTCGTCGGCGGTGCGGCCGAAGCGCGGGAACCACAGCTCGACGGTCTGCACCCAGTCGGGGGCGCCGCCCGGCAGCCGCTTCTGGTGCACCTTGGGGCCGGCCAGGCCGTCCGGGAAGCGGTGCAGCATGCAGGGCCGCTCGCGCAGCGCCCGGACGATGCCGTCACCGACCGACAGGTAGTAGTCGACCAGGTCGTGCTTGGTCCAGCCCGTCTCGGGGAAGTAGACCCGGTCGGGGTTGGTCACCTTCACGACGCGGTCACCCACCTCGATCTCGATCGCCGGTGTCTGCGGCTTCGCCATGGCGGCACGCTATCGCGGGACCCCCCGCATCAAGAAGTATGAATAGTAGGTACAGTTGTCAGCGAGCGAGGGAGGCGACGAATGGGAACCACCATCACCAGCAGGGAGTTCAACAGGGACGTCAGTGCCGCCAAGCGGGCGGCCGAAGGAGGTCCCGTAACGATCACCGATCACGGGCGCCGCTCGCACGTGCTGCTCACCGCGAACGACTACGACCAGCTCGCGGGTGCGACCGAGCTGGTGGGTGACCGGTTGCGAATGGTCGGTGGCGAGCACATCGATCTCCCGTTGCCGGAACGCTTCGAGACCGGCCTGCGGGTGCCGGAGTTGTGAGATACCTGCTCGACACCAACGTCATCAGCGACGCTCGGCGAGGCAGTTCGCCCGCGCTCAATGCGTGGCTGGCCGGCCAACCCCTGATTGCGCTGGCTGTCAGCACGATCACCTTGCTCGAACTGGAGATCGGCGTGCGCCGCAAGGAGCGGGCGGATGCGGTCGCGGGGGCACACCTGCGTCGGTGGCTCCACGACGCGGTCGAGCCGATGTTCGGCGATCGAGTGCTGGCCGTCGACCGGCGAGTTGTGCAGGAGGCGGCACGACTGCAGGTGCCCGACCCGATGCCGCCGTTCGACAGCCTCATCGCGGCAACCGCCCTTGCCCATGGCCTCGTTCTGGTGACCCGCAACCGGAGGGACATGGAGCGCACTGGCGTCGCGCTGCTGGACCCGTGGGCCTGAGCGTTGGGGTGCTACCCGGTCGCGCTCAGCTCAGCGTGCCGTCGGAGTTCACCCGGAAGACGTCGACCTTCACCTCGAGCGTCGACTTCTTCGCCTCGGTGAACACCACGCCCTTCAGCGGGGAGACGTCGCGGAAGTCGCGGCCCCAGGCGGTCACGATGTAGCGGGAGTCGGCGAAGTGGTCGTTGGTCGGGTCCAGGTCGATCCACTCCCCGCCCGGCACCAGCACCGACGTCCAGGCGTGCGAGGCGTCGGAGCCCTCCAGCTTCGGCTGGCCCGGCGGCGGCGAGGTCTCGACGTAGCCCGACACGTAGCGGGCGGGCAGGCCCACCGAGCGCAGGCAGCCGACGGCCAGGTGCGCGAAGTCCTGGCACACCCCACGGCGCAGCTTCAGCAGCTCGGGCAGGGTGGTGCGCACCGAGGTCGCGCCCAGCTTGTACTCGAAGTCGCGGTAGATCGTGCCGTAGAGCGCCTGCAACGCCTCGCCGAGCGGACGCTCCGGGGCCAGGATCTGCAGCGCGTACGCGCTGACCTCGGGGCCGAGCTCGACCAGATCGGAGGGCAGCAGGTACTCCGCGCGCTCCAACGGATCGGCCTCCCGGGCCACGGTGGCGGCCGCCTCGGCGACGGTGGTGGTGTTCAGCGCCGCCAGATCGGGACGCGGCCAGGCCACGTCGACCACGGACGTCTTGCCCACCACCAGTTGCCGGTGCGGCGAGCGGATCTCCAGGTAGGCGCTGTGATTGCCGAAGTGGTCGACGTGTTCGCTGAACACGTCCGGCTCGGGGACCAGGGTCAGCTCATGGTCGACCACCCGCTGCGACCAGGTCTCCAGCGGACGCAGGAAGCCTCGCTCGTAACAGGCCTCGACGTCGTCGTCGTAGGTGTAGATGGTCGCGTGCCGGACGCGGTAGCGGCGCGGCGCGTAGTGGTCGGGCGGCGTCCGGAGCCCCTCGGCGGTCATCAGGTCACCTGCCAGGGGGTCGACCAGTCGGTGCGCAGCGTGTGCCGCGGCGCCTGCCGGACGAAGTGGCGTCCGGTCAGCTCTTCGGACAGCGCCCGCAGTTCGTCCTGGACGGCGTCCAGCAGGGCCGCCAGGGCGTCCGGATCGCCCGGCAGGACGGCCAGGTCGACCGCGTCCAGCCGGGCCGCCACCCCGAGCGCCCGCGCCGAGGCGGCCTCGTCGCCGAGCAGCTTGAGGTCGACGGCCAGGGACTCGACCTGGTTGAGCACCGAGCGCGGGTTGATCCGGTCGAGCAGCAGCAGGTCGATCGCCGACTCCAGCGGATCGGACGGCCCGGTGCCGGCCGCGGCCCGGCGCCGGTGGGTGATGATCGACTCGCCGGCCCGCAGCACGCCTTCCACCACCAGGGCGTCGATGCCGCTGCCGTGCGGCGTGCACAGCGTGTTGCGCAGCAGGGAGACGGTGAGCTGGGCGCGCTCCATCCGGCCACCGGAGTCCAGGAAGGCCCAGGATTCGTCCCGCACCATGCTGTGCGCCATGATCCCGGCGAGGGCGAGCAGCGATTCCAGCACGTCTGCGAGCAGCGGTTGCAGCTGGTCGTCCGCATCGGGGATCTGGGCCAGGGTGTGCTGCAGTCGGCCGAGCACCGACCAGGTGTCGACGCTGAGCAGGTCCCGCACGTGGTGCGCCGCCTCGACCAGCCGCTGCGCGCACCACAGCACGGTGCCGCGCCGGTCGGCGTCCAGGACGCGTCCACGCAGGTATCCGACCGGGGTCTCGTCGCGGTCGGGCAGGCCGCTCACGGTCAGGTTGCCGACGGTCTGCAGCAGCACGCGCATCGCCTCGGCGCCCGCGGTGCCCGGGCGGCTGCTGTGGTCCTCGGCGAAGTCGTCGGCGACCTTCAGCAGCCGGGCGGTGCCCTCGGCGCGTTCGGCGTAGCGGCCCATCCAGTACAGGTTGTCGGCGACCCGCGGGGACAGGCCGGTGGCCCGCGGGATCGGCGGCACGCTGAGTCGGCGCTCGCCGACGCCGACGCCGACGGTCTCGGCATCGGTGGAGATCACCCAGACGTCCTTGGCCAGCGCCCCGGTGTAGTTCGACACCGTGTGCTCGTCGGAGCGCGAGGCGACCCGGCCGAGGCCGCCGGGCAGGAACACGTAGTCGTCGGCGTGGGCCACGCCGAAGGTGCGCAGCACGAACCGCCGGGGCTCCAGGCCGGACCGGGTGACCACCGGTGCGGTGGACAGCGACAGCGGCTCCTGACCGCACCACGCCCACGGCTCGGTGGCGATGCGGGCCCTCAGGTCGTCGAGTTCGCCGGCGGTCAGCAGCCAGCCGTACCGGACGGGGCCGTGCGAGCGCGAGATCGGCTTGATCGCCAGGCGGTCGAGGTTGGTCAGCACGTGACCGCGCGCCGCCGGTTCGCCGCACCACCAGGTCTGCGGCGCGCCCAGCAGGGGCTCCTCGCCGAGCAGCAGCCGGGACGCCTCGCCCAGGAAGGGCAGCAGGCCGGGGTTCTCCAGGACGCCCGCTCCGATCGGGTTGACCACCGCGACCTTGCCGCGCCGGGTCGCCTCGACCAGTCCCGGCACGCCGAGCTGGGAGTCGCCGCGCAGCTCGAGCGGGTCGGCGTACCAGGCGTCTACCCGGCGCAGCAGCACGTCCACCTGCTCCAGCCTGCTGCCGCTGCGCAGCCACACCGTGCCCTCGTGCATCACCAGGTCGTCCGCCTCGACCAGGGGGAAGCCGAGCAGGGTGGCGAGGTAGGCCTGCTCGAAGGCGGTCTCGCTGCCGGGGCCAGGGCTGAGCAGGACGACCCGCGGGGGCTCGGTGGGCGCGGGCGAGGCGTCCTGCAGGGCACCGGTCATGGCCTGGAAGAAGCCGCGCAGCCGGGCCAGCGAGGTGACCCGGTGCAGGCCGGCCATCACCCGCGAGATGATCCGCCGGGTCGCCATCGCGTAGCCCGGCCCGGACGGCGCCTGGGTGCGATCGGAGATCACCCGCCAGCCGCCGTCGGCGGCCCGGCCGAGATCGGTGGCGGCGATCACCAGCTGGCGGCGTCCGGGGACGCCGATCCGGTCGGTCTGCCGGACGAAGCCGTCGTGCGCGAGCACCACCTCGGGGGGCAGCAGGCGCTCCCGGATCAGCCGCCGGTCGCCGTACAGGTCGGTCAGCACCAGGTCGAGCAGCACCGCGCGCTGGCGCAGTCCGGTCTCCAGCGCCGTCCACTCGGAGGCGCCGATCACCACCGGGATCGGGTCGATCGCCCAGGACCGTCCGACGCCTCCGGAGGCGGTGGTGCCGTAGGTGATGCCCTCGTCGTCGGCGAACTGCCGGGCCTCGGCGCGCGCCGCCTGCAGGCCGGCCAGCCCGAGGGCGTCCACGGTCGCGGCCAGCGACGCCTGGTCGGCGCGCAGCCCATCGGCGGTGACCAGCTCGTCGACGGCCTCAGGCCCGGCCAGCCGGGCGCGATAGCCGTCGAGCACCCCGGACTCGATCGAAACGGCTGCGGACATGGTGCCCACCCTAGGGTGTGAAGCCACGCAGCCGGGCGACGGTCCGCGTCCAGGGGAGGTCGGGGGTCTCGGCCACGATGTCCCGCAGCTCGCCGGCGCGGGCACCGGCCGCGGCCGTCCGCTTGGCGGCCCGGCTGGCCTCTCCCAGCGGACGACGTGGCGCCCCCTCGGGGATCTCGACGACGGCCCGGTCGGCGCCGCCGTCGCGCCACTCCACGATCACCTCGGTCCACCGGTCGCGGACGCCGGGGGCGGCGGCCGGCGGCCGCTGTGCCGGCAGGTGCTCCCGGACGACCCGCGCGGCCAGCGCGACGGCGTCCGGATCGGCCGGACCGGGGCCGAGCGTGGCCAGGTCGAGGCGGCGCCCGAGCAGGCCGAGGGCGACCAGGTACTCGGCGCTGAACCGGCCCTGCTCGCCGGTTGCCGGCAGCCGGTGGATCAGCGCCTGGTCGGCACCCGGCCGGACCCGCAGCAGCACGCGGGCGACGGCGTCCGCGGACCGCCCGGCGAGGGCCGGCGCCAGTTGCTGGGCGGCCTGCACCGGCGCGATGCCGGCTGAGCAGAACGGCCCGGTCTTCACCCAGAGTCCGCCGGCGACCAGCGACCAGCGACTTCCGAAGTCGTCCAGCAGGATCGGGCGGGCCCGGCCGGCCTCGGCCCCGTGCACGGCCAGGAATCCGGCCCGGCCGCCCAGCACGTCGCCGGCGGCGGTGATGCCCAGGCCGGCCCAGGCCAGCGCGTCCACCGCCGATTGGGCGGCCAGGCCGACCGCCAGCGGTTTGGTCTCGGTTCCGAACTGCACCCGCAGGGCGGCCGAGCTCTGCGCCGCGATCGCCAGCGCCGCCACGGCGGCCTCCACGCCGGCGCCGGTCAGCCGGGCG
>JAANMX010003584.1_pt1 | contig 13432 bp, 10 predicted proteins | sample 7279681 | NCBI WGS metagenome assembly JAANMX01 (sample SAMN14094542, study PRJNA606508) | bioreactor metagenome | isolation source: A lab-scale SPAN reactor treating ammonium-rich wastewater day 351 | place: Ireland: Galway | collected 2018-01-01
TCGGCTATGAGGGCCACCCGTACAACGCCCTCCTGGATGAGTACGAGCCGGGCGCCACGACCGCCGAGGTCACTCGTGTTTTCGCCGACCTGCGCACCGACCTCGTCCCGCTGGTGGCCGCCATCATCGACTCGGGCCGGCGGGCGCCGCACGAAATCGTCGAGCGCGAGTATCCGGTAGACCGGCAGGAGCGGTTCGGCCGGGAGGCAGCGGCTGCGATCGGGTTTGACTTCACGGCTGGCCGGCTGGACGTGACGACCCATCCATTCTGCAGCGGTATCGGCCCGGGCGACTGCCGGCTGACGACCCGGTATAACCCGCGCCACTTCAACGAGGCGTTCTTCGGCGTGCTGCACGAAGCCGGCCACGGCATCTACGATCAGGGACTCGACCCGGAACACTTCGGCACCCCGCTCGGCAGTGCCTGCTCGCTCGGCATCCACGAGTCGCAGTCGCGGCTGTGGGAAAACCAGGTCGGCCGCGGCCGACCGTTCTGGGAGCACTTCTTCCCGCGCGCCCGTCAAACGTTCCCGGAGGCGCTGGGAGACGCGACCCTCGACGACTTCGTCTTCGCCATCAACGACGTGCGGCCGTCGTTCATCCGGGTCGAGGCGGACGAGGCGACGTACAACATGCACATCATCCTCCGGTTCGAGCTGGAGCAGGCGCTGATCGCGGGCGACCTGAAGCCGGCCGACGTCCCCGCGGCGTGGAACGCGAAGTTCCGCCAGCTCCTGGGTCTGACCCCACCGACCGACGCCCTCGGGTGCCTGCAGGACATCCACTGGAGCAGCGGCGGCGTCGGGTACTTCCCGACCTACACGCTCGGCAACCTGTACGCCGCCCAGTTCATGGAGCAGGCCCGGCAGGATCTCGGGGACGTGGACGGCACGTTCCGTCGCGGCGAGTTCGGCCGGCTGAAGGGGTGGTTGAACGAGAAGGTCCACCGGCCCGGCCAGCACTGGCGCCCGGCCGATCTGTGCCGCCGCGTGACCGGCCGCCCGCTGAGCCACCGCCCGCTGCTGGAGTACCTGCGCCGCAAATACGAGCCGCTGTACGGACTGTGAGCCGCGTTTTCCCGCGAAGAAGTTGGGGTTGACCGCCCGGGCGGCCCTCGTTACAACCCCCGCCGCTATTGGGGAGGTTGCAACAGCCGCAGCCCGCCTGCCAGGGAAGGCAGGGCAGCCCGCGCATGGGCCAGGGGGCGAAGGGCGAACCTTTTTCGGGGGAGAGGAATCCACAATGGGCAAGAAGCCTGTGCTCGGTCTGGCGGGGGCGTTCCTTGCCGGAATGACGTTGGTCGGGTGTCGGAGTGCGGACTCGGGGCGTCCGTTCACCCCGGGGCCCGGCGCCGCGCCGGGATTTTCGCAGACGCGGACACCGGCGGGCTCCAGCAGTGCTCTCGCCCGCGGCCCGGCGAGCGGCGGCATGAATAGTGGCGGGAGCTTTGCCGGGACGGGCGGGAGCATGGGCGGGCCGACTCCCGTCGGTGGCCCCGGCAGCACCTTCACATCCACACAGGGCGGAACCTACGGGAGCACCCGCCAGCCGGCCGCTGGCGGCGGTTACAACCTGGGCACCGGCTCGCCCGGCTCCCTCGGCGCCGGTCCGGGTAGTCCGAACCTCGGGACCACAAGCCCCGTCGGCACCGGGAGTGTGGGCGGCGTGAGCAGCCCGGGCGCGGGCCTGGCGCCGACCGGCACCAGCACCAGCACGTCCGACCGCATCCCGGACCCGTTCCCCGGCAGCGGCGGCAGCCAGCGCGTGAACAACTCGCCCGCTGCGGGCTTCGCCCCGCCGCCGGCCATGCCGGGTCAGCCCGCGACGACGCAGTACCAGACGCAGGGCATGCCGGTCCCGGCCAGCCCGCCGCAGCTGGCGACGCCGCCGTCGCTCGGCGGTATCCAGCAGTAACAGATTGCTCGTCATCTCGATGGTTCGGCGGCGGAGCCCGTGGGTCAGGCTCCGCCGCCGAACGGCTTTTTTCCTGCGGCTCTACCCAATCGCGTCCACGCTCTCGCTCCCACCCCCGACGAGCAGGAATCCCTGCCCGCCTTCCGGAAACCTTCGCGGGAAGCGCTTGCAATCCCCGCGCGCTCTCACAACAATAACACGCATCACCAGCCCCGGCCGCCCGGCGCGAACGTCGCCCGCACCTCGACGAGGAGAGGCCCGATGCCCCCACCCCACGAACCCTGGCTGATCGCACGGCTGTTCGATTTCTCGTTCTCGCGATTCGTCTCGCTGTCACTGATCCGCCTCGCGTACTTCCTCCTCGCCGTGGCCGGCCTGGTCCCACTCCTCTTCGGTGTCTTCCTCCTGTTCCAGATCGGCCAGGACTTCCAGGACGCGCTCGTGCTGGCGGTCGTGCTGATGGTTGCCGCGCCGTTCATCTACCTGGTGTACCTGTTCCTCCTCCGGCTGCTCTGCGAAACGCTGATCGTGCTGTTCGCCGTGGCGGAACATCTCGCCGAGATCCGCGAGACGCTAAAACGCGCCGCCGACTCACCGCCTCCGTCGTCCCCCTCCTGATCTTCCAACGCGGGAAACGGCCGCCATGACTGAATACACGCGCGTTCTGGTGCTGGGGGCGGGCTTCGGCCTCGTCAGCCTCGGCTACGTCTGGCTCCTCAGCCGCGCCTTCCGCGCCGGCAACTGGTGGGGCACGCTGCTGTTCTTCCTGCCCCCGCTGTTCCTTGTCTACTTCCTCCTGCACCCGCGCCGCTCCTGGGCGCCGGTACTGATAATGCTGCTGGGCGGCGTTGGCGTCCTGGTGCCGTATGGCGTCAAGTATTACCCGCGTTACTTCATCGACCTGGGACCAAGGGTGAAGATCGTGGAGGACGGACCGAACCCCGGGGTGCATGTGACGCTGACCGGCTGGAACCGGACCGACTACGGCGTCATCCTCGGGGCGTGGCCTGACGCCGTCGTGTTGCAGATGGCCAACAACGACGTGACCGACGAGACGCTCACCGCTCTCGCGGAGATGAAGAAACTGCGGGTGCTGGATCTGGACGACACCGCCGTCACCGACGAGGGGCTGAAGGTGCTGGGCAAGTTGCCGGCGCTGCAGGTGCTGCGCCTGCGCCACACGAAGGTGACCGACGCGGGCTTCCGCGAACACCTCGCCCCGATGGCTTCGCTGCAGACCGTGCATTACCGCGAGACGGGCCTCACGCGGACCACCCTGAACGACTGGAAGCAACGGAAAGAAGGGCGGAAGTTCCTGCCGTGAACCGCGCGGGGACGGCCCAACCGCCATCGGGCAAGCCGAAATCAGTCATCCCGGGAGACGCACCCATGACTCTGGAACTCGTCACGGACGCCGCTGGCGACCCGCGCAACGCGCTGGCGCTGGCGGCCGCCTCGGACCTGGCCTACCTGCCGCAGGCCGAGGGAGCGGCCGCCTTTCAGGAGCAGCTGGGTATGCAGGCGCAGCTGTTCAGCGTGGACAACACCCAGGCGTATCTCGCCCAGAACGACCAGCACCTCGTGGTCGCCTTTCGCGGTACGGAGTCGCCGACGAGCATCGACGGGCTGAAGGACTGGCTTCTCACCAACGCCGTTAACTTCCTGGTCGTCCCGGAGGGGCAACTCGGGACCGATCTGGCCGCCGCCGGGGTCGGGGCACGCTACCACCAGGGCTTCGTCAAGGCCCTCGGCGACATCTTTCCGCCGCTGTTCGCGGCCGTCGAGGCAGCCCTGAAGGCGAAGGAGCGCCCGCTGTGGATCACCGGCCACAGTCTCGGCGGGGCGCTTGCCCAGCTGGCCGCGTGGGTGTTCGACCGCCGGAGCATCCCGGTGCATCAGGTGTACACGTTCGGAGCGCCGATGATCGGGAACAACGCGGTCGCGAAGGCGTTCGACAAGGCGTTTCCGAACATGATCTTCCGCTACGCGGACACCAGCGACCCGATCCCGAAGTTGCCGACAGTGAGTCTGGCCGTGAACGACTACTGCCACTGCGACAAGGAGGTAGGGGTGGGGGCGGCGGCCCCGGAGGCGGGATCGGCGCTGGAGTACTTCGGCCAGATGGCGAGCAAGACGGCAAACGGCCTGCTGAGCGGCACCCTGGTGGATGACTTCTGGAAGGGGGTGGTGGCGCGGGTCGCCTACCACTCGATGGAGAACTACCGTAAGCGTCTCACGGGGTCATGAGCCGGCGGCTTCAGCGTTCCTGTCCGAGTGGACAGGGGGCTACGCCTTGATGATGTCGCGCACCGTCATCCCGCCGGGGATCATCGGCAGTACGTGCTCCTGGTAGGGAACGAGCACGTCAAGGACATACGGCACCTCGCTGTCGAGCATCTCCTCGAGCGCCTCGTCCAGGTTCTCCTTGCGGGCGACGTGGCGGGCGCCGCAACGGAAGCCCCGCGCCAGGGTTACGAAGTCCGGGTACGGCTCCTTGTCTGGACCATCACCGAGGTACGTGTGCGCCCGATTGCTGTCGTAGAAGCGATCCTCCCACTGCGCCACCATGCCGAGATGCTGGTTGTTGAGCAGCAGCACCTTCACGGGCAGCTTCTCGCAGAAGGCGCAGGCCAGTTCCTGGATGTTCATCAGAAAGCTGCCGTCGCCGTCGATGTCGATGACCGTCTTGCCCGGGTGGGCCGCCTGGGCGCCCAGCGCGGCCGGCAGGCCGAACCCCATCGACCCGAGCCCGCCGCTCGTCAGCCAGTGCCGCGGCGTGTTGAACCGCCAGTACTGGGCCGCCCACATCTGGTGCTGCCCGACGCCGGTCGCGACGATGGTGTTCTCCAGTTCCCCGCGGTCGCGGACGATCTGCCACAGTCGCTCGATGGCGTACTGCGGCACGATCGCATCGTTCCGGTCGGTGTAGCGCAGCGCCTCCTGCTCGCGCCAGTGATCGACCTGCTTGAGCCAGTCGGCGTGCCCCGGCTTGAGCGGCCGGCCGGCGGCGCTGCGTTCCTCCGCCAGACGCACCAGTTCCGGCAGCGCCTGGCTCAGGTCGGCGACGATCGGGACGTGGGCCTGCTTGATCTTGTTGATCTCGGACGGATCGACGTCGATGTGGACGATGCGGCCGTGCTTGGCGAACTCGCTCACCTTGCCCGTCACCCGGTCGTCGAAGCGTACCCCGAACGCCAGCAGCAGGTCGGCCTCGTTGATCGCGTAGTTGGCGTACACCGTCCCGTGCATGCCGAGCATTTGCAGGCACAGGTAGTGCTCGCTCGGAAAGGCGCCGAGGCCGTGGACAGTCAGGGCGACCGGGATGCCGGTCCTTTCGGCGAAGGCGTGCAGGGCCGGCGCCGCTCCGGACGTGACCACCCCGCCGCCGGCGTAGACGATCGGACGCTTGCTGCGGGCGACCTCGTCGAGGACCGTCTCCAGCTGATCGCGCGTGGCGGTGCGCTGCGGCCGGTAGCCTGGCAGGTTCATCGGCGGGTCGTAATCGGGGACGATGACGCGGTTCTGCACGTCCTTCGGCACATCGATGATGACCGGCCCCGGACGCCCGGTGGAGGCGATGTAGAACGCCTCCTTGAGCACGCGCGCGATGTCCTCGGTGCGCGTGACGAGGTAGTGGTGCTTGGTGATCGCCCGGCACACCTCGACAATGGGCGTCTCCTGGAACGCATCAGTGCCGATGACGGACGTTCCGACCTGGCCGGTGATGGCGATCAGTGGGGTGGAGTCGAGCTTGGCGTCGGCCAGGCAGGTAACGAGGTTCGTCGCGCCGGGGCCGCTGGTGGCCATGACGACGCCGGGCCTGCCGGTGCAGCGGGCGTAGCCCTCGGCCGCGAACCCCCCACCCTGCTCGTGCCGCGGCAGAATGGTCCGAATCCGGTCCGTAACCCGCGTGAGCGCCTGGTGCAACGGCATGCTGGCCCCGCCGGGGTACGCGAAGACAACCTCGACCCCGTGGTTGATCAGACACTGCACCAGGATATCGGCCCCGGAACGCGGTTGCGGACTGCACTCGGCCATGACGGCGCTGCCCTTTCAGTTGAAACCACAGATGCCCAGATGTCTAGTATACCCGGAGGGGGCACCAACTCCAGGAAAAACCGAGGAAGTAAGACACGACGGAGCGTGTGCGGGTTCGGGGCTCAGCAGCATTACCAGTTCCTGGTTCAGTGCAACAACCCCCGCGCGAATACCTCGGCCACGCTCATGCTCTCGCGGAAGATGGGGTCGTGCTCGCGGTCGGAGAGCTGGCGCGCCACCAGTTCGGCGAGCCCCGGCGTCGGCATCGTTAGCGTGCGCGGCTCGCCCGCCACGCCCTCCGGCACCACCGCCAGCCGCCCCTCGTCCTGGGGGGTAATGTTCAGCGCCGCGGGCGTGGCGTTCAGCGTGCAGGCGATGCGCACGCGGCGGATATCGCTCGGCCCCTCCGCGAGGCGGCGGATACACACCCGCAGCGAGCCGTGCGGGGCCGCCACCTGCCACGCGATCTCGACGTTCGGCTGCACTCGCCCCGCCTTGACGTCCCACCCCAGCCGGCGGGCCATCCAGCTGACCAGTTCCCACGCCTGGACGGCGGCGTGCGGGCCGTGCTCCACCAGCACCTCGGTGATGGACTCGATGGCCCCGGGGGCGGACGCCGGGGCGAGAGCCTGGGCGAGGACGCGCCGCCAGTACTTCAAGCGCCGCCAGTTGAGATCCGACGCGACCCGCCAGGCGCCTTCCCCCTTGCCCGGGATCCGCTCGAACCGGGCCAGCCACGGCGCCGTCGCGAGCACGCCGCGGGCCGGGTTGGGCCAGCCGATGCTGTCGTACACGACCTGCTGGACGCGCTCGCTCAGCTCGTACAGCGGGGCGGCACCCAGCGCCGGCGGGATGGCGGGCGCCCACCACAGGTTTGTCGGCAGGTCGCCGATCAGCAGTCCGCGCACCGAGTACGGCAGGCGATCGACCGCCTGACCGGCGGCGCGGAGCGTGATCTGCTCGCTCACCACCCACCGCCCCGGCTCGACGACGTGGCCGCGCACCTGCACGGTCGCCGTTACCTCTCCCGGCTCCGTTCCCGGTTCGGCGACCAGCAGCAGCACCCGCGCCGGGTGGGCGGCAACGATGGCCGGCACCTCGGCGGACACGCGCGCGGCCAGGTCGGCGCCGTCGCAGTAGACGATCAGGTTCGACATGCAGGCCCGGACGATTGGCGACTCGTCCGGGTTCTTCGCCAGGCGGAGGCGCCGGCTCAGCTCGCGCTCGACATCCCGGAGCGGGATCGGCGCCGGCGGGAGCGGCTGCGGCGTGCGCGGCTGGGTCATAGCACCCTCCAGTTGCGGCCGTCGGCCTCGATGAGGCGGTCGGCCTCGAGCGGTCCCCACGTCCCGGCCCGGTACTCCGGCAGGTAGCGGGCTCGCGTCTGCTCCCAGTGTTCCAGGATCGGCATGACGAACTGCCAGCTCGTCTCGACCGCGTCGCGGCGCATGAACAGCGTTGCGTCCCCGGCCATCACGTCCAGCACCAGCCGCTCGTAGGCCTCCGGCGTGTTCGCTCCGAACCCCTCGCTGTAGTTGAACTCCAGCTTGACCGGGTAGATGCGCACTCGCGGGCCGGGCAACTTCGAGGCGATGCGCAGCGCCAGCCCCTCCTCCGGGGCGATGCGCACCGTCAGGACGGTCGGCTCCAACGGCACCTCCGGCTGGGCGTTGAACAGGATCTGCGGCACCTCCCGGAACTGGATGGCGATCTCACTGGCCCGCTTCGGCAACCGCTTGCCGGTGCGCAGATAGAACGGCACCCCGGCCCAGCGCCAGTTGTCGATGAACAGCCGCAGCGCGACGTATGTCTCCGTCGTCGAGTCGGCCGGGATCGGCTGCCGGCGCTGGGAGAAGAACTCGCGCACCTCGTGCCGGTAGCTCGGCACCTCCTCACCGTAAATCAGCCCCTCGATGTACTGGGCGCGGACGACCGTCTTGTCGATGTCGGCGCGGCTCAGCGGCCGCAGGCAGTGGAGGACGGCCGCCTTCGCGTCCCGGACGACGTCGGGGGCGAGCGCGTACGGCGGCTCCATCGCCGTCAGGCACAGCACCTGGAGCAGGTGGTTCTGCACCATGTCGCGCAGCGCTCCGACGCCCTCGTAGTACCCGATCCGGCTGCCGGTCGGCTCGCCGGTGCGCGGATCGCGCTGCGTCAGCCCCTCGTCCTCGGCAACGGTGATCTGGACGTGATCGACGTAGCGCTTGTTCCACAGCGGCTCGAAGATGTTGTTCGCGAACCGCAGGACGAGGAGGTTCTGCACGGTCTCCTTGCCGAGGTAATGGTCAATCCGGTAAATCTGGTTCTCGGCAAACGTCCGGGCCAGGCTGTCGTTGACTTCGCGCGCGCTCTGAAGGTCGCGGCCGATCGGCTTCTCGACGATAACGCGCGTGAACGCCGCGGCGCCGGGCGGGTTGACGAGGCCAGCCGACCGGAGGTGGCTGGCGCACGTATCGACCAGACTGGGCGGGACGGCGAGGTAGAAGACGCGGTTGCCGGGGATGCCGAACTGCTGGTCCAGGGCGTCCAGGCGCGACCGGAGCAGCTCGTATGCCCGGGCGTCGTTGAAACTCCCCTCGACGTAGAACACCATGCGGGCGTAGTCGGCCCAGGCGGCATCGGTCAGGGTCTGCCGCGAGAACCGCTCGATGCCGCCCCGGGCGCGAGCACGGAGCCACTCGTCCGGGTCGCCCTGCGAGCCGACGCCGAACCCGAGGATGGCGAAGTTCGCCGGCAGCACGCCGTCGAGGTTGAGGTTGTAGACGGCCGGCAGGAGCTTGCGCCACGACAGATCCCCGGCGGCGCCGAAAATAACGAGCACGCACGGCTGCGGAAGGAGAGCCTGGGCGGTGCCGAGGGTTAGCGGGTTGTCCTTGAAGGCAGCAGGTGCGGGGGTACTCATTAAGGGATCCTCCGTCCGTTGGTTTGCGAACCGCGAGCGGCGCCCCGGCCAGTCTGTCCGAGCCCGCAGCGCCAGCGCCGGGCGCGCCGACGTACCGCGTCCAGCCGAACGTCGATGTCTGCTCGACCGACACCGCCGTCGGCAACACCTCGTCATGGTACTCCGGGTGCTGGCGGCAGTGGTACTCGAACAGCTCCCACGACGGCATGCTCACGAGGCTTATAAATGGGCGGAAGGTGGATGGCAAGTAAAATTCCGGGGGCGGAGCACAGCGCAACCCCGGGTCGAGAGACTCCGCGGCGCGTCCACAACGGAGAGGAGCGACGCCGGCAATGATCGTTCAAGCCCTGCACGAGATCCAGGATCGCCACGGCTGGCTGCCCGAGACAGACCTGCGCGGGCTCGCGCGGCGTCTGGGCGTGCCGCTGCACCGGGTCCACGAGGTGGCCAGCTACTTCCCGCACTTCCGGCTGCGTCCGCCGCCCCCGGTGGAGGTGCGCGTCTGCCGCGACCCGGTCTGCCACCTGCGCGGGTCGGCCGATCTGCGCCGCGAACTGGAGGCGCGTGCGCGGGAGATCGTCCCGGGCGAGGCGGCGGTCGAGGGCTGCTCGTGCCTGGGCCAGTGCGAGCACGCGCCCGCCGTCGTCTCGATCAACGATCACGTCTACCGCGGACTGTCGATCGAGGAGTTGGGGCAACTCCTGCGCACCGCCGCCGCCCGCGAACCGCTGCCGCTTCAGCAGGCCGACCGCGGCCCCCCAGGCTGGAAGATCGACGTGTACGACGGCCGCCCCACTTACGAGGCGGTGCGGCGCTTCGTCGAGCGGCCCGACGCTGAGACGGTGCTGCGCGCCCTGGAGACGGCGAACCTGCGCGGCATGGGCGGCGCCGGGTTCCCGACCGCGCGCAAGTGGTCGGCGGTCCGCGCCGCGCCGGGCGAGATCAAGTACGTCGTCTGCAACGCCGACGAGAGCGAACCGGGCACGTTCAAGGACCGCGAGCTACTGCGCCGCGCCCCGCACCTGATCATCGAGGGGGTGGTGCTGGCAGGGTTGGTGACCGGGGCCGCCCGCGGGTATATCTACGTCCGCCACGAGTACCACGATGAGCGCGCAGCCCTCGCCGCGGCGCTGACACAGGCGCAGGAGATGGGCGCGTGCGGCGGGGACGTGTTCGGCTCCGGGATGGCATTTCCGGTGGAGAGTTTCGTCAGTCCCGGCGGCTATATCCAGGGCGAGGAGAGCGCCCTGCTGGAGGCGATGGAAGACCGCCGCGGCGAGCCGCGCCACAAGCCGCCGTTGCCGGTGACGCACGGTCTGTGCAACCGGCCGACGGCGATCAACAACGCCGAAACGCTGGCGTGGGTGCCGGCCATCGTGCTGCGCGGCGGACAATGGTATCGCGACCAGGGCGTCAACGGCACGACGGGCCTGCGCCTCGTGTCGATCAGCGGCGACGTGAACCGGCCCGGCGTGTACGAGGTGCCGTTCGGCCAGACGGTCCGCGAGCTGATCTTCGCGACCGCGGGCGGCCTGCGCGACGGCCAGCGCCTCAGGGCGGTCGCGCCGTCCGGCCCATCGGGCGGGTTCCTGCCCGCGTTCATCCTGGCCGATCAGCTCCCGGACAGGTTCGTCAAGGAGCGGCTGCCCGCCGGCGCCGCGGGACTCGACATCCTCGACCTGACGCTGGACCTGCCGACACTGGGGGCGCTCGGAGCCATGCTCGGGGCGGCGTTCGTGGTGTACGGCGACCGGGCCGACATGGTTGCACAGGCGCTCAACGCGGTCGAATTCTTTCGCAACGAATCGTGCGGCAAGTGCGTGCCCTGCCGCCTCGGGACGCAGCAACTGGTAGACCTCATCGGCGAATTGCGCGCGCGCCGGTTGGACCGGCGTCACCTGCCGCTGGTCGATGACGTGGCCCAGGCGATGGCCCTCACGTCTATCTGCGGGCTGGGGCAGGTGGCGGCCAACCCGATTACCAGCGTGCTCCGGTACTTCCCCGAAGACGTGGAGCGCTATCTGCAAGGCCAGGGACCAATGTAAAGCCCACGGGTGGCCTCCCGTGGGCTTTAACTCGGTTCGCAGCCGGCATGTTCCGGACTCACGCCAGCGCCTGGCGCAGATCCTCCTGCAAATCCGCCGCGTCCTCGATGCCCACGCTCAGCCTTACGAGCCCCTCGTCGATGCCGCGCGCCTGTCGCAGTTCGGCCGGGATGCTCGCGTGCGTCATCGTCGCCGGGTGGCCGATCAGCGACTCGACCCCGCCCAGGCTCTCCGCCAGGCTGAACAGCCTGGTCTGTGTCAGCAGGCGCAGCGCCGCCTCCTTGCCACCCTTCAGGCTGACGCTGATCATGCCGCCGAAGTCGCGCATCTGCCGCCGCGCCAGGTCGTGGCCGGCGTGGGTCGGCAGCCCGGGGTAGTAGACGCGGCTCACATCGGCGCGGCCCGCCAGCCACTCGGCGAGTCGGCGGGCGTTGGCGCAGTGGCGGTCCATGCGCACAGCGAGGGTCTTTACCCCGCGCAGTGTCAGCCAGGCGTCGAACGGTCCCGGCACCCCGCCCGCCGCGTTCTGGTAGAAGGCGATCGACTGCATCAGATCGGCGCGGCCGACCACCGCTCCGCCGATCACGTCGGAATGGCCGCCCAGGTATTTCGTCGTGCTGTGGACGACCAGGTCCGCCCCGAGTTTGAGCGGCTGTTGCAGGTACGGCGAGGCGAACGTGTTATCGACCGCCAGCACGGCGCCCGCCTTGTGGGCCGCCTCGGCGATGGCGGCGATGTCGATGATCTGCAGGAGCGGGTTGGTCGGCGTCTCGACCCAGACGAGCTTCGTGCCGGGCGTGAGGATCTGCTCGAACCCGGCCGGGCTGGGATCCTCGGTGTAGCGTGCCACCAGGCCCCACGGCTTGAAGACGCGCTCCAGCAGCCGGTAGGTGCCGCCGTACAGGTCGGCCGACGCGGCCACCTTGTCGCCCGGCTTGAGCAGGGCGGAGAAGACCGCCGTCGTCGCCGCCAGCCCGGACGCGAACGCCAGCCCACGCGCGCCGGCTTCCAGCGCGGCCAGGCACGTTTCCAGGGCGGCGCGCGTCGGGTTGCCGGTGCGCGAATATTCGTACCCCTTGTGGCGGCCGGGCGCCTCCTGGGTGTAGGTGGAGGTGGCGTAGATCGGCACGACCGTCGCGCCGGTGGCCGGGTCGGCTGGCTGGCCGGCGTGGATCGCCAGGGTCGCGAACCCGTGGCGGGGAGATTCAGCGCTCATGCGAACGGTCCTCCTCGTCGTTACCGGAACCTCTCCCCTTCCCGATCGTGGTCCGCCGAAAAAATCTTAAAAGGTAATTCTACGCTCGACCACGGAGCGAACGCAAGCGCCGCCGGGGCGAGATTGCGTTTGTCCGCTGCCCGGATGGGTGCTATCCTGACCCCGAACCGTTTCCCGACCGCTCCAACCGTCGAGGCCTGCCGTGGTCCTGCTCGAGCCCGAACCGACCCAATTCGATCTCCGCTGGCGGATGTTCGGCACGCCCGTGCGCGTCCACCCGATGTTCTGGCTGCTGGCGTGCCTGCTCGGCATGGACCTGCTGAACGGGCCGAACGGCCTGCAACTCCTGTTGCTGTGGGTGGCGTGTGTGTTCGTCTCGATCCTCGTCCACGAGTTCGGCCACATCTTCATGGGGCGGGCGTTCGGCAACCGCGGGCAGGTGGTGCTCTACAGCTTCGGCGGGCTGGCCATCGGCAGCAGCGACGCCGACCGCCGCTGGAAGCGCATCGCCGTCTCGCTCGCCGGGCCGGCCGCCGGCTTCGTCCTGTACGGGTTCGCCGAGCTGGCGAGGATCCACGGCCTGCCCCAGGTGGAAACGGGGCCGACGTACCGCTGGTTGCGGGACGGTTTGAACATGCTCATCTGGATCAACCTCTACTGGGGCCTGCTGAACTTGCTCCCGATCTGGCCGCTCGACGGGGGCCAGGTTTCCCGCGAGCTTTCTCTCGGGGCCAGCCAGCGGAACGGGCTGGTCATCTCGCTGGGGATCTCGTTCCTCCTCGCTGCGCTGATCGCCGCCAACGCCCTGCTCGCGGCGAACCGACAGCCGTCGTTGCCGTACCTGCCCAGCGGCGGGTACTGGACCGTCATCCTGTTCGGAATGCTGGCCGTCGAGAGCTTCCAGTTGCTGCAACAGGCCCGCGCCCAGCGGCACCGCTCATGGGACGACGATGACCCGTGGCGCCGGTACTGATGCGTATTCGGGGCCGGCGTTTGCCCCTTCACCCCCTGCCCCCTCTCCCACCAGGGGAGAGGGGGAGCCCAAACCGGATAGCCCCACCCGGATCGTGCCAGGAGTGTGCTTGGCGCGGCAAGCGAGCCGTGCGTGGAAGGATCACGGCGGCGCGTCCTGCCCGTCTTGCTCGGCCTCTCCGGGCGCCGGGAACGGGAAGCCCGCGCCGATGAAGCGCTCGCGCTTTACCTCCTCCTCGACCAGCTGCGCTCGCGGCTTGAGCAGATCGCTCCGGGTGATAATGCCGATGACCTTGCCCGGATCGTCGGCAGCAACCACCGGCAACCGGCCGACGCCCGCCTGGG
>JAANMX010003586.1_pt1 | contig 13426 bp, 17 predicted proteins | sample 7279681 | NCBI WGS metagenome assembly JAANMX01 (sample SAMN14094542, study PRJNA606508) | bioreactor metagenome | isolation source: A lab-scale SPAN reactor treating ammonium-rich wastewater day 351 | place: Ireland: Galway | collected 2018-01-01
AGCAGCGCAAGCAGCGGGTCCGGACCCGCCTCCTCGCCACGCTGGGCACGGTCCCGGGCTCAGCTGCGGACACAGGATGACCGAGACTGATGCCCGTAGCGGGATGAGGTATGCTAGTCGTATTACGCCCCGCCGTCCCCTGGGATTGGCGGGGGTTTTTCTATCCGACGGAGGGACGGATGAGCGACGACGTGGATCGCGTGGTGGTCTTCATGGACTACCAGAACGTCCATGGCTGGGCGCGCCGCCAGTTCCTCCCCTTCGGCGCCGACCCCAGCGACGGGCACGTGTTCCCGCTTAAGATCGGCGAACTGCTGTCCAAGCGTCGCCGCCGTGAAAGCGAACTGATGGAGGTCCGCGTCTACCGGGGCCGCCCGAACCCTGAACGCCAGCCCGGTGCCGCGGCAGCGAACGACCGACAGGCCGCCGTGTGGGAACGCTCCGATCAAATCACTGTAGTCCGACGCAACCTTCAGTACCCCTCCGACTACCCTGCATCGCGAGCCTCGGAGAAGGGCATTGACGTGGCGATCGCCGTAGACATGATTCGCCTCGGCATGTCCGGCTACATGAACACCGCGATCTTGTTCTCGTCGGACAACGACCTCATGCCCGCCGTCGAGGTGCTCTGGGGTATGCCGAAGTGCCATGTCGAGGTCGCTTCGTGGTCTGGCGCGCACCGCGTCCGCTTCCCCGGCACACAGCAGCCCTGGTGCCACCACCTGAATGAGACCGACTTCCACGCGGTGCGCGACACCTACGACTATTCGATCCGCGGATAGCAGCCGACTACGCTTACGTCAAGCGGGTCTTCGCCCACACGGTATCGCGATGGACGCCGAACTGGCGGACGAGAGTAGTCACGCTGACTCCATCCATGCGGGCTGTTCGCATAGCGTCCACTTCCTCGTCCGTGACCCGTGTTCGAGTGGTCTCCTTGGCTCTGCTGACGTAGCGATGAGGGGATCGTCGGGTGCGAGGGTGGGGTCGACGGTGCCCCTGGATGCCTGATCCCATGCAGAGATCAGCCGCTCAACACGCTGTCGCCTGTTCCCGCAGCGCTCCATTGCTTCCGCCAGAGAACGTCCTTGTTCAAACCGTTCACCCTGACGCCCGCGCTGGACAGAAGACTCAGTAGCCAACGACTCGGCGGATCAGCACGAGGTGGATGCGACCGGGCTGATCGCGGTAGATCTCGAGAGCTGCGATCGTCTTGGCGACGGTCATTTCATCTGACGGAACATCGAACTGCTGCATGGTTCATCGACTCCCGAACTCAAGCGGAGGCGAGTTCCTGCCGCAGCACGGGCAGCATCTCGCTGCCGACGAGGTCGATGACCTCATGGATCCTGACCTCGGGGATGCCGCCGTAGTCGAAGCCGAATAGCACCCGGCGCAGGGGGCCGAAGTGGGCCGGGAACCTCAGCACCTTCTCGACGACTTGGGCCGGGCTGCCGACTGTGAGGCCGGTCTGCGCGACTTCTTCCTCGAGCGAGTGACCCGATCGGGCGTGGATGGGGTGCGCGTCGAAGTACGGGCGATACTCCCTGAGGGCGTCCTGAGAGTTGGATCGCACCCAGATCCCGCCTCCGGCGCCGACGATGCCGTCCTCGGGGCGGCCGTGGCCGTGGGCGGCGAATCGCTCACGGTAGAGGTTGACGGAGCGGGCGTAGTGCTCCATCGGCGCGAAGTTGTTGTTCACGAAGAAGCCGTCGGCGTATCGGGCGGCTTGTTCGGCGATCTCGGGGCTGCTGATGGAGCCGTGCCACACGAACGGGGGAACTCCGTCGAGGGGCCGCGGCACCGAGTTGAACTGCCTCAGCGGAGTGCGGTAGCGGCCCGACCAGTCGAGGTTCTCTTCGCGCCACAGCCGGCGCAGCAGTTCGTAGTGCTCGAACGTGAGCCCGAGACTGTCGTCGTAGTCGTATCCGAACCAGGGATACACCATCGGGGTGTTGCCGCGACCGAGCATCAGGTCGACCCGCCCGTCCGAGAGGTGCTGCAGCGTCGCGAAGTCCTCCGCGATCTTCACCGGATCATTGGTGGTGATGAGCGTCGTGCCTGTCGACAGTGTGATGCGGGTCGTGCGCGCCGCGATGTAGGCCAGCAGCGTCGAGTCCGCGCTGGAGATGTATGGCGGGTTGTGATGCTCGCCCATCGCGAACACGTCGAAACCGGCCTCTTCGGCATGCACGGCGATGCGCGTCAGCGCGTGGATGCGCTCGTGCTCAGAGACGAGGACGCCACTCACTGGATCGCGGGTGACATCCCCGATGCTCAATGTCCCGAACTCCATGGTCAAACCTCCACGACTCAGGCGAGTGCGACCGTGCGGGCGATCGCGACGAACAGCGGGGCTGCGATCAGCAGAAACACGAAGGGGAGCCCGGCGAACTCACGACGGCGGATGTGGACACCGGCGGCCCCGACCATGAGTGCCGCGAGGGCGTAGCCGGCGATGAGCGTGAGCACCGGCAGGATGTCCAGCGCCCACGGCAGCACGAGCCCGAGTGCTCCGGCGACTTCGGCCAGCCCGATGAGCTTGATCGCCGGCTGGGTGAAGTCGTTCGCCCATCCCATGTTGGGATTCTCGAGAATCTTCTCTTTCGATCGGACGAGCTTGCTCGCCCCGGCTCCGCCGAGCATGAGGGCGACGAACCCTGTGACGATCCATACAGCGATATCCACTGCCTGTTCCTCTACTTCTTCCTGTTTCTGTGCGTGTGTAGGTTGATGGGGCCCGCGATCTGAGCGACCGGGAGGCTCAGTAGCCGATGACCTGACGGATCAAGACGAGGTGCATGCGGCCGGGCATGTCACCGTAGATTTCCAGCGTCTTGTTGAGGTGACTGTTCTGTCCGTACGCCTCCTGCGCCCGCACGTTCTCCAGAGCCAGGCTGTGCTCGCGCACGCGCCGCCGCGCCGTCTCCAGGTTGGGCACGACCTTCTGCAGCCCGACGACGAGCACGACGTGCTCGGCTCCCCAGGCCAAGGTCGCGAACTGGCTCCCGGATGCGGAGCCGATCAGCAGCTCGCCGTCTTCGGTGATGGCGTGCACGCTGCCGAGCGCGTAGTCCGGTGCAGCGGCGATCTCCTTCATCTCACGGCTGGCGTAGTTCTGCGCCGTCATCTGGAGGCGTACCGACTCGTAGGGTCCGCCAGGGGCGTCGACCTCGGCGGAGATGCCGGTCTCGTCCAAGGTGATCGAGGTGTTCTTCCAGACCCTGGCACCGTGCGGGATGCGGGCCAGCGCGGCCTTCCTCGCGGCCGTCAGGTCGTCCACGACCTCCACGGTGAAACCGTGCGACTCCAGCGCGGACACGGTCGCGGCGACCGTCTGCTCATCGGGCAGGGCATCGAACTGGGACATGGGCTCTCTCACTCCTCGATCGTAAACGGACTGTACCCCGCTTCTAAATAGAAGGCTACCCCGGTTATGCTGGGATGCAAAGTCCAGCAGGTCGCAACAGTGGATGGAGGCGCGCGTGACCACCGAGCGTGCTGACGCTGCCCGGAACCGGGCAGTGCTGATCGAGACCGCGCGAGAGATGCTGACCGACGTCGGCATCGAGCGGCTCACGATGGACGCTCTCGCTGAGCGGTCGGGTCTGGGGAAGGGCACGGTGTTCCGGCGGTTCGGGACGCGATCGGGCATCTTCATGGCCCTGCTCGGCGACGGCGAGCGAGCCTTCCAGAAGCGCGTGCTCTCCGGCCCTCCGCCGCTCGGACCCGGTGCCGAGCCACTGGACCGACTCGTCGCATTCGGACCCGCCCGCCTGGGGTTCCTCATGGAGAACCGCGAGATCGCGCGTGCGGCCCTGGGCGGGCGCACACCTGTTCCGTTCGGCCCGCCCGCCATGGTGACGCAGCGGCACCTCCGGACGCTGCTGCAGCAGCTGGGGATCGATGCCGCAGACCTGGACATCCTCGCGATGCAGCTCACCGCGGCTCTGGACGTGCCGCTGTTGCTCTACACGGCACCCGAAGATGGCGACCATCCCGAGAAGACGTTCGAGGACCGACTCGCCCGCGGTTGGGAAGACCTCGTCGGCCGGCTGGCCCGTTGATTCGGTATGTAGGCTTCCGAAATGCCCGATGCGAAGTTCGGTGATCCTCGACTCGCACCGCTGTACGACCTGTTCGAAGGTGATCGAGACGACCTCGACGCCTATGTCTCAATCGTGGAGGAGTTCAATGCGGGGCGGGTCCTCGACGTGGGGTGCGGCACAGGCGTCTTCGCATTGATGCTCGCTGAGCGAGGTCACCGGGTGATCGGTGTCGATCCGGCGGCGGCCTCGATCGAAGTCGCCCGATCGAAACCCGGTGCCGACACGGTTCGCTTTCTCGTCGGTGACGCAACGAATCTGCCGCCGATGCAGGTCGATATGGCGACGATGACCGGCAACGTTGCGCAGGTGTTCCTCTCGGACTCGGAGTGGGTGGCCACGCTGGCTGGCATTCACGACGCGTTGCGCCCCGGTGGGCTGCTGGTGTTCGAGTCGCGAGATCCGGCACGCCGAGTCTGGGACGAGTGGCGCCGCGATTGGGCGCCGGAGCACATCGAGGTTGCCGGCGTGGGTGTCGTCGAGTCGTGGGCGGAGGTGACGAACGCGGACGCTCCGTATGTCACCTTCGGGGGTGCCGTCACCTTCCCGGACGGCACCGTCGTGCCCACATCATCGACGCTCCGCTTCCGCGAGCGAGACGACATCGAAGCGACACTGACTGCGGCGGGCTTCCAGATCGACGAGGTACGCGACGCGCCCGACCGACCCGGGCACGAGTTCGTCTTCATCGCCAGTCGCCGGTAGAACGGCGATCGCGGCATACGACGCCCTGCGTGTGCGCATCGCTCGTCGCCCATCATAAGAACATGCCGAGGTGGTCAACCTCAGCGGTCGGCCCGATCGGCTCGGTCGAACCAGTCGAGGGCGAGTGCCGTGACGGCGGCCGGTGCGTCATCGGTGATGAAGTGGGCGGCGTCATCGACGAAGGCGAGTTCGAAGCGCGCCGCGAACCGCTCGTGGCCGCGGCAGATCCGGCGGACGTTCGCCTCGGTCCACGGGCGGTCCTTTCTACCGAAGACGGCCAGTGTCGGCGGCTCCAGCCGCATCCTCCGGTAGCTGCCGCCGATCAGCCGGAATGCCTCCGGCGCGACCATTCCGCGGCAGAGCCGACCCACCGCCCCGTCGATCTCGGGTCGCTGCAGAACGTCCAGGTAGGCGGCGCGGGTTACGGGGTCGAGCGGGTGCACGACGTAGCGGGCGCCGAACGCCGCCGATCCCAGCGACCGTCCGGGCCGGTGTACGAGCAGGCGGGGCAGGTGCCCGAACGCAGGGATCACCCGGGGACTGAACGACATGAATCCGGGTGGCACCGAGAGCTGCACCATGGTGCGGACCCGCTCGGGGTGCGCGTAGGCCAGGTGCATGCCGGTGATGGCTCCCATGTCGTGCGCGACGACGTGTGGCCGATCGACGTCGAGGGCGTCCATGATCGCGAGCAGGTCGGCGAGCCTGGTCTCGCGTCGGACCCGGGGATCGTCCCCAGTGGTCCATCCCGCCCCGCGCAGGTCGGGGCAAAGGACGCGGTGGCCTCGTGCGGCGATGGCCGGTGCGATCTCCCGCCACTGCCACCAGTGCTCCGGGAAGCCGTGCAGCAGCACGACCGGCTCGCCGTCGCCGATGCTCGCCACGTGGCTGCGAAGGCCGGGCGTATCCACGATCAGGTGGGTGAAGGGTGCGCCGGCCGGGTCGGTCCCGGCGTCCGGCAGCGGGGGTGACCAGGTGGCGCTCTCGGCGGAGACGGTGCGGATCACGGCTGTTTTCATGATTCCCCCGGGGCGTGATGATGATCCGATGTTGCCACTACGTTCATAGTAGCTCTCTCACTACGAATGTAGTAGGGGTGGCCGGGTGCGACGATGGAGGCATGGCAACCATCCGGGAACGCGTCCTTGCCGCCGCGATCGACCTGGTCGGTGCGCGCGGGGTGCGCAGCCTCACCCACGTGCGGGTGGACGCCGCGGCCGGCCTACCGAAGGGGTCGACCTCGAACCACTTCCGCACCCGGGCCGCGCTCATCGCCGGCGTGATCGACGCCATCGCGACCGCGGAGCGCGACGAGCTCGCCGCGGGACCCGGCGCCGCGGCAGCCAGCGGCGGCACACCGGGTCAGGGTGCTGCGAGCGGGCGCCCTCCGCGCTCCGCCTCCGACCCGATCTCCGCCGTCGTCGACGCGATGGCCGCCGCCCTGATCGATCTCACCGGCCCCCACGCGGTGCGCACCCGCGCCCGGTTGGCGCTGTTCATCGAGCTCGCCGCGGAACCCGAGCTGCGCGCCCCGCTGGAGGCACAGCGGCACGAGTACGAGGTGTTTACCCGCGGACTCCTGGCATCCCTCGGCGCGGACGACCCGGACGCCGCGGTGCGCACGCTGATGGCCGCCCTCGACGGCCTGATCCTGCACCGGGTCACGGTCGATCCGGACGCCCCGGTGCATCCCACGATCGACCGCGTACTACGCGCCTGCCTGACCTGATCGCGTCCGGTCGCCCGAACGCATGATCCCTGGTGTGCCCGCCGAGTCGGACGCGTTGGTGCTGGCCGCGGCCCCAGTACGCGGTCGACCGACGGCCCGCGACGCACGTGGTAAGTCTCGGAGTGCTCGTCGATCAGCTTCCGTCGGCAGGTAGTCGGAACTCGATCTTTCGTTTGAGTCCATGCCCCCAGGCATAGTCGCGTGTCTCGCGCTGCGCCCGTCCGAGAACGATGCTGGGGGCGATGCCTAGCCGCTCGGCCAGCTCTTCCACCGCGCTGATGTCACGCGAGCGGGGAAGCTGTTCCACGAACTCCGGCGGAATGAGCAGATCTGCGGCATAGGAGTCGGCCTCGCTCTCCGCGGCGGTCGTCTCTCCGTTGAGATAAAGGGCCTTGTCGCCGTGCAGCAGTACGTGACCGAGCTCGTGGAAAAGGGTGAACCAGAGCTGGTCATCGCTCTTCCACAGCACGGACAGCTGAATCACCGGATGACCATTCAACCACCGTGTCGCACCATGGATGCCAAGCCCCGGCACGGCCGGGATGAAGCAGAGCACAACCCCCACGTCACGCAGTCGTGACACCCCTTCGACGGCCGCTGCGACCGGGTCGCCGCTGGTCGACGCGCGAAGCCGCGGGATCAGCTCCCCCAGACCCGCCCGATCGAAGGCGGGGATGTCGCGGAGCCCGTCGTGATGTCGCTCCGCCAATGCCAGCCAGGTGGCGAGCGCTTGCGCATGGTCGCGACCCACGGCGGCGCGCCGATAGGCCACACTCCCATGTGCCCAGGTGGCATCGAACGCGTCCAGGCTCGCGACGCCAAGCAGTGCGAGCAGCTGTCGGACGGTCTCCACCCGGTCCTTCGCCGGTGCCGTGACGAACCCCCACTTGCGCAGGTACCCGAGTGGGAACGCCGTGGCGTGCTCGTACTGGGCCCCGAGCTCCTCGCTCTCCTGGATACGAGCGAGATCGCTGCGGTAGCCACTCTCGTACTGGTTCCAGATGCGCGCGGGCACCCCAGTCACCCGCTCGAGCGCCAACGCGAGGGGGTGCGAAAGCGACGCCTTTCCGCTGAGCAGCTCGCTGACATGCTTGCGCGTCACGCCGAGACGACGGGCTAGCTCGGCCGCGTTGATTCCCTCGTCCTCCATCCACTCGGCGATGAAGTCACCGGTGGTGACGAGGTAGTCGGGTACTGCAGTCATGTCTCTCCCTCCTTCCGGTCGTGATGACCCTTGTCAGCGGTGGTAATCGACGATCTCCATAACGATCACGGTGATCGAGCTCCCTTCGTCAGACTGGACGATGAGTCGCCAGTTGGCGGTGAGCCGAGCCGACCACTGGCCCGCCCGATCCCCGCTCAACTCCTCCCACCGGCCGGTGCCGAGCAGCAGATCCGCCATCTCGGTGGCGTAGCGCAACTCTGCTATGCGCAGTCTGAGAGCCTTCGCGACCTGTGCGCCGAGCTTGCGCTGCATGTAGCGCGTGTCGGTGCAGATCCGCTCCAACTCCCGATCTGCATAGCCCAACCGCATGGTCTTGATGTTACCCAAATCGTAACACTATGACGAGCATGGGGAAAGTGTCAGGGCGCCTGATCCGGGAGGTGCGCGAACCTGGCGATGGTGGCCTCGGCCCGCCGGACGCTGGCCGGCGTCCCGGCCGGAATGAGGTCGGGCAGGAACCCGTAGTCGTCGCGCAGCCGCGCAGCCGCCGGGTCACCGGACGCCGCCGCCCGCCGCTGCTGCGCCCACCAGTCGGCGACGTCACCCCACCCGGGCGTGGCCAGCGCACCGCCGAACTGCTGGACGGCGAGGCCGGCGGTGAGCGCGGCGAATCGCAACCGGACGTCCAACGGCCACCCGGCCAGCGTGCCGGCCACCAGGGCGGCGCCGAAACAGTCGCCGGCGCCGGTCGGGTCGAGGGCCCGCACCGGCAGTGCCGGCACCCGCGCCCACGTCCCGCTGCCGGAATCCAGGGCGACCGCACCCTGTGCACCCAGGGTGACCACGGCCAGCGGCACCCGGTCGCCGAGCACCTCCAGGGCCTCCTCCGGGGTGGCGGTGCGGGTGTAGGCCATCGCCTCGGCGTCGTTGGGCATGAAGCAGTGACAGCCGTCGAGCCGGTCCAGCATGCACGGATCCCAGGCCCCGGTGCCGTCCCAGCCGACGTCGGCGAAGACCAGGGCGCCGGCGTCCCGGAGTCCCTGCCACCACGGGTCGCCGTCCAGTTCGGCGATCACCGCCCGGGCGGTGACCCCCGGCAGCAGCAACCGCGACGAGGGCACCGGCGCCTCGTGCCCATGGGTCACCATGGCCCGGTCGCCCGCGTACGCCATCGACACCGTCACGGGGGTGTGCCAGCCCTTGAAACCGGGCGACATCGAGGTGTCGACACCCTCCTGCTCGGCGAGCACCTCGCGGCACCACTGGCCGTAGCCGTCGTCGCCGAAGCCGGCGATCAGCCCGGTTCGCAGCCCGAGCCTGCTCAACGCGACCGCCAGGTTCGCGATGCCGCCGGGCGAGGTGCCCATGCCCCCGGCCCAGACCTCGGTGCCCGGTACCGGCGGCGTCGGCAGGTCGGTGAACACCACATCGGCGAACACCATGCCCGCGACAAGGACGTCGAACGAGCGCTCGTTCACAGCCGGTCCGTCTCCGCCGCCCAGGTCTCCGCCACCCGTGCCCGGCGGCGGCGGCGCGGCCCGATCAGGCCCGCGAGCAGCACGGCGGCGACGGCGAGGCCGAGCAGAGTCTTCATCCCGGAAGTGTAGGAGGACGCCTGGGCAGGCGAGCGGGCACGCTCAGCGCGGCGGCAACGCCACCAGCGGCCGCCAGGGGTCGGTCTGCCGGCTCGCCCAGCCGGCCAACTCGTCGGCCACCAGCGCGTTGGTCAGTTCGGCGACCCGTCCGGCGTCGGCCACGATCACGGGCGCGCCGTTGAGTTCGCTGAGGCCGGCCAGCGGCAGCGGGAAGCCGTCGATGGCCTCCGCGGTCAGATGGACGTCCAGGGCCGTCCGCCGGACCTCGCCGGGAGTCAGCCCGGCATCCACGGTCAGGCAGCTGCGCAGCACCGTGCCGAGGGCGTCCACCTTGGCCGGGTTGGTCAGGGCATCACTGCTGACGATGCCGCGGACGATCTCGACGAAGACCGCCTCGGTGCGCTCGAGCCGGGTCATCGGCTGCTTGTTCGCGCTGAGGTAGACCACCGCCTCGGCGCTGGACAGGCGCAGCTCGCCGGCGGGGAAGTGCCACCCCTCGGCCGACATCTCGGCCCGGTTCGGCACCTCGACCCCGCCGATGACGTCGATCACCCGGGCGAAGCCCTCCAGATGCACCTCGACCAGGTGGTCGATCCGGACGCCCAGCAGGATCTCGACGGAACGCACGGCGTCCGCGCCGCCGGCGGCGAACCGGTGCGCCAGGGTCGCCTCGGCTCCGCGGACGTCCGAGACCAGCAGGTTCGCCGGCAGGCCGACGAACTGCAGGGCGTCGCGCCGTCCGGAGAGCTGGGCCAGGTAGGCGCTGGCCAGGTCACCGTCGGAGTCGGTGACCAGCACCAGATAGCGCACCGGCGCCGGTGTGTCGGCGGACGCCGTCGGCTCGGGCCGGCCCGGATAGTCCGGCAGCGGCGACGACCGCGGCACCTCGGACAGTGCCTGGGTGACCGCGCCGAGGTAGAGCGAGACCAGGCCCAGCACACCGGTGACCACCACGAAAGCGCCGAGGGTGGCCACGGCCACCAGCCGATCGCTCCGGGTACGCATGGGACCAGGCTAGATTCCCCACCCAACCGGACGTCGCCGACGCCTACTCTTGGGGCGATGAACCTGCGCGACCTGGTCTTCCCACCCGGTGCCACCCGGCACGACTGGGTGCTGGACGGCATGCTCGCGCTCGCCATGTTCCTGGTCACGGTGCTGCCCTACGCCAGCTACTCGGCGTGGAACTCGACCCCCCGTCCGCTGCTGCTGGCCACCCTGGCGCTGATGGTGTTGCCGCTGGTCGTTCGCCGGCACTCGCCGCTGCTGATGCTGGCCGGCTGCACCCTGGCCGGCATGGTGCAGGTGGTGGTGGTCAACACCTTCACCGCGACCCTGGTGGTGCTGCCGATCGTCGCCTACTCGGTCGCCCGCTGGGTGCCGGGGCCGCTGGCCCGCTCGGTGGTGGTGATCGGCGCCTTCGGCTCGGTGATCGGCCCGCTGCGCTGGGCGACGGCGACCGAGGCGATCGGCCTGAACGCGCGCGGGATCGTGCTGTTCGTGCTGTCCGCCTTCGTCTGCCTGGGGCTGATCGTCACCCCCTACGCGATCGGACGCCGGGTGCGCGAATCCTCGGCCGCGCACGCCGACCGGATCGCCGCCGCCGAGGAGCGCTACCAGCTGCTGCTGGCCGAGCGCGAGCAGCAGGCCCGGCTGGCCGAGTCGCGGGCACGGGCCACGATCGCCCGCGAGCTGCACGACATCGTGGCGCACTCGCTGTCGGTGATGATCGTCCAGGCCGAGGGTGGCCGGGCGCTCGCCACCAAGCGCCCGGACGCCGCGATCACCGCACTGGACACCATCGCCGACACCGGCCGCGAGGCGCTCAGCGAGATGCGCCGGATCGTCGGTGTGCTGCGCAGCGAACCCGAACGCCGGGGGGCGGACTGGGAGCCGGCGCCGTCCCTGGCCGACATTCCCGACCTGGTGCACCGGGCGTCCGACCGGGCCACGCTGGTCGTCCACGGGCAGCCGCCCCGGGTGTCGCCGGCGCTGGAACTGACCATCTACCGGGTGGTCCAGGAGGCGCTGACCAACTTCCTCAAACATGCCGGGCCGACCGCGACCGCCGTTGTCACCCTCGCCTACGGCGCGGCTGAGATCATGGTGGAGATCGTGGACAACGGGCCGGGTCCCGGCCAGGTCAGCACCGTCCCCGGCCACGGTCTGCGCGGCATGGCCGAGCGGGTGACCTCGATGGACGGACGCCTGGAGGCGCATCCACTGGCGCTCGGCGGCTTCGTCGTCCGCGCCGTGCTACCCGTCCACAACCGACAAGGAGTGCATCGATGAGCCCGACGATCAGGGTCTTCCTGGCCGATGACCAGGCGCTGGTCCGCAGCGGTTTCCGCATGCTCATCGAGGCCGAGGACGACCTCGCGGTGGTCGGCGAGGCCGCCGACGGCGCCGCCGCGGTGCGGGCGCTCACCGCACAGCCGGCGGACGTGGTGCTGATGGACATCCGGATGCCGGTGATGGACGGCGTGGAGGCCACCCGGCAGATCGCGCAGGCCGGGCTGGGCACCAAGGTGCTGGTGCTGACCACCTTCGACGTCGACGAGTACGTGTTCGCGGCCCTGAAGGCGGGGGCGTCCGGCTTCCTGCTCAAGGACGCCCGGCCGGCCGACCTGCTCAACGCGATCCGCAACGTGGCCGCCGGTGAGGCGGTGATGGCGCCGTCCGCGACCCGCCGGCTGCTCGACCAGGTGGTGCCGACCCTGCCCACCTCCCCCGGCGCGGACCGGCGGCTCGACGTCCTGACCGAACGCGAGCGCGAGGTGCTGATCGAGATCGCGGCCGGCGCCACCAATTCGGAGATCGCGGCCCGGCTCTACATGGCCGAGGGCACCGTGAAGACCCACATCGGACGCCTGCTCTCCAAGCTGCACTGCCGCGACCGCGTCGGGTTGGTGCTGCTGGCCTATGAGGCGGGCCTGGTCCGCCGCTAAGTCCTCCGGGTCACGGGTAAAGTGAGCGCATGGTCGACCAAGCGCTCTTCGAACAGGTGATGGGGCTCGATGAGTCCGCACGCCGCGAGTTGCGCGATGCGATCGAGGATTCGCTCGATGACGGCTATGTCGCGCCCGAGATAGCGGCAATCATCGACCGGCGTATCGACGAGGCCGACGCCGACCCGGACGGCTCCATGGCACTCGGCGATTTCGAGCGCGAGGTGCGGGCGCGCCGAAGCGCATGACCTTCTCCATCCGCCTCGCGGCCAACGCGCGGCGTGACTTCTACCGCGCCCAGGAGTACTACGACGCCAAGGCGCCGGACCAGACCGAGCGGTTCATCACCGAGTTCTTCGCCACAGCACGACGCCTGGCTGATTTCCCGTACTCGGGACCTGAGCTACGCGCTGGAGCACGCCGGGCGAACCTGCACGTCTTTCCCTACCAGCTCTGGTACCGGGTCCGTGACGAGACATTGGAGATCGAGGTCATCGCCCTCCTCCATCATCGGCAGGACTCGGCCGAGTTCCGCGATCGCCTGGTGTAGCCGGACAGCCACCGGCGGCCCGATAGGCTCGGCGGGTGCGTTATGTGTCGACCCGCGGTGCCGGCGCGGCCGCCGGGCTGCCGTTCTGCGACATCCTGCTGGACGGCCTGGCCCCCGACGGGGGGCTCTACCTGCCCGAGCACTACCCCACGCTGACCCCGGAGACCCTGGACCGCTGGCAGGGGCTGCTGGCGTCCGACGGCTACCCGGCGGTGGCGTACGAGGTGCTCAGCCTGTTCGTCGACGACATCCCGGACGCCGACCTGCGGGCCATCTGCGAACGCGCGTACTCCGCTGAGATCTTCGGCGACCCGGTCGTGCCGGTGGTGCCGCTCTCGGACGGCGTCTGGCTGGCGAAGCTGTCGGAGGGTCCCACGGCGGCGTTCAAGGACATGGCGATGCAACTGCTCGGCCAGCTGTTCGAGTACGAGCTGGCCCGGCGCGACCAGACCCTGACGATTCTCGGCGCGACGTCGGGCGATACCGGTTCGGCCGCCGAGTACGCGATGCGCGGACGCCGCGGCATCACCGCCGGCATGGTCAACTTCGCCGGCATGTTCCTCTACATCAGCTCGGCCCCGATGTTCGTGGTGGAGCTGCTGGGCATGGGCGAGCAGGACTTCTGGGT
>JAANMX010003590.1_pt1 | contig 13418 bp, 10 predicted proteins | sample 7279681 | NCBI WGS metagenome assembly JAANMX01 (sample SAMN14094542, study PRJNA606508) | bioreactor metagenome | isolation source: A lab-scale SPAN reactor treating ammonium-rich wastewater day 351 | place: Ireland: Galway | collected 2018-01-01
CACGCCGCCGACCTTGCCGCTTTCGCTCATCAGCGCGGCCATGACGCCGGCGAGATACCCCGCCTGATCTTCGCGGAACTGGATGCCGACGAAGTTCGGGGCCGTCTCCGCCGGGAACTGATCGACACCGATGAAGTACACATCGGGGTTGGCTTTGGCCGCCGCGATCGTCGCGTCGTAGATCAAGAAGCCGACCGTGACGATGATGTCAAACCCTTCGTCAAGGCAGGTGTTGATGTTGGCTTCGTAGTCGGTCTGCGACTGCGTTTCGACGTAGCTCGTCGTAAGGCCGAGGTCAGCCTCAGCGCGCAGCATACCCTCATACGCGTAGGTGTTAAACGTCCCGTCGTTGACGCGGCCCAGATCCGTGACCAAGCAAACGGTGGAGGGTGCGCCGGTTGAAGCTTCTTCCGTGGGTTCAGCGGCGGGTTCCTCAGTCGGTTCGGCCGTGGGTTCTTCAGCCGCCGTCGGTTCTTCGGTCGGTTCGGCCGTGGGTTCTTCAGTCGGCTGAGCAGCCTCAGTCGACGCCGCCGCCGCCTCGGCACGCTGTGTCGCGCGCGCCTGACGGGCCTCGGTGGTCGACTGGGCAATCGCCGGGTCTACCGTCGGCGCGTCGGTGGGCGCGTCGGTCGGAGCTGCCGCCGGTTCTTCAGTCGGGGCTTCCGTCGGCTCCTCGGTGGGTTCCTCGGTCGGGGCTTCCGTCGGTTCCTCGGTGGGTTCCTCGGTCGGAACTTCCGTGGGTTCTTCGGTGGGCGGGACAACGGTCGGCACGTCCGTCGGCATTTCAGCCGCGGTGGTCGCTGCCGCATCGGCGGTCGCCTGCGCGTCCGCCAAGGCCTGCGCAGCTTCGGCCGTCACCGCGTCTGCGGTTGCCAGCTGCTCCGCTTGCGCCGCTGCGGCCTCAGTTGCCTGCGCGTTGGCGGTCGCCAGAATGGCCGACTGTGTCGCGGTGCCAGCCTCCTCGGTGCCGGTCGCACATGCCGTTAAGGCAAGTGACAGCAGCAGCAGCAGCGTTACGATCGTCGCAAATCGCTTCATACTTCCTCCTAGAAATGCGCAAATGTTTGAGAGTGTCAGCGCAGAGTAAATCGTAACAGTTTTCAGAACACTTGCAACCGCCTTGCGGCACTTCGCACAAACAAAATGCCCCGAAAGTCCTTGCAAACCCCCGGGGCTGTGTCTGCTGAGCAACCCGATTCTAACGATTCTCCGTGCGTTATCCGGCCAAGTCACGGTTCATGAACAGCCGTGTGCTCGCGGCCATCAGTGCGCCCGCGACGATCAGCATCACGATCACGGCGACCAGTGGAAACCCGTTCAACAGCACACGGCTCGCGTCCGAATGGTGAAACACCGAGAACTGCTGCATCGCTGTGCCGAGGTCGGATCGCAGCATGCCGCCGACCGAGTTGAAGAGAAAGCTCACCGCGACGAACCCGCCCGCGATACTTGCAACCCACGCCTTACGCGGCAGGATCACCGCGATCAGCGCCGTGAAGCACATAATCAGCATTCCAACCGAAACCAGCGCCAGCGCAGAGAACACAAGCGGCGGCAAATCCGTGGCGGCATGAGGGTTCAGGGCCATACCGGCCATCAAGCCGACAACGCCGCTCAACGGGATGATTGCACATGGGATGAGATAGGCCGCGAATTTCTCAAGCTGAACCCGCATGCGCGAGATCGGAAGGCTGAACACCATGTTCGAGATCCCGGCGGACTCGTCGTTCAGCGTGATATTCATACCGGTCAGCACCGCCCATACCGCCAGCAGCACCGATGCCGTCAAGAAGTAGCGGAAAGCGATGAACCCGCCCGTCGTCGCCAGCACCGAGACATCCTGCACGCCCACCATCTGCCAGACGAAAGCTGGCACCGCGGTGAGCGCTTCCGCCATCTTCTTCATACCTTCGGGGTCGGGCAGCACCGCGACGACCACCAAGCCGTAGGCGCCGAATCCCGCCGACCACATGATCGTCGAACGCCATGCACGGCGAAGTGTTTCGATAAACGTTGATCCACGCATTGTTGTTATCCCCTATCCGCTGATGTCGCGCCGTTCATACAGCCGCGCCGCGCACCCGATCAAGACCGCGCCAACGACCGCCATCATCAGCGGCGCGATGACGTCCAGCCCGTGGCGGAGGATCTCGCCGCCGTCGAAATACGAGAACACCGACAACCGTTCCAAGATCGGGCCAACCGTGTCTCCGGCCAGCGAACCAAGCGTGAAGGCGATGTAGCTCACGACGAGATAACCCGTCACAGCCGCCACCGCGGCCCCGCGTCGGCGGATGATCACGCCGCAGATGATCGTGATGCCCATGACGGCGAGGATTAACGTCCACAGCGCGGCAAACACCTCAGCCGAGCGCCCTAGATCGAGGCCGGACACCACCGGGTTGAAGCGCGTACCCATCGCGAAACCGGCAAAGCCGATGCCGCAAACCAACATGGCGAGCAGCGTCTGCGCCAACGCTTTCTCGATCACAATCGACCACCGCGACACCGGGAGGGCCAGCACCATATTCATGATGCCGTTCTCCTCGTCATTAGCGGTGATGCTCATGCCGGCGCTGACGGCATAGATCGCCATCACGATAGCGGCATAGGTGAAGTACGCCAGCCCGACGAACCCTTCCGGCGTCGCCAACACACGAACATCCGTTAGGCCGAACGCTTGCAAGAGAACTTTGGGCATCGCCTCGAACACGGCGACAAATCCCTGTAACCCCTCCATGTTCGGCGTGATGAATAGGACGTAGTTGGCGAAGAAGGCCGTCACCACGCCCCAGATCAGCGCCGGACGCAGCCCGCGCCGGAGCGTATGCTGAAACACAACCCCACTCATCAGCGCACCTCCTATGACGCCACGGCGAGATGCGTGACTGGCTTCTCGCCGTAGTATGCGAGGAAGATCTCCTCCAGCGTCGGCTCGTGAACTTTCATGTTCACGACGTAATCGCTGCCGATAGCGCGAATCACTGCGTCGAAGTCCCCGGCGACGCGCATCTTAAGGGTCGTCCCGTCGGCGGTCACGTTGGTGATCCCGTTTTTGCCCTCGAAGTGCGACGGGCTGACCGGCTCGCGGAAGGTGATCGTCACCCACTGGAAGTCGGCGTGCGTCAGCTTTTCGACCGATTCGACGGCTTGCAGCACGCCGCCGCGCAAGATCGCCACGCGGTCGCAAATCGTCTGCACCTCGCTGAGAACATGCGACGACAAGAACACCGTGTGGCCTGCCGCGCGCATCTCAAGCATCATGTCGTTGAAGGTCTGCTGCATCAGCGGATCAAGCCCGCTTGTCGGCTCGTCGAGGATCAGCAGTTCAGGCTCGTGCATGGTCGCCAGCAGCAGGCCCAGCTTGCGCTTGTTGCCGCTGGAATACTCGCGGACGCGCATCGACAGATCGAGGCTCAGGCGTTCCGTGATCTGTTTGATTACGTTCGGATTGACACCGCCGCGCACCTTGCTGAAGTACGCCACGATGTCACGGCCCGTTCGCCCCGGCCACAGGTTCAACTCACCCGGCATGAAGCCGATACGCCTGTGAATCTCGACGGCGTGCTCGCGCACATCTTGACCGAACAAGGTCGCCGTGCCGCTGGTCGGGCGGATCAGATCCATCAAGATGCGAATCGTCGTCGACTTGCCTGCGCCGTTCGGCCCGAGGTAGCCGAAGATCTCGCCCTGATAAACGTCGAGGTTCAGCCGGTTGAGCGCCAGCGGGCCGCCCCGGCCGTATGCCTTCGTCAACCCGTGCGCCTGAATCACCGGTGTGCCGGTCTCTGTCGGACGATGGTTGCTATTCATGGTCTTCCTCTTCCTCCACTTTCGTGGACTCCCACTGCGACCGCACCGTGTTGATCGCATTCTCGGCGTATGCGATGTACGCTGACCTGCCGGCAGCGGTGTCGCCGCCAGATGCTGCGAACCCCCGATCAAGCACGTCGACAAGCAGGTCGAGCACCGCGTCGAGAGGCGGCGCTTCATCCGACGGAATGACGTCTTCGATGGTTAAGAGGCCGTAGCGCATGTAGGCCAGCATGTAGGCCACGACCTTGGCGTCGATGTCCGCACGGATCAAGCCCAACGCCTGATATTTGCGGATGAATTCGATGGCCGCAGCGCGGATAGCCTGATTGCTGAAGTTCGGCGCCAAGCGTTTGAACACGTCGCCAAAGACGCTTTGCCGGTTGCCATAGATGGCGCGCAGCAGCGGCATCTCCATCGCCACCCGCAGCCCGTGGACGTACAGGCTGGTGAACGACCCGCCGTTGGGATCAGCTTGGAGCCTACGTGCGATTTCCTGCTGCGCGCGGTCGGCATCATGCCAGAGCAGCGCCTCAACCAACGCATCCTTACTCGGATAGTGCAGGTAGATCGCGCCCTTGCTGACCCCGGCCGCCTGCGCGATGTCGCTCACGGTGGTCTTGTCGTACCCATAGTGAAGCAGCAGCTCACGGGTCGCGTTCAAGATTCGTACACGTCGTTCGTCACTCAACTCATCCCTCTTGACCGTTTGACCAAAATTGTCATTCTGGTCAAAGATACTGCGGATAAGAATCAAAAAGGCCCCCAATCTCTGGGGGCCTGCACGATGATACGGCGAAAACCCGGCGTCTAGCCCTTGACGGCGCCCGCCGTCAGACCTTCCACGATGCGGCGCTGGAAGTACAGCACGAGCAGGATCAGCGGGATCGTCACGATCACGGATGCCGCCATGACCTCAGCGATCGGGTCTTGGCGCTGCACCTGCCCGCTGAACAACGCAATCGCCACCGGCACCGTCTGGGCCGATGGGTTGATCGTCGTGAACGTCAGCGCGAACAGGTATTCATTCCACGCGCTGATGAACGAGAGCAGGCCAGTCGTGACGAGCGCCGGTGCGGTCAGCGGCAGTAGGATCATGTAGAACGTCTGGAAGCCGGTAGCGCCGTCCACCAACGCCGCCTGTTCAAGCTCGGACGGCAGACCCTTGAAGAAGGTCGTCAACGTCCACACCGTGAACGGCAGCGTGATCAGGGGATACGTCACGACCAGCGAGCTTAACGAGCCGAACAAGCCGAGGTCGCGCACGATACTGAACAAACCCGACAGGATCGAAATCTGCGGGAACATCGTCATCGCCAGCACGGCGTACAGCATCAGCAGACGGCCGCGAAACTTTAGACGGCCCAGCGCATACGCGGCGAACGAGCCGACGCCGAGCGCAAGGATGGTGCTGCCGCCTGCCACCAGCGTCGAGTTGAACAGGCCGCGCACGAACCGTTCGTTCTGGAACACCAGCTCGTAGTTGCGCAGCGACGGGTTCTGAGAGAACAGATAGGCTGTGGCGAACACTTCGTTCTCGTTCTTCAGCGACGTGTTGAACGCCCAGTAGAACGGGAACAGCGTATAGAACAGGATCAGGACGATGATGAACCAGAAGCCGACACGGCGGGCGACACGCCACCCCTGACCGGGATGCTGCGCGCCTGAAGCCGGGGACTGAGCAGCGGTCATAGTGGTCATTCTGCACTCACCCCCAAAATCCGAACATACGCGACGGTAAAGAGCAGGATGATGACGAAGATCACCACCCCGACGGCTGAGGCATAGCCCAACTGCTGACTATTCGTCAGCGTGTAATAGTTGTACGTCGCCATCGAGTACTGCTTTTGCGCGAGGACGACTTGGAACACGTCGAATACCCTGACCGCATCGAGCGTGCGGAACACCAGCGCGACGGCGATGGTCGGCCGCAGCAGCGGGATCGTCAGCCGCAGGAACTGCGTGATTCGATTGGCGCCGTCGACATCGGCCGCCTCGTAGATGTCGGCCGGGATGGTTTGTAGGCCGGCGAGCAAGATCAACGCCATGAACGGCGTGGTCTTCCACACGTCGATAGCGATCATCGCGATGATCTGCGTTTCGGGCCGCGCCAACCACGCTATCGATTCTTCCGGAAGACCGAGCGTGCGCTGTATCAGGTTGATTCCGGCGTTCAAAATGCCGGACGAATTGTCGCGCAGGATCACCGTCCACAGCTTCGCTGACACCACCGTCGGGATCGCCCACGGCACGAGCATCGCCGCGCGCATCAGGCCGCGGCCGGGGAACTTCGAGTTGATCACCATGGCGATGAAGATGCCGAGGATCAGCTCGATCGTCACCGAGACAACCGTGAACATCAGCGTGTTGCCGATCGATCCGATGAAGTTCGTGTCGCGCGCGCTGAAGATCAGCTTTGTTCCGCCAAGCGTCAGCCACGTCGAGATTTCGCGGTAGCGCAGATCGCGGTAGGTCTCGTCCAGCACATCACGCGCACGCGGGAAGACGGTCGCGCCGGCCTCGTCCACCGCGCATGCGCCGGTGTCGTCGGTCGTACACTGAACGAGATCCCAGCGCACGCCCAAGAGTTTTGCGTAGTTATCAAATCCGACGAAGTTCACCTCGGCGTCTGCGCCTGCCGCAAACCGTTGATCGGTGAGGCTGGCGATGAACGTCTTTTCCAGCGGCCGCAGCGCCACAAAGACCAGCACCAGCAGGGTCGGGACGAGCAGGTTCCAAGCGAAGCGCGCGCTGGACTCCGCAAGCGTCTCTTGGCCCTCGAACTTCTCGATATTGCTGCCGATCCACAAATAGGCGTACGTCAGGGTCAGCGCGAGGATCACGCCGATGACCGGGATCATGTACGCTTCAGTGGCCGCCATCTGGGTCGTAAGCGCGCTGCCAAGGGCCTGCACCACGAACACCGTGGAGGCCACGACCCCCCAAAGCAGAAGCTGCCGCACCCACATCGCGGCGCGTAGATCACGGCGCAGGAAACGCGCTGCCAAACGGATTAGGTATAGGCCGAGGCCCAACTCGATGAGGGGAAGAATGATACCGTTGACATGGAGATAGCGCAGCAGCACAGCGCCAAAATCCGCACCGGCGGCGCGGTGCATCAGCGCGTCCGTGATCCCCGTGACGAACAACCACAGCGCGCCAACACCGAGCAGGAGCATCAGGCCGGCGATCAAATAAACCTGCGTGCTTATACTGGTTCTGGCTCGGGCTGTCGATGAATAATCCATAAACCCCTCGTTTCCATCAAACAGACAGGGGAGGGCATCGAGCGATGCCCTCCCCTGCAGAGACTAGATTGCAGGCGCAGGCCGCCTTGTGCAGCATGCGCGAGCAGTCCGAACTACATGCTGGCCTTGATCTCGTCAACCAGATCTTGCAGGTCAAGTTCGAGGTCTTCCACCGCCGTCTTCGCATCGGTCGTGCCTGTCAGGACGCTGTGAACAGCGCTGAAGAACAGGGTCGATGCGTCGTTGTAACGCGCAGCGGTGAAGCCCGACGGACGCGGGTAGGCGCTCGCCAAGATGGGGCCCATGCGGCTGAACAGCGGGTTGGCGTCGATCAGTTCCGGATCCTCGTACAGGGCCGGGATCGTCGGGTTGGCGCCCTGCGGGCTGAGCGCGCGGATCTTCTGCTCGTCATAGGAGGCCATGAAGATCGCAACCGCGGCGGCCGCGGCGGGGTTATCGCTGTACTTGCTGACTGCGAGCTGCCAACCGCCGAGGCATGCCGCCGGCGTGCCGTTCGCGCCGACCGGCAGCGGGGCATAGTCGAACAAGCCGGCGACGGCGCTATCTTCACCATTGCCCAGACCGTAAGCATACGGCCAGTTGCGCATGAAGGCGGCGTTGCCCGCCTGCCACACGGCACGGCTTTCCTCTTCACCGTAGGTCGTCACGCCCTCGGGGCTGATGCCGCCGACCCAACCGGCCGCGCGCTCCAGCGCCGCAACGAACGCGTCGTTGTTGACGTTGACTTCGCCCTCAGGCGAGATGAAGGTCTCGCCGGTCTCGCTGACGAGCCACTCGTGCGCGTCACAGGTCAGGCCTTCGTAGGCGTTGCCCTGCCATACGTACCCTGCGAAGTCCGCGTTACCCGCTGCACGCTCGCCATCCTGAATAGTCTGCGCGGCCGCCGTCAGTTCATCCCATGTGGTCGGAACTTCGAGGCTGTACTTCTCAAGCAGATCGGTGCGGTAGTACAGACCGGCCGCGTCGGTGAACCACGGGATCGCGACCTGCACGCCGCCGATGTTCTGGCCGGCGACCATGGCCGGGAAGAACTGGTCAAGGTAGCCTTCCGGCACGTACTCGAGCAGATCAACGACGTGCGGGGCGATGATACCGGCCCAGATCACGTCCACCTGATAGATGTCGACGTCCGGGGTCTGCGCTTCCCAGTACTGCTGGTACAGGCCGAGGCGATCAGTCGCCAGATCCGGGGTCTCCAACAGCGAAATGCTGACGTTCGGGCACATCGCCATGAAACGATCCGCCTGCGCCTGCACCACCTCGAACTCGATACCGACGGCGCCCGCGGCGATCACAACGTCCGCGTCACCTTCCGGGCATTCCATCGCCGTGTCCTGCGCGCTGACCGACGCGACGCCAAGCGACATCACGACCGCCAATACGAGGAGCAAACCTAGTGATTTGCGTACCATAATACGAACTCTCCTCACTTATTCCAATCTGAATGCCACCCAGGAAATACGGCGCAAAACAATACCGTGTCGCCCTTAGTGACCAATCAGACTGTACCCTCCGCTACAAACACCGTCAAGCGAAGAGGCCCGCTTTTGTGCGAGTTGCACGAATTGGCGCTAGCCGCTTTCCCGGCGCTAAATTAGAGTCTTGAGCGTCTTCGTTTACCCATTGCTATGCCGGGGATCTCCCAATGACCGCCTTACCCGCGCTTGAACGTTTCACGGCCGACACCGACGCCGAATTGTTTCGCATCCCGATGGTCGTGTTCCCCAACGGCTTCATCGCCTACAGCTATCTTTTGCTGGGCCAAGGCGCGCCAACGTTGATCGACTGTGGAAGCGGATTTCCCGACAGCGACAAGCACCTGATCGACGGCTTGAACGCTATCGCGGATGAGTTCCGCGTGCCGTTTGCGCTGCCGGACATCGAGCGTATCTTCATCACACACGGACATATCGACCATTTCGGCGGCGTCGCCAACATCGCCGAGCTGGCCGACGCTGCCGTGGGCGTGCACGAATTGGATCGGCGCGTACTGACCAATTACGAAGAGCGCGTTGTGATCGCCACGAAGGATTTGCGCGTGTACCTCGAACGCGCCGGCATCGAGCCGGAAGCACGCCAAAGCCTGATCGAGATGTACGGGTTCGCCAAGCGGCATGTCCGGTCGGTGCCGGTCGCCTTCCATCTTGACGAAGATGAGCCGATCGACGGCATGTCGTTCATCCACGCCCCCGGCCACTGCCCCGGTCAGGTGTGCATCCGCATCGGCGACATCCTCATCAGCGCCGACCATGTGTTGAGCCACACCACCCCGCATCAAGCGCCGGAGAGCATCACGCACTACACCGGCCTCGGCCACTACCGCGAGGCGCTGCGCAAGGTCGCCAAATTGGACGGGATCCGTGTCGCGCTCGGCGGGCACGAAGACCCGATCTACAACCTGCCTGAGCGCATCGCGGACATCCTCGCCAGCCACGACCGCAAGCTGAACCGCGTGCTGGACATCGTGCGCGATGCAGGCGAACCGGTCACGATCAATCAGATCACACAAACGATGTATCCGGACAAGCACGGCTACAACATCTTGCTCGCGCTTGAGGAAGCCGGCGCGCACATCGAGTACCTGTATCAGCACGGGGCGCTCTCGGTCGCCAACCTGCGTGAAGTCGAGGCTGAAGACAACCCGGCGCTCAAATATGTTGCGTCGTAGTTTAAGGGAATGTAAAATGTACCCGCCTGACGTTTAACATTGATGTGCCTCTCGGCTTAAAGACGTTCCACTCTAATGGAAAACGTCAGGGAGAAGACCTGACATTAGGTTGTTTGCAAAGGAGAAAGTTCCACATGTCTCGCAGAAGTATGCTGTTGGCGGCATTGACCGTCATCATGGCTTTGGTCGCGCTCGCACCGGCCATGGCGCAGGACAAGATCGAGATCCAAGTCTGGATCGCGTTCAGCGGCGCGCGCCTCGAATGGGCGCAGGGCGTCGCGGCTGAATTCAACGAACTGTTCCCGCAGTACAACGTTGTGGTCGTCGGCGACCGCAACTACGAAGAAGTACTCACGGCTTCCAGCCTCGCCTTCGAGCAGGGCACGCAGCCGGCCATCATCCACTTCTTCGAGGCCGGCACGCAGAATGCGCGCGACGCCAGCTATCAGGGCACTCCGCAGTTCAAGAGCATCGCTGAGGCCATCGGTGATCGCACCGAGATCAACGGCCTGCCGGTGGATTTCGACAACTTCGTAGACGCCGTGCGCAACTACTATACGTTGGACGGCAGCTTCACGTCGTTCCCGTGGAACACCTCGTCGGCGATCATGTTCAGCAACAAGACTATGCTGGACGCCGCCGGTGTCGAGAGCGTTCCGGCCACGTGGGCTGAGGTCGAGGCCGCTTGCGAGAAGATCATGGCGATGGAGAACGCGCCCGCCAACTGCATCACGTGGCCGAACTACGGCTGGTTCTTCGAGCAGGCCGTCGCCATGCAGGGCGCTGATCTGGTCAACAACGGCAACGGCCGCGAAGCCCGCGCCACCGAGACCTACCTGAACAGCGACGCCGGCATCGCCTACCTCAACTGGTGGAAGGATCTGGAGAACAAGGGCTACTACATCTACACCGGCGTGCAGCGCGACTGGAACGGCACCTATAACCTGTTCATCCAGCAGCAGGTCGCCATGTTGATCTACTCGTCGTCGGACACCTCGAACGCGACCAACGCTGGCCGTGACGCAGGCTTTGAAGTTGTCGCCAGCTTCTACCCGCACAATCAGGATGTCGAGTACGTCGGCAACCTGATCGGCGGCGGTACGCTGTGGCTGAGCAACGGTCTGTCGACCGAGGTCGAGGACGGCGCGCTGACCTTCCTGCTGTACCTGACCAACGCCGAGAACGACGCCGCTTGGCACAAGCTGACCGGCTACGTCCCCGTCACCAAGGCCGGCATCGCGCTGCTGGAGGCCGAGGGTTGGTTTGACGAGAATCCCAACAGCATGGTCGCCAGCGCCCAGCTCAACGCGGCGAAGCCCACCAGCGCGACCGCTGGCGCGATCTTCGGCAACTTCCCGGCCATCCGTGACATCCTCACGACCGCAATCGAAGAGATTCTGGTCAACGACCGCGATGTCACCGAGGCGCTGAACGAAGCCAAGGAACTGGCCGACGAATCGCTGGCCGAGTACAACCTCCTGTACGTCAGCGAGTAAGCCACCGGAATCCTCCGATTTGTAATCTTCCTCGGGGTGGGCCAAACTCACCCCGAGGTTGTTTAGGCTGAGAAAAAACGTATGCTTCCGCCAGAACTCATTGTTGTCCTTACCATCCTGATCCCCGGCGCTATCGGCGCGGGATGGCTGCTGCGCCGTAATCGCACGGGCGCTGCCGCGTTGATCGGCGGCCTGTCCGGTGGCATCGGCGGGCTGCTGTTCATGGTTCCGCTCAACTTCTGCACGTTCGAAGCCAAGCGCTCCAGCACCGACGTGGTGTTTGGGGTGATGCTGATCGCGCTGGGCATGGTGACTGGCATCGCCATCGGCAGCATCATCCATCAGATCCTCTTGTCGGGCCAAGGGCTGCGCTCACTCACCCGTGAGCAAAACACGGCGGGGACGTTCAAAGGAACGATTATCCCGTTTGCACTGCTTGCCCCGACGTTAATTATCCTCGCGCTGTTCCTGTATCTCCCCGCTATTGACAACCTTCGCCTGTCAACGCTGCTGGCCCGGCTCGGCACCGACCGCACGGCGTTCGTTTGCGTTGACAACTTCACCAAACTGCTCCAACCGCGTCAAAACTACGGTGGTACCCTTTACGCCACGTTTTTAATTGCCTTCTTCACGGTTGTGCTGGGTTTAATCCTCTCACTGCTCATCGCCTACGTGGCGTATCAGCCCGTTCGCGGCGCGAGCATCTACCGCACGCTGTTGATCTGGCCGTATGCCATCAGCCCGCCTGTCGCCGGCATCATCTTCGGCCTCGTCTTCAACCCGTCGGCGGGCATCATGAACCATCTGATTCGTTCGGCGGGAGGGACACCTGTCGAATGGCTCCAGAACGCAAGTATCGCGCCATGGACGATCATCATCGCCAGCGTATGGAAGTCCATGGGGTTCAACATCCTGTTCTACATCGCCGGCCTACAGAACGTGCCGATGGATCTGGTTGAGGCGGCTGCTATCGACGGCGCGAATTTCGTGCAGCGCTTCCGCCGCGTGATTATCCCGATGCTCTCGCCAATCACGTTCTTCCTGGTAATCACCAACATCACCTACGCGTTCTTCGACACATACGGCACCATTGACTTCTTGACCAGTGGGGGGCCGGCCGGCGCAACATCGACGATGATCTACCGGATCGTTGACGACGGGATCAAGAAGTTCGATCTCGGCACGGCGGCGGCGCAGTCGCTTGTGCTGTTCAGCATCGTGATCCTGATCACCCTGATCCAATTCCAAACGCGCGGCCGACGCGTAACTTACGGGAAGTGATCCATGGCAGAGCTGACTCGTCCCATCTCAACATCGCAGGGGCGTGGGCAAACCACGGCTCTGACCGGCCCGCCGGGTTGGAAACGGTTCGTGCCAGAACGCTGGTATGCGCACGTCATCTTGTGGATCGCGTGTCTGGTGATGGGCTTCCCACTGCTGTACGCCGCGCTGGTTAGCACGCAGAACAACGCGCAGGTGGCGAACTTCGTCTTGGCCCCCGGCACGTCCTTTACGAGCAACCTTGAATGGGTGATGGTCAACCGCAATCTGGGCAAATACATGATAGATTCGCTGACCCTCGCGATCGTGATCACCGTCGGAAAGACGATCCTGTCGCTGTTGTCCGGTCTGGCATTCGTCTATTTCCGGTTCCCCGGCAAATGGTTGGTGTTCGGGTTCGTGCTGCTCACACTGATGATGCCGACCGAGATCCTCGTCATCGGCCTGTTCCGCTTTGTCAGCGGCACGCTCGGCTGGGGCGGGACGTTCCAAGCCGTCGCAGTGCCGTTCTTAGCCAGCGCCACCGGCACGTTCTTGTTCCGACAGCATTTTTCGAACATCCCCGCTGAATTGAGCGAAGCGGCGCAGATGGACGGCGCCAATCCGCTGCAGTTCCTCTGGCGTGTGCTGGTTCCGATGAGCTGGAACACCATTGGCGCGCTGGCCGTGATCCAGTTCGTGTATTCGTGGAACATGTACTTGTGGCCGCAGTACATCATGACCGGCGGCGATTTTCAGGTCGTGCAGGTTGGACTGCGCTCGCTGCTGGGGGGCGATCAAGCCACCGAATACGGCCCGCTGATGCTCGGCGCGGTGATCGCCAGCATCCCACCCGTGATCGTGTTCATCATCCTGCAGAAGCAGTTTATGAGCGGCTTCCAGATCACGACG
>JAANMX010003591.1_pt1 | contig 13417 bp, 11 predicted proteins | sample 7279681 | NCBI WGS metagenome assembly JAANMX01 (sample SAMN14094542, study PRJNA606508) | bioreactor metagenome | isolation source: A lab-scale SPAN reactor treating ammonium-rich wastewater day 351 | place: Ireland: Galway | collected 2018-01-01
CCCTTCGCGCAGGATGGTCTGCTCGAGGACGCGGCGGTAGTGGTCGCGGTCGGCGGGGTTGGTGCGGGTCACCTCGGCGCCGCCGTCGCGGGTGATGGCCGAGACGATGCGGTCGATGTTCTGGGTGAAGGTCTCGTTGCCGAGGATATCCTTGTCGAGGCCGGGGGTGATCTGGTGCCCGGTCATCGCGGTGGTGCGATTGTCGAGGATGATGTAGGTGAGGTCCTGGCCGTTCTTGATGGAGTTGGAGATGGCGATCTGGCCGGAGTGGAAGAAGGTCGAGTCGCCCATGAAGACGACCTGCTTGTTGGTGATGAAGGCGTCGATGCCGAGGCCGGTGCCGCCGCCGAGCCCCATGCCGCTGTAGTTGTGCATGAGGTCCTTGGTCGGCTCGAACATCAGCATCGTGTAGCAGCCGGTATCGCCGTGGAAGACCAGGTCCACCGGACCGCGCTTGTGCCGCCGTGCCATGTAGGCCGGGTCGCGGAAGGACTTCTTGATCTCCACCAGCAGCGAGGCCGAATCGCGGTGCGGGCAGCCGGGACAGAATGTCGGTGTCCGGGGGGCGAGCCTGACGTCGGCGCGCGCCGTCTCCTGCACGAGCGCCAGTTCCGCCTCGACCGCGGCGGTCGGGATATGGACGAGGGGATCGCGGAGCTTCAGGAGCACCGGTGCGAGGTGCTCGATGAGGATCGAGGGGTTGATGCCGCGGTGGGCGGGCACGCCCTGCGCGCCGCCCGGGAACGCCTTGCCCCAAACCTTGGCGCCAAGGCCCTCGTGTAGCACGATGGTCGCGACCTGCTCCTCGATGAACCCGCGCCGTTCCTCGATCACGATGATCTCTTCGGCCACCTCGGCCAGCCGGCGGATGTGCGCGGGATCTATCGGGAACGTGACGCCGAGCTTCAGCACCGGAAACGCGCCCGTCAGCCCCATCTCCGCCAGCGCGTGCTCAAGATAGCAGAACGCCAGCGCCGAGGAGACAAACGCGTACCGATGGCGCCTGCCCGGGGCCGAGCTGGACGGCAGCGCCAGGCGATCGACCCCGTACTTCGCCGCCGATGCCCACAGCCGACCGTAGCGCGAGGGATAGTCCTGCTCCTTGCGCCATGTCCGGGGCGGGAGCAGGACCTTGTTCTCGAAATCCACGGACGAAGTGTCCAGCTCGACCGGGCTGTTGGTGTTGGTCCGGGGAAGGTTGTTCCTGCGGACGCGCACCGAACCGCCCCCGTCGGCCTGGTTCGTCGTGATGAGGTAGCCGATGTACAGCTCCGCCTCCCGCGACAGCTTGAAGCCGATGTCGATCCAGTCCTTGATCTCCTGGTTGTCCGATGGCTCCAGGACCGGCATGTAGAGATGCTTGGCCAGATAGCGGGAGTCTGCCGGGACCTGCGTCGAATCGCTCCACGGGTCGTCCCCCATCACGATGATCGCGCCCCCGTCGGGATGTGCCCCGCCGAGATTCCCCAGCGCCAGCGCGTCCGCCGCCACGTGCACCCCGACGCTCTTCATCACCGCGATCGCGCGCAACCCCAGCATCTGCGAGCCGTTGAGCATCGCCACCGATAGCGCCTCGTTGTGCGCCAGCACCGCCCGGATCCCGTACCGCCTCGGCACCTCCGCGATGCGCTCGATCGTGTCGAAAAAACCCGCCACCGGCGAACCCGGGTACCCCGTCCAGAGATGCGAGCCGCCCTCGGTCTCGAGCAATCCCTTGACTATCAGTTCGTTGCCCGTGAAGACCTCGGAGCCCTCCTCCTTCAGGAAACGGGGGTCGACCGCGGCTGCCAGGCTCTTCGACATGCCCCGAAGTTTAGGACCCAGTGACGGTCATGCAAATGAAAAGGGCCCCTCCTAGCAGCGTGTCGGACTTTGCGGCGGGGTGAGTCGATGTGGTAGGATCGGGCATGGCTGCCCGGCCGGTCAACGTCGATCGAGACACGTTGCTACTGTTGCCCCCGAACATGAGGGATTGGGTGCCGGAGGGTCACCTGGTGCATTTCATCTTGGATGCGGTTGGGGAGCTGGACCTATCCAGGGCCAAGATCAACCACCGGGGCAGCGGCAGCGAGCAATACCCCCCCTCGATGATGCTGGGGCTTTTGATCTACAGCTACGCCACCGGGGTATTCGGCAGCAGGCAGATCGAGCGGAGCACATACGAGAACATGGCGGCCGGGTGCGGTTTCCTGAGCGAGGCGGCGGTGGCCGCCGGGGGGGATGGGCCGACGCCGCGGGTGCTGGCCCCGGTGGGGCGCGAGGGCCACGGCCGCACGGTGCGCGATCTGGAGAAGAGAGACGGGCCGCCCGCAGCCAGAATCCGACCAGGGGCCCAAAGCCCAATCCTCCCAGCCCCCCTTCCCAACAAAGAGCAGCCCGTCTGGGAGGCCACAACGCCCTTTGATGGCATCCCGGCGTGATCAACCCCGCTCTCGACCCAAAGTCCGACGGGCTGCTAGCTGGCGCCGCGGTGGTCTTTGGCGATGAGCATGTAGAGCGAAGGGACCACGAAGAGGGTGAATACCGTGCCGATGGCCATGCCGCCGACGAGGACCAGGCCGATGGAATTGCGGGCCTCGGCGCCGGCGCCGGTGACTAGGGTGAGGGGGAGGTGGCCGAAGACCGTGGCGACCGAGGTCATCAGCACGGGGCGGAGCCGGGTGGCGGAGGCCTCGCGGATGGCGGCGAGCCTGGCGCGGCCCTGGCGCTGGAGTTCATTGGCGAACTCGACGATGAGGATGCCATTCTTGGCGATGAGTCCCACGAGGGTGACGAGGCCGACCTGGGAGTAGATGTTGAGGGTGGTGGTCCAGCCGTTGGTCCAGAAGGGGGTGTTGGGATCGGGGAGTTTCAGGAAGGTGAAGAGCAGGGCGCCGAACATGGCGAGGGGCACGGAGCCGAGCAGGATGATGAAGGGGTCACGGAAGCTGTTGAACTGGGCGGCGAGGACCAGGAAGATGAGGACCAGGGCGAGCCCAAGGGCGGGCAGGAAGCGCCCCGCCTCGGTGCGGAGCTGGCGGGACTCGCCCGTGTAACCGATATTGTACCCCGAGGGGAGGATCTTCGCGGCCTCGCTCTCGAGGAACCCGAGCGCCTCGTCCAGCGGGCGGATCGCGACGCCGCTGAGTTTGACGGCGTTGAGCTGCTGGAAGCGGTTTAGCGAGCGCGGCTGGGCGGTGCCGCGGATGCTGGCGACCGTCGCGAGGGAAATGAGCCGCCCCCCATTGCCGGAGATGTAGATGTTCTCTAGCTGGGAGGGATCGAGCCGCGCGACCCGCTTGATCTGGGGGATGACCTTGTAGCTGCGTCCCGCGATATTGAACCAGTTGACGTAGTCGCCGCCGGTCATCGCGGCGATGTCGGCGCCGACCTGGGCGAGGTCGAGGCCGAGCGCGGCGACCTTGTCGCGGTCGATGAGCAGCTCGGCCTGCGGCTGGTCGATCTTGGTGTCGATGATGGGGGGGAAGGCGAACATGCCGCTGGCGATGGCGGCCTGGTGGATCTGCCTGGCGAACTCGAGGATGCGGGGGGGCTCGGCGGTCGAGGTGATCAGGAACTCCACGGGGAACTGCCCGCCGCCGGGCAGCGCGGGCGGCGTGACCGGGGAGATGCGGATCCCCGGGAGCGTCGCGAGCTTCGCCTCGACCTCGGGCAATATCTCGAAGATGGTGCGCTCGCGCTCGTCCCAGGGGACGGTGGCCATGCCGCCAAAGCCGAAGGTGGGCTGGGTGAGCTGGAAGGTGTGGTGCGTCTCCGGGACGCTGAAGAAGATCTTGTTGGCGGCCTCGGCGTAGATGATGGTCTGGTCGATGGTGGCGTTGGCGGGGGCCTCGATGATGCCAAATATCACGCCCTGGTCCTCCATGGGCGCCAGCTCGGCCGGGGACATCTTGAACATCGGGAAGCAGAGCAGGCCGAGGCCGGCCCACACCGCGTAGACCGCGGGCCGGGCCGAGAGCGTCATGTCCAGGAGGCGCCCGTAGGCCCGCCGCAGGCGATCGAAATCGCGGTTGATGCGCCCCGTGAGGCCCCGTTCCTCGCGCTCGGGGCTGAGCAGGGCCGAGGACATCACGGGAGAGAGGGTGACCGCCACCACGCCGGAGATCGTGACCGCGCCCGCCAGCGTCAGCGCGAACTCGCGAAACAGCGAGCCGGTGAGCCCGCCCTGGAAGGCGATCGGCGTGTACGCCGCCGCCAGCGTCGTGGTCATCGCGAAGATCGGGCCCACGAGTTCCCTCGCGCCCAGCAGCGCCGCGTCCAGGGGCTTCTGCCCCTCGCGCATGTGCCGCTCGACGTTCTCGACGACGACGATGGCGTCGTCGACCACGAGCCCCACCGACAGGACGATGGCCAGCAGCGTGAGCAGGTTGATGGTGAAACCGAAGACCTGGATCAGGAAGATCCCCCCGATGAGCGACACCGGGATCGCGACGATGGGCACGAGCGCGGAGCGCAGCGAGCCGAGGAACAGGAAGATCACGATCGCGACGATGAGCAGCGTCTCGGCCAGGGTCTTGACGACATCCTTTAGCGCGCTGTTGATGTACTTCGTGGCGTCGTAGGCCACGCCCGCCTCGATGCCGCTTGGCAGCTCGGCCTGGATGCGCCGCATCTCGTCCTGGATCCGCCGGATGACGTCGATGGAATTGGCGTTGGGCAGGACCCAGATTCCCATGAAGACGGCCCTCTGGCCCGAGAAACGGACCTCGGAATCGTAGTCTTCCGCGCCGAGCACGACATCGGCGATGTCCTCGAGCCGGACGATGGCGCCGCCGCTCTCGCGCACGACGAGCCTCCGGAACTCTCCGGCGGTCTGGAGATCGGTGTTGGCGGTGAGGTTGACCGAGACGAGGTTGCCCTTGGTCTGGCCGACCGCGGCGAGGTAGTTGTTGGCGCGGAGGGCGGCGCGGACCTGCGCGGGGCTGATGTTGAGGGCGGCGAGCCGGTCGGGCTTGAGCCAGACGCGCATCGCGAAGGTCCGCCCGCCGAGGATGTCGGCGCGCTGCACGCCCTCGACGGCGGTCAGGCGCGGCTGGACGACGCGCACGAGGTAGTCGGTGACCTCGTTGGCCTCGAGGATATCCGAGGTGAAACTCAGGTAGGCCGAGGCGAAGCGCGAGTCGGCGTTCTCGATGTTGATGATCGGGACCTCCGCCTCGGGGGGCAGGTCGTTGCGCACCTGATCGACCTTCGAGCTGATCTCGGCCAGGGCCTTGGTCGAGTCGTAGTTCAGGCGCAGCCGCACCGTGATCGTGGATACCCCGAGCTTGCTCTCGGACTCGATGTAGTCGATGCCCTCGGCGGAGGCGATGACCCGCTCCAGCGGGGTCGTGATGAATCCGCGCACCAGCTCGGCGCTGGCGCCGACGTATGCCGTGGTGACGGTGACCGAGGCGTTCTCGCTGCGCGGGTACTGGCGCACGGTGAGCCGGGAGATCGCCTGCAGCCCCGCGACGACGATGACGACATTCACCACGACCGCGAGGACGGGGCGGCGGATGAAGATGTCTGTGAACGCGGCCTGCATGTGGGGGGGCTGGCGGATGGCCTCAGGTGTCCTCGGGCTTCGGGGACAGGCTGGTCTCGGGGGCGATCTCGTTGTTGACGGCGACCGGCATCCCGTTGCGCAGCTTGAACGCGCCGGCCGAGACGACCTCGGCGCCCGCCTCGAGCCCCTCGGTCACCGCGACGTAGTCGCCGAGCGTCGGCCCCAGCCGGACGAAACGCTGCCGCGCGACCTTGGTCCCGCCCTCGCCCCCCTCGACCACGAAGACCGTGATGCCGTAGGGGGCGTACAGGATCGAAGTCGCCGGGATCGTCAGCACCTCCTTTTTCTCGGGGAGCACGACCGCGACCCGCGCGAACATGCCCGGCCGCAGGTTGCCGCCAGGATTGGGGACGGTCGCCTGGAGAAGGATGTTGCGGGTCGCCTCGTCCACCTCGGCATTGATCGCCGTGAGCGTCCCCTCGGACGATTGCCCGGGAAACGAATCCGTCTCGACCCGGACCTTGAGGCCCGTGGATAGTTGGGACAGGCGCTGCTGCGGCAAAAAGAAGTCCGCGTAGATGGGATCCATCGATTGCAGCGAGACGATCGGGTTGCCCGCGTCGACGAATTGGCCGACGTTGACCCGCCGGATGCCGGCCCGGCCGGAGAACGGCGCCTTCAGGGTCTTCTTCGCGATCGTGGCGCGGAGCGCCTCGACCGAGGCGACCGCCTGCTTGTGGCGGGATTCCACCGCGTCCCACTCGGATTTCGCGATGGTCCGGTCGTCGCGCAACTTCCGCCCGCGCTCCAGCTCCAGCTGCGCCAGCTCGGCCTGCGCCTCCGCCGAGCGCAGCTGCGCCTCCTCCAGATCCGTGTCCAACTGCACCAGCAGGTCCCCGCGTTCCACCCGCGCCCCGTTCTCAAACCCGATCTTGCGCACCACCCCCGATAGCTCCGCGCTGATCGTGACCCCCTGCACCGGACTCAACGAGCCCACCGCCGTTAGTTCCTCCTGCCACAACCGCTTCTCCGCCCGGGCCGTGGAAACCGCCTCCGGCGGCGGTGCCATCTGCTCCCCCCGCGCGATCATAGCCCCAATCTGCAATGCTTTGATCCCGCCCAGCAGCCCTGTCGCCAGCGCCAGACCCAACACCGCCACCAATACCTTCCGATGCATCACGACTCACTCTTTGCCGACTTTATTTACTAAACGTTTTCGTACATTAAATTCATATTGCAATAGGTTGCAGTTGTCAACACGATGGTACGATGGACGATGAGATCGCCGTTGGCGAAGCGGTGAGGCGTGCGCCCGGTCGCCCGCCGGATGAGGAGAAGACCCGCGAGATACTGGAAGCGGCGCGAAGGCAGTTTATCGCACGGGGGTTTGAGGCGGCCACGATCGAGTCGATCGCGGAGGAGGCGGGCGTCTCAAAAGTGACTGTATATAAGCGATTTGCGTCAAAGACGGAACTATTTGCGGCTATAGTGCGGGGGATCGTGGCGCGGATGGAGGAGGCGGTGGCGGCGATGCCGCCCGCATCGGGGGATGTGCGCGAGCGCCTGGTGGTGTGCGGCGTGTCGCTGATGCGGTCTGTGGTGTGCCGGGATATCATTGCGGTGGATCGGTTGGTGGCGCAGGAATCGGAGCGGCATCCGGAGCTGGCGCTGGCGCTGTTCGAGGCTGGGCCGCGGATGGCGTTACAGCAACTGGCGCGGATTCTGGGGGAGGCCGACGGGCGGGGCGAATTGGATCTGAGCGACCCGTGGGCCATGGCGGAGGATCTGCTGTCGCTGTGGTTTGGCTTCGAGTGGGAGGCGATCCGGCTCAACGTGCGGGAGATTCCAGACGAGGGCTGGCTGCGGCGGCACGTCGAGCGCTGCGTGGGACGGATCTGGCGGGCGTACCGGAGGTAGCCGGCGCCGCGCGCATGGGGATGCGCTCGAGCCAGATGGTGCCGCAAATGCCAAAGGAGCGTTTTGCCACCGCGGGGACTGGGGTTCAGAAAACTGGCGCTTTCAGTCCTGCCGCTTTGGCCAAGGCGCGCTGGCGGTGGTCGAAAGCGAGAAATTCGGACACACCCAGCACCAGGGCACCGGCGACATGGAGAATGTCCAAGCTCCGCGTGCCGATCGTTTCCGAATGAAGGGCGCTCAGGCGTTCCGCTTCGGTCGCCAGATCCGGCAAGGGCGGTTCGGCGTGAGCCAGCACTCCGGCGGCCAGATCGGCCAGCATGGCGTTGAGTGAGGCGTCACGCTGCGCCTGCGTGATTTCTCCCCGAAAGACGCGAAGCCGCAGCGCATTGCGGAATTCCAGGCGGTGCAGCCAGATGAAGGGCAACGGTAGCGGCTGGCGGGTCATCCGTGCCACGGCCAAACCGGTGTGCGCATCGGGCGAATACAGGGAGCACAGGAAACCGGTATCGGCGTAGCCTGTCATGAGTCACCGCGCGATTCGGCAACGAGATCGGTGGCCGTGACGGACAACACGTGATCCCCATAGATCGCGCGAAGTCGAGCCAGGAAATCCGGGCTTGCGACACGCCCCTTGCGCTTCCGTGGGGCGAGAATCGCCACGGGTTTGCCCCGCCGGCGCACCTCGACGGTTTCGCCGGCGGCCACCCACGAGAGGACGGTTGTCGTGTCGTGCTTCAGTTCCCGGATCGTTGCCGTCTTCACAGGTGTCACATTACCGTGATACATCGCCCGTGTCAACCGGGCCCCTCGCGCCAGCGCGTCGCACGGGCATCCGATGCGGCGTGCCTCCGTCCCGGCGCCGCGGGCAGGGTTAACCGGACGGGATTTCCCTGGCCTCTTCCGACGCCTCATCGAGCGCGGCGAGCGCCGCGGGCGTGGGCGGGGGGTTGCCCCGCAGCAGGGGCTCGATGTGCGCGCGACGGTCGGCCCAGTGCTGGACCCAGGGGGTGGCCAGGCAATCCTCGGGCCTCTCTGGCTCGGGGAGGCGCGCGGCGATGGCGCGGGATCGCGCCAGGGCGAGGAGGGCGTCGAGCAGGGGCGGGGCGGCCTCCTCCCGGAGGTCGCCATCGAGGCGGAGGCGGGCCATCTTGAGCTTTCGGGCCGCGAGGTCGCGATGCGCCGCGATGCGTTGGCGCTCCGCGTCGGAGAGCGGGGGCGGTGCCCCTTCGGGGGCCGGGTGCAGGTGGCGGGTGGCCCGGATCGTGCTCTGGATCAGGCCCGCCTGGGTCAGGCGTTCGAGGGCCGCGTGGGTGGCGCGGTCGATGACCTCGAGCCGCACGGGCGCCAGCGGGTCGGAGACCGCGGGCCCGAAGAGGCGGTCGTGCTCGTCCTTCAGGCGCTCTTGCCAGGCGGGGGCATCGCGGTCGACGACGACCAGGAGCACGGAGTGTGGTGGCCCGTCCGGGAAGCGCTCCTCGCAGGCGACGAGGCGGGGGTGACGACCAGGACACAACGCGCCTTGCCGAGCCGGTGGAGCAGCGCGCACGCGGCGATGGCCTGGATGGTCTTGCCGAGACCCATCTCGTCGGCGAGCAGGGCACGCTCGGTGAAGGCGAGATGCAGCATGCCCTGCCGCTGGTAGGGGTAGAGGGGAACCAGCGTCTCGTGGGGCGGATATTCGCCGGACTGGACCCTCGATTCGTAATCGCGGCGCAGCTGGATGCGCTCCGCCGCCCGGCGGCGCGACTCGAGCCAGGGGCCGATCTCCTGGGATAGGCGCACGGGCGCCGGCGCCTCGGCGAGTTCGCGCAGGGCGTCCCCGAGGGCAACGGTCTGGCGCAACGCGCCGTCATCGCCAAAGAGGCGGCGCAGGCCCTTGGGCAGCGCGCCGGGGTTGCGCTCGACCCGCAGCGAGCCCTGAGGGTCCGGGACGATGTCGCATCGGGGCGAACCGGCCCGTCTCGCCGCGGCGAAGGCCCGCCGGTATCGGCTCTCCAGATGCAGGAGCACCGCCTCGACATGCTTGCACGTGCCGAGCCCGTTGTGGCGGAAGTCCACGCAGGTGCATGCCACGTGACCGTTGCCTGGGTCGCGGATCTCCACCGCGTATTTCATCCCACTGTGAGAATGGACCTCGAAGTTCGAAAAGATGGGGTGGGCCGTTCCGCTTTCTTTTGGGAGGGACGTCGTCCCCGGTGTCCCGCGTTGACCTGCTGGACCCTCTTGCCGCCCGCGAGAAGTCGTGCATGATGCCCGCAGGGGCCTGTAGCTCAGCGGTTAGAGCAGGGGACTCATAATTGCCCCATGATCGTTTTCCGCATTGTTCCACACTGTTCCCCATAATCCGTTGCCATGATTTCGAGGGACTTCCGAAACCGCCCCAATTCACCCGAACCCCCATGGGACGAAAACCCAACCGAGGAAGTAGCACAGAAAGTAGCTGGGGAGACGCGAGGGACTTTCGGTCCCTTCCCGCTCAATCCCCGCCGCTGGCCTTCTCAATGGCCTGCTTCAACTCGTTGACCGCCTGGAGCAGTTGCCCGATTCCGTTGGCGTCCCCGCCGCTGGCGCCCTCCGCGCCCTTGCCGGCCGCCGCGTCGGCCACCGACTGCGCGTGGCTGCCGCTCTCCCAGGCGCCAGAGTCGAACGCCCCGGCCCCCGCCACGTTCTTGTGGCTATCCATGTAATCCCGCACCCCCTCCCCCATGATGCTTGGCGAATCCTCGGCCCCCTTCCGGAACGCGCTGATCCGGGCATCGGCCCTCCGCGCGTCCTTGTCCTCCCCGCGCACCTTCTTCTTGGCCTCCCCGGCGGTCATGCCGTCGCGCATGTACTCCTCGATGCGCTCGTTCTTGCTCTTGCCCTTGTCGCCCCCCACCGCCTCGGTGAGGCTATTTCGCGCGGCCATCAGCGCGACATACTTTTCGGCCTCCTCCGTGGAGCCCTTCGCCAAAGCGTATTCTTTCTGCGCCGCCTCGACGCGCAACCGGGCCTCCGCCTCCGCGGAGTGTCGCCCCTGTTCCTTGAGGCTTTCTATCGCGGCCTCAAGGGCAAGCTCCCGCTGCTTGGCCGCGTCGCCCCTCGCCTGTTCCTGCCGCCTCTTCTCATCCTCCTTCAGCCGCTCGATGCGCCGCCGCTCGGCCTCCTCAAGCCGGTCCATCTCATCGCCCATCTTTTTCTGGATCTGGGCGATTTCGAGTTCGAGCTTCTTCTGTTTGTCGTAGAGCCGAAGCTGTTCGACGCTCCCGACCGCGAGGCCCTTCTGTGCGGCGATGATCTCCGCGAGCGCCTGCTTGCGCTCCGCCAATAGCTCGATGTCCTCCATCCCAAGTTCCCGCGTCGCCTTCCGCGCCTCGTTGATGGATTTGACAAGCCCGTCTGTCTCGCGCCTCCGGTCCTCCGCGGCCTTCGACGATCCGCCCGGATCGATCTCGCCCCGCCGCGGCTTCTGCCCCCGGTCCCTGCGGAAATCCGCCTTGGCGTCCTCCGATGGCGCGGAGAACGGGCTCATGACATTTCGACCGAATTCCTTGGCCGCGGCAAAGAATCCCTCTTTCTCAAGGGTCTTCTTTATCGACCGCCACTTGAGCACCGTCCCGCCAAGGTAATCCGTCGAGGCGTTCGACGCCCGTATTTTCAACTCCTCCCATGCGTCCCCGAGGTCGTCGAGAGCCTGAATGGCCTCGTTGGATTTCGGCGTCAGCCGGTCGAATATCTCCGAAAGGTCCTCCGGCGCCTGCTGCAACAACTGAATCAGTTCCGTGGCGCTCCTGCCCATGAGGGTCTGCACCACGAGATAACCGCGCCCGCCCTGTTCGGCCCGCTGGTAGCCCCGCGCCAATTCGGTTATCATGTCCGGCAGGGACATCCGGGAGAGATTGGAAGCCTCAAGCCCCATGGCGCGCAATGTCTCGGTCATCTCCCTGTCATCGTCCGCGGCCTTGCCCAGGTTCACCCGCAGTTTCACCGCCGCCCTGTTGACGGCCTCCATGTCGGCGCCCGCAAGCTGCGCGGCCCCGCCGACGGCAACCAGGTCCGCGGGCATCTCCTGCAAGGATTCGGCGAGGTCGTTCACCCTCCCGGCGCGCCCCACGATCGATGAGACCGCGTTACCGACGCCATACATCGCCGCCGTGATACCGCCAGCCACCGCCGCGCCGGAGAACACCTTCGAGAACTCCGCGCCCAACTTCTTATTGAAGTCCCGGGCCTCCTTCCGCATCCGGGCAAGGCCCCGGTTGAAGTCGGAGTCATCTAACCGGGATCGCGTTATCAGGTCAGCCATGCCTCAACCTCCTAAAAAAATTCGACCCCCCCGGTAAGCCCGCCAACCGGGGGGGTCATTTCTCGAACGGCGCTCGACTATGGTTTTTGCTTCCATTGCGGGCACGCCGCCCGAAAATCATTTCCGCCGGGGGGCCCCGGCCTCCATGAGCCGCATGCGGTTCTCCACGTCGGCCAATTCTTCCTTCAGGCTTTTCTCGACGATGGGCACCCGCGAGAGCGCGGCATCGACCGTCGCTAACTTCGTAGAGCACTCGACCAACCACAGCCATCGGCCCGGAAGCCGCATAGCCCAATCAACCTCTTCGGCGAACCGCTTGCGCCTATCCTCCAGCCGGGCCTTGCGGCGGGGCAAGAGGGTCGTCAGCGCAGCGGTTAGCTGCGCCCGGCGCTTGCTCAGCGCCCCGTAATCCAGTTCCGCCGCGGCCTGCTTGCGTTCCCGCTCTTCGGCCTCCGCGATCAATTGTCGCGCCTTCTCGCGGGCCTGCGCCGCGGCGTTGCGGTTCTCCGGGTCCCCGATGCCGCCATAGTGCTTCTCCTCCGCCTCCGCCAGCGTAAGAAGCTGGCTCCGGTCATCGATGCCCAGGATGCGAGCGTCATGCGGCAAGCCCCCGGACCATTCGCGCATGTCGCGCGCCATCCGGCGGAAGAAGAAGCGGTCGTTGCCGCCGTGGATCTCCTTTGCCAGCTCCGCGAACGTCGGCGCCCGCTCCGTCAGTTTCTCGAATTGTGTTGATGCCATGATTGCTGCTCCTCTCTCGATCCGGTCACGCCGGAAATAGTTCGCCCTCTTCGGCGGCCAAACGTTCCACGTCCCCCAGGCTCAGGCGGTTCAAGACCGCCTCCGGCGGGCCCTTTGAATCCGCGTTGGGCCAGCCGAATTCCCAGAAAGACGACGCCCGCGCCTTGTGCAGGAGGTTGCGGAAATAGAACCGGTCCCTGTCGCCGTGGCATTCCCTCGCGGCCTGCTCGTAGGTCTTTCTCTCGCGCGCCATCGCCTACCCCCGGTTGATGATGTCCCGGACCGCGGCCCGGTTCTCGCGGCAGAATTTCGCGCGGGCCCGGTGGTCATTCTCCGGGATCGCCGCGAACTCGACCGCCGCGGCGATCGCATCCCCCGACGGCCCCGGCCCGGCCCGCTCCGCCTTGGCCCGCTCCTTTAGGTACGCCTCGATTTCGGCCTTGTGCGCCCGGAAGAATCTCGACCGGGCAATGTGATCACTTGCGGGGATAGCGGCGTACTGCTCCGCGATGCTCGGGGGCTTGGGCGCCGATGCGGCGGAGGGTTTTGGTGGGGAGACCGCGGATTGTGGCGCCGCGGGTGCCGGGGAGGCCCCGGTTACAGGCGCCGATGAAACACGTATGCGAGCGTTGATCCGCTGCTCAAGCGCCGCGATCTCCCCCGCCAAAGCCTCCGAACCATTCCCCCGGAGTTGCGCGCGCAGCTTGGCCGCGTACACACAGACCGCCATCTCGTCGTCGGTGAAAGCCCCGACGGTCTTCGGGGATTCTCCACGCCCAAGCGGCGCGTCAGGGTACCTCTCCAAGATCGCCCCGGCCGTCGCGTTGCCATTGACGGCCGCATCCTGCAATTCCGCCCTCCACGCCGGGCTCAGCCTGAAAACCGCTGCCATATGCCATAGGCAAAAGTGTTGCTCTATTTCGGGGCCCCCTCCTATGGAAAAGGCGTTGCCTTTCGGGCGACGCCAGAAGCGCGTCAATATCCCC
>JAANMX010003593.1_pt1 | contig 13412 bp, 14 predicted proteins | sample 7279681 | NCBI WGS metagenome assembly JAANMX01 (sample SAMN14094542, study PRJNA606508) | bioreactor metagenome | isolation source: A lab-scale SPAN reactor treating ammonium-rich wastewater day 351 | place: Ireland: Galway | collected 2018-01-01
TTAATTACAATTATATAATTTAAATACTGCTAAGTTTAACATTTAAATTGAATGGTCATGAAAAATTTTTTAACTTCTGACAGAGAATCACGGTTTAACGAGATTCTTTTCGAAAACCGAAACAAAAGCTATGGTGCGTACGTACTGCGAAACGAAGAAGGAATGATCCTGAAAAAATCGCTCTTCATTGGTGTAGCATTCTTCGCCGCAATTGCTTTAACGCCTTTATTAATTAATGCATTGATGGTGAAAGAAACAGTGCTGCCAGCGCCACCAATTATTCATGATTTAACGCCGATCCCCATTACCAGAGAAAAAGAGCCCGATGTTATCAAACCTTCGCCTCCCGTTGCGCCAAAAGTAAATACTTATGATACCAGAGTTGCTACTCCGACAAGAGATGCACGCGAAGTGAAAACTGTAACTGCCGATCAAAAGTTAAATGCGGTGCCGGGAACAGAAACAAGTTTAGATAATCCGCCTGTGCTGACTCCACCGGTTATCGAAACTCCGCCAATCACTGTTCCAATTGTTCCTGAAGTTCCCAAAAAAATTGACAATACTCCTGCGACTAGGGTAGACGTAGAAGCAGCTTTCCAGGGTGGAATTAATTCTTTCAGGGGAAAAGTGGTGCAGAATTTCAACACTGGAGATTTTGAAGGGACGGGAGAGCTGATGAAAACGATGGTTACTTTTATTGTAGAAAAAGACGGAACCATTTCCAACATTAAAGCAACCGGAACCGACAGGGATTTCAACGCTGAGGCCGAGCGGACCATCAGAAAAATCAATGGGAAATGGACTCCCGCAAAACTCAAAGGCGAAAATGTAAGAAGCTATTTTAAGTTCCCGATTTCAATGATGTTTGAGTAAATAAACCACCTTAAATCACAAATCTTCACTTATCCACAAAATACCTTGTTTTGTGGATAATTTTTTTCATGGATAATGCTTTAATTAACAAGACTTTAACTTAAAGCAACTTATCAACAATCATCTGAAAATGATAAAAAAGTGTATTTTTGAGCATTAATATAAATACTAATGGCTAAAATAATTGGAGTTGCAAATCAGAAAGGCGGAGTTGGTAAAACAACTACTGCGGTTAATTTGGCAGCTGCGCTGGGTGTTCTGGAAAAAAAGATTCTATTGATTGATGCTGATCCGCAGGCAAACGCAACTTCGGGATTGGGAATAGATGAGGCTAATTTTTCTACTTATAATTTGCTTGAGCACAGTGCCGATGCTAAAAACTGCATACAGAAAACGGCATCTCCTAACTTAGACATCATACCCTCACATATCGATCTTGTGGCAGCAGAAATCGAACTTGTAGACCGCGAAAACCGCGAGTATATGCTGAAGGAAGCGTTAAAATCAGTTAGAGAAGATTACGATTACATCATTATCGACTGTGCACCGAGTTTAGGTTTGATCACAATTAATGCTTTAACTGCAGCAGATTCGGTAATCATTCCGATACAGTGCGAATATTTTGCTTTGGAAGGTTTGGGTAAATTGCTCAATACCATTAAAAATGTTCAGAAAATCCATAATAAAGAACTGGATATCGAAGGTTTGCTTCTGACCATGTATGATTCACGTTTAAGACTTTCAAACCAGGTGGTAGAAGAGGTGAACTCTCATTTCCCGGAAATGGTTTTCGAAACCATCATCAGTAGAAATGTCCGTTTAAGCGAGGCGCCAAGTTTCGGCGAAAGCATTCTGAATTACGATGCAGAAAGCAAAGGAGCGATACAGTATCTTCAGTTGGCCGAAGAAGTTTTGCTGAAAAATGATAACTTAGTAAAGAATTAAAAAGAATTTCTAATTACGGATCGCTATAATTACAATCATCATTTATAGAAAATGAAAGACAAGAAAAGAGCAATGGGACGTGGTTTGGGCGCTATTTTAAGTGCTGAATCCAAAGCTACAGTAAATTCCGCAACCGATGAAGGTGCAGATAAATTCGTAGGAAACATCGTGGAGGTTCCTTTGGCTGATATCTATGCAAACACAACGCAGCCAAGAACGTATTTCGATGAAAAAGCACTCAACGATTTAGCGCAGTCCATCAAAAATTTAGGAATTATTCAGCCTGTTACTTTAAGAAAAGATGGCGATAAATTTGAAATTATTTCAGGGGAAAGACGTTTCCGTGCGAGTAAAATTGCAGGTTTGGAAACCATTCCGGCATATATCCGTTTGGTTAATGATCAGGAATTGCTCGAAATGGCTTTGGTTGAAAACATCCAGAGAGAAGATCTTGATGCCATCGAAATTGCTTTAACCTACCAAAGACTTTTAGAAGAAATCGGGATGACTCAGGAAAACCTGAGCCAGCGTGTCGGGAAGGAACGTAGTACTATTACGAATTCCATCCGTCTTTTAAGACTTAATCCCGATGTACAGAACGCGATCCGCAGCGGCGAGATTTCGGCAGGGCACGGCCGTGCGATCATCAGCCTTGATGATGCAGAAAAACAGGAGGAACTTTTCAATAAAATCATTAAGAATAATTTAAGCGTCCGTCAGGCAGAAGAAGAATCGAACAGACTTAAAAATCCAGACAATTCACCGAAAAGACAGAAAGCTGCAGTTCCGAATCATTTTAAAAAAGCAGAGAAACATCTTGCCGATATTTTAGACGTAAAAGTTGAAATTAAAGCTGCTGCAAACGGCAAAAAAGGGAAAATTGTTCTCGATTTCAAAAACGAAGAAGAACTCGAGAGTATTCTCTCACATTTCAGATAATGAATAAGCTTACAGTACTTTTTGTCCTCTTATTTTCACTGAAAATTTTCGCGCAGGTAAGTCCGAAAGACACCATTCGTGTAGAAAATTATCCTACAGATTCTATATCTGCAGTTACTCCAAAATCTGAAATAGAGGTATATACTGATATTCAGGAATCCAATGCGAAGGATTCCACAATGAAATACAATCCTACAAAGGCAGGATTGTATTCCGCTGTTTTACCGGGCCTTGGACAATATTATAACAAAAAATACTGGAAAATCCCAATTGTTTGGGGCGGAATCGGTACCGGCGTTGGAGTAGTGCTTTGGAACCAGAAACAGTACAACCGTTATAGAGACGCATTTATTGCTCAGCTCAACGGTCAGCCTCACGAGTTTTCAGATATTCCGGGAATCAGTGCAGAAGCCTTAGGAAGAACTCAGGACAGGGCAAAGCGGCAGCGCGATTACGCCATCGCAATTACCGGCTTGGTTTATATCCTTAATATTGTAGATGCGGTAGTGGATGCACATCTTTATGAAGGCCGAAAAGATCCGGATCTGGCGCTGAAGCCCACGGTGATTTACGATGAATTCGGAAAACAGAATTCAAAAGCGGGCCTAAGTTTAAGTTATAATTTTTAAAGTAAAATTAAAGGGAAGTATGAAAATAGCGTTGGTAGGATACGGAAAAATGGGTAAAATTATTGATGAAATTGCGACCCAGAGAAATCATGAAATCGTTGCTCGACTTAATGAATCTCCAACTTCGGGGAATCTTAATAACGCTGATGTAGTGATTGAATTTTCTAATCCGGAAGTTGCTTTTAACAATATTAAAACCTGCCTTGAAAATAAAACTCCCGTAATCTGCGGAACAACTGGTTGGCTCGACCAGAAGCCGGAAATTGAAAAAATTGCTGCCGAAAATAATACAGCTTTTTTATATGGTTCGAATTTCAGCTTAGGCGTAAATCTTTTCTTTGCCCTGAATGAAAAACTGGCAGATCTGATGAAAAACTTCCCTGAATATAATGTTCAGCTCGAAGAAATTCATCACACCCACAAAAAAGACGCGCCAAGCGGAACCGCGATTTCTTTAGCTGAAGGGATCATTGAAAATGACCAAAGGTTTGAAGGCTGGAAACTTGAGGAAACTAAAGAAAGAGAACTTGGGATTTTCGCCATTCGTGAAGATGAGGTTCCCGGAACGCACAGTGTTTTCTATAAAAGTTCCGTTGATGAGATCGAAATAAAACATACTGCTTACTCCAGAAACGGCTTTGCATTGGGCGCAGTAATTGCTGCGGAATGGATTCAGGGAAAAACAGGAAACTTTTCTATGAAAGATGTTCTTTTCTCCTAAGCACTAAAAATTATTTGTAACAGTTTCACTTTCAGGCGAACTAATAAGCCAATAATCACCAACAAGACATTATGAATTATTTTCTCACTTATACAGTTTATGTTTTAATTCTTTCAGTTCTGATGGGGTTTTCAACATGGAAACTCTATAAAAAAATGGGTTACAATCCGCTTTTTGCTTTTGTACCTTTTTACAATTATTATATTGTTCAGAAAGAAACCAGACATCCCAAATGGTGGGTAGTGATGGCTTATCTTCCGATTGTAGGACCTATTATGATGACGGTTTTCCATTTGTTTCTAATGAAACATTTCGGGAAAAGCAGTTTTTCTCAAAGGTTGCTTACCGTGATTCTTCCTTTTATTTATATGGCCTTCATCAATTATTCTAAAGATCCTGAGGTCGAAACTGAAGAAGAGTTTTATTTAACTGAAGAAGAGAAAGCCGAGAAAAAGAAAGAGTCTTTTGCAGGTTCCATCACTTTTGCGGTGGTATTCGCCACGATCGTTCACGTCTTCATGACCCAGCCTTTTGGAATTCCGACCGGATCTATGGAACGAACACTTCTTGTAGGAGATTTTCTTTTTGTAAATAAATGGAGCTATGGTTTCAGAATGCCGATGCGCGCCGTCGCGATTCCGTTCCTGCAGGGAACTATTATGGATACGGGCGAAAAAGGAAATCCTAAGGATGATCCGAAATCTTATGTGGACGCAGTGAAATTACCGTACACCAGAATTTTCCAGTTCAGCAAACCTGAGAGAAACGACATCGTGGTTTTCAATTATCCGCAGGATTCGGTTCATCAAGCAATCGACCGTAAAGATCCTTACGTGAAACGCTGTGTTGCCGTTGCGGGAGACGTTCTGGAAATTAAAGCCGGACGTATTTTTGTAAACGGAAAACCCGAAACCATTCTAGGTGATCAGCAAAAGCAGCACAAATTTATTGCCGCCACAGGCAGCCAGTTAGATATTCCGGGACTTTACAAAAAGTACGGATTCTTACCGGTGCAGGAAATTCAGACTGAAACCGGTTACTTATACGATTTTCAGGGACTGACCGATCAAACGGCTAAGGAAATAAAAGAATTGCCGCAGGTTATCGATCTTAAAGAACATATTTGGCCAAAAGATTCGGCAGCGCTTTCATATAAAGTGAATGCTGGGAGAGACAGTTATACCAAGAATTTAGATACGACTCAGTCTATTTTTCCGATCAATAAAAAATGGAATCAGGATTGGTACGGGCCTTTAAGAATTCCTAAAAAAGGTGATGTGGTAACCTTAAATCAGGAAACTTTACCTGAATACCAATGGATTATTTCTGAATACGAACATAATAAACTCGAAAACAGAAACGGAAAAATCTTTGTAAACGGAAAAGAAACCACACAATATACCATAAAACAGGATTATTATATGATGATTGGTGACAACCGCGATGCCTCACTCGATGCAAGGTTTTTCGGTTTCGTTCCGGAAGAAAATATCGTCGGAAGCCCGATGTTTACGTGGATGAGTGTGGAAGGTCTCTTCGCTGACAACAGTTCATCATACCAGCCTGAAGGAAAAAAAATCCGTTGGGACAGAATGTTTAAAGCCACCAATACCGGCGAAGCCAATAAAACATCTTACTGGTGGGTAGCGGCGTTGCTTTTATTGCTGTTCTTTGGATGGGATTATTTTGCGAAATTCTTCAAGAAGAAAAATACAGAAGACTAATATCTAACTGATACCAAATCTTAAATCCCTCTCCATCGGAGGGGGATTTTTATTAAACTGATTATGAAAATTTTATTACCCATATTTTATCTGCCACCAATTTCGTGGTTTGCGGTTTTTTTGAAAGAAGAACACGAGATCGTTTTGGAGCAGTATGAAAACTTTCCGAAACAAACCTACCGGAACAGAGCCAATATTTATGGTGCAAACGGAAAACTGTCTTTAATCATTCCCATCAGTCACAGCGGAAAGAGGATAATGAAGCAGATTGAAATTTCTCACCGTGAAAACTGGAAGCAAAATCACTGGAAATCGATTAAAACTGCTTATCAGAGTTCGCCTTATTTTGAGTTTTATGAAGACAGACTTCAAAAAATATTTGAATTTGAAACCGAATCGCTTATTCAGTTCAATCTCAATGCCTTAAATATTATTCAGGATATTCTGAAGACCAAAAAGGCATACTCTTTGAATAATGAGTACGCTAAAGTTCCTTCAGAACTAAATTTCAGGGAGCGGTTTTCCGCCAAAAAAGAAACAGAATTTGAAATGGAAGAATATTATCAAACCTTCAGTGATAAGTTGGGGTTCGAGAAAGACCTTTCAATTCTCGATCTCATTTGTAACAAAGGACCCGAAACTTTGACCTATTTAAAGAATATTGAGACAAAACCAATTTAAGAAAATGAAAAAAATACTTATTGCAGCTGCCTTCCTTTCAGGAGTTGCTTCTTTTGCCCAAAGCGCAGATGTTGCTTTGGATCCGATGAAGGATAAAGATTTAATGACCTGGTACCATAAAGATTTTTCTTCTTCTAATACGTACGGAGTTAATACCCAAAATGCTTATAAATATCTTGAATCCAAAGGTTTAAAGCCTAAGACTGTGGTTGTAGGTGTACTTGATAGCGGTGTAGAAGTGGATCATCCTGGTCTGATAAAGAACATGTGGAAAAATCCTAACGAAGTTCCAAATAACGGAAAAGATGACGACGGAAACGGCTATATCGATGATGTCCACGGATGGAATTTTATCGGTGGAAAAAACGGTGATATCGATGTAGATAATATGGAGGTGACCAGAGTGGTGAAAAAATACCAGTCGGTTTTTGAAGGCCCGAATTCTACGACAAACAAAGCAAATCAGGCTAAAATGCCGGAGGAATTTGCCATGTACATGAAATCCAAAGAGATCTTCACGAAAAAAAGCATAGAAGCAAAACAGGGTTACGAAACTTATTCGCGAATCCAGAAGATGATCCCGGATATGGTTAAGATGCTGAACGGCCAGAATCTTACGCCTGAAGTGGTTGCTGCAATAAGACCTGCAACTCAGGAACAGGCGATGGCAGCTTCGGTTCTGGGTCAGATTGCACAGGATCCGTCAGTGAAAGGTAAATCTCCTGTCGATGTACAGAAGTTTTTGGAGTCACAGATGAAGGAAGCTCTAGATTATTATACCCCTCAGGCGACCCAGCAGTATAACCTGGATTTCGATCCGCGAGCATCTGTGGTAGGCGACAATTACGAAGATTACACCCAAAAATATTACGGTAATAATCATTATGAAGGTCCCGATGCCCAGCACGGAACCCACGTTGCTGGAATTATCGCAGGTTATCCTCAGGGAACCGAAACGCAGTACGGCGTTGGCTACAAAACAGCAAAAATTATGACCGTAAGAACTGTGCCCAATGGTGATGAACGTGATAAAGACGTTGCAAATGCAATAAGATATGCGGTGGATAACGGAGCTAAAATTCTGAATATGAGTTTTGGTAAACCTGTTTCTCCCGGTAAATCGGTGGTTTGGGACGCATTTAAGTATGCACAGACTAAAGGCGTTCTTTTGGTAAAAGCCGCAGGAAATGAAAATGAAAACATTTTTGAGAATGTTTATTATCCTACCAATTTTAAAGAGGTTGCAGATGCTAAACCTTTCATCAATAACATGCTTGTAGTAGGAGCTTCTACGAACAATAATGAATTTCTGAGAGCTGATTTCTCGAATTATAACCAGAAAATGGTAAATGTTTTCGCTCCCGGAGATAAAATTTATTCCACCGTTCCCGATGGTAAGTATGAATATCTGCAGGGAACTTCAATGGCATCACCTGTGGTAGCCGGCGCAGGTTCGGTTCTTTTGGCATATATGCCAAACCTGAAACCTGAGCAGATTATTGAATCGCTTGTGAAAACTTCTAATAAATCGTCTGTTAACGCGATGATCAACTCCAATACAAACAACAGATTCGATTTAATTTCTGAGGCTGGAGGTGTCATCGATGTTCGCAAAGCCGCGGAATATGCATTCACAAATTTCTATAAGCCAACAGCTTCAGTGACCGCAACAAAAGCACAAACGGTAAAGAAAACTCCTAAAAAAGCAGTGAAAAAGGTTATTAAAAGAAAATAATTGTTATTTAGACTATTTACGAAAAGCCCGGTTATCCGGGCTTTTCTTTTTAAACATGAAAATTTGGCACGGTTTTTTGTAACTTGTAATTCATAATTTTATTACTATGAAAAATATGTTACTCGCCGGAATTTTAGGAGCTGCAATCAGCGTTTCCTGTTCCACAGCAAAAACCGCTCAAGCCAACAGAGCAGAATTCCTGCAACTGAAAGGTGACTGGGAAATTACAAGTGTAGATTACGACAAGAATTTTAAAGTTAGGCCTTTCGACGAAGGTGCAGATGCGCAGTGCTTCGTAGGCAGCCACTGGAGACTTATTCCTAATAACTGGACAGGTTCTTATACCCTTAATGGCGGCGGATCCTGCCCAAGTGTAATTCAGCCAATTAAATTTGAAGTGGTAAACGGTAACGAATTTAAATTCAAAAAATTATTAGAAGGATCTAAGGCAAAAGCGGTAATCGAAGGATATTCTTTAAACCTTATCAGCCAGACACCGGATGCATTCACATTAGAACAAAATGTTCCTTCGGGAGGCGAGAACGTAAGAATTGTTTACAACTTCGCAAGAACAGGAATGAAATAACAATATAAATTACTATTATGAAAATTTTTAATAAGACAAATATAGCAGCACTTTTCGTATCGACATCACTTCTAATGACAAGTTGCGAGGCTGTAAAAAATGCCAATAATCAACAGAAAGGTACTGTAATTGGTACCGCAGCAGGTGCTGTTATAGGTGGTGTATTGGGTAATAATTTAGGTAAAGGTAAAAATGCACCAGCCGGCGCTGTACTTGGCGGTATTGTTGGTGGAGTTGCAGGTAATGTTATCGGTAGAAATATGGATAAGCAGGCTAAAGAGATCAAGGAAACCTTACCGGGAGCAGAAGTTGAAAGAGTAGGTGAGGGAATTAAAGTAACCATGAAAGAAAATATGGTGAACTTTGGATTTGATTCATCTGATCTTACCTCTGCCGCAAAAGCTAATCTTGATAAATTAGCACAGGTATTGAAAAATAACTTAGATACCAACATCAATATTTACGGTCATACCGACAGTAAAGGAACCGATGCCTATAACCTTTCTTTATCCGAGAGAAGAGCCGCAGCAGTAAAATCATATCTGATTTCACAAGGCGTTTCTTCAAGCAGAATGTTAACGATGGGAGTAGGAGAAAAAGAGCCGGTAGCATCTAACGATACCGACGCCGGAAGAGCAGAAAACAGGAGAGTTGAATTTGCAATTACTGCAAATGAAGACATGATCAATGATGCTAAAACAAGTCAGCAGTAGACCAAATCAAAATCATTATATTTTAGATCCGCTTCGGCGGATTTTTTTATTTTAAAATCACTAATTTTGTCTTATTCTTTAAGTACGAATGACGAAATATTTAAAACTGCTTCGCGTAGAACAATGGGTAAAAAACCTTTTCGTTTTTGCGCCCCTTTTCTTTTCCGGAAATATTACCAACTTCGATCTGCTGATCAAAAGTCTCTTCGCATTTGTAGTCTTTTCCTTTGCCGCAAGTACTGTTTATATTCTCAACGATTATTCTGATATTGAATCCGACAAAAAGCATCCCGAAAAAAGTAAAAGGCCTTTAGCAAGCGGCGTTATTTCCAAATCCACAGCCGTGGTGTTTTTTATTGGTTTAATCGCTATGATTTCAGTATTGATTTTCTTCGGAGCACAATATTTTCATCATAATTTCTGGAAATTTGCCGCGATCATTATATTTTACTTTCTGATGAATGTTGCGTATACTTTTAAACTAAAGCATGTCGCAATTATAGATGTTACCATTATTGCGATCGGTTTTGTTCTGAGGGTTCTTGCCGGAGGTTACGCCACCGGAATTTATATTTCCCAGTGGGCTATTTTGCTCACATTTGTGCTGGCTTTGGTACTTGCAATCGGTAAAAGAAGAGGAGAGCTGATCAATGCCCAAATCTCCGGTAAAACACGGCGGGCGCTGGATGGCTATAATGTTCAGTTTGCCGACATTGCACTTTCAATAAGCTGTACACTGGCAATTGTTTGTTATCTCATGTTTACACTTTCCCCGGAAGTACAGCAGAAGTTCCATTCGCGTGTTTTCTATACCGTAATTTTTGTGGTTTTTGCTTTTTTACGATATCTACAGCAAACTCTGGTCTATAACAAAACCGAATCTCCAACCAAAATTATTTATAAAGACCGTTATATTCAGATTACACTTGTGCTTTGGCTGGCAGCGTTTTTACTCCAAATTTATTTCAAATAATGAAACCGAATTTTATACAGAAAGTAACAAATTGGGGGAATTTTCCCGTAGTGGAAAAGGAAATAAAATCAGAAGATTCTATTGAAAGAATTAAGGATTTCGTTAGGAACAATAATGAAGTAATCGCGAGGGGAAACGGAAGATGTTATGGTGATGCTTCACTATCCGAGCATATATTTTCGACCAGAAGACTCAATAAATTCATAAGTTTCGACCGGTTAAACGGAGTTATCGAATGCGAATCCGGAGTTTTGCTTTCACACGTTTTAGAAGTGATTGTGCCGCAGGGTTACTTTCTTTATGTGACGCCGGGAACGAAATTTATCACTGTTGGTGGCGCCATAGCGTCGGATGTTCACGGGAAAAATCATCATGCAGAAGGTTGTTTTTCTGAGTATGTAGAGGAGTTTTCTCTGCTGAACGAAAATTCTGAAGTAATCACTTGCTCCAGAACAGAGAACGAAGATAAATTTTGGGCAACGATTGGCGGAATGGGTCTTACAGGAATTATTTTGTCTGCTAAGTTCAAACTAAAAAATATAGAAACCGCATATATCCGGCAGGAATCCGTTAAAGCAGAAAATCTGGATGAGATTTTTAAACTTTTTGATGAAAGCGAATCCTGGACGTATAATGTTGCCTGGATCGATTGCCTGCAGAGCGGAAAAGATATTGGCAGAAGCATTATGATGCGTGGTGAACATGCATTTAAACATGAACTTCCGAAAAAACTGCAGGAGAAGCCGCTGAGGTTGAAGAAAAAAATGATTCCAAAAATACCGTTTTACTTCCCTGACTTTTTACTGAATAAATTTACCGTTAAGCTGTTCAATTTCCTTTATTTCAACAAACAGCAGCAGAAGATGGTGAAAAATTATGTAGATTACGAAACATTTTTTTATCCTTTGGATGTGGTAAATGACTGGAATAAAATCTATGGGAAAAGCGGATTTATCCAGTACCAAATGGTGATTCCCAAGGAGAAAGGTAAAGAGGGAATGGAAAAAATACTGCAAACCATTGCAAAAAGTGGCAACGGATCTTTTCTGGCAGTACTGAAGCTTTTCGGGAAAAATAATCCGCATGCCTATAACTCTTTCCCGGCCGAAGGATACACACTTGCTCTGGACTTTAAGGTAAATTCCAGACTTAAAAAACTCGTGACTGATTTGGATGAAATCGTTGAAGAGTTTGGCGGGAGAATTTATCTTACAAAAGACAGCATGAGCAAATCGTCGCTGACCAATTATCTGCAGAACGTGCAGAATCCAAAATTTGTGTCGATGCAGCACAAAAGAATCATGAACAGCAATAATTAATTCTACAAGATGATCGTTCTCGGAAGCAATTCAGAAATAGCGCAGGCCTTTGTAGAGAAGGTTTTAGAGGCAGGGGAAAAATACCAGACTGTTTTTCTTTTCACTTCGAACAGAGAAACGACACAGAAATTTGCCCAACATATTGATGTAAAGTTTTTTCAGCAAACTGAAATCATTGAGTTAGATTTGATGAAAGAAATCGATTACAATAAGTTTGATGATATCACTTCGGATCTGTTGTTTTGTGCCACAGGATATCTGGGTGAGGGAACTGCTGAAGCCCTCTATAACAATAAGAATACAGAAAAGGTTATCGATATCAATTTCGCAAAACTCGTTCCCGTTCTCAATTTTTTCGCCGCTAAAATGGAGCGCCAGAGATCCGGCACAATGATCGTTCTGTCTTCAGTTGCAGGCGACCGCGGCAGGCAGAGTAATTTTATTTACGGAAGCGCTAAAGCGGGACTAACAGCCTATTTGAGCGGTTTGAGAAATCATATGTTCAGCCGGAAAGTTCATGTACTTACCGTAAAACCAGGTTTTATGGATACCAAAATGACAGAAGGCTTACCTTTGAATCCGGCACTTATGGCAACCCCAAGACAGGCTGCCGAAGAAATTTATACTGCCTACAAAAAGAAAAAAAATACGGCATATGTTTTACCGGTTTGGAGTATTGTTATGCTAATCATTAAGAACATTCCTGAGTTTATTTTCAAAAAATTAAAGCTGTAGCAAAGTTGGAATGAAAAAACTGTATCTCTTCGATTTCGACGGAACTCTCACTTACAAAGACACCATGTTTCTGTACCTTAAGTTCTATAATTCTACTAAATTTTATGTGCAGTTCGTTAAACATATTCCGCTCTTTGTCCTCTTAAAATTAAAGCTTGCAGACGCTGAAAAAGTGAAGAAAAGTTTTATTTCTTCCATTCTAAAAGGTGAAAGCCGCGCTAAAATTGATAAAAAAGCTCAGTCCTTTTTTGAAAAATTTGAACGTGATATTTTTCGGAAAAACGCTCTTGAATTTATTCAAAATATCGACAGAACTCAGACAGAATGCTATATCGTCTCCGCTTCGCTTGATATATGGGTTAAACCTTTTGCAGAGAAACTCAACATCAAACTTTTAGCAACACAGGCAGAATTCGCGGATGATATTTTTACCGGAAATTTTATTGGTAAAAACTGCAACGGTCCGGAAAAAGTCAAACGCATTATTGAAGCCGTGAAAGGCAGAAAATTCGACAAAACAATCGCGTTTGGGGATACATCGGGCGACCGTGAAATGTTGGCATGGGCAGACGAAAGCCAGTTTGAATTTTTTCACTAATTTTATACCCGAAATATCTTAAAAAGAAAGTACAGAAAATGAATAAAATATATTTGGATAACGCGGCTACCACGCCACTTGCCGAAGAAGTAATCGATGCGATGGTTCAGGTAATGAAGGTGAATTATGGCAACCCGTCATCCACGCACAGCCTCGGACAGGAAGCTAAAATTCTTATCGAAAATGTACGGCGCGAGGTGGCTGATTATCTTCACGCATCGCCTTCCGAAATTATTTTCAC